>LNFM01022134.1_pt1 | contig 12103 bp, 10 predicted proteins | sample 596031 | NCBI WGS metagenome assembly LNFM01 (sample SAMN04254537, study PRJNA301005) | activated carbon metagenome | isolation source: dual media filters at the Ann Arbor, Michigan drinking water treatment plant | place: USA: Ann Arbor | reverse complement strand
TCCCGTTCAACAACAAGTACGGGATCTACATGCACGACACGGCGAGCCGCTGGCTGTTCACCGAGGGCAGCCGCAACTTCAGCCATGGCTGCATTCGCTTGCAGAACCCGCTCGACTTCGTCGAAAAGGTCTTCAACGGCAAGAACGGCTTCAGCAAGGAACGGGTCCTGCAGGTGATCAGGGACGGCCAGCAGGCCCACTACGCCTTCCCCGAGCCGATCACGCTCTACGTGACCTACCGGACCGTCAGCGCCAATCCCGACGGCGTGCCCACCTTCCGCGACGACGTCTACGGCCGCGACCGCAGGGTCGTGCGGGCGATGGCCAAGCCCTGAGGCTCAACGTTTCTTGTCCCTGAGCTTCTTCCAGTACTCGAGCCGCTTCACGATCTCGCGCTCGAAGCCGCGCTCGACGGGCTGATAGAACTCCTCGCGCGCCATGCCGTCGGGAAAATAGTTCTGGCCGGAGAAACCGTCGGCGGCATTGTGGTCGTACTCGTAGCCCTTGCCGTAGCCGATCTCCTTCATGAGCTTGGTCGGCGCGTTCAGGATATGCATCGGCGGCGTCAGCGAGCCGTGTGTCTTGGCGGCGCGCTTGGCGGCACCGAAGGCGACATAGGCGGCGTTCGATTTCGGCGCGGTGCCGAGATAGATCACCGCCTGCGCGATCGCCAGCTCGCCTTCGGGGGAGCCCAGCCGCTCGTACGTCTCCCACGCCGCCAGGGTCTGGGTCAGCGCCTGCGGATCGGCCATGCCTATATCCTCGACGGCGAAGCGCACCAGGCGGCGGGCGATGTATTTCGGGTCCTCGCCGCCTTCGAGCATGCGCGCGAACCAGTAGAGCGCGGCATCGACGTCGGACCCGCGCAGCGACTTGTGCAGCGCGCTGATCAGGTTGTAGTGCGCCTCCTGGGCCTTGTCGTAGAGCGGTGCCCGCTTCTGCAGGAGCGTCGCCAGCCGCGCCGGCGGCACCGGCCCCTTGTCCTTCAGTTGCGCGAGCTGTTCGGCGAGGCCGATCATGTAACGGCCGTCGCCGTCGGCCATGGCGAACAGCGCCTGCCGGCCCGTCTCGTCGACCGGCAGCTTACGGCCGATCGCCTCCTCGACCCTCGCCAGCAGCGTCGACAGCGCCGCGTCGTCGAGGCGGCGCAGGACCAGCACCTGACAACGTGACAGGAGCGCGGCGTTCAGTTCGAAGGACGGATTCTCGGTGGTGGCACCGATCAGCGTGACCGTGCCGTCCTCGACATAGGGCAGGAAGCCATCCTGCTGGGCACGGTTGAAGCGATGGATCTCGTCGACGAAAAGCAGGGTGCCCTTGCCGTCCTTGCGGCGCTGGCGGGCCGCCTCGAACACGCGGCGCAGGTCGGCCACGCCGGAGAACACTGCCGACAGCGGCTCGAAATGGAGATCCACGGCCTCGGCGAGCAGCCGGGCGATGGTGGTCTTGCCGCAGCCCGGCGGGCCCCAGAGGATCAGGGAGCCGAGCTTGCGCGCCTCGAGCATCCGGCCGAGGGGCCCTTCAGGGCCGAGCAGGTGATCCTGGCCCAGGATCTCGCCCAGCGCCTTGGGGCGCAGCCGTTCGGCGAGCGGCGTCGGGGCGAGCGAGGCGAAGAGTTCAGCCGGCACGGCCCGACGCTTTCAGGGATTCAGCGGAACTGGACGGGAAACACCACGCCGTCCCGGCCGACGCTGATGCTGTTGATGCCGCTGGCGACGCGCTTCTTGAGCTCGGCGACGTTCTTCACCTCCTGGCCGTTGACCCCCAGGATCATGTCGCCGGGCCGCACGAAGCGACCGGCATAGGCGCCGGGCTTCACTTCGACGATGATGATGCCGGGACGCCATTCGGCCAGGCCCATCTCCTCGGCGACCGCCGGCGACATGTTGACGACCGAGGCGCCCGACAGGGGTTGCCGGCCCTCGAGCAGCGACAGGTCGCGCGGCGGGTCCTCGGGCGGCGCCGCGAGCTTCATGTCCACGACCACTTCCTTGCCGCCGCGCATGACCTTGACCGGCACGACGGTACCGACATTGAGCGTCGACAGCCTGAACCGCAGCGCCGCCTCGTCATCGATCGACTGCTCGCGAATGCCGACGATCACGTCGTTGCGCTTCAGGCCGGCGGCCGCGCCCGGACCGCCGACGAAGACGTCCTTCACGACCAGGCCCGCCGGCCGCGACAGGCCGAATCCCGCGGCGAGGTCGGGAGTCACGCGCTGCATGCTGACGCCCAGCCATGGCCGCACGATGCGGCCGCCCGTCGTACCGGTCGAGATCATGCGCTCGACGATGTTGGAGGGCGTGGCGAAGCCGATTCCCACCGAACCGCCGCTCTGAGAGTAGATCGCCGTATTGATACCGATCAGCCGGCCGTCGAGCGCAACCAGCGCGCCGCCCGAATTGCCCGGATTGATGGCCGCGTCGGTCTGCAGGAAGAAGTTCGAATCGTTGATGCCGCCGGCGCTGCGAGCCACCGCCGACACGATGCCGCTGGTCACGGTCTGGTTCAGGCCGAACGGATTGCCGATCGCCAGCACCATGTCGCCCACTTCGATCGAATCGGAATCGCGCAGCTCGAGGAACGGGAACTTCTCGTCGGAGCCCTCGATGCGCAGCAGGGCCAGGTCGTAGCGTTCGTCCTGGGTGATGAGCTTGGCCTCGAACTCGCGGCGGTCGGCCAGCACGACACGGATCTCGTCGGCGCCCTTCACGACATGAGCGTTGGTGACGATCAGCCCGTCCGCGCCCACCAGTACCCCGGAACCCAGCGAATTCTGCACCCGCTCGCCGCCCTGCTGGGGCATGCCGGGAAAGGGGAACGGGAGACGGCGCTGCACCCGCGCGGTGGTGGTCGTGTAGATGTTGACCACAGCCGGGGAGACGCGCTTGACCAGCGGGGCGAAGGAATAGGCGAGCTCGCTGCGCGAGTTCGGAAGCCCCTGCGCCATGGCGGCCGGCGCCACGGAAGTCGCCGCACCGCATCCCACGAGAACCGCCGCCAGAACCAGCCGCCGCATCATATAGACATCTCCTTGGTCGGCCCGGATTTGCGGACTCTCATGCGGCAAATCAAGGGCGGATATGCGCTGGCATATCGATTGCAAGGCCCGGGCACAACACGCCAGCCATTGGCGCGAGAGGAAACCGGAGCGCTTCATGAAACTGACCCGCCGTACCGTCCTGGCCGCATCGGCCGCCACCCTGGGCTCTTCGCTGGCCGCGCCCACCGTCAAGGCGAGCCCCGGCTGGCCGACCAAGCAGCCGATCAAGCTGATCGCCACCTTCCCGCCCGGCGGCACCGCCGACACGATTTCCCGCATCCTGGCGCCCAAGCTTTCGGTCGCTCTCGGCACCCAGGTGGTCGTCGAGAACCGGCCCGGGGCCGGCGGCACGATCGGCTCGGACCTGGCCGCCAAGGCCGCGCCGGACGGCTACACGCTCGTGATGTCGCACGCCTCGCCGCTCGGCATCGCACCGGGCATCTACCCCAAGCTGCCGTACAATGTGATCACCGACTTCACCCATGTGACCCTGATCGGCCACACGCCCAACGTCCTGATCGTGCCGGGCGATTCGCCCTACAAGACGCTGGCCGACTACATCGCCGCCGCCAAGGCCAAACCCGGCGAAATCGCCTTCGGCAGCTCGGGGATCGGCTCGAACACCCACCTGATGGGCGAGCTGCTCGGAAGCCTCGCCGGCGTCAAACTGAAGCACGTCCCCTATCGCGGCTCTGCGCCGTCGCTGCAGGACATGCTGGCGGGCACGATTCCCTCGATGTTCGACCCGATCACAACCAACGTGCCGCACATCAACACCGGCAAGGTCCGCCTGCTGGCGGTCAGCTCGGGCAAGCGGCTCGACATGTATCCGAACGCGCCAACCTTCGCCGAGCAGGGCTTCCCCAAGCTCACCACCTCGACCTGGGTCGGCATTTCAGGTCCCAAGGGCATGTCGCCGGACATCGTCGCAAGGCTCTATGACGAATTGCAGAAGGCCTACAAGGCGCCCGAGGTGGTGGAGCGCTTCAAGGAAGTGGTGCTGCTGCCCGGCGACAAGCCGATGACCCCGGCCGAATACACGGTCTTCGTCGGCGAGTTCGCCGCCCTGTGGGCCGGCGTCAGCAAGTCGGCGGGGATCGAACTCGAACTGGGGTGATCAGTTCGCCAGCAAGCCTCGGGTTCGCGCGAAAAGACGCGTGAGCCCGAGCAGGGCATCGATGTTCGGCGTGGGCACGCCGGTGCGCCTGCCGAGTTCGTGTACGACCGTCACGATGGCGTCGAGTTCGATCGGCCTGCCCCGCTCGGCGTCGACCAGCATGGACGTCTTGAAGGCGCCGAGCTCGCGGGTGACGGTGTGGCGGGCTTCCGGGTCCTGGTCGATGACGCATCCGATCCGGGCGCCGATGGCCGAGGCTTCCAACATCGCGGCGGAACAGAAGCCGCGCACCAGCGGATCGTCGAGCACGCGATCGCCGGTGGCGCCCGTGATCGCCGACACCGGGTTCATCGTCATGTTGCCCCAGAGCTTGTACCAGATGTCGTGACGGATCGCGGGCGACGAGGTGACTTCGAAGCCGGCCGTCGCCAGCAACGCTTCCACGCGCCCGAGGCGCTGCGAGGCGGAGCCGTCCGGCTCCCCGATGATCAGGCCCATTCCGCTGCGATGCTGGACGCAGCCGGGCTCGGTAGTGGCCGCGCTGAGATGCACGACACAGCCGATCACGTGGTACAGCGGGATCGCCCTCGAGAGGGCGCCGCCGGGATCGACGCTCTCCAGCGGCTGTGCGTCCAAGCCCTCGAGCCCTTGCGAGAACCACCAGGGCACGCCGTTCATGGCGGGCAGCACGATCGTATCCGGCCTGAGCAGAGGGCCGATCTGTGCCGCGATCGTCGCCAGGGCTGGTGCCTTGACGGCAATGACCACGAGATCCTGCGCGCCGAGGTCCCGCGCGGCCGACGACGCGCGAGCCTTGCCCGTGACGAGCTTGTCGCCCTGCCTGAGCCGCCAGCCGTTCGCGTTCAACGCCTCGAGCGTCTCGCCGCGCGCCAGAGCGCTCACGTCGGCCCCCGTATGTGCGGCGAGCCGCGCCCCGATCAAGCCGCCGATCGCGCCCGCGCCAACGATGCAGACCTTCATCTGGCGCTAGCCGCAGCGCGAGTAGCCGCAGTTCAGGCACACGTCGCAGCCCTCCTGGTGGGTGAGGGCTGCGGCGCCACACTGCGGGCACTGTCCCATCGAGGTGGCTGACCCGCCGCCGGCCGCGGGTTCCGGGGAGCCACCAGCGCCACCCGTGGCGAGGCGCATGCGCTCTTCGATCGCGTCGATCAACCGGGGTGATTCGGTGGGTGCCAGAAAGCCGATCTCGACCAGGTGGCGCTCGATCACACCGCCGATCGCCGCCAGCAGCGACGGCACGTAGCGGCCGCCCATCCACTGGCCGCCGCGCGGATCGAACACGGCCTTGAGCTCCTCGACGACGAAAGAGACGTCGCCGCCGCGGCGGAACACCGCCGAGATCATCCGCGTGAGCGCCACCGTCCAGGCATAATGCTCCATGTTCTTCGAGTTGATGAAGATCTCGAAGGGGCGACGTCGCCCGTCCTGCACCACGTCGTTGACGGTGATGTAGATGGCATGGTCGCTGCCCGGCCATTTGATCTTGTAGGTCCGGCCCGGAAGTTCCTCCGGCCGATCGAGCGGCGGGGCGAGGTAGACGACGTCGCTGTCGCGCGGTGCCACCGCCGCAACCGGCTTCTCGGCTTCCGCCGGCTTCACCTCCAGCACCGCACCGGTCACGTCGTTGGGACGGTAGGTCGTGCAGCCCTTGCAGTTCTGCGCATAGGCTTCCTCGTAGACGCCCTTGAAGGCGTCGAAGGAGATGTCGCGGGGCAGGTTGATGGTCTTGGAAATGGAACTGTCGACATAGTCCTGCGCCGCAGCCTGCATCGCCAGATGATCGGCGGGCGTGAGCGTCTGGGCATCGACGAAGACGTCGGACGGCGGTGCCTCGTTGCCCCTCATCTCGCGCCAGACCCGGAACGCGTAGTCGTCGACACTCTCCTCGCGCTTGGATCCGTCCGGCTGCAGGACATGACGTACGTAGCTGAAGGCGAACACCGGCTCGATGCCGGAGGAGACGTTGTCGGCCAGCAGCGAGATGGTGCCGGTGGGCGCGATCGAGTTCAGCAGCGCGTTGCGGATGCCGTAGCGGCCGATCGCCGTCCGGGCCTCCTCGGGCAAGGCCTTGATCGTCTCACCCGCCAGATACTTGCCGCGCTCGTAGAGCGGGAAACTGCCCTTCTCGGCGGCAATGTCAGCCGACGCCATGTAGGAGAGACGCTGCACGGCTCCCAGCCACTCGCGAGTCAGCCGCACCGCCTCGGGCGAGCCGTAGCGCACGCCGCAGAAGATCAGCGCGTCGGCGAGGCCGGTCACGCCTTGGCCTTGGCCTCCTTCTCCTGCTGCGGCAGCGGAAAGCGCGAGACGTCGATCACATTGTCGAGCATGCGCACGGCGAGCGGCACCAGCCGCTCCAGCACCTCGGCGTCGAGAGCGGCCTCCGGCGTGAACGGCGCCTTCACCAGCGCCGCGAGATTGATCGATCCCAGCAGGCAAGCGCCGTACGGAGGAAGTGGCTGCTCGCCACAGGGGTTCGTTGCCTGGATGGTCTCGCAGTAGCGCAGGTTGTTGCGCCGGTTCACGCGGTCGATGAAGATGACGCCGGGCTCGGCCACGTCGTAGGTGGCGCGCATGATACGCTCCCACAGCGCTTTGGCCTTCACCGTCCTGAAGGTCCTGCCGCCGAACACCAGCGGCCAGTCGGCCTCCGCCTCGACCGCCTTCATGAAGGCATCGGTGACCAGCACCGAGACGTTGAACATACGCAGCCGCTTCGGGTCGCGCTTGGCGTCGATGAAGGCCTCTATGTCGGGATGGTCGCAGCGCAGGGTCGCCATCATGGCACCGCGCCGCGAGCCTGCGCTCATGATGGTGCGGCACATCGAGTCCCACACATCCATGAACGACAAGGGGCCCGACGCGTCGGCGCCGACGCCCACCACGGGAGCGCCCTGCGGGCGAAGGCTCGAGAAATCGTGCCCGATGCCGCCGCCCTGCTGCATGGTGAGGGCCGCCTCGCGCAGGTTCTCGAAGATGCCCGACATGTCGTCGGGGATCGTGCCCATCACGAAACAGTTGAAGAGCGTGACCGTCCGCCCGGTGCCTGCGCCCGCCATCACCCGCCCGGCCGGCAGGAACTTGAAGCCCGACAGGGCCTCGTGGAAACGGCCCGCCCAGAGCTCCGGATCGCGCTCCGGCACCGCCAGCGCCCGGGCGACACGCCACCAGGTCGCGTCGAGGTCGGCGTCCAGAGTCGCGGCCACGCTGCCACCCGGTGCGCTCTTGAAGCGGTATTTCATGTCCCAGATCCGCTGGGAGACGGGAGCCCATTCCATCCCGAAAACCTAGGCCCAAGGCCCGTCGATATCAACAGATCGTTCTATCTTTGTTCGCGCCTGCGGGCTGCAGCAACGAGCCGGTTCGTCGCCCCCTCGATGCGCTCGCGCAGGGTGGCCATGAACACGTCGCGGCCCAGACCCGGCGGGATCGCCGGCAGGATCTCCACGTCGATGACGCCCGGCCATTTGATGAACTTGCGGCGCCCCCAGAACAGGCCGGAGTTCAGCGCGACCGGGACGACGGGTACGCCGAGCTGCCGGTAGAGCGCCGCCGTGCCCACCTGGTAGGACTTCTCGTCCCCGACGGCGACGCGCGTGCCCTCGGGGAAGATCAGGATCGACCGCCCCTCTTGCAGGGTCGCCTTGGCCTGCTTCACCAGCCCGCGCAGCGCCTTGGCGCCGTCGCCGCGCTCGACGGCAATGTTACCGGCCCGCGCCATCGCCCAGCCGACGATCGGGATCAGGACCAACTCGCGCTTCATCACGGTGGCGGCGCCGGGAAACAGGCGCGAGAAAGCCAGCGTCTCCCACGAGGACTGGTGCTTGCAGGCGAAGATGACCGGGCCCGTCGGCATGTTCTCCAGCCCGCCGACGCGATGCGTCAGCCGGCAGGTGATCCGCAGCCACCACAGGCAGAAGTCGATCCACACCAGCGACCAGGCGACCACGAAGCGCCGCGGCATCAGCAGGATCGGCGAACCGACGATGGCGAGAATCGTGGTGCCGACATACCAGCCGACATTGAAGAAGAACGAGCGCAGCCGGAGGCCAATCATCTCAAAAGTATTCGCGAGCGAGGTGTTGCTTGTATGCCAACTTGTAGTGGCCTAGTGTCGCCGCGCAAAGGACATCTGGTGGGGCATACCCCGCTCATCATGCAGCTTACCTGTTCCAATTGCGGCGCGCGATACGCCGTCGACCCCTTGGCGATCGGCCCGACAGGTCGCACTGTCCAGTGCGTCCGCTGTAGCCATCGCTGGTTCCAGAAGCCCGATGTGCCGCCGGTTGGCGAACCCCCGTCGGAAGCACCGCCCGCACCGGCCGTCACAGCGCCCGACATCGTGATCCGGCCCTCGACTCCCGGCGCCGGCCTGCCCGCCCTGACCACGTCCGCTCCGGCCAAGAAGAGAAACTGGGGCACCTGGATCGCCTATGCGATCGTTCTGGTCGTGCTGCTGGGGGGCGCGGGCTATGCCTATCGCGACCAGATCAAGGCACGGCTGCCCGCCTCCTGGCGCGCGATGCTCCATCTCGACGTTGCGAACCCGACGGCCAATCCGTCTCGGGTCGCGCGCGCGCATCTCGGAATCGACATGTCGACCACCAAGATCGATCTCATCGACGGGCGTTATGTCGTCCTGGGCGAGTTGATCAACACCGGCACGGCGCCCGGCTCGACCCGCAGCCTGAAGCTTGTCTTCCGCGCTGGTGAGCAGGTCCTGGCCGAGCGCGCGATGCCGCTGGTCGAGGGGCCGATCGCCCCCGGCGCGCGTCGGAGCTTCAGCCTGCAGCTTGACGAGCCCCCCTCGGGTGCGACCAACATCGTGCCGACCGTCGACTAGCACCCACTGACGAGAGTTCACGTTGCCCGACCGCACCACCTCCGACCGTCCGGTCGTTTCGATCCGCTTCTCCGCCGCCGAGATCGCCGCGCGCGTCGAGGAGATGGCTACCGATCTCTCGGAGAAGCTCGCATCCGACACGCTGGTCGTTTCGGTCCTGAAAGGCAGCTTTGTCTTCGCCGCCGACCTGATCCGCGCGCTGAGCCGTGCCGGCGCCGACTGGTCGATGGATTTCCTCACCCTGTCGAGCTACGGCAGCGGCACCGAGACGAGCGGCAACGTCCGCGTCGTGCGCGACATCGTCGACGACGTGCGGGACCGCGACGTGCTGCTGGTCGACGACATCCTCGAGTCGGGCCTGACGCTCAGCTTCGCCAAGAAGCTGCTGGAGGAACGCGGCGCCCGTCGCGTCTCGATCTGCACTCTGCTCGACAAGCCGGCCAAGCGGCGCATCGATCTGGAGGCCGACTTCGTGGGCTTCGAGGCGGGCGACGAATTCCTGGTCGGCTACGGTCTCGACTGGGCCCACCGCTTTCGAGGCCTGCCCTATATCGGCGTGGTCGAGAAGACGGCAGAGTAGCGGCCTGCTCGCACAGCCGAAGACAGAAGTCCTTTCGTACTGAGCGGAGCGCGCCGTCGAGAGATTCGACTGCGCCGCCCTGAGGGCGGCTTCGCTGAGGCGACGGGGATTCTCCCAGTACAGCACTCACGACGTCATGGATCACCCGAAGTTCAGCTTCATGGATACTCGAACTTGGATTCCGGCGGGTCAGCAAGAAATGCGCCCACTTGTGCGAAGAAGGCCTTCGATCGTTGCCGCGACACACCGCTACTCGGAATGAATTCGTCCATCGGGTCGCAGAGCCTTGAAGGCGAAGGCGAAGCTCAAATCGTGCACTACATCGACAAAGCTGCGGGCCTCATACCGCTGCACGACAACATTGCCGATGTCGCGCCCCTCGCTGGTATTGGCTGTATCCAGGGGCGAACTCTGCCCGGCGACCCATGTAAGAACCAAGTCGGCGTGTTCGATGCGGCCCCTATTACGTAGCAGTTCCAGGGGCCAAGCGTCGTTTCCGACCGACACCACGCGGGCCAAGGCCGGCACCGGGCCGACATAGTCGCCATAGAAGAGAAACGGCCAGTGTTCGGTGTCGTAGCCGGCATAGGGGTTGCGGCCGTACGGCTTGCCGAGCGCCGGGTCTTCCACGAGAACGCGCCCCGTCGGGAACCGGGCAACGAAACGCGCACGTGATTCCACACGTACCGGCAACGCACGCAACTTCAATCCGGTCAGCTCGCCTGCGATTGCTTCGGCGGCAAACTGTTGCCACCAACTCTCGGTCTGGCGATCGTACATGATCATGTCTGAGAGCCGCAGCAGGCCACTGACGCCGAAGTCCAGAACGCCACGCCCGGTCCGACGGTCGAACACCAACGATGAGTTGCACAGCGGGCAATAGGTCACGACGACCGGCACGCCTCCCACCGTGTCGTTGACGATTTCGTGCCACAGGAGAGTTCGCAGCGGATAAGCGCGCGCATCGCCGCCGATCTCCAGTGCGATCACCGGCTCGGTCGGTGCGAGGCTCGCGTCGGCCGCCGGCTCGAAACGCGGATCGTCGATGGCCGGGATGCCATCGCGCGGTGGACCGCCAGAAAAGATCTCTGACGCGGCGACGGCCATCCGACTGAAGTCGGTGCGCGGCCAAGCATGCCGCATCCACTGAGGGACGGCCGCTGGTTGCGCCTGGGAGTGTTGGCTCAGGAGCGCAGGGGCCAAACCAAGCAGGCCTATCGCGGACCGACGTGTGCATGGCCGTGCCACGGAAGTCTCGCCTGGTTTGCGGTACGCATCTGTGGTGCAAGGGCTTCGCATCGTCCCATGTTCCAGCGTTAGCCGTTGTCGGGCGGGCGGCGATGGACATGCCAATCCGGCGAAAGTGCTCCGGGACCGTACGCCAACAGGACCATCGGCACCGCAACCCGTCTGGAAAAGGCGCGATGTTTCATGCCCTGATCTCCATCATCGCACTCCACCCGAACCGACTCTCTCCAAATAGCCTTTAGTGTTGAAAAGCTTAGCGTTCTGCCGACCGAATACAGACAGGCAGAGCATGCCACGCGAAGCGTGCAGGCCCGTTCGGCCAGCAAGCCGGTCTCTGGAGTAACACTCGACCCGTTCCACGATCCGTCTGCGAAGTGCAGGCTAATATGTCTTCAGCAGCCGATCGATATAGTCGAGTTCTTCCTTCGGACGCAGCTGCTCGCCGGCGCGGCGGCGCAGCTCATCGAGGATCTCGCGGCTGCGCTGGCGCTCCAGTTCGAGCGGCACCCGGTCGGCGCCGGAGTCGATCGCGTCGCCATAGTTTCCATCGGAGCGGCCCAGCGGGTCGCGGTCTTCGCTCCGGCTCTCGCGCTCCTCGATCTCGGCGATATCCTGATTGTTGCCCGGACCGCGTTGCTGGCGCAGCTGCTCGGCCATGTCGCCCATGCCCTGCTGAAGATTGTCCAGTGCCCGGCGCTGGGCGCGGGACGCCTCGCGCGGGTCGCCGCGACGGAGCGCCTCCTCGGCCTCGCGCATCGAGCGCTCCGCCCGGCCCAGCGATTCCGGCATCTGCAGGCCATTCTCGTCGAGCTTCTTCATGAAGTCGCCCAGCCGGCCGCGCAGGCCTTCCTGCTGGCCGCGCTGCTGATCGCCCCACTGGCCCTGCCCCTGACCGGGTTGGCCCTGGCCCTGCTGGCCCTGCTGGCCCTGCTGGCCCTGCTGACCCTGTTGTCCTTGCTGGCCCTGCTGGCCCTGCTGGCCGCGCTGACCTTGCTGTCCCTGCTGACCGCGCTGGCCCTGCTGCTGGCGGCCTTCGCGCTCGGACTCGCCCAGTAGCTGGTTCTGCCGGCGCGACAGCTGGTCGAGCTGGTTCATCATCTCGCGGCCCTGCTGGTTGCCCTGGCCTTGCTGGCCGCGCTGTCCCTGCTGCTGACGCTGCTGCTGGCCGTTGGGGTTCGCCATCATCGGGGTGGCGTTCTCCATCATCTTGCGCAGCTCCTCGAGCATGCGCTTGGCCTCTTCGCGCTGGCC
>LNFM01013536.1_pt1 | contig 12105 bp, 7 predicted proteins | sample 596031 | NCBI WGS metagenome assembly LNFM01 (sample SAMN04254537, study PRJNA301005) | activated carbon metagenome | isolation source: dual media filters at the Ann Arbor, Michigan drinking water treatment plant | place: USA: Ann Arbor | reverse complement strand
CGTAGGAGGTCACGTTGCCGTTCGGATCGGTGGAGCTTGAGAGCGTGCCGTCGCCGTTGTAGGCGAGCTTTGTCTGGTTGGAGGCCGCGCTCGTACAGGTCGCAGGCGGACTGGCGCCCGAGCTCACCGAGCAGACGTTGCCGGCGACCGTGTAGACGTAGCTGGTGGAGTTGCCGCTCTCGTCGGTCACCGTCGTCGGAAGATCGGGGTGGGCGGCGTCGGCGTAGACGTAGCCCGAGGATGAGCCCTCGGGCAGGCTCACCGCGGTGAGGTCGTCGTTGGCGTTGTAGGTCAGGTCCGTGACCTCGCCGGCGGCGCTCGTGATCACATCCGGGTCGGAGTTGGCGGTCAGCGTCGCGCGATCAAGGTTGCCGTTGCCGTCGAAGGTGCCGAGTACGCGGCCGAGGCGGTCGTAGCAGTACCGCGTCGTGTGGGCGATCGAAGTCGCCAGGAACCGCCACCTGGATCTGACGTACCGCCGCCGGGTAGGCTCGTCCGACTTCATGTGCAAGCGAGGCGCCAGGCGGAACGACGAGCAGGGAATCAGAGATGTCCCGGACCTTCGGCAAAGACACCTTCCCCGACCGTCTCCGCGCGGCCACCTATTGAGAGGTCGCTGTTGCCAGAACACCCGTTCTCCTACCGGGAGACCTGGAATCGACGACCAACTGCCCTGCTGGGCGCCGGTTGTACTGGCGGCCTGTCGCCGATGACCTCAGTCCACGAACGGCGCCGCCTCGCCGCTATGCCAGCGTGACGGTACAAGAAGCACTGCTCGGCATCAGGCCACTCACGGTGGCCCTAGCTGTCGTCGCGAGTGCCCCTGTGGTTGCCTGGACGCAGATAGGCGATCTCAGCACAGCTTCGGCCGAGGAAGCCAGCCCGGACCACTTCATCCAGCCCGTAGACCTACCGGCGCCGCTTCCGGCGCTCATCGAAGCGGTTGCCCTTCTGATACTCGTCGTTGGCATCGGGAGTCTGGCTTGGCAGACGAAGCGCGGCCGCCTCGGTTTGCGGGGCTGGCTCGCACTAGGCCTCGCGGTGTTCGCGGGTTTCTTGCTTGGCCTGTTCGCACGTGTGATGACTGCCGCCGTCATCGGCGCGAATATCGCAGCGGGGTTCGCAGTGGCGGCGGTCTTCTTTCTGGTTCTCCCGCTCTACGCGGCCAGTCTTGTTGCAGCCGTTCGTCGCACGGCGTCAGCCGAGGATCGTGCGGATTCCTCGGACTCGCTCGGTCGCATCGAGTGACTCCTTGCCCCGAAATGGTGGCGCCTGAGCGGGTCGCGACGTCCGAGGCCAGCGTCAGAATCTAGCCTGCAAAGCGGGTGATTTTGGAGGCTTGGATGCTTCGTCTGTCGGGTGGGCAGGTGGAGTCGCTGTTCGACCTCGGGCTGCCGGTCGAGGTGCGGGAGCTGCCGAGCGACTTGGCCGCGCTCGATCGGCTGCTCGAGGGTACGGCGCTCCTTGGGTCGATCAACGCGCTCGTGGGATCAGGCGGCGCTCATACGCGGACGCCCGACGATCCCGATGGACCGCGTCGTGCGTCTGATGCTCGTCAAGCAGCGCTCGGGCTGGGGCTATGAGACGCTCGTGCGCGAGGTCTCGGATTCGCTGCACCTGCGCCGCTTCTGCCTGATCGCCCTCGCCGAGCGGGTGCCGGACGAGTCGACGATCCGAAAGCTCGCCCGCCGCCTTGGGCCCGAGGTGATCGAGGAGATCTGCCGGGCGCTGATCGCTTCGGCATCGACTCGACCGTCGTCGAGGCCGACGTGCGCTATCCGACCGACCTTGGCCTGTGCGCCGATGCCGCAGGGGCGCTCGCGCGCGAGGCGGCCCGCGTCTCCCACCTGGCCGGTGAGGATGCGCCCCGGGTCGCCAACCGCTCCCGGTCGGTGAACATGCGCCTGCGCACGCTCGCCCGGCGCACCGGGGGATCCCAGGTGGCACTGCGCCTCACCGGCGAGGCAGGCGCGATCGTTGCCCGCTCGATCCGCGAGAGCCGGGCCCTGGCGAGTGCCCTTCAGGCCCGGGCCCACCGCGGGCGGGGCGCGCGGGCAAAGCTCGCCGCCGCGGCCCGCCTGGAGCAGATCGCCGGGCGGGCTACGACGGTGTGCCACCAGATCCGCCAGTGCGTCGCCGGCATGCGGATCAGCGATCGGCGGGTGTCGATCGCCGACCCCGACGCGCGGCCGATCCGAAAGGGCAAGGTGCGCCAACCGACCGAGTTCGGCTACGTCTTCAGCTCGCCGAAGTGACCGAGTCGACCCGCCGCGGGGCGCGTGGCCTGGTCCTTCCGGCCACCAGCCGGATCGGCGCTGCCGCCGAGTCAGATCTCCTGCCGGCCACCGGCGCCGACATGGCCCGCCTGGGGCTGCGACCACGCGAGCTCGCCCTCGACGGCGGCTTCTTCCCGAACGGGGTCGCCGAGCACCTGCCCGGCGCTAAGCGCACCTTCATCGCGGGCCGCCAGGGCGCGGGCTCGCGGCGCACCAACCGGCGCTTGGCGCGCTACCAGGTCGGTCCGAACGGCCGCGCCCCGCCCGAGCGCGGCCGTTCCTCGTTCACGGCTCAGATCGCGTTTCTCCGGGGCGAGTGACTAACGGGGCAGCCGCCATCTACGGGCAACGCGCGCGCGGCACAGTAACTCCGACCCCGCCACGAGCACGTCCGGAGGTCTTCTCTACGGGCACGCTCAGGTGGCGGGCCCCCAGACCCGCCTCCTTTCCCGAACTACGGCGCCCCAAGACAGTCGCCGTCCGCGCTCAAGAGATCGGTCCACTCGGCCTCGGTGAGCTGTCGCGTGGCGCCCACCACCCCGTCCACCGCCTCCTCCGATGCACCGACTCCGAGGACTGTCACGAGCTGGTTGTCGCCGGTGCGCCAAGCAACACCGAAGGGCCCACGGCGAGGGTCAAGCAGTGAAAACCGCACCGCCGGCGTTCCCTCGACCGTGGTGGGCCGCGACGCTACCGCGTAGAGGCGTAGGAGCTCGAAGTCATCGCGTAAGAAGGGACGTCCCGCAACCGTTACGAACCCATCCGCGACGCCGTACTGGACCACCCAACCAAGCTGTTCCGACTCAGCGTTGCCCACGTGGAGCGGCTCTGTCTGTGCACCAAGCGCGTCGGCCGGAAGAGCCGGCGGCCTTCCGCCGCCCCGAATCAGCGCGGCGAGTCGCGCCGTCTCCTCCGCTGTCCCGCCACGGACCGCTACCTCGACGACTCGAACGGGCGAAACGTGCCATGTCGCAATGTGCCCCCACCTGCTCGAAGACACGCCTTGAAAGAGGGGCATGGGGGCAACTGCGGCAGGACGACCTGCGATCCGCCAGGGACGCGCGCCCGCGTGCGCGTAGCCCTTGTCTCCGTCCTTCTCGATGACTACCACGATCGGACCCCTCCATGGATCCGCAAGTGCTGCGTCGCCCCAGATGGTCCGCACTTCTCTACCTTGAGGCGCCTTCGCTCCTGCCAAAGTCTCGGGAGCATCGAATGCGTCACACAGCCGAAGCTGAGAGGACGGGGGCATCGGAGCGTAGCGGCCGACGCCCTCCGCAGTCGTCTTCGTCTGGTCCTTCGCCTCGCACGCTAGGCCCGCCAACGTCATCGCGCCGATGCACATCAACGCCAACATCCTTTGGGTCACAACCCGAATGGAGGACCAGACGCTCGCTACACTAGAGCTCCGGGCCGGCCAACCTGAGTCAACTCGGCGGTAGTTCTTCCATCGCCCTAGTGATCCCGATGGGTGGCGCCTTGATCGAGGCACCGCCTAGTAGCTCCCGAACGTCCGGACTCCGACCCACCACTGCGATGCCACGCTAAGGCACCGGTTTGCAGCCGCCGTGAAGCCGTAGACCTGGCGGCAGACACTATTCATGTCACCCACGAATCTGTTGTCAAGTGACGCTTTGTGCGTCGCGCCCCGGAACGCACCGATTGCGCTATTGCGGTAACCGAAATCGTGCCTCACACATGGCTGGTTGAACAATACGTACCAAGAGTGCGCGTGGCCTACGACGCCCGGAACTGAGCATCCGTCCGAACTCCAGTCCATCTGCGCCCAAGTCCGATCACTAAATCGCACCGACCCCCTCAAAACTCCGATGAAGTAGGACAACGGCACGTCACGCGCCACTACGATCCTGTCCAAGATCTGGCTCCGCGTCAGCCGCGCCATGGCTGGGCTGCCCGAGCCGTCCGGACCGTAGCTGTAGCTTCCCCCGCCCGGCTGGGTCTCCCTACCCGTCGCCGGGTCATAGTACCCCGCACCAATCTTGTAGAGCCCTGACTGGTCTAGGAAGGCGCCCCCGAACCGCCAAGGTGCGTCCGAGGTTCCAGAGCTGCGGATCACACCACCATAGGCATCGTAAGCGTATCGGCCAACGATGCTTCCCGAGGCATCCACGACGGCAGCGAGAGACCCGCTTCCGTCGAAGAGGTAATACGACGCGCCGGACGGCCCGCGCTGCCCGAGCAGTTCTCCATTAGGCCGACGGGTGTAGAAAGTCGTTGCCGCACCTGTGTTGGTGAAGCTCAGGCCGAGTTTGCTGTCGCCGAACGTCGTCGTCCCAGCAGTCGCCCGGCGGCTCTGGCCCGAGCCGCGATAGCTTTGGGAGACTGCACCGGTCGCGGCTGTCGCGATGTTCGCGGTCTGCCCCAAGACGTTATAGGTCAGCGCCAGGCCGCTGGATGAGCCGGTCACGCTGCCATTCGGGTCATAGCTGAAAGTCGTGGCGCCGGCTTGGGTGAGCTGGTTTGCCCCGTTGTAGGCGTAGGCCGTCCCGGCGCCATCCACCGTCCAGCTGGCGCGGTTGCCGGCGGCGTCGTAAACGATCACTTCCGTGCGTGGGTTCGCGCCCACGGTGGTGGCATCCGTCATTCGACTGAGAGCGTCGTAGCCGTACGTCGTGATGTTGCCCTCGACTGCGTCGTCGACGCTGGTCATCAGCGGGGAAGGCGAGCCCGACTGCGGAGTCGTCGCGCAGCCCGTGGCTGGGTTCCGATAGCAGTACCGGTAGTCAATCAGGTCCGACGCCCCCTTAGTCGCGCGCACACGCGTGAGCTGTCCGTCGACCCAAGTACGGGCGATGCTAACGCCGGTGGAGGCGGGGAGTATCGTCGTGGTTGGCCGACCGTCGGCGTCATAGCCGAAGGTCGTCAGGGCGCCAAGGGGCTCGGTCAAGGAGGAGAGCCGGTTCGCGGCGTCGTAGGAGTAGGACACGGCGCCCCCGGGGTCAGTGAACGTTAGGAGGTTTCCGGCTGGGTCATACGCGTAGGTATTGGTCAGTCCCCCGGGCGGGGCCTCTGAGGTCAGCTGGCCAAGTGCACTATAGGTGTACGTCGTTGTTCCACTTTGATCCGTCTCGGTTGCGAGCCTGCCCGCCGCGTCGTATGTGTAGCTGAGGGTCGGGCCGCCGGTGTGGGCGACGCTTACTAAGCGGTCCATCACGTCATAGGTCATGGTTGACGTCTGGCCCTTGCCATCTGTGTAGGTGGCAAGCCGCGACAGGCCGTCCCAACTCATGGACTCGTCTCCGCGGGGCGAAGGCTGGTCCACTGCAGTCAGGTTCCCGACCGCGTCGTACGTATAGTTTGTGATCCGACCTGCGGCGTCTTCGACCGAGGAGATCGTGCCGTCGCCGTTGTACGCCATCGTAGTCTGTTGCGTTCCGATCCCGGTGCAGGTCGCGGGGGGGACCGCATCGGCGCTCACCGAGCAGATGTTCCCCTGGCTGGTATAGACATAACTCGTACTCGTTCCGGCGACCGTTGCGGTAGTGGGAAGGTCCGGGTGAGTAGCGTCGCCGTAACTTGTGGTCGCCGTGACCCCGTCGGGTTCCGTGACTGCGATGGGCTCGTTGTCACCGTTGTAGTCGTTGTCGGTGACGAGACCCGCTGGCGTCGTCGCGACATCGGGATCTGAGTTGGGTGTGAACGTCGTTGATGTCGCGTTGCCGAGCGGGTCAAAGGTGCGGGTGACGCGTCCAAGGCGGTCATAGCAGTACCGCGTCGTGTGTGAGTTCGGGTTCGTGCTCGTCGTGGCTCCGACGGTGCCCGAGGGGCAGCCGGTCGTGCTGGCGGAGTAGGCGTAGGTCGTGACCGGGCCCGTTCCGAGCAGGGTGTTGGTCACCCGCGTGATCGTGAGCACGCGGCCGGACGCGTCGTAGGTCATCCTGGTGACGTTGCCGAGGGGATCGGTGACCTTGGTGAGGCTGTTGGAGGGGTCGGTGTACTCCATCAGGGTCTGCTTGCCGGCCGCGTCGGTGATCGTGCGAAGGTGCAGGTTGGCGTCATAGGAGAAGGTCTGCTGGCGGCCGGTCGAGTCGGTCAGGGTGGAGAGGTATCCCGAGCCGTTGTAGGCGAACGAGACGGCCCGGCCCTGGGTGTCGGTCACCGCCGAGGTGCGCCCGGAGCTGTAGGCCATCGTGATGTCGTTGCCGTTTCGGTCCTCGATCCGGGTGAGGACCCCGGAGCTCGAGTACTGGAAGCGGATGCCGGTGCGGTCGAAGGTCATCGTGTAGGTGTTGTCGCCGTTCTTGACCAGGGTGGCGTTGACCCCCGATGGGGTGATGTAGCCGCCTGAGCCGTTCGGGATGAAGGGCACCCGGTAGCCGCCCGGCCCCTGGTAGACCTTCGTGTCGCCGAGCAGATAGAGCTTGACCTGGTCCGAGTTGTCGACGATCCACTTGTTTCCGTGCGGAGCGCCGAAGTACGGGCTTCGCGAGTTGAAGTGGTGGCCGATCTGCAGCGGAAGGCCCGTGCCGGCGATGTCGAGGTCGGCGTAGTCGGCCATCAGGTTGCCGTTGGCGACGTTGACCGCCAGAGCCGCGCGGTCGCTGAGCCGGTGCTGCTCGAAGCTGTGGATGTCGCGCACCCCCAGCCAGGGCTGGTAGGTGACCGACAGGAAGGGCCGGATGGAGGAGGTCGCGTGCTGGGCCGAGGCGAAGGAGATCACCTGGTTGGTGGTCGTGGTCGGGCGGATGATCACGCCGTGGTTGGTGGTCGTGCCATCGACCCAGTTCTGGGCGAGCTGGGTCAGGTACCAGTACTTGTAGCCGGTGTTGCCGGCCACCAGGGCCGAGTACTCGGCGGTGGCGGTGTAGTCGCCGCCGGCCGTCGTCCAGGCGGACGATCCGTTGTAGGTGTTCCAGGTCGCCGAGCTGGTGAAGGCGCGGGTGAGGTTGTGGAGGCTCGTGTTGATGGTGGCGCCCGTGGTCGAGCCGGTCGTGTTCAGCGCCACCCAGGCCCCCATCACCGTCGTCTGGGCGGGGATCGAGGAGACATCGAACTTCAGGATCGAGCGGTGGGTCTTTGAGCCGTCGTAGCCGACCTTCAGCAGGGGATCGGCGCAGTAGGTCGTCGAGGCCGATGAGCCGCTGATGAGCGAGCAGTCGGTCGTGGCCCCGGGGCTGATGGTCGGGTCGATGATGACGGGGTACTTGCGATCTGCAGAAGCGAGCCAGGCGCGATCGGGGGTGATCGTCAGAAGCGATCCCTCGGCGTCGCGCGTGAGGCTCACCGCGACATCGTCGCTGCGGGCGCCTGCGGCATCCTCGAGAAACGGCGCAGCGATGCTGAAGCGCTCGGCGCCGGCACGATCGACGAAGCGCAGGGCGCCGCGGTTGAGGGACACCGACAGATCCGCGCTCGTGGCGAGTCGATAGGTCTGGACCGCGGCTGCGGTGCGATCGCGGAGGGTGATCGTCTCCTTGACGGTGTCCGGCGTCGCCTCATAGGTGAGGTCGGTGCCCGGGCGCACCTCGGCGTAGCGGGCGGCGTTGCCGCTCACGCTGACCGGGGACGCGGCGCCCACAAGCGCGAGCGAGACCCAGCTGTCGCCGAGCGAGACCCGCACGGGATCGCCGGCGCGAGCGGGAAGGTCGAGCCCGTATGAGTTCGCGGCGATCCCGAAGCCGTCGTCCGATGGCACGAGCTTGGTGTCGATCGGCTGCCACTCGCCGGCCGCGTCGCGATAGTTGACCGACCCCGGGGAGATGACCGCCTGGTAGGCGCCGGTGTCATCGAGATACGTCCTCGAGGTTCTCGTTCGAAGCGCCGGCTGCTCGACGCCCTTGGCGTCTCCGAGCGGCTCGGCGGCCAACACCGGAGCGGCCTCGCCGGCGGGAGCACCTGCGATGACGAGGAAGGCGGCCAGGCCGAGGGCCGCGATCGCGCCGAGCGCGGTGCGACGGGCGGTCTCGGACAGGGGCCGCCGGATCAGCGCGACGAGGGCCAGGGCGAAGGATCGCATCGGATCTCCCAGGAGCTAAGACGACAAGAACCCAGCATGAGAGCGGTGAGCCTTGCCGTGCTCGTGGTCTGCCGCCCACGTTGCGGGCGGACCGGCCTCATGTGTCACGGCGAGCGCGAAGTTACGTCCAGCACAAACTTCGCGTACCTAGACGAAGGGTCAGTTGAGACCGAAGAAAAGGCGCACTTTGCGGGAATCGAGAGTGCTGTCACATGCCCCTGGCCACAGCGTATTCCGCGTCGCTAGGCCACTCACTTATAGCGTAAGTGAGTGGCCTAGAATGCATGACTTCTCGTAGGTTTCAGGCCTAGATCGTTGACGGCGCCTCAGCAGGCGTTGACGACATTTCGGCGGCATCCGCAGCCTGACGTTCCTCACCCCGATGACCACCACCGGTCGGTCGAGAGCGAGGGCCTCTCGCGCGACGGGTCGACCCAGGCTTCTGGCGCGTCGGCGACAGGCGAACTCCTTGAAGACCACGGCAGCGGGGCCATCGTCCTGCTGGCCGAGGAGGCGACGAGGGCTGCCCAAGGCGGAGAGCTCGGTGCCTCAGCCGGCGGGCCGGACCGGAGATCGGTAAGGCCGTGACCCCGGCCTTACCTTCGGCCCGGCGGCCCCCGAGGGCGAGGGATGGCGCTCCTGGCTTCGGCCTCGGACGCCGACTGACGGGTGACGCAGCGGGATCTCGAGGCACCGAGACACCAGGAGCTCGGCCGAGGGTCGGCCGTCAGACTTAAGGGCCGGCAACGACCCAAGGTGCACCCGAAAGCGCACCCGGGCAGGCATGGGCGCTGGTGAAACCTCCTTCTTTGCTGGCGTTTCGGCATCCATGCCTGGTTACTCGTAGTGAGACAGCTCGAGGACCGATTCCACTCGGCGACAATGGCGGGGCTCAACCTCCCTTTGGACGTCACCGGCGTGGGACCGGCCCACGCGTCGGTACGCTGGAGGTCGTCCCTACCGGGGACCGTGGGAGGCCTCGGTACCCCGCCAGGGTGGGAACAGGGTGGGAACAAGACACCCCGAAACGGCCCGAGACCATCGATTCGTAGAAACCGCTAGATCCCAGTCAGAGACTGGGATTCGCGAGATGCGGCGAGGCGCCCCGAGAGCGCTTCCACCGACTTCTAGTCCCAAGGTCGTAGGTTCGAGCCCTACACGGCCCATGCGGAAGGCCCCACTAGGGCCCTACGCAGTCGTCCCACTCCTGGGCGGTGATCCCATGGCGGAGGGCGAGCCGGGCCTCGCGGAGCTCCGCCCTCAGGCGCGCTCGCTGGGCCGGGTCGCCCAGAACGGTCGCCAAGCGTTCCTCCAGATCACCGAGCAGAGGGAGCGCGGAGCGAAGGGTCTCGCGCCCTTGCTCGGTGAGGTGGATCGCCCGGCGACGGCGGTCGGTCGCGCTCTCGTGGCGCTCGAGGAGGCCTCGCTCCTCGAGCTGGCTCAGCACCGTGGTCGCGTGGGCCGAGCTCATGCCGAGGACACGGATGAGGTCGACGGCGTGCGCGGTGCTCGACTCGCGGCCGGCGATGACCCGCAGCACGTTGAACTGGTTGACGGTCAGTCCGGCGCGCGCCCGCAGCCCGCGCTCCAGCACCTGGCCGAGCTCCAGTCCGGCCATCAGCAACTCGTTGACCACGCCCGAGGGGGCGTCGGGCCGATCGGCGCTCTCGCCTCTGTTGCCTTTCGGAGCCATCGGATCTAGCGTAGCGCCGCCATTAGCTAAATATCGAGCTATCTACGAGGTGATCCCGTGGCGCTTCTGGACGAGAAGGTCGTGCTCATCACCGGCGGCAGCAAGGGGCTCGGCTTCGCCACCGCGCTGGAGTTCGCGCGCAACGGGGCCACGGTCACGATCACCGGCCGCGGACAGGACGCCCTCGACGGCGCGTGTGCGGCCGCTGCGACCCAGGGCATCACGCTCGAGGCCATCCAGGGTGATGTCTCGGCCGAGGCCGACTGCCGGAGGACCGTCGACGCGGTCCTCGCCGCGCACGGCCGCGTGGACGTGCTGTTCAACAACGCCGGGGTGCTCTTCGCGGGGAACACCTGGGAGACGACGCCCGAGGTGTGGGACCTGACGATGTCGGTGAACGTGCGCGGCACGTGGCTGATGTCCCGCACGACCGTCCCCCACATGCTCGAGCGCGGCGCCGGGGCGATCATCAACAACTGCTCGGTGCTCGGCCTGAAGGCGTGCCCCGGCGCGGCGGCCTACAACACCAGCAAGGGCGCGATCGCGCAGATGACGCGCTCGATGTCGCTGGAGCTGGCCGGCACCGGGGTGCGGGTCAACGCAATCTGCCCCGGCACCATCGTGACCCCCATGGTCGCCGACGTCTTCGCGGGTGCGCCGGACCCGGCCGCCGCAGAGGCGTTCTTCCTGTCCCAGCACCCTGTCGGCCGATTCGGCACCGAGGAGGAGATCGCCAAGGCGTGCCTCCTGCTCGCCCAGGACGGCATGGACTTCATGACGGGATCGATGCTGTCGGTCGACGGCGGCTGGGGCGCTCGCTGAGGCCCGGGCCCTCCCCCACCGGGGCGCCGGCTCCACCCCCCGGGTGACATCGAGGGGGGAGAAGGCGCGCGAACGGCTCGCCGAGCCATGAGCACCAGCGTAGATTCCCGGCCGTGAATTGGACCGAGGTGCAATCGAGTCCGGCGTTCGGGTTCACCGTCGTCGGTCTCGTCATCGTGTTCGGGCCGCTCATCGCCGAGCGCCTGCGGCTGCCGGGCCTGCTCGGGTTGCTGATGTTCGGCGCGGTCATCGGGCCGAACATGCTCGACGTGCTGCCGCGCTTCGCGGGCCTGCAGGCGGTGGGATCCATCGGGATCCTCTACCTGATCTTCCTCGCCGGCCTGCAGCTCGACCTCGAGGCCTTCGCGCGCTATCGCGTCATCTCGGGCGTCTTCGGGCTGCTCACGGCCTTCATCCCGATGGCGTGCGGAACCGGTGTGGCGCTGCTGCTCGGCATCGACCCGCTTCCGGCGGTGCTGATCGGCTCGTTCTGGGCGTCGTTCACGCTGATCGCCTACCCGACGGTGGCGAAGTTCGGGCTGACGAAGACGCGGCCGGTCGCCGCGATCGTGGGAGCCAGCGCGATCACCGACGGCGTCTCGCTGGTGGTGCTCGCGTTCGTCGTGGGAGCCGAGACGGGCGATGCCAGCGGTGTCCGTCTGGTGTTCGACATCGCCCTCGGCTTCGCCGTGCTCGGCGTCTACTGCTTCCTCATCGTGCCGAGGATCGCCCGGTGGTTCTTCACCGGGCTCGGCCAGGAGCGGACCCTCCGGTACATGCTCGTGTTCATCGCCCTCACGTCGGCAGCGGTGGTCGCCGAGCTGGTCGGGGTGGAGCCGCTGATCGGCGCGTTCTTCGTCGGCGTCGGGCTGAACCGCCTCGTGCCCAACGCGAGCCCGCTGATGGCGGTCACCGACTTCTTCGGCAACGCGCTCTTCATCCCGACGTTCCTCATCTCGGTGGGGCTGCTCTTCGACCCCGAGGTCATGTTCGTCTGGTCGACGCTCCGCCTGGCGATCGGCTTCGTGGTCGCGCTGATCGTCGCCAAGGCGATCGCGGCATGGATCACCGGGCGCATCTTCGGCCTCCAGCGGGCGGAGGTCGGGCTGCTGTTCTCGATGTCGGTCGCGCAGGCGGCCGCCACCCTGGCGGCGACGGTCATCGGCTACGACATCGGCCTGTACGGCAGCGACGTGGTCAACGCCGTCATGGTCGTCGTCGCGGTGAGCCTGATCGTGACCTCGATCGGCACCAACCGGTTCGCCCGCGAGGTGCCCCCGCCCGTCGAGGAACGCCGGCGGGCCGGCGAGACGATCCTCGTGCCGGTCCTCGACGGA
>LNFM01011389.1_pt1 | contig 12106 bp, 12 predicted proteins | sample 596031 | NCBI WGS metagenome assembly LNFM01 (sample SAMN04254537, study PRJNA301005) | activated carbon metagenome | isolation source: dual media filters at the Ann Arbor, Michigan drinking water treatment plant | place: USA: Ann Arbor | reverse complement strand
CGAGTACGGCTCACAGTACCTGTCCCTCATCCTGGATGAGATCGATCGTCACGGCAAGCCCATCGAGAAGGTGCGAGCTGGCTACCTGCTGGAGTCGGTTTGCAGGATCCAACATCCGCGCATCGACGGCTGGAAGGACTTTGCACAGCGGGGCGGCTCGCGCATGCTGGATCCTCAGGGCGAATACGCCCCGACGTTCTCTGAGACTTGGAAACTGTCGATCAATGTGCCTTCATTGTTGACTGATGGGCGAGCAGGAGCTGGCGAGCATCCACCACATGCTGATTGACTCATGCCGCTCCAAGGGAATCGAGCCCGGTCCGCTGTCGATGGACGACGAGTCGGTCGTGCGCATGGCGCGTCAGGGGTATGAGGGGCTCAAGGACGATGTCGCGGGCGATCTCCCGGACTTTGAAGAGGCCATGGCCCGGGTGCAGGGGCTGTACCGCTCACTGCAGTGGCAGTAGGAAACCCGGCGAACGATTGCCTGTGGTTTGGTCGGTGGTGTTGAAAACACCGATTATCGAGACGAACCCTGGCGTGCGAAAGGGTCCCCAACGGCAGAGAGTTGTTTTGGAGTTGAGGACAGTACACAGAACATGGCTGTTCACATTAACTCATTTAGCGAGCAAAATGCATTGAGAATTGGTCTCTGCAGCGTTTGATAGACGGCCAGCACATGAGAGACCACTTTCTTGGAGCCAAACAGGGAGCATCATGATCATAAGCCGGAATGTATTTATTAGCCATATTCACGAGGACGACCACCGCCTTGCTCCCTTGAAGGACCTGCTGAAGAGGGCCGGCATGGAGGTGCGCGATGGTTCTATCAACAGTGAGAAGCCCAATAGAGCGAAGAGCCCTGACTACATTAAGTCCGGCATTCTCGCGCCCCAAATCGAATGGGCCTCGACTCTGGTGGTCCTGATTACGCCAGACACTCAGAATAGTGAGTGGGTGTCGTGGGAAATCGAGTGTGCAGAACGCATGGGCAAACGAATCGTTGGTGTTTGGGATCACGGCGAGGCGCAGTGCGATATGCCGCCGGCGCTCGATAGGTACGCGGATGCGATCGTGGGATGGCACGGTGAACGGGTGAAGGACGCTATTGAGGGGCGTATCAATAATCGTGAAGCGCCCGATGGTTCACCCGGAAGTCCCCGCGCCGTGCCTCGGTACTCCTGCTAGTACGCAAGCGATGCGGTTGTACTCCTATGTCGTCGCTCGAGACTATGGCTTTGCGCCCAACCCATTCGGCGGCGTCTGCACCCTCGCCACTTGCAAGCCCGAAATTCGACAGCGTGCGGGCGTCGGTGACTGGGTTGTTGGGTTGACATCGGCAGCTGATCGACGCGCACCGGGCTTGGTGTACGTAATGAAGGTCGATCAGATCATTACCTACGACACCTACTGGCATGACCCTCGCTTCAGTTTCAAGAAGCCGTCCCGTTTAGGCAGTGTGAAGCAGATGTTTGGAGACAACATCTACCACCAAAGCCCCCCGGGTGTGTGGAACCAAGCCGATTCGCATCACAGCCTCGAGGGCGGGGCCGCCAACCCTAGAAATATTGCCAATGACACCAAGTCACAGGGCGTTTTGTTGAGCAGTCGCTTCGCCTATTGGGGGAGTGCGGCCATTGATATTCCAGAAGAATTTTTGGACTTCAATGGCCACAGCATTTGGCTGAAACGAGGGTATCGGTCAAAGTTTTCGGATGAATTCGTCCAAGCCTTTTCTGCATGGTTCGAAAAGCTGGGAGAGCAGGGCTACTTGGCACCTCCATTCATGTGGCAGCGCCAGCGCTCTAGCTGGTCTCGCCCGTCGCCGTGACAGTGTTTGCACAAAGTCCATATGCCAACAGCACTTCCACAACAGCCCCCATTGACTTTGGCACAGTACGCCGCAGCGGCAGGCGAGACGGACAGATTTGCCGATGTTCCGGGTGGCGCCAGTAAGCTTACATTCGGGTTCTTCGGTGAGGTGGGGGGGTTACTGGCGGCGCTCAAGAAGGTCAATCGCGATCAGCTGCAGGAATCTGAGACGGAGGTGGCTGGAGAGGAGGTTGGTGACGCCCTTTGGTACCTCATCGCGATGTCATTGGCTCAGAAGGTTGACCCACAGCAGCTCGGCCAGCACTGTCTCGCCGCGCTCCGAAAGCGATTCAATGAATCTGACCACGACGGACACGGCGCGGTCAGTTTCAGGCAGATTGACGGCATCATTGACGTGCATGGCAACGACTTGGACTCACGTCGAGTCGAACTGCTGAGCGAGCTCGCTCGGATGAGTGGTGAGGTGGTCGGTCATGGTAGCCAAGACCAGCTGACCTTGGGACACACCACTCGGGCCGATCTTTTTGGCCAACTACTTGCAATCCTCGGACTGGTCTGTGCATCCTTCCTGCTCAAACTGGAAGATGTCGCAAGAGACAACCTGGTGAAGGTCCACGGACGCTGGCCCGGATCAACTAGATCCTATAGAGCGGTGTTCGACGGCAACTTCCCTGAGCACGAACGCCTGCCGCGCATTCTGCCCATTGAGTTCATCGAACGCGGGTCGGCTGGAAGCACATATGTCGTGCAGAGACTCCATGGGGTTCACATTGGAGATCGGCTTACCGACAACAGCGATGAGGCCGATGACTACCGTTTTCACGACGTGTTCCATCTAGCGTACGTCGCTCATCTGGGATGGTCACCCGTCATTCGAGCACTGCTGAAGGTAAAGCGCAAGTCCAAGCCTGCAGTCGACGAAAACCAAGACGGCGCCCGCGCGATGATCATCGAAGAGGGAATCGCTACGTGGATCTTCAATCACGCCAAGAGACGGCGCTTCTATGCAGACGTGGAGCCCGGAAAGCTGGACTATGGTCTCCTGAAACAAGTCCACAGTATGGTGAGCGGCTACGAGGTTGATGCCTGTCCGCTGTGGCAATGGGAGCAGGCGATACTTGATGGCTTCCGGATCTTTCGCGAGCTGCGCAAGCCCGATCACCGTGGAGGTACAGTCGTGGTGAACATGACTGACCATACTTTGACTTTTCAACCCCTTTCAAAAGTGGCAGCATGAATCCGAACACCTTTGTGCGAGATCTTGCGTCCATCGAGCTTTCCGACGTGTTCAATCCATATCGGGATACATGCCTCCTACATGACAAGGGCGACGCGCCATCTGTACGACGGAGGAACCTTCGGACATATTTGAGCGCTGCCCTGACCGATGGAGTAGACACGTTGTGGATGGGACGGGATCTCGGCTACCGGGGTGGTAGACGCACGGGCTTGGCCTTGACCGATGAGTACCACCTCGTGGAGCTGGAGCGTGTCTTTCCAAATACGACTTTCGCTCGCGCGACGGTTGGGAGTGCTGTGGCCGAACGAACGGCGGCGGAGATCTGGCGCGCCTTGCACACAATCCCCAGGCAGCCGCTGCTCTGGAACGTTTTCCCTTATCACCCGCACGAGTCCGAGAATCCATTGAGTAATCGCCGCTTCTCGATGCGTGAGCTGGCAGCTGTTGAAGATTTGAACGCGGTGCTGATCCGTGAGCTGGGCGTCAAGCGCATTGTCTCTATTGGTCAAGACGCTGCCTTCTACGCAAAGCGATTTGGAGTGAAAGTTGAGACTGTTCGACATCCAAGCTATGGCGGCGTGACGGACTTTCGACGTGGCATCGCACAAGTCTATGGACTGAGGACTGAATTTATCAATCGGCAAGACGAGCAAGCCCCCCTGTTCGCCGTGCAATAGGAGCAACTGTGTGGCCATCTCCACGCGTCCGTTTCTTGTCCTCTATGTCGCGTGGCACCCGGCGTTCGAAGAAGGACGTGCGATCGCCAAAAAACTCTATGACCACTACCGTCGTGAGCTCTACAGTAACGTCGCTGGTGGCGCTGGACTAAGCGTAATCTATCGACAGGCTCCTGATCCTTCATCATTGGCACCGGCCGCCATCGACTTCTCTGAAGGTGAAACCAGCGCGGTGGTGATGCTCATCGATGAGCGCTTTGCCGGCGATGTGAATTACGCAGCCTGGGCGAAGGCGCTGTTGGATCAGACCGATGCCATTGGTCTGAGTACTCGCGTGTTTCCTGTCGCTATCAGCGCAGAAGCAACCCGCATGGGGATGGCCGAACAGGCCGTGCGTTGGGACCGATGGTTAACTTTGGATGCCGATGCTCGGCTGCGGCGCCTGACATCCGATCTGACGTACCAGTTTTGCAGGATGCTGCGTTCCTACCTCGAGCATCTCCGCCGGCCGAACGAAGCGGAGGCTGCCTTGGAGCAGTACCTGAAGAAGGTTCAGATATTTCTGAGCCACTCCAAGCACGACGCGGACGGAGAGCGCATTGCAAAGGAGATACGCCAGAAAATCTCGATCGGGGATGGCCTCGCTTCGTTCTTCGATGTCCATGATATTCCGACAGGACTTCGCTTCAACAAGGTTCTCTTGCAGCAGGTCAAGGTTAGTGCTGTCGTGGCGGTCCATACCGACAGCTTTTCTTCTCGAGAGTGGTGCCGTCGTGAAATCATTGAGGCCAAGCGATGGAACGTGCCGCTGGTTGTTGCGGACTGCATTTCCGACACTGATGAACGTGGCTTTCCGTACATGGGCAACGTTCCAGTCGTTCGCATGGACCCAGTCAGGGTAGACCGAATTGACCAAGTTGTCTCGCGCTTACTCGATGAAGTGCTGAAAGATTTCCTTTGGCGGTGCCGCGTCCAGTTGGTGCAAAGCGCCGGTATGCTTGACGCAGCTTTCCTTCCGCGCGCGCCGGAGCTTATCTCGTTGGCCGGTCTGAGCGATCAACCCGGTGACCGCGTTCTGGTTGTTTATCCGGACCCTCCGCTAGGGTCCGAAGAGCAGCGGCTCTTTGAACAGATTGCCCCTCGTTACCATTTGCGTAGCTTCACCGAATGGTTGGCGACGGCGAAGGTGGTTTTGTGAGCTACCGCGAGCCCCTTAGCCAAAAGGCCATCGGAATCTCAATCTCCGGGAGCCAGGATATGGAAGCGCTTGGCCTCGCCGACGAGCATCTCCGTGATGCCATGGTCGAGGTTGCTCGACACTTGCTTGCGATGGGCGCGCGCTTGATGTATGGAGGAGACCTCCGTGAACATGGCTTTACGGAGTTGCTTTTCGAACTGGTTGCGCGATACCGCCGAGATGCGGACATAGGTGACACTCGCCCTGCCATCGCGAATTACCTGGCGTGGCCAGTTCACCGCAGCATCCCACCAGAAAAGATTCAGGCTCTCTCGCAGTCTCTCGAGGGTTTGGCTGAGCTTCACGTTCTGGATCTCCATGGCGACGAGCTGCCAGTCGATCGGCTGCATGTGGCTGACTCGCCCGTTACGAAGGAGGAATGGTTTGACGGCCTGACTGCAATGCGACATGTGCTGACCAAAACATGTGACGCGAGGATACTCTTGGGAGGGAGCGTCTCGCAGTTCAAGGGACGAATGCCCGGTATCGCAGAAGAGGCGCTTTACTCCATAAAAGCTGAGCTGCCGCTGTATGTGCTCGGTGGATTTGGAGGGTGCGCTCGGGACATCGCTGAAGAATTGGGACTGGTAGCGCCGCGTCAAGTTCAAGCGCTCGCGTGGACCGGTCGAGCCCATTTTTCAGGCCTGACCGGCGGTGCGCTAAATAACGGGTTGGATGGCCCGGAAAACGAAACGTTGGCCCGAACGGTTCATATTGATGAGGCTGTCGCGCTCATTCTTCGTGGCTTACTTCGACACTTCAGTGGACTTGACCAATAAGCATGTGACCTACTTTGAATTTCCTGCAGCCAGAGTCGTCTACGAGGAATCAGACTTTGTGTCCGCTCGCAGGGCACTTTCGTCGCGAGGCGTGCCGATCGAGGCCTGCCAAACCAGCTTTGCTAGGAGCGCGGCCTCACTTGGCTTATCGGAGAAAAGCGGCGCAAGTGCAGTCTCGGAAGGCTTGGCGGCGGTCGGCTGTCGGATCTGGGAAGTCGCCCACTCCCCGCTAGGCACTTTCACCGCGGCTCATTGGGTGGAGGCTTCGTCCTGGGCCTTCGACTGCGTGCTTGAGTGCGAGAATCTGGAGGGCTTCATGCGCCTTCACGAGTACACCTGGCTGAACAAATACTTGCTCTGGCGCAGCACGCTTGCAGTGTTCTGCGGTGGGCCCCATCCTTTTGGCCAGGCGCGGCCGCTGCCCTCCTCGCGCGAGTTGAGCAACCCGTCCTGGAGTTCTACGACTTCGATCCCGCCGGTCTGTGCATAGCCGCTGGCGAGCCGAATCTTGAGGCACTATGCCTGCCGTCATGGGACGCGCTGATTGAGAAGCCTGTGGCGACAAGGCGGCCAAGCCTGTACTCCCCCCAATTGCCGGCTACCCAGGGTTTTTTGGAGTCGCAGGAGGCAAGTCCCGTATTCGATGCATGGACTCGTCTGAAGAAGTTCAAATGGAGCTTGGACCAACAGTCCTTTCCACGCTAATCTGACCAATGAAAAGGGAGAGAAATGCAAGTTTTGACGTCGCGCGCTGGTCCATCGTGGAAGGCGGTCCAGCCTCCGAAGATCGTGAATGGGCGAGAAGAACCCGATGAGGCGCTGTCGGAGATTACGAGGAACCTGTCAGACTGCTTCCGCTGCACTAATCTCGTGGTTCTCACGGGACTCGGTACGTCTCTTCATGTGAACACTGTGCCGCCGCCCCCGGGTCACACGGGACCACCACCTCAGCGCATGCCAGTGACTGGCATGAAGATTGCGCCGACCATGTGGGACCTCTGGCGGGCATGCAAGGAGCGGGACAAGGATGGCTTTGAAAAAGTCATCAAGCTCTCTCGGTATCCGCTCAATGAGAAGAAGGAGAACATCGAAGCGCTCCTCTCCTACTGCAAACTGGCCGAAGATTTCATTGACGACAAAGACGACAAGACAGCAGTCAAAGATTTCATCGCCGCGGCAGAGGACATCGTCAGAGATCAAGTGCGTTTCCTAGGCGTCGATGACGATCTAACCCTGCATGCGGACTTCCTCCGCCGACTGGTCCGGCGCTCGACGCGCAAGCTTCGCTCAAAGGTGTTCACAACCAACTACGACCTGTGCTTTGAGTACGCCGCCAGACGGGGTCGCTACGTGGTGGTTGATGGCTTTTCTCACACTACGCCACAAGTATTCGACTCGGTCTATTTCTCGTACGACATCGTCAAACGCGAGAGCAATCCTGACAGTCACGACTTCATCTCAAACGTCTTCCAACTCTACAAGCTGCATGGGTCTGTGGACTGGACGCTCAACTCGGCATCAAGCGAAATTGAGAAGGACTCGGCAACAGACAAGCCACTTCTGATCTATCCTCGAAACACCAAGTACGAGCTTTCCTTCGAGCAGCCATACCTGGAAATGATGTCGGCTTTTCAGTCTGCGCTCAGACAGCCCGACACTGGGCTGCTCGTACTGGGATTTGGCTTCAACGACAACCACCTTACAGAGCCAATTCTTTCTGCAATCAACTCCAACCTGCACATGAAGGTTGTCATTTGTGATCCCGCGCTGGGTCCGGTGCCGCATGGGGAAGCGGCACAGCAGAACGAAAAGCCTGAAAACCCGCACTTGAAGAAGATTCGATATCTCATCGAACATGGAGATGCTCGTCTGGCACTTGTCAGCGCCAGGTTCGATGAAGTCGTACCACTGATGCCCGACATTGCAGCAGAGACGGACCTGGAGCAACACATGGAACGCGTGCGGATGCTTCGGAGCGCAACGTGACGACAGCCGTACTCTCAACGAGTCCTTTCGACCCGAGCCGATATGTTGGCTCTGTAACCTTCATCAGTCCGGATGCGGCGAAGATCAACCTGCCGCATGCTGCGAGCGTGTCACCGCGTCAGTATTCAGGTTACGCCGTCCTGGGTGGGCAAGTCGGGGAGTTCGTTTTCATAGAGGGCGAAGGGGTGGCGGTGCTTGGACGAATCACTGAAGTTCGCCTGCCTGACAGCGAGCGTCTCAAGGCGGAGCCGACCGTGGGAGCACCACCGGACGCCCATCCCATTGGCTTTGTGCAGTTGCTGACCACGCTCGAGCTCTCGACGGGCCGAGTTATCTCGGGGATTCCGTTCCATCCGCGCATTGGGCAGCACGTCTACTCTGCCCATCCTCTACTGGTCAAACACATTGTTGAAGGGAAGCACGAACCCGCTGCGATGTCCATCGAGCTCGCCACCATCCCTCAAGACTCAAGCACCAAGGTAAACGTGAGTCCGGCACATTTGTTCGGACGGCACTGTGCTGTGCTTGGCGCCACCGGCGGCGGCAAAAGCTGGACAGTAGCCAGAGTTGTGCAGGAGACAGCTCGCATTGGAGGAAAAGCTATCCTGGTGGATCCGAGTGGTGAGTTTCATACCTTCACTCGCGGCGTCAAATCTGTCTACTTGGGTGGACAGTCAAAAGGGGCTGACGACAAGCGGGAGTTCGTGTCATTTCCGTATTGGGACCTCACAGAGACGGATCTCTTTGCAATTTTCCAGCCCAGTCCGGGCGCCCAGATGCCTAAGCTGCGTGAGGCGATTCGTAGCTTGAAGCTGAACTACGCTTTGAAGGGCGAAGCAGCAATGAGTGACGATCAGGACTCCAATGTTTTCAAGAAGGTCAACGCCCCTAAGCGTGAGGTCGTCAGGCTGCTTGCACAGCACGACAGTCAGGTGGAAGCCAAAGGCGCTAAGTACAGGATGAAGTCATTGGCGCGCCAGATATTCGAGGAGTGCGTATACGAGTCCGGCGGGAAGCCAAAGGAGCCCGATCACAGCGTATGGGGCGACTATGACGACCGCGTGCGCGGCTACTGCGACACGCTGATATCAAAGATTCTGTCAATCTATCGCTCTCCTGCCCTTGACTGCCTCTTCAAGCCTGAGAAGTTTTCGACCCTTACGGATTTCGTCGAGGGCTTCCTGACCTCGGACGATGACGTTCTGCGAATCAGCCTGGAGGATCTCCCGTTTGAGCATCATGCTCGCGAACTGGTGATAAACGCGATTGGTCGCCATCTCCTTGGGCTTGCAAGGGAAGGAGCGTTCAGGGAAATGCCGACGGTAGTTGTGCTCGACGAGGCGCATCAGTTTCTGAGCAAGAGCATTGGCGATGAGAACAATCGTGTGACTCTTGATGCGTTTGGCCTCATTGCTAAGGAAGGTAGGAAGTACGGTCTGACCGTCATGCTGGCCACTCAGCGCCCGCGCGACATCCCGGAAGATGTTCTCAGCCAGATGGGGATGTTCATCGTTCACAGGCTGATCAACGATCGAGATCGGGAGATTGTGGAGAAGGCGTGTGGCAACCTGGACGCATCGGCGGCTGCATTCCTACCGACGCTAGGGCAGGGCGAGGCGATTTTGGTGGGCGTCGATTTTCCAATGCCTACACCCGTCAAGGTAACTGAGCCCGTCTTCCCGCCGCAGTCTGAAGGTCCCTCATACGGAAAGATCTGGGCTGCACGAAGAGTTCGAAGACAAGCCTCAGCTCAGGAGAATCCCCTTTGACGAGTTAACCCGGCATCCTGTGGCTACCTGTGGTTCGCTGGGCTTGGGGGCTGAACCACAATAGGCTGTCCCGTGGGAATACAACTGTGCTGATGCGAAGGCTCTCTGCAAGAGCAGCCCCTTCTAAAACCCTCACCTGATAGCGAATAGATGGCACATGGCAACGCTCTCGCATAGACAGATAACGAAGATTTGGACGCGATTTGACAAGGTGTTCTTCCAGGCCGCGGATAACGCGCATGACTTTGACTATCTCAAGAAGATGCTCTGGTCCTTGGCGCATGCCCGGAAGGCGGCGCCAACAGAAGAGAAGCTCTACTTTGCCTACGAGCAATTTCTTGTAGCGATAACCGGGCTGCGTCACGCTCAGGCCTGCGGGGAAGTAAGCCGAATGGGCGACTGGTCTATGTGGGCACTGGCCGAAACCCCCATTGAGAGCTTTGCGCAGCCCATGGAAGTTGGCCGCTTTTATGATTTTCGGAACTGCATGGAAATTCTGAGCAGTCCCATGTATCTGGCAGCCAATGTCCAGTACTTCAATGGGCTCTATGACTATGCACGCAGAAGGACGGCTTTCAAGGAGATCTGCGACGCTGTTTGGACTGACGCATGGATCACTCTTACTACCGTCATGCAGCAGCGTACTGAGAATATCTGCCCGCAAGAAGTTTTTCTCGGCTGCACGATGCTGACGTGGGCGGCCAAAGATTCTCACGAAAAGGCTAAATCTCTTGGTGCAGTAGTCGAGCGCTGGGCCTCCAGTGAAGCCCTTCCAAAACAGCTGCGTGCCTCTTTCTGCTTGACTCTGTCTACAGTCGCTGGCATTTTTTCTAGCAAGCCGGTTTCGTATTGGGCTGCCAAAACACTGTCCGATTTTTGTGACTGCATTTCGAGCTTGGACCGAGTGCAGATGATGATCACACTCATGCCGGTGGATGACGGAGGACGGTCTGCCGCTGAGGAAATACTTTCTCAGATGTCTGCGTTGCGCATAGAGCGCAGCGTTGGAAAGACCATGCTCTCGGTGTGCCGGGAGGCGGCGCAGACGGTTGAGTTCGTGACCCCGTACTTCGTTCGCGCGATGACTATGGCCGATCCCGACTTGATCTTGCGCGGGCTTCAGATTTGGTATCAGCAAACGGATACAGACAGCCTTTTAGATGCCGATGCAATGCTAGTCACCATCCCTTTCGGTGAGCTTGGGATGTCACTTCTTTGTGGACAGTTGAAGCAGGAACTCGCGAGGGACAGCCAAGCGGTGCTCGTCGAGGTTTCTAGAAAGATGGCAGAGCTTCAGAGCACCTACACAACGGTTTCTGGTGCGGACAATAGTGACCTACCCATTCCCGAGCGCCCTGGGTTCGCACGGGAGTACGTGAAGGGTTTAGCGGAGGCACTGAAGAACGCTTATTGCCCGACGCAGATTGAAGCTCCAAGTAGTGCTCAGTGCCAATTGCTTTTGCCAACAGAAGGTCACCCTATTCAGGCGACACAACTCGCTTGTTGGGGACGGACCTGGCCGATCGCTTCGTCGCTAAGCAGGCCGTTGCCAGATCGAATTCCCAAGTCGGTCCTTCTATGGTGCGGTGGCGTCATAAGCGGTCCAATGGAGATGCAGATGGTAGAAGCCGCCTTTCGACGTGTGGGGGCTGAAGTGCGCCTGATACGACCGTCAACTAGCAGCGCAGTGGAGTTCATGCGCGAGTATGAGAGTAGCGACTACGACGTATTTTGGGTCGCGTCACATGGTGAGATGGATCATTGGTCTCCACATGAGGTAAAGCTTCACTTGGCGGAAGACGATTCCGCGGTAGTGCTCGACGATCTGTGGGGCTGCACCCTCAGCAGTGAGAGGCGACGGTTGCTGGTTCTGAACGTGTGCGATGGCGCAAGATTCGCAGAGCCTGGTTTGCTTCCGCGCATAGGACTTGCAGCTGGACTTGCAAGCCCGACCCAGGCAACAATCTCTCATCTGTGGCCCGTTAGGTACCTCCCATCAGCAGCCTTTGGGGCCTACTTGGCGTACTTCGTTGCAGCAGGATGCTCGTATTTCGATGCTTATTGCTCAGCCCTCAAAGCGTTGCAGAAGTCAGCGGTGGACGTAGGGTTGGAGTTGGAGGCACTGTATGGATCTGGGTTTGAGCTGGTGAACAAGCTCACCCAAAGCGATGACGATTTCTCCGGCATCGAGACCTGGGGGTCCGGAGCCTTCTTCCAGTAGTAGATTCAGCCGCACCGCTCGACTCACAAGCGTTTGTGGCGAAGCACCTCCATGGCTCGTTGCTCTTGACGTATCGAAAACGCATGTTATCGATACAGGGACCCCCAGATTTTTCTGCACCGTGCAGGAAAGGGGAGACACCCACCATCGATGCACTCACACGAACAAGTCCCAGGGCACATTCCCTCTCGTATTCGCGGCCTCCACAGCGATCCCGTGCTCGATCCCGAGCGCGACAGCGCAGCCAGACGCTTCGCACAACTGGGCCTCATGGGTAAGCGTCTGGTGATCCCATCTTGACTGGGAGCTGCCTCCCACCTCAATGGCTAGAGTTCAGAAATCTGCCATTGGCCAACAAATACAT
>LNFM01011388.1_pt1 | contig 12106 bp, 9 predicted proteins | sample 596031 | NCBI WGS metagenome assembly LNFM01 (sample SAMN04254537, study PRJNA301005) | activated carbon metagenome | isolation source: dual media filters at the Ann Arbor, Michigan drinking water treatment plant | place: USA: Ann Arbor | reverse complement strand
GGGAATAGCACGGCCCAAGGGAATGCCCAGGCGCCGGAGGCGCTGACGTGGCTATGGCGCGGGTATGATCCGGCCAAGACCAGCGAAACGTATGTGATGGATCCGGCCGAGAAGGCAAAACCGTACTGGCGCGTGAAGGCGCTGAATCGCGAATAGTGAGTTACTCGGTACGCTTGCACCGCACGGCGGAGGAGTGGGAAGAGCTGTTGGCGGACTGGTCCGGCGACTACCCAATGCAAGGGGTGATCGAGGACGAGGACGGCTATCAGGTGTTCTTCGCTTCGGCGGCGACGGCGGAGAAGTTCGCTTTGGCGCACGGGGGCATGGCCGCTCCCGTCGCCGAGGCGGTTCATGCCTGGTGGGAGGATTGGGAACCGCTGCTGGTGGGGGAGCGGTTTTTCCTGTGTCCTCCCTGGCGAAACGAACCCACTCCACCGGGGCGGGTACGGCTGGCGATGATTGGAGCCAACGTGTTTGGCGGAGGGGAACACCAGACGACCCAGCTTTGCCTGGAGTTGTTGGAGCAGGTGTTGCGTCCAGGGCAGCGGGTGCTGGACGTGGGAACGGGGACGGGGATCTTGAGCGCGGCAGCGCGCGGGTTGGGGGCGGGGACCGTGTGGGCATGCGACGTGGAACCGGCGGCGGTGGAACTGGCGCGGGAACATGCGGCCACTTGGCAGGGATCGGCGAACGCGGCGCGGCCGGGATGCGTGGACCTGGTGGTGTGCAACATCCACTTAGCGGTGATGCGGGAGATTCTGCCGGATCTTCGCCGGCTGGGGGCGCCGTTGCTGCTGAGCGGCTTTTTGACCGAGCAGATAGCTGAGCTGACGGCGGGGATGCGCGTGCATGCGCAACGAGAGAAGGACGGATGGTGCGCCGTTTGGGCCACCACTCCGGAGGAGAAAGAGCGTTAGGCGCGCAGGTGGCGATTCATGTTCTGGAGCGAATGCAGCGTGGAGCTGAGTTCGGGCCAGTCGGATTCGAGCAGGGCGCGGGAATCGAGGAGCACCCCGTCCTGCATGTTAACGAATAGGGCCACGAGTTCGGGATCGCGCCAACCTTTGGCGGCTTCTTGCTTAAGAATCTCGAGCGCCTCTTCTTTCGAGTAGGCCGGTTTGTAGCTTCGCGCCGTGGTGAGCGCGTCATAGATGTCGACGACCTGAAGGATCCGGGCCAGCAGCGGGATGTCTTCTCCCTTCAGGCGGTCCGGGTAGCCGGTGCCGTCCCAGCGTTCATGGTGACTGCGAATGATCGGCAGCACGGGCGAGAGCGTCTTCATGGGCTTGCAGATTTCGACGCCACGGATGGTATGCATCTGCATTACCTTCCATTGGTCGTCCGTCAGTTTGCCGGTGCCCAGCAGAATGGAGTCCGGTATGGAGACCTTGCCGATGTCGTGCAGAAAGCCGCCGCGATACAGAGCGACCAGATCCTTGCGCGGCAGGCCCAAGGCCAGGCCGAGCGCCACGCTGGAGGTTGCCAACCGTTCGCAGTGCAGCCCTGTGCCCATGTCGCGGTTCTCCACCGCCTGCGCCAGGGCAAACAGAATCGTTTCGGCCTCTTCGAGCGAATCGATGGCCGCCTTGTGCCGGAGGAGCGAATTCACCCGGGCGCGCACGACCGAGGGGTGAAGCGGCATCGTGAGATATTCGTCCGCTCCGGACTCGATCCCTTCGACTTCGAAGTCAAACCCATGGACGCTGGTCAACATCAGGATGGGAATGAACTGGGTCTTGCGATTCGACTTTAAGCGGCGGCACAGCTCGGTGCCTCCGAGCCCGGGCAGCATCAGGTCCACAATGATCAGGTCCACCGATTGGCTGGCCACGATGTCGAGAGCGTCCAGCCCGGTCGCCGCCTCGAGGAACTCGTGCTTTCCCAAGCGCAGCATCGACTTGAGCAGCCGGCGGTTGATGGGACTGCCGTCGACGAGCAGAATTTTCGTGTTGGACGATGTCGCTTCGTGTTCTAAACCGGGAATGGGGCTGCGGGCACCGACTCCGAAGGTCTCCCGCCCAGGTCCCAAACGAGCGGGGGCACCGTCTGGAGTCTCCACGGGAGCGGTGGGAAGGACGGCGATACTGCGTTCAGGTAGAGGCATGGTGCACGGAAGCTACTGAGGGGTATCGGCAGCCACGCGGAAAACATTAGATAATCGAAGAGCAATGCTGCAAAAACTGCTGGGTCTTTCCTTGTGTTGCCTTCTCCCTCTGGGCGCCGAGACGTTGAGCCAGGGGGAACGCGACCGCGCCATGAGCCACCTTCATGCCACGCGGAAGCTGTTTGTGGATGCCACGGCGAACCTGAGCGAGGCCCAATGGAAGTTCAAGGCCGCCCCGGATCGCTGGAGCGTGGCCGAGTGCGCCGAGCATCTGGCGGAGAGCGAAACCTTTCTCCGCGGCATGTTGACGACGGCCTTGGTGAAGTCGCCGGTCGATGAGACGAAGCGAGCCGCGAAGCTGAAGGATCGGGACGCGATGGACCTGAAAGTGGCGGCCATGATCAGCGACCGCTCGCAGAAGGCGCAGGCCCCCGAGCCACTCCGCCCTTCCGGCAAGTTCACCTCGCAAGCTCAGGTGGTGGATGCTTTTCGGCAGCGCCGCGACGAAACGATTGCGATGGCAGAGAAGACTCAGGACGACCTGCGCGGACGGTTCGCCGCCCTGGGCCCGGGCTTCGAACTCGACCTGTACCAAATGCTGTTTATGATCAGCGCCCACACGGAACGTCACGTGAAGCAGATGCGGGAAGTGATGGCCGACCAGAAGTTCCCGAAAAAGTAGCTTTAAGGGCTAGGGATCCGGCGGACGACGAGCAGGGTGACATCGTCTACCGGTTGCAAGTCCCCGAGGAAGCAGCGGAGCTGGCGGCCGATTTCGAGCATGGTTTCATTAGCCGTGCGGTCTTTGCAGGCCACGGCGATCTGAGCTACGGCATCCTCGCCGAACTCTTCGCCGGCCGCATTGGGCGCCTCCGAGACGCCGTCCGAATACATGACCAGGCTCTCTCCGGGTTCGAGCACCGTATAACCGCCCATGTAGGGAATGTTGGGGAGGATACCGAGCACGGGGCCGCCGGTGGTCAACAGTTCCACTTTGCCGGAGTTGCGAACGAGGGCGGGCGGATTGTGCCCGGCGTTGGTGAACGTCATCGAGCCGGTGCGGGGGTCGAGAATGGCGAAGAAGCCGGTGATGAACTTATTGTCCGGGGTATTGGCCTTCAGGCTGTGATTCAGACGCGTGACCAGCCGCGCAACATCGAACTCCACTTCCATCAGAGCCTGCACGCGGGCCTGGAGATTGGACATGAGGAGCGCTGCCGAGAGGCCCTTGCCGGCGACGTCGGCGACGAGGAAGGCGAGGCGGCCATCGGGCAAGGAGAAGAAGTCAAAGTAGTCGCCGCCGACGGATCGGCAGGGTGCACTGCGGCCGGCGAGTTGGAGCCCGGGGATCTCCGGCATTTGGCGCGGGAGCAACCCGCGCTGGATTTCGGCGGCTTGATCGAGCTCGCGCGACATAAACTTTTCGGCCTGCTCGACTTCGAGCAAGCGTGAGTGTTCAATGCGGATAGCGGCGATGTTGGCGAGCACGGTGAGCAGGCTGAGGTCGTTGGCGTCGAAGGAGCGGACGAAATCGGTGGCGTCGACGTAGAGGAGGCCGGTGACCTGGGTATCGGTCTGGAGCGGCACGGCCATCAGGCTGCGGATGCGCTGTTGGACGATGGTGGCGCTGGACTTGAGCAGTGCGTCCATGGAGGCATCGCGGACGAGCAGGGACGACCGTTCATTGATGACTTTATCGCGGACAGCCGTCGAGACCCGGAAGCCTTCACCGCGGTGGGCCTGGGCAATGAGTTCGCCGTTTTCGATGGTCATCAGCACGCCGCGTTTGGCGTCGACGGCATGCAGGCTGAGTTCGAGGATCACCTCAAACAGTTCGCGCAGGGGGCGGAAGCTGGCGATCTCTTTTCCGGCTTTGACGAGGGCCTCGATGCGCCGGGCGGTCATGTCCGGCGGTTGCGGCGAGGAGGGGAGAGCGGCCTCGGCGAGCTTGGCGGGATCGAAGCGGAAGATGACGGTGGAGGAGGGCGGGGCCGAGGCGGGCGACTCGTCGACGAATTCCAGCGGAGAGCGGGCGCGAGCGTGCTTCAACTGGTGCGGTTCGAAAGTGATGACGAGGCGGCCGGCGGTGATGGTATCGCCGGGGGCGAGAGGCTGGGCCTGGGAGAGCACCTGACCGTTGACGGCCGTACCGTTTTTGCTGCCGAGGTCGCGGACTGTCCAACGGTTGTCGAGAAATTCGAGGGCAAAATGCAGACGCGAGAGCATCGTGTCTTCGGGCAGAGAGAGCGCGGCGGAATCGGAGCGGCCCACCATGAACGGAGACTCGACCACATGGATCAACTGTGCGACGCCTTCTTGTCCTCGAACCTGGATCTCAGCGGGAGCGGGAGCGCTCATAAATCGGTATTCATATCCTAGTGGTACGGCGACTCGGCCACGGCTATACTAATTGGGTATCTTAAGTCTAACAGGGGCGCGGGCCAAGTCCGGGCTCCTCAAATCTGGGGAGGACGCGTGAGCGTTACCATTAATTCTCGTGTGAGCGGCGATGTGACCATCGTGGACGTCGCTGGAAAGATTACGCTGGGAGACGGCTCCGCCATGTTGCGCGATAAGGTGAAGGAACTGTCCGCGGCGGGCACCAAGAAGATCCTGCTGAACCTCGGCGAGGTGAACTACATCGACAGCTCCGGCATTGGCGAACTGGTGTCGGCCTTCACGACCATTTCGAATACAGGAGGGGCCTTGAAGCTGTTGAACCTGACCAAGCGCGTCAAGGATCTTCTGCAGATCACCAAGCTGTACACGGTGTTCGAAGTATTCGACGACGAGGCTCAGGCGATCGCCAGCTTCTAATCAAGGGCAAAAACGAACCGGAGGGGGGACGGAGCGATCCGTCCTTTTCCATTTGGAGTGCAGGTATGGCTCGGCACGGGTGGTGGTTCCTTTTCTTAGCGCTCGCCAGTGGAGGCTGGGCGCAGGAGGTGCTGATCTACGGCGCGACGCCCGCCGGAGTCGCAGCCGCCCTGAATGCTGCCCAGTCGGGGCGGACGGTCGAGTTGGTGGAGCCATCCGGCAACTTGGGCGGGATGTTGACGGGTGGGCTGTCCTACACCGATTTCCGTTCGCTCGAATCGTTGCAGGGCACGTTCCGTGATTACATGGAGCGGGTGGAGCGGCACTACCGGACCCGGTATGGGGAGGGTTCGCAGCAGCTTCGCGATAGCTTTTTCGGGGCACTGGCGGAGCCGCACGTTTCGCTGGCCGTGCTGGAGGCGATGCTGGCGGAGCACCCCTCGATTCGATTGCGGCGCCGGACACGGATCGTCAGCGCCGAGGCGGCAGCGGGGGTGGTGCGGAGGATACGGGTAAAGGGGCCGAACGGTGAGGAAGAGTCGCTCGCGGCGCGGGTGTTCATCGATGCGAGTTATGAGGGCGACCTGGCGGCGGCGGCCGGATTCGCTTTTCGCATCGGCCGGGAATCGACGCGCGAATACGGCGAGCGGTTTGCTGGCCACATCTACTTCAAAGACGGCAAGATTCTCGACGGCAGCACAGGAGCGGGCGACCACAAAATCCAGTGCTACAACTTCCGGGTGATCATGACCGAGGACCCGGCGAATGCGGCGCCGCTGCCGCTGCCGCCGGGGTACCGGCCCGAGCGGTATACGCGGATCCTGGACGGCGTTCGCGCGGGCGCCATCCTGCACCCGATGTCGGAAGCCAAGAACGGGGTGCTGCGGCTGCAGCGCCTGCCCAACGGCAAGTCCGACATGAACGATGTGAACACATCACCGGCCGGCTTCGGCCTGCCCGGCCAGAACTGGGAGTATCCGGCGGCCCCGCCGGAGCGGCGGGCGGCGATCTTCGAGGAGCATCGGCAGTATGCGCTGGGCCTGCTCTATTTTCTGCAGAACGACGCCGGCCTGCCGGAGGCGTTTCGGTTGGAGGCTCGCCGTTGGAGCCTGCCCAAGGATGAGTTCGCCGAAACCGGCCACTTTCCTCCGGCTCTCTACGTCCGCGAGGCCCGCCGGTTTCCGGGCGCCTATGTGTTCACCGAGCACGACGTGATTGCCGACCCGGTGACGCAGCGCAGCCGCCTGCAACCGGAGAGCATTGCGGTGGGCGATTATGTGATCAACAGCCATGGCGTGGACGAGGCGCGGCCGCCCTATCCCGATGTTCGGGAGGGCTACGTGGTGTTTGGTACGGTGCCGTACCAGGTTCCGTTCGGCGTAATTGTCCCGCACGGGGCGCGGAACCTGTTTGTCCCGGGGGCGCTGTCGGCGAGCCACGTGGGCTTTGGCGCTTTACGATTGGAACCCATTTGGACGGCGCTGGGCCAAGCGGCGGGGGTGGCGGCAGAGCTGCTGCTGACCGACGGCGCGGTCTCGATCAGCAAGCTGCAAGCGGAATTGCATCGGCGCGGGGCGATGACTTTTTACGTATCCGACGTGCCGCGAACTTCGTCGCAATGGGCCATCGTGCAGGCGGTGGGAAACCTGGGATTCTTCCATGAACCCGTGCGCGACGCGGCGATGCTCACCCGGCGGCCTCGCTTCGGATTGCAGTACTCGTTCGCGCCAGACCACCATGCGGCCCGGCTGGCGGAGCCGCTCACGGCGGAAACAGCGAGCCGCTGGCGGCAGCTGCTGCGCCGGGCACGCTGGGCCATACCTGCCCCGGTAACCGGGGAGACGCGCGGAGCCTTTTTAAATCGGTTATCGCCGCCGGGTCAATCCCGGGGCAGATAGACCCAATACTCCGGCTTGCCGGAGTTGCAGTGGACGGCGCGGGAGAGCAGGCCGAGGCTGGCCCAAGAGAGATACAGCGCCAGGCGCGCGGCCTCATCGGCGCCCCAGGAAGGGACCGTGGCCCGTTCCAAGGCGGCCCGCCGCACGGCGACGGAGGGGATGGGGTGGAAAATGCGCTCGATCCACTTGGCGCGGACGGGTTCATCGTCGAGTTCGCGGTCCGTCTGGACGATGTAGGATTCGAGCGCCGAGCGGGTGACGCCGCGGGAGAGGAGCGCGAGGTCGGTGGCAATGACGGCCGGGCGGCTGATGGAAGGTAGCAGCAGCAGACCGAGGAAGGACCAGAGGGAGAAGCCAAAGGCGAGGGTGATGACGCCCTCCTCGCGACTGACGTCCGCGCCGGTGGCCCAGGCGGCGACCGCCACCCCGGCGACGTTCCAACCGAGGGCGACGAGAATGCCACGGAGCCGGCTACCGTTCTGACCGGCGGCGCGGAGCCGAAGCGCGGCCATCTCCGAGACGGGGCCGCGGCCGCCGATCAGCGCGGCTATCACGGGCCGGGCCAGGAGCAACAGCAGCATCCCCAGGCTGACGACGGCCAGGACCCCAGGCACGGCAGCTTCCCGCCCCGCGGCGAGAATCGCGGACGCGGCCAGCCATAAAAAGCCGGCGTGCAGCATTTGGGCGCGGACCAGGGCAGCCAAGAAAGCCGACAGGGTGGGGGTGGGCCGGGAGAAGCGTCGCGGCAGGAGGTAGCCACCTAGCAGGTCAAACGGCAAGCTCAGCAGGAGGTAGCTGACCAATAGCCATGCAAACCCTTGGCCGGAAGCGGCCAATTGCATGGGCCATCCGAGGGCGAGTCCGGCGCTGGCCAGGACGACGCCGGTGCCGACACCGGTGATGCCGAGGTAGAGGCGGGCGCGAGCGTAAGTGATCCCAGATTGCGAAGAGTCCATCCTTCAGATGGATGAATGGACGGCCAGGCGAGCGCTAGTTCTTTGTCGCAAAGGCGTTTGCCGCAGAGCCGCGAACGGCAGTTGGAACAGCGAGACCACGCTCTTGTAGCACCAGCCGCCGAAGGGCAGGCCCAGCGCTACAACGCAATAGATGGGTCGATCGGGCCGCAGGTGGAAGACCTCGGCCGCATACTCTCCTTCCGGTTTCGCATAGAGCCCGCGGCGATAGCGTTCGTCTTGCAGCGGCAGCCGCCACTCCCGTCCGCCCCACCAGAAGTGCGCCCGCACCCGCTGGCGGCCGAGGTCGTGGTCCTCCTGAATCGAGAGCCGCAGGTGCCTCGGCGTCAGCAGGGCCAAGGACGGACCGGGCAACTCCCGGACGCGGGAGGCGCGCAAGCGGGTTTCGGTGTCGCCGAGGAGTTCGGGCGTTCGCTCCATCGCCGGCGGAATGATCCGCAGCGCGTCGAGATTGGCGGGCCGTTCGAGCAGTTGCCACGGGGTTCCCTCGATGAGGCGATTCTCCGGCTGCTCGGGATGGTGGTCCGGCCAGCCGGCGTCAACGAGAATCCGGTCGAGAAGCCGGGGCTGGGTTCGGCCGGGCAGCAGGGTATGGTGCGGGTAGAGAATGCCCTCGTGCCGGGGCGCTACCAGCCGGACCCACCCTTGGCCGTTCACCCGCAGCCCGGCAATGCTCCGGCCGTCGCCCTGGCGGGAGATGGAAACGACAATCAGATCCTCCGGCACATCGAGATGGTGGGCGGCCGCCCCCAAAACTCTCCTGGGTTAGGCGGCGTGCGTCGGTTCGGCCACTTCCAGGCCGTGGGGGATCTCCTGCAAGAGCGAGAGAAACTGGTGAGTCGCCCGGTTGAACTTCTTCCGCCGGCGGTGGATGATGCCGAGGGGCCGGTACAGGCGCGGCGCGACCAAGGGGATTCCCAGCAGGCGGCCGGCTTCGCGCTCGGTCTGTAACACGCGGGCAGGCGCAATCGACACGCCGGACCCGAGCATGACCGCTTCCTTAATCATCTGCAGATTGTCGAAGTGCATGATCAGGTTCACGGTGACGTCCCGATCCCGCAGGTACCGGTCGACCTCGCGGCGGATGGGCAAATCCTCGTCAAAGCCAATGAAATCGGCGCCGTTTAAGTGGACCGGATCAATCTCTTCGAACCGCGCCAAGGGGTGGCCGGGGGCGCAGGCCACCACCATCTCTTCATTGCGCCAGTCGATGACGGCAATTTCGCGGGTCGGTTCCGGGTAGGAGACGAGGCCGAGATCGGCTTGATCCGTACGGACGGCTTCGTAGACGCGCTCGGGGCGAAGATAATCTACCCGGAGAACCGCCTCCGGCCAACGGCGGGCGAATTCGGCCTCGAGGCGCCACATCTCGGAGAGGCCGACGGAATAGATGGACGATACCCGCACGGTTCCTTCCACGTCACCGGCCAGGTTCGTCAACGACGCATCGAACTCTTCCTTCCGCCGCAACACGTCGCGGCAGAGCTCAAAATACAGCCGCCCCGCCGAGGTCAGCGTCAGCGGGCGAGTCGACCGGTCGAGCAACTTGACGGAGAGCGACTTTTCGAGCTCCTGAATATGCTGGCTGGCCGCGGACTGGCTGATGGCATTCAGCGCCGCGCCCCTGCTGACACTCCTGTATTGACCGATATCGCGAAAGAGCTTAAGATGCTCGAAATTCACAAGCGCCAGAATATCATAAGATCGGCTTATTTCCGCAACCAAAGAGTATCGATATTCATAATTTTGTTATATTAGGAAAATGGATTATGGGGGCTTCTAGGTTTCATTTGACTAATACTCTTCGATTCCCTATATTAGTGTATCTGGATTGTGAGGTTTTCCCGCATTATGAGTGAGCAGTTCGAACATCCTACCCTGTCCCGCCCTGGTCTCCCTGAAGCGCAAGGGCTTTATTCTCCGGCCAACGAACACGACGCCTGCGGCATTGGCTTTGTGGTCAACATTAAAGGCCACCGCTCGCATGACATTATTACGAAAGGGGTGCAGATTCTCGTGAATCTGACCCACCGGGGCGCCTGCGGGTGCGATCCGGAGACGGGAGACGGCGCGGGCCTGTTGATTCAGATTCCGCATTCCTTCTATGCCCGCGAATGCAAGAAGCAGGGGTTCACGCTGCCGGATCAGGGCGAATACGGGATGGGTCTCGTGTTCCTGCCGGTGGAGCATACCGCCCGGCTGCAGGCGGAAGGAATTCTCGAGCGCATCACCCGGGAAGAGGGCTTGGAAGTGCTGGGTTGGCGCGATACGCCGATTGATGCCGACGCCATTGGGCGGGTGGCGCGCGCCTCGCAACCTTATATTGAGCAGATTTTTATCCGCCGGTCGCCGGGGATGACGGAAGATGCTCTCGAACGCAAGCTGTACGTGATCCGCAAGCGGGCCGAGCACGAGATCGCGGCGAGCGAGATCCGGGATAAGGACTTCTTCTACATCCCGTCGCTGAGCTGCCGGACGGTGGTCTACAAGGGCCTGTTGCTCGCGCCGCAGATTCAGAAGTTCTACAAAGATCTGTCGGACACGGAATGCAAGAGCTCGCTGGCGATGGTGCACCAGCGCTTCTCGACGAACACGTTCCCGAGTTGGAAACTGGCTCACCCGTTCCGCTTTATCTGCCACAACGGCGAGATCAACACCGTGAAGGGCAACGCCAACTGGATGCGGGCTCGGGAAGCGGTTCTGGCCTCCGCGGTGTGGGGCGATGATCTGAAGAAGATCATGCCGATTGTGGAACAGGGCGCGAGCGATTCGGCCACCCTGGACAACGTCGTCGAACTGCTCACGCTCTCGGGACGCTCGCTGCCCCATGCGATGGCGATGTTGATTCCGGAAGCCTGGGACGCCGATTCGACGATGCATCCGGACAAGAAGGCTTTCTACGAGTTCCACGCTTCACTGATGGAGCCGTGGGATGGCCCGGCCTCGGTGGCGTTTACCGACGGCAAAGTGATCGGCGCGACGCTCGACCGCAATGGCCTCCGTCCCTCGCGCTATCTGGTAACCAAGGATGGCCCGCTGATTGTTTCCTCGGAAACCGGCGTGCTGCAGATCAAGCCCGAGGATGTCGAGTATAAGGGCCGCCTGCAGCCCGGCAAAATGCTGCTGGTGGACATGCAGGCGCACCGCATCATCCCCGACGAAGAGTTGAAGGCAGGTCTTTGGAGCCGGCAGCCCTACGCCCAGTGGCTGGCGGAAAACCAGATTACGCTCGACCATCTGGCCGAACCGGCCCGGATCCACGCGACCGAGCACGAAACCCTGCTGCAGCGGCAGCGCGCGTTCGGCTACTCGGACGAGGACCTGAAGATCATCATGGGCCCCATGGCCGTGAACGGCGAAGAAGCGATCGGCTCGATGGGCATTGACTGGCCGCTGGCATGCCTGTCGGACAAGCCGCAAAGCCTGTTCAACTACTTCCGGCAGCTGTTCGCGCAGGTGACCAATCCGGCGATCGACCCCATCCGCGAAGAGCTGGTGATGTCGATGATGAGCTACATCGGCAACGAACGCAACCTGCTTGAAGAGAGCCCGCTGCATTGCCACACGCTGAAGCTGAAGCAGCCGATTCTCACCAACCGCGACCTTGAAAAGATGCGGCGGGTGAGCCAAGGCGACTTCCTGGCTTACACGCTGCCGGCCCTGTACAACGTGCATGGCGGCGAGAAGGAGCTGGAACGCGCGCTCGATTCGCTGTGCAAGCGCGCCTCCTGGGCGATTGAAGCCGGCTACTCCATCCTGATTTTGAGCGACCGCGGCATTGATGCCGACTCGGCGCCGATTCCGTCGCTGCTTGCGCTGACGGCCGTCCACAATCACTTGATCCGGGAAGGCAGCCGGACGCGCGTCGCGCTGGTCATTGAAAGCGGCGAGCCGCGCGAAGTGATGCACTTCTGCCTGCTGATCGGCTATGGCGCCAGCGCGATTAATCCATACCTGGCGATTGAAACGCTCGAGAACCTGGCTCTGCGGGGCCGCCTGAATGTGTCTTTCGAAGTGGCTCTGAAGCACTTCAAGAAGGCGATCAACAAGGGCATGTTGAAGGTGTTCTCGAAGATGGGCATCTCCACGCTGCAGAGCTACCGGGGCGCCCAGATTTTCGAAGCGATCGGGCTGAACACGGATCTGGTGGACCAGTACTTTACCGGCACGCCCTCCCGCATCGAAGGCGTTGGCCTGGAAGTTCTGGCCAAGGAAGCCAAGATGAAGCACGACCACGCGTTCCGGACGTTGACGGAAGCGGACACGGAGCTCGACGTCGGCGGCACCTATCAGTACCGGATTCGCGGCGAGTA
>LNFM01014614.1_pt1 | contig 12109 bp, 11 predicted proteins | sample 596031 | NCBI WGS metagenome assembly LNFM01 (sample SAMN04254537, study PRJNA301005) | activated carbon metagenome | isolation source: dual media filters at the Ann Arbor, Michigan drinking water treatment plant | place: USA: Ann Arbor | reverse complement strand
TGCGGCAAGGTCCAGGGCTTGCTGGAGATGAAGAAGAAGCCGCGCGTGATCACGGTGATGCAGCCCAGCAGCACGATGGTGAGCAGGGTCCAGGGGTCCAGGTCAAACATGGCGCACCCCACCCGTCGGGTCGTGCGGACCCAGCTTCTCCAGCACCAGGCAGATCGCCACCGCGCTGGCAATGGCCACGAGGATGTTGAGCTTGAGCGGCAGCGCGATGGCCGCCACCGCCGCTGCCCCGGCCACCCCGGCGGAGACGGCGCGCAACTTTGAGGTGGCGAGCGAACACAACACGCCCAGCAAGGCCAGGATGCCGGCAAAGCCCAGACCCCAGGCGATCGGAATCACGTTGGTCAGCGCGATGCCGAGCAGGCTGGCGCTCATCCACGACACGTAGTTCACCGCGCAGTTGCCCATGAGGTAGGCCTGCTGGCCCGCCAGCTCGTCGGGCGTTGAACCCGGCTTGGGGTATTTGCGCGCAAAGAACACATAACTGAGGTCGGCAGTGATGTAGCCGGTGACCATGCGCTGCCAGCGTGGCAAGTGCATGAGGTATGGCCGCAGGTGGGCGGAGAACACGACGAAGCGCAGGTTCACGCAAAACGCCGCCGCCAGGATCACCCACAGCGGCGCGCCGGCCGCGATCATGGGCACGGCCGCCAGCTGGGCACTGCCGGCGTACACGATCAGCGTCATGAGCACCGCCTCCAGCGGCGACAGGCCCGACTGCACCAGCGACACGCCCGTCATCAACCCCCAGGCGCCGATGCCCATGGCCACGGAGGTCTGCTCACGAAAGCCTTGCCAGAACTCGGGGCGGCTTCGGTGCTCGCGCAGGAAAAACATCAGGCCGGCGCTTTCTGCTGCGCGGGCGCTGCGTCGAACACATCACCGACTCGCAGCTCATGGCCGCGCAGGAAGTCGGCCGCCGCCAGGCGTTTGCCGCCGGCGCGCTGCAGCTCGGTGAGCACCAGCACGCCGTGGGCGGTCTGCACCGCGATGCCGTCGTCGCCCAGTGCGAGCACCTGCCCCGGCGCCGCAGCCGCTGACCCTGCCACGGCATGCGCGGCCCACACCTTCATGGACTCACCCGCGCGCGCGGTGGCAGCGCCGGGAAACGGGTTGAACGCTCGCACCCGCCGCGCGAGCAGCTCGGCGGGTGCTGTCCAGTCGAGGGCAGCCTCGGCCTTGTCGATCTTGTGCGCGTAAGTCACGCCCTCGGTGGGCTGCTGCTGTGCGGTCAGGCCACCACAGGCCGCGATCTCCAGCGCCTCGACGATGAGCCGCCCACCGAGCACGGCCAGGCGGTCGTGCAGGCTGCCGGTGGTGTCGTCGGCGCGGATCGGCAGGCGTTCGGTCAGCAGCATGTCGCCGGTGTCCAGCCCGGCGTCCATCTGCATGATGGTCACACCGGTCTCGGCATCGCCGGCTTCGATCGCGCGGTGGATGGGTGCGGCGCCGCGCCAGCGCGGCAGCAATGACGCATGGATGTTCAAACACCCGAGCCGGGGAACGCCCAGCACCCACTGCGGCAGGATCAGGCCATACGCTGCCACTACCATCACATCGGCCTGCGCAGCCTCGATGGCGTCGCGCGCCGCCACGGCGTCTTCAGAGTACTTGCCGTCGAGCCGCAGGCTGCGCGGCTGCGCCACAGTGATGTGGTGCTGCAGCGCCAGCTGTTTCACGGGCGAGGCCTGCAGCTTCATGCCACGGCCAGCCGGCCGGTCGGGCTGGGTGAGCACCAGTGGCACCTGAAAACCAGCGGCCAACAAACGGGCCAGCGCCACGCTGGCGAATTCCGGCGTGCCGGCAAAGATGAGTTTCATGAGTGAGGGTCGAGACCGGACAAAGGCCTCAAGCCTTCATCGCCTCCCGCTGGGCCTTGACCATCTTGGATTTGATGCGTGTGCGCTTGAGCGGGGAGAGGTATTCCACGAACACCTTGCCCATCAGGTGGTCCATCTCGTGCTGGATGCACACGGCCAGCATGCCGTCGGCTTCGATGGTGCGCTCGGTGCCGTCCAGGTCTTGCGCACGAACGCGCACGGCCAGCGAGCGCTCCACGCCGTCGTAAATGCCAGGGACCGACAGGCAGCCTTCTTCGCCCTTGCGCTTCTCCGGGCTTGCCCACTCGATCTCGGGATTGATGAGCACCATGGGCTGGTCGCGCGTCTCGCTCACGTCGATGACGATCAGGCGTTCGTGCACATCCACCTGGGTGGCGGCCAGACCAATGCCGTGCGCGTCGTACATGGTGTCCAGCATCCGCTGGCTCAGCGCGCGGATGCGGTCGTCCACCGCCTTCACCGGGCGGGCCACGGTGTGCAGGCGGGGATCGGGGTAACAAAGGATGGGCAGCAGAGACGGCGGATTCATGGAAAAAATGGGCAATCGAGGGGGCAGAGACGGCACCCGCCAATGTACCCGGGCGACGGCTGGCGGCCAGCCGGGGATGGGCGGAATGGGCTCACGGCGCGTGAAAGCCCCCCGCCATAAACATTGCCTAATCAAAGGCTTGGGCGCAAAATCAAATGCGATTTGTCAAGACACGAGCGCCACCGGAGGGCAGCTGTCGTTTCCCGGAAATGTCTCCATGAAACGCCCGCTGACAACCGGCCATCGCCGCCCCAGGGGCCACCACATGCCATTGAAGAACCGCTTGCTTGCAGACTCTCAATCCACGCGCCCCACGAGCCCGCTTCGGCCGATGGTTTGCGCCGTTGCCTTGGTGGCTGCTGCTTGTGCAGGCGCTGTCTCGGCACAAAACTTCCCCATCACATCCGGCCAGCGTGCCACGGCCAACCAGGTTGCCCAGACCGGTGTGCCCCTGTCGGAGCTGGCGCCGAACGCGCCGGACAGCTACACCATCAAGCGTGGTGACACCCTGTGGGCGATCTCCGGCATCTTCCTCAAGACGCCGTGGCGCTGGCCCGAGCTTTGGGGCATGAACCTGGACGACATCAAGAACCCGCACCGCATCTACCCGGGTCAGGTGCTGTACCTCGACAAGTCCAACGGCCGCGCCCGCCTGACCACACGAGCGCCCGGCAGTGGCGACAGTGAGACCGTCCGTGTTTCGCCGCGCACGCGTTACGAGAGCCTGGGCGACTCGGCGATCCCGCCGGTCAACCTGCAGGCCATCGAATCTTTCCTGACCGAGCCGCTGATCGTTGACGAGGCCACGTTCTCCCGCGCACCGCGCATCGTGGCCACGCAGGAAAACCGCGTGATGCTCAGTCGCGGTGACCGCGCCTATGCCCGCGCCCAGTACATTGACGGACCACGAGGCGAGCCGCTGACCGTGGTCGACGGCAAGTCCACGCAATACCGCGTCTTCCGCAACGCAACGCCCCTGCGCGACCCCACCACCAACCAGATCCTGGGGTACGAAGCCCAGTACGTGGGCAAGGCCAGCGTGGTCACGGGCGAAGGCACCCGCGCTGGCGTGGGCCCCAACGGTCAGGCTGTGACCGAGCTGGTGCCCGCCTCGATCGACATCGTGGCGGCCAAGGAAGAAATGCGCATCGGCGACCGGCTGCTGCCCGAGCCACCGCGGGAACTGACCAACTTTGTACCCCGTGCGCCACAGGGCATCCACACCGGCCAGATCGTCTCGGTGTACGGCAACGCTGTGAACTTCGCTGGTCAAAACCAGGTGGTCACGATCAACCGCGGCACCGAACATGGCATCGAGCGTGGGCATGTGTTGGCACTCCAGCGCGAGAGCAACCTCGTGACCGACGGCACCGACACTGCGCGACCACAACTGCGCCTGCCGGGCGAGCGCAACGGTCTCATGATGGTCTTCCGTACCTTCGACAAGGTGTCCTACGCCCTGGTGCTGCAGATCACTGACGGCGTCAAGGTCGGCGACCGCTTCGTCAACCCGTAACGCCGATGCAGCGGCAGGAGTTGGCCGCCTGGGTGCGGCTGCTGCTCACGCCCGGCGTGGGCAAGGAAACCGCGCGCAGGTTGTTGGCGGCTTTCGGGTTGCCCGAGGCCATCTTTGCGCAACCGCTCGATGCCCTCCAAACCGTGGTGGGGTCGAAGACGGCCGACGCGCTGTTGCAATCTCCTGAAGATATCGATGCCAGCATCGAACGGCTCGAAGTGTGGCTGGCCGAAAGCCCCGACCGGCATGTGCTGACCTTGGCCGATCCTCGGTTTCCACCCGACTTGTTGCAGATGGCCGACCCGCCCGTGCTCCTGTACGTGATGGGCGACCTGGACGTGCTCTCGCACCCGCGCCGCCTGGCCATGGTCGGAAGCCGCAACCCCACGCCCCAAGGCGAAATCAACGCCCACCAGTTCGCAAAGGCGCTCGGTCAGGCTGGCGTGTGCGTGGTCTCTGGCTTGGCGCTGGGTGTGGACGGTGCCGCCCACGCGGGCGCACTCGACGGCGGCGCGCCCACCATCGCCGTGGTGGGCACCGGGTTGGACCGCGTGTATCCCCGGCGCCACCTCTCGCTGGCGCACCGCATCGTCGCGCACGGCGCCATCGTCAGCGAATACCCGCTCGGCACGCCGCCGCTGCAAGCGAACTTTCCGCAGCGCAACCGCCTGATCGCCGGTCTGTCACAAGGCACGCTGGTGGTCGAGGCCACGCTGCAATCGGGCTCGCTCATCACCGCGCGACTGGCCGCCGAACAAGGGCGCGAGGTGTTCGCCATTCCCGGGTCGATTCACGCACCGCAGTCGCGTGGCTGCCATGCGCTCATCCGCCAGGGCGCCAAGCTGGTCGAATCGGCGCAGGACATTCTGGAAGACCTGCGCATCGCCGAACCGCGCTCACTTGATGCGGCACCCGCAGAAACGCATGAGGGTGACGAACCCGATGCCCTGCTGGAAGCCCTGGGTTTCGAGCCCGTGAGCCTGGATGCCCTGCAGGCCCGCACCGGCCAGGACACTGCGCATCTGCAAGCCCGCCTGCTGGAACTCGAACTCGATGGCGCTATCGGGCGCCTGCCTGGCGGCCTGTTCCAGCGCCTTGGCCAGACCTGATCCCGTTTCTCACACGCCGTTTGTCAGGCGTCGCGCACGTGTGGGTTGTGCCTGCGCTCGGCGCCGAAACTGCTTTCGGGCCCATGGCCCGGGATGAACACGGTGTCATCGCCCATGGGCCACAGGCGCTCCTTGATGCTGCTGATCAATTGCGCATGGTTGCCTTGCGGGAAATCGGTGCGGCCAATGCTGCCGGCAAAGAGCACGTCGCCCACAAACGCGCGCTTCGCCTCGGGCGAGTGAAACACCACATGCCCTGGCGTGTGCCCCGGGCAGTGACGCACCTGCAGCACGCTGTGCCCGATCTGCACCGTGTCGCCGTCGGCCAGCCAGCGCGTGGGTGTGAACGCACGCGCTGGCGGAAAACCGAACATGGCGCCTTGCTGCGGCAGGCCCGTGATCCAGAACTGGTCGCCCGGGTGCGGGCCGATGATGGGCAGGCCGAGCGTCTCGGCCAGATCGGCCGTGCCGCCAGCGTGGTCGATATGCGCGTGTGTCAGCCAGATCGCCTTGAGCCGCAAGCCCAGACGCTGCACCTCGGCCAGCAGGCGAGGCAGGTCACCGCCCGGGTCGATCACCGCAGCCTCCAGCGTTTCGTCGCACCAGACGAGGGAGCAGTTCTGGGCGAAGGCGGTGACGGGAACGGTGTGGTAGCGCAGCATGGTGTGCCTGATTCTCGCCGACGGCGCCGGGTTACTCGCGCGGGGCGGCGGTGGGGTCGAGGTCTTCGTAGCAGGCACGCACCGCCGGCAAGGCCGCGTCCAGCAGAGGCTCAGCCAGGGCACGCGCTCCCGCGCGGTCCGGGTCGCACAGCAGCCAGGCCAGTTCGTCGGCAACGAACAGGTTGCGAACCTCCTGACTCGCATCCTCACCCAGGCCGTGCTGCGCCAGTTCACCCGCTGCCCGCACCCAGGGCCCGTGGGGCCGCCATTGCTGGGCGATCAGGCTGGCCATCCGGTCGCGCCAGATGCCCAGCTCGGTCGCAAACGGCGCGCACAGTCGCCAACCCGGGGTGCCATCCAGTTCTCGCAAGACGACGCTCCAGGCCATGTTGTGCAGCAGCGCCAGCAGGTAGGCGTCAAACGGGTCGCGGCTCTGGCTGCGGGCGATCTCTGCCGCCAGCTGTGTCTTGAACTCGGTGTGCTGCCACAGGCGCGGCGTGCTGCGTTTGACCAGGGGACCGCTGCGCCCATCCAGCATGGGTTTGAGCACCACGCGTGCAATGGCCGCACGCAGCCCCCCCACGCCCAGCATCTGGATCGAATGACTCAACTCCATCACCGGACGCTCACGGCGGTAGAAGGCGCTGTTGGCCATGGCCACGACCTCGGCCACCAGCGTCGGGTCGCGGGACACGTGTTCGGCCAGCTCGCCCAGCGAACTGTTTTCGGAGCGCAGGCGAGCCAGCAGGGCTGGCACCACACCGGCGGCTCGCGGCAGCAGGCTGGCGTGGGAGGCGGTGTCGGCAACCCGTGCCGCCAGGCGCTGCAGCACCAGCCGATCGGCTTCACCCAGCGCAACCGATGCGTCCGGTGGGCACTGGGTTATCCAGGCGAGCAGGGCCACGTCCAGCACGTGGCGACGCGTCGCCCACGTCTCGGCCGGCGGGATGTGCTCCATGGGCAAGGTTGGCTCCTCCAACGGTGGCGCCGTGGCCGGCGGCTGGCTGGCGAACAGTCGGTGGAACCAGGTTCTCATCAGGCGGATCGGCAGCGGTTGGTCACAGGCTGAAGTCGTATTCGATCGTGATCGGCGCGTGATCAGAGAACTTCACGTCCTTGTAGATGTGCTCGCTGCGTGCCAGCGCCGCCAGGGCCGGTGTGGCCAGGTGGTAGTCGAGTCGCCAGCCCACGTTGTTCGCATAGGCCTGGCCGCGGTTGCTCCACCATGTGTAGCAGGTGTCGGTGGTGTCGGGCTGCAGGCGGCGGTACACGTCGACCAGACCCCCGTCGGTGAGCAGGTTGGTCATCCACGCGCGCTCTTCGGGCAGGAAGCCGCTGTTCTTCTGGTTGCTGCGCCAGTTTTTCAGGTCGGCCTGCTGGTGGGCGATGTTGACATCGCCACACAGGATGAAGTCGCGTTCCGACTTGAGCGTCATCAGGTGCGGGTGGAACGCCGCCAGAAAGCGGTACTTGGCCTCCTGCCGCTCGGGGCCTGAAGAGCCGCTGGGGAAGTAGGCGCTGATCAGCGAAAGCTTGCGGCTGGGTGTGTCGAAACGCAGTTCGGTGTAGCGACCTTCGGCGTCGAACTCCTCGCACTGGAAACCGGTGACCACGTCGCTCGGCTCGTGGCGCGTGTACACCCCCACGCCCGAGTAGCCCTTTTTTTGCGCGAAGTGGAAGTGCCCGCGCAAACCGGCGAGGTGCTCGAATCGGCCGGCCACGTCGAGCTCCTGCGCCTTCACCTCCTGCACACAAATACAATCCGGCTGGTGCGCGGCGAGCCAGGTCTCCAGGCCTTTGGTGGTCGCGGAGCGGATGCCGTTGAGGTTGAGGCTGGTCAGTTTGAACAAGGGAATCCCCATGGTGTTGGATACAGGCGCGGCTCAGACGGGCGCACCGGACGCTGCGCTCGCGCAGGAATTTGTGCAGTTCTGTGTAGACGCCGGCGTGCTGCGCTTCGGCGAATTCAAGACCAAGGCGGGCCGGCTCTCGCCCTATTTCTTCAACGCCGGGCTGTTCGATGATGGCGCCAAGCTTGCGCGGCTCGCGCAATTCTATGCAAAGGCCCTGATCGCCAGCGGCGTCGAGTTCGACATGATCTTCGGCCCGGCCTACAAAGGCATTCCGCTGGGCGCCGCCGTCGCCATCGAGCTCTCCCGACTGGGCCTCAATGTCCCGTTTGCCTACAACCGCAAGGAAGCCAAGGACCACGGTGAAGGCGGCTCACTGGTGGGTGCGCCGCTCAAGGGACGCGTGCTGATCATCGACGACGTGATGTCGGCAGGCACCGCCGCGCGCGAGTCGATCGCCCTGATCCGGTCCGCCGGCGCCACGCCCCACGCGGTGGCGATCGCGCTCGACCGCCAGGAGAAGGCCACCGAAGTCGGGCCGGACGGAACCGTTCGCGACGTGGATCACAGCGCGGTGCAATATGTGCAGCGCCAGCTCGGCCTGCAAGTTTGTGCAATTGCCACCCTGGCGGATTTGCTGCAGTATCTGAGCGTTCACACCGGGGGGGAGCTCGATGAGCACCGCCACCGGGTGCAGGCCTACCGCCTGCGTTACGGTGTGAACTGAAACCCCACACCATGAACCCTGCCCGCCTGTTGACCCCTCTTGTGCCGAGTGCCCTGCGCCTGGGCGCCAGCGCGCTGGTGGCCAGCGTACTCTGGGGGTCAATAGCCGGCGCGCAAGCCCAGGGCATCTACACCTGCATCGACGGCAAAGGCCGGCGCATCACCTCCGATCGCCCGATCGTGGAATGCCTGGACCGTGAGCAACAGAAACTGGGCAACACCGGCATCGTGCGCCAGGTGGTGCCACCCAGCTACACCGCCGACGAGCGCGCCAGGCTGGAAAACAAGCAGCGTGTGGAGAACGAGATCAAGGCACGCGCTGCCGAGGAAAAACGGCGCGAGCGCGCCCTGCTGATCCGCTACCCCAACCAGGCAGTGCACGACAAGGAGCGTGCCGAAGCCCTGGCGCAGATCGATGAGGTGATCTTGGCTGTGAACAAGCGCGAAGCCGCGCTGGCGCAGCAGCGCAAGGAAGTGGATGCGGAGATGGAGTTCTATCAGTCCGACCCGAGCAAGGCGCCGTTGTGGTTGCGGCGCAAGCTCGAAGACAGCGAAAAGCAGATCGTGGTGCAAAAGCGGTTTCTGGACGAACAGGCCCAGGAAAAGCTGCGCATCAACCAGCGATTTGACGAAGAGCTGGGCAAACTGCGCCAGCTGTGGGCGCCCAACGCGGCGGCCAGCAACGCCGCCACCGTCAAGCGCTGACGCGCGCCGCCTGCGGGCGGGCGGCCCTCACGCATTTGTTCATTGAAGCTTCTGGCGCAGCACGTCGTTGACCTGCTGCGGGTTGGCCTTGCCCTTGCTGGCCTTCATGACCTGACCCACCAGCGCGTTGAAGGCTTTTTCCTTGCCGGCGCGGAACTGGGCCACGTTCTCGGCGTTGGCGGCCATCACCTCGTCGATGATTTTTTCCAGCGCGCCGGTGTCGTTCATCTGCTTGAGGCCTTTGGCTTCGATGATGGCGTCCACCTCGCTGCCTTCGCCGGTCCACAAGGCATCGAAAACCTGTTTGGCCGCGTTGTTGGAAATCGTGCTGTCGGCAATGCGCGCGATCAGCGCGGCCAGTTGCGAGGCGCTCACCGGCACGCTGGCCATGTCGCCTTCGTCGGCATTGAGCCGGCGAGAGACCTCGCCCATGATCCAGTTGCTCGCCAGCTTCGCCTGCCCACTGGCTTTCGCGGTCGTCTCGAAGTAGGCCGCCATAGCCGGGCTTTGTGTGAGCGTGGTGGCGTCGTACTCGGGCAGGCCGTAGTCACGCACGAGGCGCTCGGCCATGGCACGTGGCAGCTCGGGCATGTCGGCGCGAACCTGCTCCACCCACTCCCGCGCAATCACCAACGGCGGCAGGTCCGGGTCGGGGAAGTAGCGGTAGTCGGCGGCGTCTTCCTTGGTGCGCATGGCGCGCGTCTCGCCGGTGTCAGGATCGAACAGCACGGTGGCCTGCTGGATCGCTCGACCGTCCTCGATCTCCTCGATCTGCCAGCGCACTTCATAGTCGATGGCCTGCTGCATGAACTTGAACGAGTTCAGGTTCTTGATCTCGCGGCGTGTGCCCAGCGGCGCGCCGGGCTTGCGCACCGACACGTTGGCGTCGCAGCGGAACGAGCCCTCCTGCATGTTGCCGTCACAGATGCCGATCCAGGTCACGATCTTGTGCAGCTCTTTCGCGTAAGCCACGGCCTCGGCGCTCGAGCGCATGTCGGGCTCGGTCACAATCTCCAGCAGCGGCGTGCCGGCGCGGTTGAGGTCGATGCCGCTCTGGCCAATGAAGTCTTCGTGCAGGCTTTTGCCCGCGTCTTCTTCGAGATGCGCACGCACCAGACGCACGGTCTTCTTTTCATCTCCGAGAAAAAACGACACCTCGCCCCCTTGCACCACCGGGATCTCGAACTGGCTGATCTGGTAGCCCTTTGGGAGGTCGGGGTAGAAGTAGTTCTTGCGCGCAAACACGCTCTGCTCGGCGATGTGAGAGCCCAGCGCCAGCCCCAGGCGGATCGCAAGTTCCACCGCGCCTTTGTTCATCACCGGCAGCGTGCCCGGCAGGGCCAGATCCACAGCGCAGGCTTGCGTGTTGGGCTCTGCGCCAAAGGCGATGGGCGCCCGGCTGAAAATCTTGGACTGGGTCGCGAGCTGCGCGTGGGTCTCGAAACCGATGACGACCTCGTAGCCTTGCACGAGAAGAGACTTGCTTGTGTTGCTCATGATCAGAATCCCGAGGGCGAACGGCTGTGCCAGTCGGTCGCCTGCTGGAAGGCGTGAGCCGCGTGCAGCAATTCACCTTCTTTGAAGTAGTTGCCCACGAGCTGCAAACCCACCGGCATGCCGCCGGCGCCAAAGCCCGCCGGCACGCTCATGCCGGGCAGGCCGGCGAGGCTGGTGGACAGGGTGTAGATGTCGGCCAAATAGTTGGCCATCGGGTCGTCGCTCTTCTCGCCGATCTTCCACGCCACGGTGGGCGCCACGGGGCCGGCGATCAGGTCGCAGCGCTCGAAGGCGGACTGGAAGTCTTGCGCGATCAGGCGGCGGATCTGCTGCGCCTTGAGGTAATAGGCGTCGTAGTAACCGTGGCTCAGCACGTAGGTGCCGATCATGATGCGGCGCTGCACCTCGGGGCCGAATGCCTCGCTGCGCGACTTCTTGTACATGTCGAGCAGGTCGTCGTACTTCGCGGCGCGGTGGCCGAACTTCACGCCGTCAAAACGGCTCAGGTTGCTCGACGCTTCGGCCGGCGCGATGATGTAGTAAACCGGGATCGAGAGCTCGGTGCGGGGCAGCGAAATGTCGACCAGCGTGGCGCCGAGCTTTTCGTATTCGGCCAGCGCGGCGCGCACGGCGGACAGCACATCGGGCGCGCAACCCGCGCCAAAGAACTCGGTGGGCAGCCCGATGCGCAGACCCTTGAGCGGCTGGACGGCGGTCGCGCCCTCGCGCGGGCGGTTGATGGCGGCGCTGTAGTCCTCGGCGGGATGGTCCAGGCTGGTGGAGTCGCGGTCGACGTCGGGGCCAGCCATCGCGGTGAGCAAGGCCGCGCAGTCGGCCGCGCTGCGCGCCATGGGGCCGGCCTGGTCGAGGCTGGAGGCGAACGCCACCATGCCGTAACGGGAACAACGGCCGTAGGTGGGCTTGATACCGGTGATGCCGGTGAAGCTGGCGGGCTGGCGGATCGAACCGCCGGTGTCGGTGCCAGTGGCGGCGGGGATCAGGCGAGCGGCCACAGCGGCGGCCGAACCGCCCGAGGAACCACCGGGGACGCGCGACGCATCCCATGGGTTCTGCACCGGCCCGAATGCGGAGTTGTCGTTGCCCGAACCCATGGCGAACTCGTCGCAGTTGAGCTTGCCCAGCGACACGGCGCCCTGCGCGCACAGGCGCTGCACCACGGTCGCGTCGAACGGGCTCTGGTAGCCCGCCAACATCTTCGATCCGGCAGTGGTGGGGAAGTCTTTCGTGACGAAGATGTCCTTGTGTGCCAGCGGCACGCCCAGCAGCGGCGTGCGTTCGCCCGCGGCGATGCGCGCGTCGGCTGCACGGGCCTGGGCCAGCGTGGCGTCTTCATTGAAGGCGAGGTAGGCGCCCAGCGATGCAAACTGTTTGGCGCGGGCCAGCAGGTGGTGCGCGGCCTCGACGCTGCTGGTCTGCTTTTCGGCAATGGCGGCAGCGAGCTCGAGCACGCCCAATTCGTGGATGGCCATCATTCGATCACCCTGGGCACGAGAAACAGACCACGTTCGACAGCGGGAGCACTCTTCTGGTTGGCTTCGCGGTTGTTGGGCTCACTCGCCACGTCGGGGCGCAGGCGCAGCGAGACGTGGTCGATCACGGCGGTGGGGTGGGCCAGCGGCTCCACGCCGGTGGTGTCGACCGCGT
>LNFM01011387.1_pt1 | contig 12111 bp, 8 predicted proteins | sample 596031 | NCBI WGS metagenome assembly LNFM01 (sample SAMN04254537, study PRJNA301005) | activated carbon metagenome | isolation source: dual media filters at the Ann Arbor, Michigan drinking water treatment plant | place: USA: Ann Arbor | reverse complement strand
ACTTGGCCAGGCCCAGCGTGCCGGGGCCGAACATGTGGCGGTAGTCGATCTCCTGGAAGGCCTCGCGGTCGCGCTGGTCGCTGGCCACCTGGCCCACGAACAGCACCATCGGCGTGCTGTCCTGAAAGGCCGTGTGCACGCCGATGCTGGCGTTGGTGGCGCCGGGGCCGCGCGTCACGAAGCACACCCCGGGGCGGCCCGTGAGCTTGCCCTGGGCCTCGGCCATGAAGGCCGCGCCGCCCTCCTGCCGGCAGGCCACGAAGCGGATGTGTGCGCGCAGTTCGTGCAGGCCGTCGAGCACGGCCAGGTAGCTTTCGCCGGGCACGCCGAAGCAGGTGGACACGCCCTGCGCGACCAGGGCTTCGACGAGGGCGTGGCCGGCAGGCCGGGCGGTGGGTGTGGCGGCAGTCATGCCGCCACTGTAGCGGCTGCTCAGGCCCGGGCGGGCGGGGGTGATGCCGGCCCGGCGCGCAGGCGCAGCCCCACCAGCGCGGCCGAGCCCACGCCCAGCAGCAGCGTCAGCGCCGCACCCAGGAAGATGGCGGCGGGATGGCCGGCATCCAACAGCGCGCCGAACACCGGCGCGGCGCAGGCAAAGCCCAGGTCCAGCCCCGAATACACCGTGCCGTAGACGCGCCCGGTGGCGCCGGGCGGCGCGGCGCGCTTGATGAGCATGTCGCGCGAGGGCCCGGCCAGCCCGGTGCCGGCGCCGGCCAGCGCTGCCGCTGCGGCCGCCAGCAGCGGCGGCAGCAGCCCGCTGGCCACCAGCAGCAGCAGCGCGGCCGCGCCCGCCATGGCCAGTGCGATGGTCTTCTCCAGCCGCTGCACGCGTGCCACCACGAAGCCGCCGGCCACCATGCCCGCCGCACCGCACAGCATGTAGCCGGTGACGACGAAGGCCGTCACCGACAGCGGCAGGCCGTACAGCGCCGACAGTGCCGGCGCGGCAAAGCTCTGGATCGCGGCCAGCGCCGCCGTGGTCCAGAAGAAGAAGCTGAAGCACAGCCACACGCTGGGCAGCTTGAGAAAGGCCATGGGGTGCTCGGCCGGCAGCGCTGCGGCACCGCTGGCCTGATGCGCCCACTGGCCCGCGCGGTCGTCCACACGCCCGCGTTGCAGCACCAGCAGCACCAGCACCGCCGCGGCCACCAGCGCGGCGCAGGCGCAGGCCACGCGCCAGCTGCCGCTGGCCTGGCTGATGCCGATCATGAACACCGGCGCCACCGCCCAGCCCAGGTTGCCCGAGATGCCGTGCACCGAGAACGCATGCCCCAGGCGCGGCGCCGAGACGCGCTTGTTGAGGATGGTGAAGTCCGCCGGGTGGAAGGGCGCGTTGCCCAGCCCGGCCAGCGCCGCCGCCAGCAGCAGGCCGCCATAGCCCTGGGCCGCCGAAGCCGCCAGCCCCGCGCCCACGAAGCACAGCAGCGCGCCAAACAGCACCGGCCGCGCGCCCACGCGATCCACCAGGAAGCCGCCCGCCGCCTGCCCGGCGCCCGAGATCACGAAGAACAGCGTGACCAGCAGGCCCAGTTCCGAGTAGCTCAGGCCAAAGTCGCGGATGAAGGCCGGGAACAGCGGCGGCAGCATCATGTGGAAGAAGTGTGAGGTGCCGTGCGCCAGGCCGATGAGGCCGATCACCGTGAAGTCGCTGCGGGCGCCAGTGCTGCCGGCCGTGAGGGTGGATGCCATGGCCGCAAGGGTAGGCGCCGCATCTTCGACCGGGTTACGATAGCAAGACAAGTTCTATCGAATTCATGCCAGAAGCCCTTGCCGCCCGCCGCACCCTGGTTGCGGCCCTGCCCTCGGACCCGCTGCGCTGGGGCCCCGATGCTGCGCGCCCGCTGCGGGTGCGCGCCCGGCAGCTGGCGGCCGACACCCGCATCGTGCCGCACCGGCACGACTGGGCGCAGGTGGCGTTCTCGGCCACCGGCGTGCTGCGCGTCAGCGCCGCCGACCACACCTACATCGTGCCGCCCTCGCGCGCGGTGTGGATCCCGCCCGGCGTCGAGCACGCGGTCACGGTGGTCGAGGACGCCGAGCTGCGCACCCTGTACCTGCACCTGCCGCCGGGCAGCCGCCTGCCGGCGCTGCTGGGCAGCGCTGCCGACGACGCGGCGCAGGACTGGCAGCGCTGCCGCGTGCTCGAGGTCTCGCCACTGCTGCGCGAACTGGTCGAGCAGCTGCACGCCTTGCCCGAGCCACCGCCGGCCGAGCGCGAGCGCTGCCTGGTGGCGCTGGCCCAGGACGAACTGCGCCGCGCCCGCCCACTGCCGCTGGGCGTGGGCCTGCCCGCCGACAAGCGCCTGCGCGCGCTGTGCGAGGCGGTGCTGGACAACCCCTGCCGCCACGCCACGCTGCAGGGCTGGGCCGGCGAGTCCGGCGCCAGCGTGCGCACCGTGGCGCGCCTGTTCCGCCAGGAGCTGGGCACCACCTTCGCCGAATGGCGCCAGCAGGTGCTGCTGGCCAAGGCCTTGTCGCTGGCCGCGCGCAAGCGGCCCATGGCGCACATCGCTGCCGAACTGGGCTACGCCAGCGCCAGCGCCTTCACCGCAATGGTGCGCCGTGCCGTGGGCGTGCCGCCCAGCCGTTTCTTTTCCACCGGCTGAAGCAACCGGTGCCCGACAAGAGGAATCGCCCATGACCGAGATCGCCTACGACTACGACCGCCCCGACGCCAGCGGCGCCACCTGCACCGCCCAGGCCTGGGCCAAGGTGCCGCCGCCGCTTACATCCAAACAGCGCCAGGCGCTGCGCGATCGCGCCGCGGAACTGCTGCGTGAGAAGCAGGCGGTGCTGGTGGCGCATTACTACGTCGACGGCGACCTGCAGGACCTGGCCTTGGCCACCGGCGGCCTCGTGGCCGATTCGCTGGAGATGGCGCGCTTCGGCCGCGACCACGCGGCCCAGACCCTGGTGGTGGCCGGCGTGCGCTTCATGGGCGAGAGCGCCAAGATCCTGTCGCCGGCCAAGCGCGTGCTGATGCCCGACCTCGACGCCACCTGCTCGCTGGATCTGGGCTGCCCGCCCGAAGCCTTTGCCGCCTTCTGCGACGCCCACCCCGACCGCGAGGTGGTGGTCTACGCCAACACCAGCGCCGCGGTGAAGGCGCGCGCCGACTGGATGGTCACCAGTTCCTGCGCGCTGGCCATCGTGTCGCACCTGCACGCGCAGGGCAGGAAGGTGCTGTGGGCGCCCGACCGCCACCTGGGCCGCTACATACAAGAGCAGACCGGCGCCGACATGCTGATGTGGGACGGCGCCTGCATCGTGCACGACGAGTTCAAGGGCCTCGAGCTGGAACTGCTGCGCCAGGCCCACCCTGGCGCGCAGGTGCTGGTGCACCCTGAGTCACCGCGCAGCGTGGTCGAGCAGGCCGACGTGGTGGGCAGCACCTCGCAGCTGCTGGCCGCCGTGGTGCAGGGCAGCGCCGCCAGCTACATCGTGGCCACCGACAACGGCATCCTGCACCGCATGCGCCAGCTGGCGCCGGGCAAGACGCTGATCGAGGCGCCCACCGCCGGCAACAGCGCCACCTGCAAGAGCTGCGCGCACTGCCCCTGGATGGCCATGAACGGTCTGCAGGGCGTGGTGGATTGCCTGGAGCGCGGCAGCGGCGAAATCCACGTGGACGAGCCGGTGCGCGCCCGCGCCCTGGGCTGCATCACGCGCATGCTGGATTTCGTGGCCAGCCACCCGGGCAGCCTGGCGCCGGCACTCGATGGCACGGTGGGCGGCATGGTGCGCGGCATCGGCGCGGCCTGAACGCGGCATCAACCCACTCTTCAGGTCGGGAAGCGAGGCGCCGATAACCGGGCAGCCTCCGCTTCGCAGGGCCCGACCATGAGTGCCGATTTCACCTCCGTCTGCAATCACAACGAACGCGCAGTGTTCGCGCGCGTGGCCGCCACCGCGCCCAGCCACGCCGGGCTGGCAGACCAGCCGGAGCTGCTGGCCGACGTGGCCTGCGTGGCGTTGAACCGACTGGCACCGCGCTACATACGCCACCACGTCGACTACGTGTTCTACCTGAGCGACCGCGAGCGCAACGACAACGAGCGCGCCATCACCGAGGCCGTGGAGTACGCCTTCGGCTTCGTGCAGGCACGCGTGGCCATGAAGTCCCGTGTCTGAGACCCCGCTGCTGCTGCCGTCGCCGCCCAGCCCGGAACTGGCCTGGGAGCTGATCTACCGCGACCCCGGCGCCGCGCGCGACTGCGCCCGTGCGCTGGTGCAGGCCGGCGGCGCCACGGCCACCCAGGGTTGGCTGGTGCAGGCCTTGTACGACGCCCGCCTGGGCGACCTTGACGAAGTGCAGCACGCGCTGGGCCGGGCCGCCGACGCCTTTGACCAGGCCGCCGACCGCGACGGCATCGCGCTGTGCGACGAGATCCACGCCCTGGCCCTGCACCGCGCCGGCCGCTACACCGAAGCCGCCACACTTCACCTCGAAATCGACCAGCGCGGCGGCCTGACACCCGGGGCCCTGCAGCGCTTCATCGCGCACAGCGGTCGCGCCTTCACCAGCAAGGTACTGGGCAAGCCCGAAGCCGCGCTGCGCCACTTCTACGCCGCGCGCGAGGCCGCCGACGAAACCGGCTGGATCGGGCCACAGCTCACCGCCGCCGACAGCCTGGGCGGCTACCACCACACGTTGTTCAACCTGGACGACGCGCGCACGCTGTGCGAGCAGACGCTGGTGTCGGCGCGGGCGGCCGGCGTGCGGCCGGTGGTGGGCAGTTCCGCATCCCATCTGGTGCGCATCCACCACGCCGCGGGCGACTACGAACGTGCCTGCACCATGGCCTCGTTCATGGAGATCAACGCCCCCGAAATGACGCCCGACGCGGCCGAACGCCACGTCGGATCGCTGGCGCTGGCGCTGCTGGGCATCGGCCACATCGACGCTGCGCTGCAGCAACTGGAAGCCGCCGGCGCCGCCGTCGACGCCGAAGGCGCGGCACTGCGCGCCTGGGTGGGTGCGCGCTGCCGCCTGTTGCGCGGCGACGCCGCGGGCGCGCGCGCCCTGGCCGAGGCCACGCTGGCGCGCCTGCAGGGCGACCGCCTGGGCGAGGATCCCTACGACAGCATGCAACTGCACCGCGTGCTGGCCGACGCCTGCGAGGCCACCGGCGACACCGCGGCCGCGCTGCGCTGCATGCACCAGGTGCACGCGCTGTACGAACAGTTGGTGGGCCGCAGCGCGCGCGCGCGCTACATCGCGCTGGAGATCGCGCACCAGCTGGCCTGCGCACGGCGCGAGCGCGACAGCGCCCTGGATTCGCACCGCTCGGCCGAGGACGACCGACGCCGGCTGGAGCAGCTCAACGCCGACCTGCAGGCGCGCATCGCCGAGACCGAGATGCTGCACGCCCAGTTGCGCGAGCAGGCCCTGCACGACCCGCTGACCGGCCTGCACAACCGCCGCTACCTGTTCGAGATCGCCCCCGGCCTGCTCGAGCTGGCGCGGCGCAACAGCCGCCCGCTGTGCGTGGTGCTGATCGACCTGGACCACTTCAAGCTCATCAACGACACATACGGCCACGACGCCGGCGACCGCGTGCTGCAGCAGTTCGCCACGCTGCTGCAGCAGTCGCTGCGGCGCAGCGACATCGTTGCACGCCACGGCGGCGAGGAATTCGTGGCCGTGATGCCCGAGATCGACGGCGAAGGCGCGCAGACCATGCTCGACCGCCTGCTCGGGGCCTTCCAGGCGCAGCGCAGCATGTTCGGGCGGAGGCGCCTGCCCAGCGTGTCGTTCTCGGCCGGCATCGCCCTGTTTCCACGCCACGGCGCCACGCTCGAACAACTGCTGTCGCGCGCCGACCGGGCCCTGTACGCCGCCAAGCAGCACGGCCGTGCGCGCATCGAACTGGCGCCGCGCACCGGCTTCGGCACGCTGGTGTGAAGCCTCACAAGGTGTGAAGGAACCGTCGCGAGCGGCCCGAGGTCAGCTCGAGCACCGCAGCCGTACACCCGTACGGCGAGGAGCTGAGCCCGGACACAAACAGTCCTGAGGACTGTTTGTGCCTGGCGAAGGACATGGGTCTCCGGCCCATGGCGCAGGGCTGAGATCGGGTCGCGCAGCAGGTTCATTCGCGCCTTGTTAGCGCTTGCCCTTGCTGCCGCTGGTAGCCGGGCGCGTCAGCACCGTAGGAAAGCTGATGGGCAGCGTGTCGGGGAAGTCGCGGCTGTAGTGCAGGCCACGGCTCTCATGCCGGCGCAGCGCCGAACGCACGATGAGTTCGGCGCAGACCACCAGGTTGCGCAGCTCCAGCAGGTCGCGGTTGACGCGGAAGTTGGCGTAATAGTCTTCGATTTCGTCGCGCAGCATCTTGATGCGGTGCAGCGCCCGCTCCAGCCGCTTGGTGGTACGCACGATGCCCACGTAGTTCCACATCAGCAGGCGCAACTCGTCCCAGTTGTGGGAGATGACCACCTGCTCGTCGGCGTCCTCGACCTGGCTCTCGTCCCAGGGCGGCAGCGGGGTCTCGGCGCCCGGCTTCTGCTGCACGATGGCCGCGGCGCAAGTGCAGCCCACCACCACGCATTCGAGCAGCGAGTTGCTGGCCAGCCGGTTAGCGCCGTGCAGCCCGGTATAGGTGGTCTCGCCCACGGCGTACAGGCCGGGCAGGTCGGTGCGGCCGTCCAGATCCGTCACCACGCCGCCGCAGGTGTAGTGCGCCGCAGGCACCACCGGGATGGGCGCGCGCGCGATGTCGATGCCCAGTTCCAGGCAGCGCGCGTGGATGGTGGGGAAGTGCGACTTCAGGAAGTCCTCGCCCAGGTGGCGCGCGTCCAGCCAGACATGGTCCAGGCCGTGCTTCTTCATCTCGAAGTCGATGGCCCGCGCCACGATGTCGCGCGGCGCCAGCTCCAGGCGCGCATCGTGCGCCGCCATGAAACGCGTGCCGCCGGGGTCTCCGGGGCCGCGCGAAGGCAGCGTCAGGTGGCCACCCTCGCCGCGCAGCGCCTCGGTGATGAGAAAGCTGCGCTCCAGCGGGTGGTACAGGCAGGTGGGGTGGAACTGGATGAACTCCATGTTGGCCACGCGGCAGCCGGCGCGCCAGGCCATGGCGATGCCGTCGCCGGTGGAGGTCTCGGGGTTGGTGGTGTAGCGGTACACCTTGCCGGCGCCGCCGGTGGCCAGCACCACGGCCTGGGCCGGCAGCGTCTCGACCCGGCCGCCGTCCATGTCCAGCGCGTAGACGCCGTAGCAGCGCGGGCTTTCGCGGCGCTTGAGGTGGCGTGAGGTGATCAGGTCCACCGCCATCCAGCGTTCGCGCAGGTCGATGTTGGGGTGCTCGCGCGCGCGGTCGAGCAAGGCCTCGTGGATGGCCTTGCCGGTGGCGTCGGCGGCGTGGGCGATGCGCCGCACCGCGTGCCCGCCTTCGCGCGTGAGGTGCAGGCCCAGCGGGCCGGCGGGGTCGGGCGAGAACGGCACGCCGGCGTCCACCAGCCACTGCACCGCCTGCGCGCTGTGCTCGGCGATGAAGCGCGCCGTGACCTCGTCGACGATGCCGGCGCCGGCATTCTGGGTGTCGCGCACGTGCGACTCAATGCTGTCGTCGCTGCCCAGCACGCCGACGATGCCGCCTTGCGCCCAGGCCGTGGCGCTTTCGCTCAGCTCGCGCTTGGCCAGCACCACCACCTTGTGCTGGCGCGCGAGTTCCAGGGCCACCGCCAGGCCGCCGAGGCCGGCGCCGATGACCACCATGCGAGCGGTCGGACTGGGACGGGGTGCGCTGGTGCTCATGCGGTGGGCGTTCTCTGGCAGGTGGTCGACACGACTGCGCCGCCCGGTGTGACCGTTGTCGTCGATTCTAAGGATCGCCCCCGCCCAGGCGTTCTGGCAGCGGGCGGGACGACCTATGATGCACCCGAAACCAACCACGACGAGCAGTCCATGACGCAAGGCCGCGACGACCCGACCTGGCCCGATACGGCGCGCATTCCCAACCGCGCCGAGTTGCTGGATCCACGCACGCAGTTCGTCGCCGACCGCGACGTCTATCTGGGCCAGGGCAGCCGCGACATCGGCCGACGCATCGCCGACGACCATGTCGAGCTTTTCGTCGCCGGCGATCTGGTCGGCTCGCTGCAGCTCGAGTTCACGCAGCACCAGCCCGATTTCATCGCGCTGCACGACGTGGGCACCAGCGCATCGCTGCGCCTGCTCACGGCGATGACCGGCGCCGCCGGCGCGCGCGTGCAGCGGCTGTCGGTGCGCAAGCAGGGCCAGGGCGTGCCGCTGGCCGTGCTGCAGTTCGTCGAGGTACCCCTGGCAGACGGCTCGCCGGTGCGTGTGTATTCCACCGACATCAGCGCCGACGGGGCGCTGCGCGCGCAGCTGGCACGGGTGCTGCTGGGCAACAGCCGCCTGGGCGTGCTGATGGTGGGCGAGCTGCCGGCGCGCGCTCTGGGCGCGCAGCTGGCGCCGCTGCAGGAGGCCATCGCCAAAGGCCCCTGGACCAACCGCGACCTGCTGCTGGTACCGCTGGGCTCGAGTTCGGCGCTGGCCACGCAGGGCTCGCAGCTGGCGCGCCAGAACACCGTGGCGGTGCAGGTCACGCCGCAGGCGGCGCAGCCCAAGGACGTGTGGAACTTCATCGGTGGCGCCTGGAACCGCGTGCACGACAAGCCCGGCGCCGCGCGCGCCCTGCCCACCGACATGCACCGCGCCGTGCCCAAGCCGCGCGTGCCCACCCCCGAAGCCGACACGCAGCCCATGGGCCTGCCCACCGCGGCGCCGGAGCCCGCGCCCAGCAGTTCACCGCCGCGGATGCCGGCGCCAGTGCAGGCCCCCAACCCCATGCCCGTGCCCGGCGCCACGCGCTGGCAGGCCTATGCAGACCGCTGCGCGGTGATCAAGGGCGCGGTGGCCTGCTGCGTGTTCGACACCCACTCGAAGCTGCCCTTGGCCATGGCCGGCGGCCCGCCCTCGGCCGAGCGCCTGGCCCAGCAGGGCACCGCGCTGCTGGACGCCATGAACGAAGCCTCGCGCGCGCTGGGCCTGGGGCCCGCGCGCTCGGAGTCCACCGTCAGCACGCAGGCGCACCACCTGCTGCTGCGCCCGGTACCCGGCCACCCGGGCGTGGCCGTGCACCTGGTGATCCAGGCCAGCACCGGCAACCTGACGCTGGCCCGCATGCAGCTGGAGCGCATCGAAGCGCCCAGATGAAAGGCCCGCAGGCCTTTCAGCAGTTCAGAAGCTGTAGCCCACGCTGATGCTCAGCTGCGGGATGGCCCGCACCTTGCCCACGCCTTCGCGCAGTTCGGCCAGTTCCTTGTCGATGTCGGCCTGGGCGTCAGCTTGCGCTAGTCGGCCGCGCGGCGTGGCAGTGACCTTGGCGCGGCCGATGGCGGCACCGATGTCGAAAGACCAGCGCAGGCCGCTGCCCGCCTGGTGGCCCCAGCCGATGCCCAGGTAGGGCGTGGTGTCGGGGAACTTGATCTCGACGTTCAGGCCGTCGTTTGCGTTCGTCACATAAGTCGTGTTGCCGACGGTAATGCTGCCGCTGGCACCCGATGCGTCCAGGTTCACCTTGTAGGTACTGAGCACCGCGCCGCCGGTGAAGCGGAAGCTGCCCGAGAACGGAAACAGGTCCAGCAGCAAGGCCGTGCGCTGCAGCTTGTAGCGGCCCTGGTAGCTGATGCCGTCTTCGACGGTGTTCTTGCTGCGCGAGCCCAGGGTCATGAAGTCGGCGCGCACGCCCAGCATGTCGTTGATCGGGTGGGCATAGCCCACGCCGATGCCGGGCATGCCCAACGGCACGTAGACCTCGCCCGCCTGGGCCTGCGTGGCGGCCAGCAGGGGCAGCAACAGGGCGCCGCAGGCGAGTGAACGTTGGACGCGGCTTGCAGTGATCATGGGGTTCCTTGGTGGATGGTTGTTGGTCGCGGCGCACAGCGCCAGCATCCATCTTCGGCACCGCGGGCCCGAACTTTCGCAAGCAAGCGCAAAGCGTCGCCCGGACGCAACAGCGCCCCGTGCCGTATCACCGGCACGGGGCGCTGGCACGGCGGTCGCTCAGTGGACGACGCGCGAGAAGGCGAACTGCCCGCCTTCCACATCCACCGGGATCACGCTGCGCGGGCCGAAGCGGCCCTGCAGGATGAGCTTGCTCACCGGGTTCTCGATGCGCTGCTGTATCGCCCGCTTGAGCGGCCGCGCGCCGAAAACCGGGTCGAAGCCGACCTTGGCCAGTTCGGCCAGCGCCGCCGGCGACACCTCGAGTTTCATCTCGAGCTTTTCCAGACGGCCTTCGAGCAACTTGAGCTGGATGCCGGCGATGCGCTCGATGTGCTGCGCGTCCAGCGCGTGGAAGACCACGGTCTCGTCGATGCGGTTCAGGAACTCGGGCCGGAAATGCGCCTTCACCTCGGCCCAGACGGCGTCGCGGATGTCGGCAGTAGGCTGGCCGCTCATCTGCATGATCATCTGGCTGCCCAGATTGCTGGTCATCACGATCACCGTGTTCTTGAAGTCCACCGTACGGCCCTGGCCGTCGGTCAGGCGGCCGTCGTCCAGCACCTGCAGCAGAACATTGAAGACATCCGGGTGCGCCTTCTCGACCTCGTCCAGCAGCAGCACGCTGTAGGGCTTGCGGCGCACGGCCTCGGTCAGCGCCCCGCCCTCGTCGTAGCCCACGTAGCCCGGCGGCGCGCCGATCAGGCGGCTGACGCTGTGCTTTTCCATGTACTCGCTCATGTCGACGCGGATCATGTGGTCGTCGCTGTCGAACAGGAAACCGGCCAGCGCCTTGCACAGCTCGGTCTTGCCCACGCCGGTGGGGCCCAGGAAGAGAAAGCTGCCCAGCGGGCGGTTGGGGTCGGAGAGACCCGCGCGGCTGCGCCGGATGGCGTCGGCCACGGCGCTGATGGCCTCGTCCTGGCCCACCACGCGCTCATGCAGCTTGGATTCCATCTGCAGCAGCTTGTCGCGCTCGCCCTGCATCAGCTTGCTCACCGGGATGCCGGTGGCGCGCGACACCACCTCGGCGATCTCTTCGGCGCCGACCATGGTGCGCAGCAGTTGCGGGCCCGTCTGGCCGTTCGCACCGACCTTCTTGCCCACCTCCTTGGCCTGCGCCTGGCTCAGGCGCTTTTCCAGCTCGGGCAGGCGGCCGTACTGCAGCTCGGCCACGCGGTTGAAGTCGCCCTTGCGCTTGAGATCCTCGATCTGCGAGCGCATGCGGTCGATCTCTTCCTTGACGTGCGCCGAGCCCTGGGCCGCGGCCTTCTCGGCCCTCCAGATCTCTTCCAGGTCGGCGGCCTCGCGTTCGAGCTTGACGATCTCTTCTTCGATCAGGCCCATGCGCTTGATCGACGCCTCGTCCTTTTCCTTGCGCACCGCCTCGCGCTCGATCTTCAGCTGGATCAGCCGGCGGTCCAGCCGGTCCATGGCCTCGGGCTTGGAATCGATCTCGATCTTGATCTTGGCCGCGGCCTCGTCGATGAGGTCGATGGCCTTGTCGGGCAGGAAGCGGTCGGTGATGTAGCGGTGGCTCAGTTCGGCCGCGGCCACGATGGCCGGGTCGGTGATCTCCACGCCGTGGTGGACTTCGTACTTTTCCTGCAGGCCGCGCAGGATGGCCACCGTGGCTTCCACGCTGGGCTCGTCGACCAGCACCTTCTGGAAGCGGCGTTCGAGTGCGGCGTCCTTCTCGACGTACTTGCGGTATTCGGCCAGCGTGGTGGCGCCGATGCAGTGCAGCTCCCCGCGCGCCAGCGCGGGCTTGAGCATGTTGCCGGCGTCGATGGCGCCCTCGGCCTTGCCGGCGCCCACCATGGTGTGCAGCTCGTCGATGAACAGGATGATGCGGCCCTCGTCGGCGGCCACTTCCTTGAGCACCGACTTCAGCCGCTCTTCGAATTCGCCGCGGTACTTGGCGCCGGCCAGCAGGCCGGCCATGTCCAGCACCAGCACGCGCTTGCCCTTGAGCGAATCGGGCACCTCGCCGTGCACGATGCGCTGCGCCAGGCCTTCGACGATGGCGGTCTTGCCCACGCCGGGCTCACCGATCAGCACCGGGTTGTTCTTGCTGCGCCGCTGCAGCACCTGGATGGCGCGGCGGATCTCGTCGTCGCGGCCGATCACCGGGTCGAGCTTGC
>LNFM01023174.1_pt1 | contig 12112 bp, 9 predicted proteins | sample 596031 | NCBI WGS metagenome assembly LNFM01 (sample SAMN04254537, study PRJNA301005) | activated carbon metagenome | isolation source: dual media filters at the Ann Arbor, Michigan drinking water treatment plant | place: USA: Ann Arbor | reverse complement strand
GGCGTTACTCCTGAATTAGATGATTATGAAAAAAGAAAATTAGCCATTTTCAATATTCTCAATTCCGTGGGAATTATGAATGGAATTGTAATTCCCATTGCCGGATTATTTAATAACGACAAATTACCAGCTTTAGCCTGGATAGTTGCTTTTTCCCCTGCGGTGATCAGTGGCATTGCTTTGTTGGGAACCTATTACAAGAGATATGAGCAAGCCAAAATGGTTTATTTTATTTTTTACCCTTTGGTAACGGCATTAGCTTATGCAACAAATATTGATATTGGAATTGAACTGTTTTTTATTGTGTATGGTGTATTAGCCATATTTCTCCTTAAAAAAATTATTAATGCAATTGTATCTTTTAGTTTTTCTATTGCGTTATACCTAACTGTTTTTGTTGTTTGGCATAACTATGATTTGAAATTGATTGACCTGAATCCGGGGTTTTACTTTTTTAATCACCTGCTGGCAGCCACATTTATTTTTTTAAGCCTGTATCTTTTTAAAACGGAAAACAATGGCTACCAGTTCATGCTTCTAAATAGAAATACAGAGCTGGAAAATAGCAAAAGGGAAATAGAAGAGCAGAAATTGGAAACTATTGAATTAAAGGAATTAGATACTTTAAAGAACAAACTTTTTTCTGTTATTGCTCATGATTTGAAGACGCCAATGTATGCCCTGCGTAATTTGTTTAGAAATATGCAAGAGTATGATTTACCGGGCGATGATATAAAAGTAATGATACCTGATGTTGTTACAGACTTAAATTATACCACAGGGCTTATGGAAAACCTGCTGCAATGGGCCAAAAGCCAGATGCAGGCAGATGCGTTAAAGCCGCAATTAATTAATGTATCTGAGTTGATAAGAGAAGTAATGCAATTATTACGATTACAGGCGGACACTAAAAAGGTATTCCTTGAAAGTAAAGCAAGTGAGCCAGTTTATATTTATGCAGATAGAGATATGGTAAACCTGGTGCTTAGAAATTTGCTTTCCAATGCAATTAAATTCACCCCGGAGAATGGGTATGTATTTCTCGGTGCAAACGAAACAGATTCTTTTGTAGAAGTGTTTGTGCAAGATACCGGTACAGGTATGAGTGAAGAAGTAATGCAGAACATCAATGCAAGTAATTATTTTACAACCAAAGGTACCGCCAATGAATCAGGTACCGGACTGGGATTAATGCTATGCAAGGAATTTCTGGCAAAAAATGGCGGTCGTATGTTTGTAGAAAGTGAAATAGGGAAGGGCAGCGTTTTTTCTTTTACACTTCCGGGAAATAACTAATTTTTTTTGCTAATTAGTAGCGATCCATTTTATGCAAACTGGTTTGCCTAAAGAAATTCGGTTGCCGGTATCTGTTAATAAGCCTGTCGCTGAGTCTCTTTTAAAAATTACAATTTCATCACTATTCTGGTTAGCAACCAATAGAAACTTCTCTGTTGGATCAAAATTAAAATTGCGGGGCGTTTTACCTAATACTGATTGGTGTCCAATAAGAGTTAGTGTGCCTTTCTTTTTATCAATACTGTAAATGGCAATGCTGTTTGAGTTACTACGATTGCTGGCATATAAAAACTTTCCATCGGATGACACATGAATATCTGCACTCCCTGCAAAACTGGTATCGCCGGCGGGCATGCTGCTAATACGTTGAAGTTCTTTTAACTTTCCTTTTTTATAACCAAAACTTACAACAGTGCCACTAAGTTCTTCAATTAGGTAGGCAAACTTGTTACCGGGCTTAAATGTAAAATGTCTTGGCCCTGAACCGGGTGCAGATTCAGCGAAAGGTTCTTTTGCAGGAGTTAACTTTCCAGAGTTTGCGTCAAAAGCATAGATCATTACTTTATCTATTCCTAAGTCTGGCACAAAAAGCCATTTGTTATCTGCGGATATAACAGTGCAGTGTACATGTGGCCCTTTTTGCCGATCCTTATTTGTACCACTGCCTGTATGTTGTATTGTTGAAATAGCGGCACCCACCCCGCCATTTTCTAAAACAGGTAATACAGATACACTTCCACTGGTGTAGTTGCCTGCAAAAACCCATTTGCCTGTTTTATCTACTTCTACATAGCAGGGATGATCGCCGCCGGATGGTTGTTGGTTAATTAGTGTTAATGCTCCTGTTTGTTTATTAAATGAAAAAGCAGTTATGTTTCCACCTGCATTGTTGTTGCCAGTTTCCTCTACTGCGTACACAAATTTTTCATCGGGAGATATAGCCACATACGATGGATTAGACGTTTTAACTTGTGTAATTTTTTTAACAGAGCCATCCACACTGTTAAAATTGTAAACATATACACCTTCGCTTTTTGGAGAATTATATGTACCTGCTATTAAATAATGTGTTTGCGTAAAAGCAGGCTGGATAAGGGTTGTGAATAGGATGGCTATTACCGGCAGCTTCATGTTTTATTGTTTTGTACTACTGTGAATATCCTGCTTTCTGTTGATTTTAACAAACCTCTTTTTTGCTTTTTAAAAATTGGCACAGTCTTGTAATTATAGTTTGCGGCAACAATATTTTTTAAAAATAAAATCAAACGCCATGAAAAAAATATTTACACTTTCAGCTGTTTTATTAACAGCAACCATTTTTTTAAGCAGCTGTTATCGTGATAATAACATTCCTGCCAACAACGAAAACTACTGGCTCTCTAAAGAGCAAGGAGAGGTTGTATACAGCGACAGTTATTGCAACTATTATGTAATTGAAACGTATAATGGTTTCGCTGTTGTTAGAGCTTATGGAAGCTATAAGCCATTTGAAGGAAGTATTGTGTATGGAAATTTCAGTGCACAAGGCACAAGAGATTTGTACAACTATACTAATAGGGTTGTATTTACAGGAACGATAACGGATTACTGGTTGTCTTACCAGGAAGCTCAGGATGCTTTGGATTATTATTGTCCTGTTTATGGAAAAGGTACAGCAGCCGCCACTCCAAGAGTATTTAAAAAAGCAACTACTGTTAAAAGCAGTAAGTAAATTGATTTAATATCAGTGCAGCTTGTATTTTTTAAAATACAAGCTGCACTTTTTTATTCTTTATAGAGAAGCAAGAGATTTTGAAGTGAGTTCAAATATTTCTTCGTCGCTAATATCAACAGGCTTAAAAGATTTACCGATAACTTTTTCGTATAGTTCTATATATCTTTTTGAAATTGTGTCGATCCATTCATCATTCATGGTTGGTACAGTTTGACCTTCTTTGCCCATAAAGTCATTAGCGATAAGCCACTCTCTCACAAATTCTTTGCTCAGTTGTTTTTGACGTTCACCCTTTTCCTGTCTTTCTTCAAAACCATCTGCATAAAAGTATCTTGAACTATCGGGAGTATGAATTTCATCCATCAGGTAAATTGTATCACCAATTTTTCCAAATTCATATTTTGTATCTACAAGAATAAGTCCTTGTTTGGCTGCAATTTCTTTACCACGGTTAAAAAGCCTTAGTGCATAGTCGCTTAATGTTTGCCAATCAACCTCGGTAGCTAAACCTTGTTTTATAATTTCTGCCGGGCTTATGTCTTCATCATGTCCATGCTCGGCTTTGGTACTTGGTGTAATAACAGGAGTGGGGAAGTAGTCATTTTCTCTCATTCCTTCGGGCATTGAAGCTCCGCAAAGTTCCCTACCGCCTGCGGAATAAGTTCGCCAGGCATGTCCGGTAAGATTTCCTCTTACTACCATTTCGATCTTAAATGGCACACATCTTTTCCCAATCGAAACTTGCGGAGCAGGCACTTTTAATAACCAGTTAGGACAAATATCTCTGGTTGCGTCCAGCATATAAGCAGCAATTTGGTTTAAAACCTGGCCTTTGTAGGGTATTTGGCGGGGTAAAATTACATCGAAAGCCGAAATACGATTAGATGCCACCATTACCAATAATTGTTCGCCGATTGAGTAAACATCACGAACTTTACCGCTGTAAAATTTAGTTTGGTTTGGAAAAGAAAATTGAGCCATAACCGAAAGTAGCGAGGGGTAAAAAAACAGCCAATTACGACTGCCTCAAGATTTCAACAATTTATCCTTTCCCCTTAAAAATTAAATTTTTAGATAAACTATACAATGCTTTATTTATGAGAAAAAGCTACCGCTATTTAGCTGCCTGGCTGATGGCTGTCTTGTTTTCGATTGCTGCTAATGCTCAGACAGTTACTGTTTCTGGAACTGTTCGCAACGAATCATCCAAAGAGAGTGTTCCATCAGTATCTGTGCGTATTAAAGGAACAGAACAGGGTACCTACACAGATCCCAATGGGGCATTCAGTCTGAAAGTGTCTAAACTTCCCGTTACACTAGTCTTTACTTCAATTGGCTACATGGATCAGGAGGTTACAGTTTCCGATGCTTCTAAAGCCATAAGTGTTGACTTTAAAGTGAATAATGCTTTAGGACAAGAAGTAGTAATTGCAGCGACAAGAGCTCCTCAGCGTATTATTGAGTCGCCTGTTACTGTTGAAAGAATGAGCAGCAGTACTATCCGTAGTAATCCGGCTGCAACTTATTATGAAGGATTAGCAAATTTGAAAGGTGTTGATGTACATACAGCAAGTCTTACTTTCCGCACCGTAACTACCCGTGGATTTGTTAGTAGTGGTAACACCCGTTTAAATCAATTGGTAGATGGTATGGACAACCAGGCTCCGGGTTTAAACTTTGCGGTTAGCAGCATCGTTGGACTTACGGAGCAGGATGTTGATAATATTGAAATTCTTTCTGGTGCATCTTCAGCACTATATGGTTCTGGTGGTATGAATGGAACAGTTCTTATATCCAGCAAAAACCCATTCAAATACCAGGGATTAAGCTATAATATCAAGCAGGGCATAATGCATGTAGATGGGAAGCAAAGATCTGCTGCACCTTATTATAACTGGTCAATGCGTTATGCAAAAGCTATTAACGATAAATGGGCTTTTAAAATAACGGGGGAGTTAACAAAAGGTAATGATTGGCAAGCTGATGATTATCGAAACAAACAACAGCTTGGTATTTTAAGTTCTGTTGTTGGTGGTAACCGTACAAACGATCCAAACTTTAACGGTATTAATCAGTATGGAGATGAAACCAGTTTTAGCTTAGATGCATTTTCTTACTTCTTTCAGGATCAAACAAGAAGGGGAATTTTAGCAAACACCGGTAATCAAATTGATGTAGTAAATCTTTTAAATATTTATTACAATGCCATCGGCAATCCTGTTTACCCTACGAATGCACAAAGAGACGGCTTTTACACATTTGCTCCATTTGGGGCACTTGTATTAGGTACTATTAATAATCCGGCATTAAAGCCTTCAATTGATCAAATGTTCCCGGCATACAATGGCTTGAAGAATGGTTATTATAGAAATACCAGTGTTTCAAGAACCGGGTATAACGAAAGAGATTTGGTTGATTACAATACTATTAATGCAAAAGTAACTGGCGCATTACATTGGAAAATAACAGATAAAATAGAAGCATCCTGGAATACCTATTTCGGTACCGGTACTACTGTTTATACAGGTGCTAACCGCTATTCACTTCGTGGCTTCAAAATGGCTCAGCACAAACTGGAGTTCAAAGCCAATAATTGGATGCTTCGTGGTTACACTACTCAGGAAAATGCTGGTGACTCTTATATTGGCGATGCAGTTGGTGCTTTTTTAAATGAAGCAGCAACTCCTAGTGCTACATGGTTCGGTACTTATGCAGCAACTTTTTCTGAAACAAGACGTGCCATGGGACAAGGACTTGTTCCAATGCAAAGTGATATAACTATTCATAATAATATCCGTGCACAATTAGATGCTAATAGAATTATGCCTGGTACCCCTCAGTTTAATACAATAGCAAATCAAATAAAAAATACTCCTGTAAATAAACCCGGCGGTTCTAAATTTTTAGATAAATCAGATTTATGGGCAGCCGAAGGTCAGTTGAATTTATCTGATGCACTCCGTTTTTCTGATAAGCTTGAGGTGATTACCGGAGCACAATGGAAACAATGGGCAATGAATTCTCAGGGTACTATATTCGCCGACACAGCAGGTTCTATAAAGATTAATGAGATTGGCGGTTATATCCAAATTAAAAAGAAATTGCTAAATGATGTGCTGACTTTAATGGCGTCAGGCCGCTATGATAAGCAAACTAATTTTGAAGGTAAATTTACTCCCAGGCTTGCTGCGGTTATAAAAGTAGCAAGGGATAATAATATCCGGTTGTCTTATCAAACTTCATATCGTTTTCCATCCAACCAAAATCAGTATATAAACTTACGAATAGGTGGTGGAAGCACTTTCTTAATTGGGTTATTGCCTGAATTTCAGAATTTGTACAAACTAAATTCTAACAAACCTGGTTACACTACTGCCAGCGTATTGGCTTATCGTGCCGGTACACTTGCTGATTCAAGCAGATTGGTAAGAGCAACTTATAATGATGTAGTTCCTGAAACTGTTAAGTCATACGAGATTGGGTACAAAGGAATTATTGCTAAAAAATTATTAGTTGATGCTTATTTCTACTATAGTAAATATGACAACTTCCTGGTGAATCAGGCTGTTGTACAGGGAGCTACTACAGGTTTCCAGTTTGAAACCTATTCTAACTTTAGCAGCAACAGTCTTTCTTATACTCAAAATTCTGCACAATCTGTTAAGTCAACTGGTTGGGGTATTGGACTTGAGTATAAAGTAATACAGAACTTTATGTTGTATGGTAACTTATTTTCTGATGTATTGAGAGATGTGGCTCCTGGTGATATTACTTTCTTCAATGCGCCTAAGTACAGGTATAACATTGGTGTACGTAATGATAATGTATGTAAGAACATTGGCTTTAACATAATAATGAGATGGCAGGATAATAACTTTTACGAAGGTACTTTCGTAACAGGCACACTTCCATATTTTGCTTCTGTAGATGCGCAGGTTACTTATAAGCCTAAAGGAACGAAAAGTACTTTCCGTGTAGGTGGAACTAACCTTGGCAACAACTACTACCGCACAGGTTATGGTAGCCCGGCAGTGGGTGGCTTATACTATATGAGCTATGGCTGGAATTTGTAATAATTAACGACTTGGGTTTTAAGTATACAGGTCCCGGAGTAATCCGGGACCTTATTTTTTTTTTAATTGGATCAGATTTAATTACTCAATACAAACACATTGATATTCACCCTTGTATTTTCCAATCCTACTTCAATCTCTATTTGTTCTTTGCAAAATACCAGCAACTCGGTAATAAAATGCTTAGCCATTAATCGCTGTGGTGTGCTTAAGATTATAGTGCATTTTTTTGAAAGAAGAGAATTGACAGCCACCAGCAGTTCGTCAAATTGAGCTGGATTGTAGTTGATATCACTCAACAATACTATTTCTGGTGGTGGAATTGGTGCCAGGTTATTCCAATCAATAATACAGCTCTTCGTATTTTTTAATTGATGATGATTGATTGATTGCTCTATCAATGCAACAGCTTCTGCTTCTATATCGCTGATGCAAACCGCTTGTGCATATGGGGCACAAAAAATACCCGGTAGTCCGGGACCTGCGGCCAGCTCAAGTACTTTTTTATTTTGAATATAGTGAAGATTGTTTGCTAAGAATGTGCAAAGCCCAATGGCGGCTGGCCAAACTTTTGCCCAATAAAATGAGCCGGCTTCTTTTTTTTCTTTTTTGTATGCCGTTATTAATGAAGCAGGATCTGGCACATATATCTCAAGCGATTTGTTACCGATGAAAAATGTTTGAAGAACAGGTGGATATGCCATGAAAAAATTTGGTGCCTGCAAATGGAGGATGGGCTAATACCGCTAACTCAATGTTTTTGTAACCTGCCCGATCATATAACCATTATGGTAAATTTGTAACGTGTAATTTCCTTTTTCATACTCCGAGGCATTCAAAGAAAATATTAATCGTTTTGCTTCTCCTCGCAGGTACTCAAACCGTACTTTTCGTGTAAAATTCATTTTACTGCCGTTATGTAGGGTCATCATAGAACTGGCTTCCCATACATCGTCATTTTTCAGGAGTTTACCATTGGGTTGTATGATCATTACATACACATCGGCATTTTTATACTCATTCAAATTATTCTGCACGGCAAATGAAATTACCATCTTGCTGGTTTTTTTGGCAAGATTAGTTTCCTGTTCTTTATCATTTTTAACAGTAACCGGCGAAAATTTTATTTCCGATGCTACAAATACTGAGGCAAGGTTTACTTTTTCTGTGAGGCTTTTGTTTTCTTCATCCAGTTTTTTCATGTTTTGCTGCAAGCCTACTATTTCTCCGGAAAGCTGCAACATTACATCACTTAGCCTTTGCTTTTCTTCTTCCATTGAATCTTTCTGACCTTCCAATTCATCAACCATTTGTTGCAGCTCAGCAATTTTTTCTTTTGCAAGAGTGAGATCGGCAGCGGAAGCCCCCCTTTTTTTTAGGATACCATCAATCTCGTTTTTAAGCGTATAGATTTCATTAAGCTTAGTGCCCAATTGGGTTTTTAAGGAATCGGCAGTGGTGCGAGTAGAATCGAGCCGTGTATCCAATGTATTAATGGTAGCTGTATAAATTTTTTGTAATGAATCCTGTATGCCTTGTGCAACGGCAGTAGAATCTTTTATAAAGACTTCTTTTATCCGGCTACTGTATTGGGTTTTGTCGTAAAGATGATACACCCATGTTCCCACAAGGCCAGTAGAAAGTAATACTAATAGTATGGTTTTAATATCTTTCATCGCCTCAATCTAAGTATTTGATAAATGCAGCCAACAAAAAAGAGTCCACATTGTTGAAAACAAAATTTATTTGGTAATAGTATCGTCCACATAGGCAGAAACCCATCCCACCTGGCCATTTTTTACAAGAAAAAATTGTTTGGTTTCAAAGGCCGATTCAAATTGGCGCATAATTTTTAGTAAAAGCCCAACACCGGCCATCAATGATTTTTGATCAAATACCTGGTGTACTCTTTTAGCTTCTTTTTGTATTAACTCTTTTTCCTCAACCATGTTTACAGTAGCAGATAGAGAAGAAGGCGATAAGGAATTATAGTTTTTATATATTTTTTCAGCGAATTTTTCAACTTCATTGAAACTAACAGAGACAACAGGATTTTCTATTAGCTCAGGATGCAGTAACGTTGCCACTGCCCATGCGATACCACCACTAACAGCAATATTGTCACTTAATGAAAAAGCACCACTGGAGTTAACTGCGTAAATTATTTCAGAATTTTCAGCACTCCATAGAACCCTTGTTAGTTGTTTATGATAATTGCCAAGGGTTTTATCTTCCGTGCAACGTTTATCGGTTTCATTCGTAGTACTTTTTGTACCCCAGTTAAGCTGGAAAAGCTTAAAATTTTTTTTATTCCCATCAGGAAAAAAGCCACCTTTTGTATTTCCACTTCCTATATCTACCAGGAACGTAGTGTAACGCCTTGCTTCAGGCACTATACCAAGGTGAGAGAGCATGGCCTCTTTCATTACGTCTACAACTTCTACTTTGCGCCCGGGCTCTTTTATTTTGACCCTAAATGAATCAATCAGCTCATTAATCCATGCAGTTTTTTCTTCCTTTTCTGCTTGCATTTTCACACCGCTACTTATAACAGTGAAAATGCGATTAGCCGGAATTTTATAATCCGTTATAGCTGTTACAAAAAGGCTGTACAGGCCGTTTAATGTTGCATTAAAAGTGGTTTTTGAAAAAGAAATAAAGTCTGTGTTTACAGAAGTATCCTTTATAATATAAAAAGCACCACTACTTTGCGCATTTTTCCCAATTTCAATTACACTCATCTTAACTCCCTTAGACCCAACTTCTATACCCGTATAAGTATTGTTATTAATTTTGGGCTTTATACTGTTCTGGGCTGTAATATCTTGTACAAATGTTTGCAGTAAAAAAGCAATTATGAAAATGCGGGTTGAGTAGAGTTGTTGCATAATAAATATTTACAACTATAAAATTACTGTAATGTGGATCAGCTTAATGCTTTTCTCCTTGCTATTGAGCAATATGTGTAAAAAATGTGTTTAAGTGAAGGATCTCAATTTTATCGTATAAGTACTATAGGCGTATAAATAAAAAAAGCCGCTCCCGAATGAGAAACGGGAACGACTTTCTTGCAGGAGTTAACTGCTTTTAACCGAATAAACCACCTTTTTTTAGACTTCTTACACCTTCACCAATTTTGAAGCCATTATGATAAATTTCAATTTTATAACTGTATTGGTTTACGGGTTCCTTGCTCATAATTTACCGGAATTTTTGCTGTAAAGCTTTTATCGCCATCTGCACGGGTGTTTAAAACATTGCCATTTTCAGATATAACTTTGCCATCAGGTGCAGTAACGATTAGATACATGTCTGCTGGGCCTGATTTAGCAATACGATTTTCTACATCGAAAGAAACTACCAATTTGTCAACTTTCTTTGCACTGGTAGTGCTTTTTTCTTTACCACTTTTCTTTTCGTTAATTGGAGTAATCTGGATATTTGAAGCGCTGAAAGTAGAAGCTACGTCAACAGTTTTTTCCAAATCTTCTTTTTCTGTTTTTGTAGTTGTAAGATTTGTTTCTAAATCAGCTTTCTCCTGTGTTAATGTTGTATTGGCAACGTTAAGCTCCTGGTTTTCGCCAGTAAGTCTGGTGACTTCTGCTTCAAGACTTCCAATCTGGTCATTCAGTTGAGCAATCATTGTTCTGGCTTTAGCCAACTGGGCTTGCGTTGCATTTTTATCATTTAGGATCTTTCGAATTTCTGCTTTGCGGGAATCGATATCTTTTTGTAAGGCACTTTTTTCTCCTTGTAAGGAATTGTTAGCACCAGTAATTGAGTCCAACCTGATTTCAGCCTCATCATACATTGCTCTGATAGAGTCCCGCTGAGACATATAAGAGATAGAATTTGTCTGTTCTTTTTTCAATTCTTCACCTGCTTTATTTTTGTCCCAAAGAAGGTAACCCCAGGTTCCCAAAAGGCCTGCTGCTAATAAACCTATCATAAGGTTTTTAGTGTTGTTGTTTTTCGCTGGCTTGTTGCTCTGTGGGGCACTCGCCGAAGGATAATTAGTGTCTGTCATAACGATTATTTTTTAGATTTTATATTTTGTTGGAATTTGGATTTAGTAGGGTGGTCGCTGGTTGCATCTCCTTTTGCTAAATCCGGTTTAAAATTCCGTTCGTGCCACAAAATTTCGAAAACCGTGCCATGTTATTTTAAAGGCTGGCTTGTTCTGAAAGCCTGTATCTTAGCATTTTATGAGTGTGGAAAAGATAATAGCCGATTGGAAAAAAGGAACCTTCAAACCAATTTATTGGTTGGAAGGAGAAGAGGATTATCATATTGATAAGGTGATAAACTATGCCGAACAGCATATTTTAAGCGAAAGTGAATCTTCTTTTAACCTTTCCGTTTTTTATGGCAAAGATGCCAACTGGGCAGATGTGGTAAATGCCTGTAGACGTTATCCAATGTTTGCTGAACGACAGGTAGTGCTTTTAAAAGAAGCACAACAGATGCGGGAGATTGAAAAACTGGAATCATATGTTGAAAATCCACTGGCTTCAACCGTTTTAGTTATTTCATATAAAGAAAAGAAGTTAGATGCCCGTAAGAAATTTGCAAAACTTGTAAAAGAAAATGGAGTTCTACTTAGCACCAAAAAAATGTATGATAGCCAGTTGCCCGAGTGGACACAAGGGCTGCTGCAACAAAAAGGATATACCATTACGCAAAAAGGGCTGGCTTTACTTGTTGATCATATCGGAAACGACCTTTCAAGAATAGAAAATGAAATTGATAAGTTGTCTGTAAACCTCGGTAAGAGAACAACTATTACAGAAGATGATATTGAACAATACATCGGTGTAAGTAAAGACTATAATGTATTTGAATTACAAGCTGCATTAGCTTCAAAAGATTTGGCCAGAAGCATACAAATTATTCAGTATTTCGAGGCTAACCCAAAAGCTGCACCTATTCAATTGGTATTACCCTCTCTCTATAGTTTTTTTAGCAAAGTATTTATGATTTTTGGCGCAGGTGGGGGTGATGAAAAGTCCATTGCAGCAAGCATTGGAGT
>LNFM01011386.1_pt1 | contig 12115 bp, 12 predicted proteins | sample 596031 | NCBI WGS metagenome assembly LNFM01 (sample SAMN04254537, study PRJNA301005) | activated carbon metagenome | isolation source: dual media filters at the Ann Arbor, Michigan drinking water treatment plant | place: USA: Ann Arbor | reverse complement strand
CTGGCCGCTGAAGTGAAGCAGGAGCAAACATGATCCAGATCGAATACCAGAACCTGTTCACCAGCGTCCGCGCTGCCGGCCACCTGCACAGCGGTGTGCCGCTCGGGCCCGGCAACTTCCCGCGCGATGGCTCGCCCATCCGCTTCCCGCTCGCCGGCCGTCTGGGCATGGCGCAGATCGGGCCCATCTACCTGGGTGCCCTGGGTGTCGCGTCGATCTTCTTCGGCACCCTGGCCTTCGTCATCATCGGCTTCAACATGCTGGCCTCGGTGGGCTGGAATCCGGTGCAGTTCATCCGCCAGCTGTTCTGGCTGTCGCTGGACGCGCCAGCGCCCAAGTACGGCCTGGGTCTGCCGCCGCTGAATGAAGGCGGCTGGTGGCTGATGGCGGGCGGCTTCCTCACCACCAGCATGCTGCTGTGGTGGACCCGCATGTACACCCGGGCGCGCGCGCTCGGGCTGGGCACGCACATCGCCTGGGCCTTTGCCGCCGCGATCTGGCTCTTCCTGGTGCTGGGCTTCTTCCGCCCGGTGCTGATGGGCAGCTGGAGCGAGGCCGTGCCCTTCGGCATCTTCAGCCACCTGGACTGGACGGCCGCATTCAGCATCCGCTACGGCAACCTCTTCTACAACCCCTTCCACGCACTGAGCATCGCCTTCCTCTACGGCAGCGCGCTGCTGTTTGCGATGCACGGCGGCACCATCCTGGCCGTCAGCCGCTTCGGCGGCGAACGCGAGCTGGAGCAGATCGTCGACCGTGGCACGGCCAGCGAACGCGCCGCGCTGTTCTGGCGCTGGACCATGGGCTGGAACGCGACGATGGAGTCCATCCACCGCTGGGCCTGGTGGTTCGCAGTGCTCACGCCGCTGACCGGCGGCATCGGCATCCTGCTCACCGGCACCGTGGTCGACAACTGGTACCTCTGGGCGGTGCAGCACGGTGTGGCACCTCCCTACCCGCCGGTCTTCGGCAACATGGTCGACCCGGCCACCTTGCAAGGAGCCAAGCCATGAGCCTGCGCAAGCGCGCCAGCGCGCTGATCCTCATCGCCACCGCTGCCACGTTGCTGGCCGGCTGTGAACGTCCGCCCATGGACACCAAGCAGATCGGCTACCGCGGCACCGCGATGGAGCAGGTGGACAACCCGCGCATCGTCGCGGCGAAGAAGGCCGCCAACGTGGTGCCGGCGGCCATCGACCCCGGCAGCCCCGACGGCCCCAAGGCCAAGGACGTGCTGCAGAACGTGCAGGTGCTGGGTGATCTCAGCATCGGCCAGTTCACGGCGCAGATGGCCGCCATCACGGCCTGGGTGTCGCCGCAGGAAGGCTGCGGCTACTGCCACAACCTGGCCAACCTGGCCGACGACTCGAAGTACACCAAGGTGGTGGCGCGGCGCATGATCCAGATGACGCAGAACGTCAACGCCAACTGGAAGCCGCACGTCGCCGAAACGGGCGTCACCTGCTACACCTGCCACCGCGGCAACAACGTGCCGGAGCAGACCTGGTACCAGCCGCCGGCGCAGGACAAGCGCGGCGACATGCTGGGCAACCGCAACGGGCAGAACCTGGCCGCGCCGCTGGTGGGCCTGGCGTCCTTGCCGGCCGACCCTGTCACCGCCTACCTCGTGAAGCCGGCCACCATCCGCGTCGGCAGCACCACGGCCTTGCCCACGGGGCACGTGCAGAGCATTCCCGACACCGAGCTGAGCTACGCGCTGATGTTTCACTTCTCGGGCTCGCTGGGCGTGAACTGCACCTACTGCCACAACAGCCGCCACTTCGGCAGCTGGGACCAGAGCCCGCCCCAGCGCACGACGGCCTGGCACGGCATCAACATGGTGCGAGACCTGAACAGCAACTACACGGTGCCGCTGGGCAAGGTGCTGCCGCCCAACCGCCTGGGGCCTAACGGCGACACCCCGCTGGTGGCCTGCGCCACTTGCCACCAGGGCGCCAACAAGCCGCTGTACGGCGCGCCGATGGCCAAGCCCTGGGTCGGCCTGCAGACCCTCAGCGCAGCCGCCGCGCCGGCGGCTGCAGCCAGCGCGCCGCAGTGAAGGCGGGCTGAACACCGCCACCCGCACGCGCCGTGAAGCCGAACGCGCTCCAGGCCCCTGCGCCGCAGGCGCGTGCGGCAGCCGCGGGCGCGCGCAGCGCCGGCAGCGTGGCCGTGCTGGTGCTGGCCGACATGCAGCCTGCGGCACGGCTGTGGGCCTGGGGTCGGCTGGTGTTGGGCACGCGCCCCTTCCGCGGCGTGCCCGGCCTGCGCTTCGTGAAGGTGATGGGCAGCGGCGAAGGCGGCGGCTTCGGCCTGATGCCCAGCGGCACGCACCGCGGCCTCTTCCTCGGTTTCGACGACGAAGCCAGCGCCAGGCATTTCATCGACCATGACACCCAGCTGGCCCGCTGGCGCGCCCACGCGCGGGAATGCCTGGTGACGCTGATGCGCGCCACCAGCAGCAAGGGCAGCTGGTCGGGCGCGGCGCTGGAGGTCACCGCCACGCCACCGGGCTTGCATGACGCTGCGCCCATCGCCGCCATCACGCGCGCTTCCATCCAGCCACGCCACGCGCCTGCGTTCTGGCGCCTGTCGCCGCCGGCCGAAGCCTCGCTGGCCAGCGCCGAGGGTTGCCTGCTGGCCGCCGGCCTGGGTGAAGCACCCCTGCTGCGCCAGTGCACCTTCAGCCTGTGGCGCAACACCGCGGCGATGGACGCCTACGCGCGCAGCGGTGCGCACCAGCAGGCCATACGCGCGGCCTACAGGGGTGGCTACTTCAGCGAGTCGATGTTCGTGCGCTTCGTGCCGCTGCTGATGCAGGGCAGCTGGCAGGGCCGGGCTTATGGAACTCCGCATGGCTGAGACGCTGCGCGACCGCCGCGTGGTGGTGGTGGGCGCCGGCATCGGCGGGCTGGTCAGCGCGCTGCTGCTGGCCCGCCAGGGTGTGCAGGTCACGCTGATCGACACCGCCGCCGGCCCCGGCGGCAAGATGCGCCAGCAGACGGTGGACGGCGCGGCGATGGACGCCGGCCCCACGGTGTTCACGCTGCGCTGGGTGTTCGAGCAGATCCTCGAACAGGCCGGCCACAGCATGGCCGACCTGCCGCCGCTGGCACCCTTGCCGGTGCTGGCACGCCATGCCTGGCGCGACCACGACAAGACGCTGGACCTGTTCGCCGACGCGCGCCGGTCGGCCGATGCCATCGGCGCCTTTGCCGGGCCCGATGAAGCACGCCGCTTCGTCGCCTTCTGCGCCGAGGCGCGGAAGGTCTACCGCACGCTCGAAGGCCCCTACATGCGCGTCGGCAAGCCCAGCGTGCTGGGCATGGTCCGCAGCCTGGGCCCGCAAGGCCTGGCCACGCTCACCGGCCTGGGGCCCTTCAACACGCTGTGGCGCTACCTCGGCCGCCACTTCCAGGACCCGCGGCTGCGCCAGCTGTTTGCGCGTTATGCCACCTATTGCGGCGCCTCGCCCTGGCAGGCCCCGGCCACGCTGATGCTGGTGGCGCAGGTGGAACTGGACGGCGTCTGGGCCGTGCAGGGCGGCATGCACGCGGTGGCGCGGAGTTTTGCGCGGCTGGCCGCGCAGCGCGGCGCCACGCTGCGCTACGGCACCGCCTGCGAAGAGATCCTGCTGAACCCGTCCGGCCATGTGCGCGGCGTGCGCCTGCGCAGCGCCGCCGGCAGTGAAGAACTGCCCGCCGACGCCGTGGTCTTCAACGGCAGCCCGCAGGCGCTGGTGGACGGCCTGCTCGGCGCCGCCGTGCGCCACGCGGTGCCCGCGGTGCCGGTGAAGCGGCGCTCGCTCTCGGCCGTGACCTGGGCCCTGCACACGCCCACCGCCGGCTTCGAACTCGAACGCCACAACGTCTTCTTCGACCACGACTACCGCTCGGAATTCGAAGACATCTTCCGCCACCGCCGCCTGCCTGGCGCGGGCACCGTCTATGTGTGCGCGCAAGACCGCGGTGGCGCCGCGGCCCTGGCCGCCGGCGCGGCCGAAAGGCTGCTGTGCCTGGTGAACGCACCCGCCGACGGCGACCGTCGCCCTTTCGATCCTCAGGAGACAGACCCATGCGAACAACGGAGCCTGTCACTGCTGCAAGGCTGTGGCCTGCAGATCCAGCCGACGCCGGCACAGATGCAGCGAACGACCCCGGCGCATTTCAACCAACTCTTCCCGGCCAGCGGGGGGGCGCTGTACGGCCAGGCCACGCACGGCTGGATGGCCTTGTTCAGGCGCCCCGGTGCGACCTGCCGGGTGCCGGGGCTCTTCCTGGCGGGTGGTGGGGTGCACCCGGGGCCGGGCGTGCCGATGGCGGCACTTTCCGGCCAACTGGCGGCCGCGGCGCTGATGGCGCACCTTGTTTCGACCAGCCGGTGGCACCCGGTGGCTACCTCTGGTGGTACGTCGACGCGATCAGCGACGACGGCCGCCATGCCCTGAGCATCATCGCGTTTGTCGGCAGTGTCTTCTCACCCTATTACGCCTGGGCCCGCGCCCGCTCACCGGCCGCCGAGGCCGAGAACCACGTCGCGCTCAACGTGGCGCTCTATGGCGAACAAGGCCGGCGCTGGACCATGACCGAACGCAGCAAGGCCAGCCTGCAGCGCAGCAGCAGGGAACTCGTGCTGGGGCCCAGCCGCCTGCACTGGGACGGGCAGTCGCTGCTCATCGAGATCGACGAGATCGGCGTGCCGATGCCGCAGCGTGTGCGCGGCCGGGTGCGGGTGTGGCCGCGCGGCCTGGCCGACTTCACCACCGCGCTGGACGACGGCGGCCGCCACCGCTGGGGCCCGATCGCGCCTTGCGCGCGGGTCGAGGTGGAACTCGACAAACCCGGTGCGAGATGGGCCGGCGAGGCCTATCTCGACAGCAACGAGGGCGACGAGCCCATCGACCGCCCCTTCACCGAGTGGGACTGGTCGCGCGCGGCGATGAAAGACGGCAGCACGGCGGTGATCTACGACGTGCGCCAGAAGACCGGGGCCGACCGCGTGATCGCGCGGCGCTTCCTGCGCGACGGCAGCTCGGAGGAGTTTTCGCCGCCGCCGCGCCAGGCCCTGCCGCGCACCGCCTGGCGCCTGAACCGCACGATGCGCACCGACGTCTACGAGCCCGCGGTGGTGGAGCAGACGCTGGAGGACACGCCGTTCTATGTGCGCAGCGTGCTGCAGTCGGGGCTGCTGGGTGAACGCGTGACCTCGGTGCACGAGACCCTGAACGTGCCGCGCGTGGTGGCGCGCAGCACCCGGCTGATGCTGCCCTGGCGCATGCCCAGGGTGCGCTGAAGCCTCTCGACCAGCACGCGATGAAAGTCCCCGACCTCATCCACGGCGTCATGAGCGGCTGGACCCGCATGGGCCCGCGTTTCCTGCCCTTTGCCGACGCCGCCAGCGCCGAGCTGCCGCTGCTGCGCCTGCTGCGGCTGAGCCTCTTCCAGGTCAGCGTGGGCATGGCCCTGGTGCTGCTGGTGGGCACGCTGAACCGCGTGATGATCGTCGAGCTGGGCGTGCCGGCCTCGCTGGTGGCCATCATGATCTCGCTGCCGGTGCTGTTTGCACCGCTGCGCGCGCTGGTGGGCTTCAAGAGCGACAACCACCGCAGCGCCCTGGGCTGGCGCCGCGTGCCCTACATCTGGAAAGGCACGATGGTGCAGTTCGGCGGCCTGGCCATCATGCCGTTTGCGCTGCTCGTGCTCTCGGGCGGTGGCAACGCGCACCTGTGGCCGACATGGATAGGCCACCTCGGCGCCGGCCTGGCCTTCCTGCTGGTGGGGGCCGGGGTGCACATCACCCAGACCGCCGGCCTGGCGCTGGCCACCGACCTGGCGCCGCAGCAGGCGCAGCCCAAGGTGGTGGGGCTGATGTATGTCTCGCAGCTGCTGGGCATGATCGTCAGCGCGCTCGTCTTCGGCGCGCTGCTGCAAGACTTCAGCCCGGCGCGGCTGATCCAGGTCATCCAGGGGTCGGCGGTGGTCACCATCGCGCTGAATCTGCTGGCGTTGTGGAAACAGGAGACACGCCAGCGCGGCATGCTGAACACCCCGCGCCGCGAAGAGCCTTCGTTCAAGGCCACGTGGCAGCACTTCCTGCAGGGCGCCCACGCGCGCCGCCGGCTGGTGGCGGTGGGCCTGGGCACCATGGCCTTCGGCATGCAGGACGTGCTGCTGGAACCCTATGGCGGTGAAGTGCTGGGCATGAGCGTGGGCGCCACCACGCAGCTCACCGCCACGCTGGCCGTCGGAGGCCTGCTGGGTTTTGCCTGGGCCTCACGCGTGCTGGGCCGGGGTGCCGACCCCTTCCGCATGGCCAGCCTGGGCGCGCTGGTCGGCATGCCCGCCTTCATGGCCGTCATCGCTGCCGCGCCGCTGCAGATGCCCGCGCTCTTCGCTCTGGGGGTGTGGATGATCGGCTTCGGTGGCGGCCTGTTTGCGCACGGCACGCTCACGGCGACGATGAACCTGGCACCGGCCCACCAGGCCGGCCTGGCGCTCGGGGCCTGGGGCGCGGTGCAGGCCACCGCCGCCGGCGTGGCCGTGGCGCTGGGCGGCGTGATGCGCGACGTGCTCGCCGGCCTGGGCCGCGGCCAGGTGGCGCCGAGCTTCAGCGCCCCGGCCAGCGCCTACACCGCGGTCTACGCCATCGAGATAGCGCTGCTGCTGGCCACCGTGGTGGCCATGGCCCCGCTGCTGCGACGCAACGCCGTGCCCGTGCCCACCTGAGCCACAACGCCGACTGATCTGCCCGGCCGACACGCCCACCCCCCACACCACCAGCGAGACACCATGGAACCCAGCAACGTCTACCCAAGCACCAGCGCCGCAGCACCCGCCACGGCCGACACCCACACCACGATCACACGGGGAACCCTCATGAAAAACCGCCTGTTCTGGGGCACGCCGCACACCGACACCGACGTCAATGGTTTCGAGGCCGCGATGCGCGAGCGTGCCGAAGACGAAGCCGCCGGCAAGTTTGCGGCCGTGCATGCGGTGGAGAAGTCGCTGGAAAGCATGAGCCGGCGCAGCATCGGGCTGATGCAGTTCGACGCGCTGCTGGCCCTGGTGCTGCTGTTGCTGTTGATGGTGGCCGGGCAGGCCGGCGCCGCAGTGCCCGAGACCTTCTCGCAATTCATCCGCTGGGGTTTTGTCCTGGCGCTGTTCAGCTGTGCGCTGCTGCTGCCCAACCTGGCCCTGGTCTGGGGCAGCGACCCCGCCGCGCACACGCGCCAGCCGCGCAGCGCCTACCTCTTGCTGATGGGCGTGCACAAGATGCGCGCTGCGCGCTACACCCTCGCACTGGTCTTCAGCTTCGGCGCTGCCGTGCTGACACTGGTGTCGCTGACACGCATGAGCTGATGCCAGCGAACTGAGCAGCCAGCGGCCAGTTCGCCCTCGCGGCGGCCTGGCTGCTTTTTCTGACGGCGCCTTCGGGCGCCGCTTTTTTTTGCCGGCCGCTGGCACGGCGGCAGCATGCAGGCCGGCAAAGAAACAGGGGCCGGCATCCGCAGATGCCAGCCCCCGCTTGGGGCGCGCTTCGGCAGGGCCGAGGCGCGTGCGTCAGCGCTTCACTGCTTCGTTGGCGCTGGTGTCTGCGCAGTCACCGTCGCCGGCGCCATGCTCGCATCAGCCGCCTTCGGGGCCGCCTTGGCGCCGCCCTGGTAGTAGGCCGGCAGCCACTGCGTCGTCTTCAGCAGCTGGTAGTGCACGAACAGCGAGGTCAGTGCCACTGCGCCCAGGAAGAGCGGAACACCGATGGTGGGGTTGACCACACGCCAAACTTTGCCTTGGTTCATGAGGTCTCCTTACTTGAGCCACGGGGAATAGACGTAGGCGAAGAAGTGCGCCAGCAGTGCGATCAGGCCGAAGATGCGTGTGCCCTCGACCAAGCCCTGTTGCAATTCTTCGGCTTCCGGGGTGGTGAGCCCCGATGGCCAAACTCTGTTCGGATCATCTGCCATGTTGTTCTCTCCAAAAGTCAGACATACCGTGCTGAACCCGCACGAGGGCTTTTTGTGGCTGCGTTGGCCACGAAAACATTCCCCCAAGACTGCAGAGGGACTCTACGTCTCGGCGTGTCGAACGTCAATTCTTGTTTACACGTCAAGATGTCAACCATGCGTGACATTCACGCGCACAAACCAGTCCGGAAACGAGCGCCGGCCGGGCTCATCGCAAGGCACTCTGCTGCTGCAGCGCATGGCGCTCGGTCAGGCCGATGACCCAGCCGATGCGCTCGTCGAAGCTGCGTGAATGCGGGCCGGTGGCCGGTGTTTCCAGCACCGCGGCATCCACCAGGAACTGCACGGCCGGCAGAACCGGCAGCGAGCGGCGCGGTGCGGCGGGCGCACGCACGGCGGCCCCCGAGGCGCGGGCCAGCAAGGCCAGCTTTCGCTGCTTGGACACCACGGCCCGGTGGGCGATGGAATCAAAACCCAGGCGTTCGATCTCGCGCCCGATCTCGGCGTACACCAGGCGTGCGGCGTGGATGGCCGGGCGGCAATCACGCGGCAGTTCGGCAATGCCGTGGTCGGCCTTGGCGTACAGCGTCTCGGCGGCCTGCAAGAGGCGTTGCACCACGGCGGCCACACGCACACCGAAGACCGGCGCGCGCATCCAGGCCTGCACGTCGACACCGGCCTCGCGCAGCCACTGCCGCGGCAGGTAGAGCCGGCCGTTGCGCGCGTCTTCACCCACGTCGCGCGCGATGTTGGTGAGCTGCATGGCCACGCCCAGGTCGCAGGCACGCGCCATCGCGGCCTCGCTGCGCACGCCCATCACCACGGCCATCATCGCGCCCACGGTGCCGGCCACACGGGCGCCATAGGCCTGCACGTCCTGCAGGCTCTGGTATTCGCGCGCCGTGGTGTCCCAGTAGAAGCCTTCGATCAGCGCGTCCAGCAGTTCGCGCGGCATGTTGAAGCGGTGCACCACGCTGGCCAGCGCCGGGTCCACACCCACGTTCTGCGGGCGCCCGTCGTAGATGGCGTCGAGGCGGCGCTGCAACTGCCCCACGGCGGCCTGCGGGTCCTGGCCTTCGTCGATCTGGTCGTCGGCCAGGCGGCAGAAGGCATACAGCGCACGCGCCGGCTCGCGCACGCGCGCCGGCAGCAACAGGGAAGCGGCAAAGAAGGTCTTGGAGCCCCCGCGCATCAATTCGCGGCAGGTGAGGCTGTCAGCGGCGGCGTCGTACGCCGCGATTTCAGGCGAAGCTGTGGACATGGGGCACCACCGTTTCCAGCGCTTTGGCTGACATCAACACACCGGGAACGCCGGCACCTGGGTGCGTGCTGGCACCCACCATGAACAGGTTCTTCACGTCCTCGCTGCGGTTGTGCGGGCGGAACCACGCGCTCTGCAGCAGCAGCGGCTCCAGCCCGAAGGCCGCGCCCTTGAAGGACAGCAGGCGGTCGTGGAAGTCCTGCGGCGTGGTCACGCGCGAGTGCTGCACGAAGGCGCTGAAGCCCGGCATCACCGTCTCTTCCAGGCGCTTCTCCACGGCCTGGCGGAAGGTCTCGGCGAAAGCCGGCCAGTCGGTGCCGCTGTCCAGGTGCGGCACCGGGGCCAGCACATAGAAGCAGTCGCAGCCGGCCGGTGCCATGCTGGCGTCGGTGGCCGTGGGGCGGTGCAGGTAGAGGCTGAAGTCGGACGCGAGCTTGTGCTTCTTGAAGATGTCCTTGAGCAGGCCTTCGTAGCGCGGTCCCAGCACCATCATGTGGTGCGGCACATCGGGAAACTGCTTCGTGGTGCCGAAGTACCAGACGAACAGGCTCATCGAATAGTCACCGCGCTCGATCTTCGCGTTGGTCCAGTGGCGGCGGTGCTGGGGCTCCACCAGGTGCCGGTAGGTCCAGGCGGTGTCGGCATTGCTCACCACGATGTCGGCGCGGCGGCGCGTGCCGTCGGCGAGCTCGATGCCGGTGGCCTGGCCGTTGTCCACGGTGATGCGCCTGACCTCGGCGTTCAGGTGCACCGGCGCCCCGCGCTCGGCCAGCAGCTTCACCAGGCCTTGCACCAGCATGCCGGTGCCGCCCATCGCCCAGTGCACGCCGTAGCGGCGTTCCAGCGTGTTGATGAGGCTGTAGATGCAGGTCACGGAGAAGGGGTTGCCGCCGATCAGCAGCGGGTGGATGGTCATCACCATGCGCAGCTTCGGGTGCCGGATGTGCCCAGCCACCATGTGGTGCAGGCTGCGCCAGCCGCGCATGCGCGCCAGCGCGGGCACGGCTTTCAGCAGGCTGCCGATGCCGTCGAAGGCCTGCGGGCCGAGTTCTTCGAAACCCTGGCGGTAGCAATTCGCCGCCTCGACGAGGAAACGTTCGTAGCCCGGCAGGTCGTCGGGACAGATGCGGGCCACTTCGGCACGCATGGTGTCAGCGTCGCCGCTGTAGTCGAAGTGCGTGCCGTCGTCGAAACGGATGCGGTAGAAGGGGTCCAGCGGCTTCAGCGTGATGTCGTCTTCCAGGCGCTTGCCGCACAAGGCCCACAGCTCTTCCAGCATGAAGGGCGCGGTGATGATGGTCGGGCCGGCGTCCCAGGTGTAGCCGCCCTCGCGCCAGACATAGGCGCGGCCGCCGGGGGCGTCGAGCTTCTCGTAGACCTCGACGTCGTAGCCCTTGCAGCTCAGGCGCACGGCCGCCGCCAGGCCGCCGAAGCCGCTGCCGATGACGATGGCCTTGGGCTTGCGGCCCCCGGGCCTGGCCGCGTGTGGCGGCAGGGTCTGCAAGGGATGCGAGGGGGCACTGCGACCCTGCGCGCCTTGCACAGGTCTAGCGGGCGTGAAGAAGCTTGTCATCACTGTCCAAGGTAACGGCCACCGGCTTCACGACAGAAGCAGCTTGGCTTGAAGAAGGTTCGTGCATCGCCCAGCGCCACAGCGCAGTGGCTTCGAGCGGCAGCACCAGCAGCCAGTGCTCGACGATGGCCAGCACCAGCAGCGAGACCACCAGCCAGGCGCCCACGGCCTGCGCACTGCCGGCGGGTTGGGCCAGGGCCTCGCGCACGAGCGCCACCGCCACCGCGGTGGACGCGGTGACGACCCAGGGGAACAGCAGGTTCATCGCCCGCTTGCGGAAGTAGCTGCCGAGGTAGCGCAGGTGCAGCGGCAGCAATTGCAGGCTGAGGTTGCGCACGCCGAGAAAGACATTGAACTTGGCGCTGATGCGCATGAACCAGAGCACGGCGAAGGTGGCCAGGCCCACCTGGTTGGCCTCGCCCCAGGTCAGCGCGGCGATCAGCAGCCCGGTCGCGAGGATGGCCAGTTCGTGCCACAGCAGCGTCTGCGTGGCCTCGGAGAAGCGCTTCCAGCCTCCGGCGCCGGCACTCAGCTCGCACTGGCGCGGGCCGGTCACCCAGCCGGTCAGGAAGCTCAGTTCGTGCCAGCCCCAGACCAGCAGCGCGCAGGTGAAGGCGCAGTAGGCAGAAGCGACGTCGGTCTGGCCGGCGGTGCGATGCAGGCCCGCCAGGGCCGCCAGCGCCAGCACCGAGCTGATGAGGTGGCTCCAGCGGAACGTGGTGCGGGGCAGCCCGTCCAGCAGCAGCACCAGTCCGGTGGAGAACCACCAGACGAACACCGCAAACAGGATGGGCCAGAGCGCGTCAGACATCGTGGTGTGCCGTGCTCACCAGGCCGGCACCACACGCACCTGCTGCGGCAATGCGTGCTGTTTGACGGGAAGGAAGAACAGGCGCGCAAAGGTCGCTGCGCCCTGCACCGCCAGGCCGGCCTGCTTCAGCTTGCCGACGATGCCGCCCCGGGCCTTGGCGGCGTCCATGCGGGTGGACAGATCGAACAGCCGCGACATGCCGGCACGGAAGGCCGGGTGGTCATGGTCCAGCGACACCGGGAAGACCTGCTTGGTGATCTCGGTGGTGATGCGGAAGACCTCGTAGTCGTAGCTCGTGGCGTCCAGGCCCATCGCGTTCTTCAGCATCGGCCTGGTGTGGTCGCGCACGTACATCGTGGCGTAGACGGCGAGCAGGAAAAAGCGGATCCACAGCGTGTTGGCGCCGCGCAGCAGGTGCGGCTGCGAACGCATGATCAGCGCGAAGCTTTCGCCGTGGCGGAATTCGTCGTTGCACCAGCGCTCGAACCACTTGAAGATGGGGTGGAA
>LNFM01011384.1_pt1 | contig 12115 bp, 16 predicted proteins | sample 596031 | NCBI WGS metagenome assembly LNFM01 (sample SAMN04254537, study PRJNA301005) | activated carbon metagenome | isolation source: dual media filters at the Ann Arbor, Michigan drinking water treatment plant | place: USA: Ann Arbor | reverse complement strand
CGTCTCCATAGCCATGAGCGCCGCTGCCGCGCTGCGGGCGTGGAACTCCGTTGCGTTCTTGTCGGCTTGGAATTGCGTTTTGTTCTGCATGTCCTGCTCGACACCGATGAACGTGCGCCCGTCTAGAACGGGCGCTGCACGCGACGCTTGATCCGCATCAAGGTGAGCACGTGTCTCTCATCGCATGTTTGATGATTGTGCGTGCGCAGCCGTCGCGAACACGAACCGCGCCCCACAAACCGGCGCAGGCCTATGCGTGAGCGAGGCGATCAGCGGATACGAGCGAGGGTTTGTAGATTGCCGTTAGAAGGAGCCAGACCGCGATCCAGCCCGCCAGCGCTGCAACGATGATCAGCAGCCGTCTGTCCAAGCACACCCGCGTGTCCCTTCGCCATTTGCGCCAAGTCTCATGCCGTGGGAGCGTGACAAGCTCATGACGGGCGACGGCGTCTCAGGCCGAGCCACTACCGTCGCTCAGAACCGGACCCTAGTTAGAAGCCATGCCCAGTCAAAAGCCCCGCCTTGTCAATCTGGAGCTCGATTTGTTGCGGGCCTTCGTCGCTGTCGCAGAGGCGAGAAGCTTTACGCGCGCCGGCGCAAGGCTAGGGCGAACACAATCCACCGTCAGCTTGCAAATCAAGCGGCTCGAAGAAAGCGTCAACGCGGAGCTGTTTTCACGGGATCCGCGCAACGTCACGCTGACCGTTCACGGCGAGGCGCTGCTCGTGCAAGCGCGGCGCTTGTTGCGGCTCAACGATGAAATCATCGGCGAGATGTTTGAACACTCGCTTGAAGGCGAAGTGCGATTTGGCGCGCCGGAAGACTTCGCCACGACGCACCTGCCGGGCATTTTGGGCGATTATGCGCGCGCCTATCCCCATGTCAGTCTCTCCGTGACCTGCGATCTGACGCTGCGTCTTATGGACAAGATGAGCCAAGGCGAACTCGACCTCGCGCTGATTAAACGCGAGCCGATGGGGGCTGAACTGGGCGTACGGGTCTGGCGCGAGGAGCTTGTCTGGGTCGGCGCCGGCGAGGACGTCTTGCCCGCTGGCGCTCCCGTGCCGCTCGTGGTCGCGCCTGCGCCTTGCGTCTATCGCAAACGCGCGACCGCGGCGCTCGATGCCGTGCAGCGCCCATGGCGGATCGCCTACACGAGCCCCTCGCTCGCAGGCCAACAGGCGGCGCTGCGCGCGGGCCTCGGCGTCACGGCGCTGCCATCGGAAATGGTCCCCGACGACTTGATCCGATTTGGCGTCGACCATGGGTTTCCAGCCCTTGCCGAAATCGAAATTGCGTTGGTGCGCGCGAGCAAGACGTTGCCGGTCGCCGCCGAACGCTTGGCCAATTTCATTCTCGCTTCTCTCGATGCAGCAGGCGCGCATGAGACTTGATCGCTATTGCGAGGCCTGATCGCTGCTATTGCGAAGATCAATGGATCGCGCCCTTCAATCGGCGCTGCCACCGGGTTACTTATCGACTACCAGACCGGGCCCCTCTGGCGGCTGATCTAGCCGCGATGTCGGACTGGAGGATTGTGGGTGGATGTGCGCGATCTCGCGCCAGTCGCCCCCCGAAGGGCAATCGGGACGCGCCTCCACCCGCAATCCTATCGCTAGCCGCCAAGCGTAGGAGATGGGCCGATGGCCTTCGAAGATTACCAAGACCCAGCCAGTGTGCGCACGCGCGCGCCCCCTTCCGACGTCATGTACGACGCGGGCCTGCGTCGACACATGGTTGGCGTCTTCAATTACATGTTCGCGGGACTCGCGCTCAGCGGGATTGTCGCGCTGCTGTTGGTGCAGACTGGCGCCAGCGCCATCTTCTTCGCCGGTCCCGGCCAGTTCACGCCACTGGGTTGGGTGGCGGTGCTCGCACCGCTCGGCATCTTGCTTATCGCCTCGTTCAGCGCCCCGCGCCTCAGCGCCAACGCCACGCACGCGGTCTATTGGAGCGTCGCCGCGTTACAGGGCGTGAGCCTCGCGGTGTTGTTTCAGACCTTTACCGGCCAAAGCATAGCTCAGGTCTTTTTCGTCACCGCGGCCGCCTTCGGCGCGCTCAGCCTCTATGGCTACACCACCAAGCGCTCGCTCTCGGGGATGGGTGCGTTTCTCATCATTGGCCTGGTCGGCGTGGTGATCGCGTCCATCGTGAACCTGTTCCTGCAGTCGAGCATGCTTCACTTCGTCGTTTCCGTCATCGGTGTCTTGGTGTTTGCTGGGCTCACGGCGTTCGACACTCAGCGGCTCAAAGATGAATATATCGCAGGCGTCAGCGGAGAGACCGCAATGAAGGCGCAGGTCTGGGGCGCGCTCAGTCTCTACCTCAATTTCATCAACCTCTTCCAATTGCTGCTGTCGCTCTTCGGCCAGCGCGAAGAATAGCCGCGCTCAAGGCCTACCCAGGCGTCCGCGCGCAACTGCCCGCGGACGCCCTTCGCCCGCGCCTAGCCCGGAGAGCAATTCGTGGAATTTCTCACAAGCGAATACGCCAGCCAGCCCGTCTGGCTCTGGCTGAGTTTCCTTGCCTTCATCGGTTTCCTGCTTTGGCTCGATCTTGGCCTGCTCAATCGCAAGGATGGCGTCATCTCGCCGGCCAAGAGCGCGATCATGTGGGCGAGCTTTGCCTCGCTGGCGGTTTTGTTCGGGCTCTATGTCGGCTTCGTCTTCGAGCCGGATCCGCGCTATTATGCTTCGCCGGACAATCTCAACCAGCAGGCGGTGGTTCAGTATTTCACCGGCTATCTGCTCGAAACGGCGCTCGCTTTCGACAACATCTTTGTCATCTCGCTCATCTTCACCTACTTCGCCGTACCGCGCGAGTATCAGCACCGCGTGCTGTTCTGGGGCATCATCGGCGCCATCGTCTTCCGCGCGATCTTCATCTCCGCCGGTGCGGCCGTCGTGAATTCGTGGACCTGGGTGCTCTACATCTTCGCAGCGTTCTTGATCTTCACCGGTTGGAAGATGCTCGCTGGGCATGGCCAGGAGATGAAGCTTGAGGATAACGCCTTCCTCGGCTTCGTTCGGCGCCGCCTGCGCGTCACCGACACCATCGACAATCACAATTTCTTCGTGCGGCGACCGCATCCGTCCTCGGGCAAGATGGTGCTCTTCGCCACTCCGCTTTTCCTGGCGCTCATCATGGTCGAAGCAGCCGACATCGTGTTCGCGGTGGATTCGGTGCCCGCGATCTTTGCCGTCACGCGCGATCCGTTCATTGTCTACACGTCAAACATCTTCGCCATTCTAGGTCTGCGCTCGATGTACTTCATGCTGGCCGCGGCTGTAGAGCGCTTCAAGTATCTAAAATACGGTCTCTCGCTCGTGCTCGTGCTGATCGGCGCCAAGATAATCTGGAATTTCGGGTTGTCGAAAGAGCTGGGCTGGGTCCCCTATCTTGAACCGCAATGGGCGCTCATCATGACGCTCGCGCTCCTCGGCGGGTCGATCGGCTATTCGTTGTGGCGCACCCGCGAAACGCCCGAGACGGCGCTCGGCCGGTGACGCGCCATGGACGCTTCAATGCTCAGGGGCGCCTCATGGCTGTCATTTGCCGATCTCATCGCTGGTTCAATTGATCGGCGGCGATGCGAGGCTAATTCTATGAGGCAGGTCCGGGCCCCTCTGGCGGCATGTGCCGCGATGTCGGACCGCATCGCTCCGCGATTGGCATTCGGCCGCCGGAGTGGATTTCATGAGGAACGTCATGATCAACGCGATTGGCGCCATATACGCAGCGATGCGAACCAAAAAGCGTCCCGAAGACAGAATCAATTTTCGGGTCGAAGTGAAGAAACGCCGCCGCATTCGGGACAAGGACGAAGAAGACGAACGTCCTCGTCGCGACCGCACTGAGCGCGAGCGTACGGCATGAACACAACGTCGCATCCGGCGAGCCTGGCCCGGCGTCACGAAGCGCTCGACGCCGATCTCCAGCACGAACTGAAACGCCCCTTGCCTGACTTCATCCGCATCAAGCGATTGAAGCAGCTGAAACTCAGGCTCAAGGACCGGCTCGCGACATCTCGGCTCGATCAACCGCCGACGAGGCGCGCTTGATCCACCGCGCGTCCTCGGGGCTCCCGATCCGAGGACGCGCTCTTCTTCTGGAGTGACTTGAAGTGCCGCTGCTGCTTTGCCCGAACTGCCAATCGAACATGCAAGCGCTTCAACGCGCCGGCGTGGAATTCGACATGTGCCCAACCTGCCGGGGCGTCTGGCTCGACCGTGGCGAACTCGAAAAGATCATCCAAGGCGCGCGCGAAACCGACTCGCCCGCGCCCTCCGCAGAATTTGCGCCGGGTCAACACGCTGGACGGGAGAGAAGCCATGGTGCGCATGCAGAATACGGCGAACGTGGAGAATACGGAGAACGAGGCGAATACGGTGAAGGCGGCGGCTCTCATCCGCGGCGGCGCAAACGCGGGTTCGATCTCTTCGACATTTTCGACTGAGCGTTAATGGACCTGTCCACACCGTGCTTCTTAAGCAGCGCAGCGCCGCCGCAGCGACGGCTTGGATTGCATCAGTGATGAGCGAGACGCACCTCGCTTACGCCCTTGTGTTGGCGGCTCATCTGGTCGCTTGCTTGACCCTTGTGTTGGTTGGCGCCCTCGCTTGGACGAAGGCTTGAGGCGCGACGTCGGCGCGATGCGCAAGGCGCTAGAAGCGCTCGGCGCGGAGCACCTTGACTTCGCTCACCGCCACGACGCCCGGATAGGATTTGAAATAGTCTTCGAGCCAGGTCAGCGCGGCCCGCGCGGACGCTTCTGAACCAATGGTGATGATCAAGCGCATTCCGGCCTCGTCCACACCGGTCTGACGCCATGCCCCATGGCTGCCTGCGCCTTCCACGCCTTCAAACACACTGCAGCCCTTAAAGCCCACGCGCGTCAGCATCCGCTCCAGATCGTTGACGGCGTGCGCTTCGACGAAGATCTCAAGTTTGGTACGCGTCACAAGGTCCATTTGACTTCACCCGTACATGAGACGTGCAATTGCGTGATAGAGCGGAATGCCGACGAGCAGATTGAAGGGGAACGTCACGCCCAGAGACAGCGATAAGTATACGCCCGCGTCCGCGTTGGGCAGTGCAATGCGCATGGCGGCAGGCGCTGCGATATAGGACGCAGACGCCGCCAGCACCGCCATCAGACTTGCATCACCGAGCGATAAGTTAAGCGCCATGCTGGCGGCGAGCGCGGCCGCGGCGCTGAGGAGCGGCCAGACAAGTGCAAACCCGATCAGGCCCCAGTTGAGCTTGGGCGCCGCGGCGAGCCGGCGCGAGGCCACCAATCCCATGTCGAGCAGAAAGAGACACAGTGCGCCCTGAAACAAGGCTCCGACGAACAGGTCAAGCCGCTCCCTGCCCGGCTCATTGGTGATCGCGCCAATGATGAAGCTGCCGACGAGGACGACGGCGGCGCCATTCAAGAACACCTCACGCCATAATGTCGGCTTGATGCGCGCGCCGGCGGCGCCGCCGCGCGAGCCGGCGATCAGCAGCGCCGCTAATATGGCCGGCGTTTCCATCAAGGCGAGCACCGCGGCCATGTAACCGCCGAACTCAACGCCGATCGCGCGCAAATATTCCGAGCCCGCGGCGAAGGTGACAACCGAAACGCTGCCATAGTGCGCCGCGGTCGCCGCCGCCGTCACCCGATCGAGCGCGCCGAACGCGCGCAGCGCCGCGTAAGCCGCGAACGGGGCCGCGAAGCTCAAGCAGAGCCCAAGCGCGCCTGCGGATAGAAGGTCCGGCGTCAGCCCGCTGGCGCGCGCCTCGACGCCGCCCTTAAAGCCGATGCAGAGCATGAGATAGAGCGCCAAGCTCTTGGCGACCTGATCGGGGATGGTGAGATCGGACTTGAGCCAGCCGGCAATCGCGCCCAGAGCGAAGAACAACACTGCGGGCGCGAGCAAATTGGCGCCCGCCGCCGCGCCGAGATTTTCAAGCACTTGCAGGACGCACTCTCCGCCAAAGCCGGCGGCAGATGCCCCAGTTCGGGGCGGCGTTCGATCAAGCTTTGTCAATCACAACGATCGGCGCCGGCAATGACGAAGCGGTCCGAGCGCCATCCGTCACACGCTCCCTCTTGTTCACTATTGCCAAAACCGATCACAGTCATCGCGCCTTCTCATGATCGATTTGCGCAAGCGCAATGCCGCTTTCGCGCGTGAAGACCTATCTGAACGCAAGGCCAGCCTGGTTCGAGGAGATTGGCGGCGTTGGAGCATGGACAATGACTTTGCGACGAATATTGATTTGGCTGCAGGCGGGCGCCGCAAACAATCAGCTGATCGCAACCGGCGCCAGAATTGCCGCCGAACACGGCGCCGAACTCAACGCCGTCATCACCACGCCCAAGCTCGCCAGGTCAGGCCATTGGGCCGTCGGCGGCATGGTTTCAGGCATGGCCGCTGAGGTGGAGACGAGAGCCGAGCGGGTGGCGGTCGAATTGGCCAGCGCCGTTGCGCAGGCGCGCACCACGGCCGCAATCGCGGGCGCCACGATCACTCAGGCGCTGGCGCCGCATCTCTATGGCGAGTTCGTGGCGGTGAAGGGACGCACATCGGACTTGGTAATCGCCCGTGCAACGGCCGACGAAGAAACCCGCGGCCAAATTGAAGCGCTAGTGTTTGCCGCCGCCCGCCCCGTCTTGCTGCTCCCGACTGACGAAGAAGACTCCGCTGACAACGCATTCGATCCGCATAAGATCGCCTTGGCGTGGGACGGCAGCCGCACCGCCACGCGTGCGGCCTTCGACGCTTTGCCTTTGCTGAAGCGCGCGCGCGCGGTGACGCTCATCCAAATCACCGATGATAAAGACCTCAGCCGATCAGGAACCGCAGCCGAACTGAGCGCGCTGCTGGCAAGTCATGGCGTCAAGTCAACGACACTGGAGGTTCTAGGCCGCGGGCGTCCCACCGCGGTGGCGCTGAAGGACGCGTTCGAGCAAAGCGGCGCCGGCCTGCTTGTCATGGGCGCATACGGCCATTCGCGCGCCCGCGAGTTCATCTTGGGCGGCGCGACGCGCGGCACGCTGCAGGTCTGCGCCTTCCCGGTTCTGCTGTCGCACTAAACCTGCGCTGCAACGGCGCGTCCTCTTGCATCACGTTGCGAGGGTGCAACTCTTTCTTGCCTGGAGGCGACTTTGGCGCAATCGCCGCATGGTTATAGCCTAATGCAATCCTGCAGCAGATTCTTGTTGTAACCGTCTGCTTCCTAGCCTGCCTCAACTTAGTGGTGATCGGTCTGATCGCCTGGACGAGAGAGCGAAATCTCCCTGCTGGCGGGGATGCGCCGGCGCGGGCGCCTTGCTCGCTCTGCACCGCACGGCTGTGAGATCGACACTTAGCCGCGGGGCCTTAAGACTGCATGCGCGCGGACAGAACGAAGGCGTCTGCCGCCACGCCAGCCGCCCGTCAGGCTAGCCGGCGAAGCGTCGCTCGATTTCAGCTCTGCGCGCGCCCGCATGGCGAACTTCAAGCCGCTCGATCTCCGCTTCGAGCTCGCGGATGCGCTTGACATCCACTGTCTCGGCCCGGCGCGCCTCCGCCAGGTCGTGATCAAGCGCGTCTATCTCTTCGCGCAGCAGCAAGCGCGATACGACATCCATAGCCGCCTCCCTATTGTTTGCTTCATTGGTCCCCATATCGGTGCGAGCCTGCACGGCGCAACACGGCCCGCCATTGCAAAGTGCAATGTGAGCAATGTGGGCCCGACATCGCCGACGGGCGGCGTTGACTCCTTGCCGCGCTTTCAGACGTCCCTGCAGTCGGCGGCTCATGCGCGCGTGAGCGGTCGCGTGTTCAGGCCATATCCTCGGGCTCGGGATCCGTCGTCTCGCCGGCAAATCTTGCGTCACGCGCTCCACCTCTTCTTGGCGCTGCCGACCCGCCCACAATGGAGAGGCGCAAGAACTGCGTGCAACCGTCGATGAAAGAGCGCACGGTGCAAGTTCGGTGGGACGGGCCCACCCGGAGGGCGGTCGATGACCAGCCCAGACGAACTCCTCGACATGAATATTGCCCGTTATCGTGGGCTCATAGACGTTGAGACGAACCCTGGGCTTCGGGCGAAGCTGGAGGAAGCTTTGGCGCGCGACCTTGAGACCAAGCGCCAACGAGCACAATCTCGCCTGGCCGACGACATTGAGGCTGGCTGATCGCCATTGCTTTTGGCGAGGCGTAGGCGCACGCGCGTGCGATGACCGACGCCATCAACGCCATTGCAGCCAAGATCCTCGCGTTAGAAGTTGAACTCGAAGGAGAGTTCGCCAAGCAGCGCGCCGGTCTCCGGTACGGCCTCGAACACGGAAAGGTTCAGTTCGATGAAGAGGTTGTGCGCCGCCATCGGGAACTGAAGATGGGCCTTGCTCGCTATCTCCTCAACGCCCGCCCGCTGGTGGCGCTGAGCGCACCGGTCATTTACTCGTTGATCATCCCCTTCGCGGTCGTTGACGCATGGGTGTCCATTTATCAAGCGATTTGCTTTCGCGTTTACGCCATCCCGCAAGTCCCACGCGGTCGCTACCTGCTGTTCGATCGTGCTGGGCTGCGCTACTTGAACGCGCTCGAAAAACTGAACTGCGCCTATTGCTCATACGTCAATGGCGTCATCGCTTATGCGAGAGAGATCGGTTCGCGCACCGAGCAATATTGGTGTCCGATCAAGCACGCCCGGCGCATCTTAAGCGCCCATCCACGCTATCGCGACTTCGAAGAATACGGCCAGGGCGAGCGATACCGCGCAAATTTGCAAAGGCTTAGGGAGAAACTCGCGAGCGAGCCGCAAGAGCCTCGCATCGACAGCGCCTAAGCTGGGTTGTCTTAAGCGGCTCACACGGGGAAATCGAATCTGCGGCACTTCGCCAGCGTCGGCCCGCATCAGGCCATCGAGTGCGCAAATCCGCGCGCTGCCTAGTCCCGACCGGCCAAGTCGAGTGCGACATCGACGATCATGTCCTCTTGGCCGCCCACCATATTGCGCCGCCCGAGTTCGATCAGGATCGCGCGCGTGTCGACGCCATAATCTAGCGAGGCCTTCTCTGCATGGCGCAAGAAGCTTGAATAGACCCCGGCGTAACCGAGCGTCAGCGTCTCACGGTCGACGCGTACGGGTCTATCCTGCAACGGCCGCACCAAGTCCTCGGCGGCGTCCATCAACTTGAACAGGTCGCACCCGTGCGTCCAATTGTGCAGCGACGCGGCGGCGATGAATACCTCAAGCGGCGCATTCGCGGGCGTCCGCAATGGGCCAGCGTGCGTCGTAGCGCGAAATTCTGCACCGGCCTACTCGCTCAATTGCTGCCGCTTGCGCCCTATCGGCGTGGACGGCCTAAGTTCGCCGTAACCGGTCTCTCGACCTAACTAGACTGGCGCTAAAATCGCCCACACGATCATGCCAAGGCCTACAGCACTCCCGATCCACACCAGCGAGCGCAGTACCGGCACACCAAACGCATAAAGCGGCACGTAGACGACGCGGCATGCTAGGTAGATTTGCGACCCTAATATCGTCAATGCGCTGTCCCGGTCCGCCACGTGCGCGATCAACACGGCGGCGATGAAGAGCGGCAACGTCTCGAATAAATTATCCTGCGCACGCTTGAGGCGCTCAGCAACAGCGGACAAGGGCGGCATCGCCCCATCGCGCGCGCCCATGTTCCATTTGGCGCCGTATTGGCTCGTGCGCGCAATGTCGAAGAGCAGAATTTGAACAAGGGCCAGAACCAGTGTCCAGCCGAGCATGGTGAGTTCTGTTGTCATAGCCATTCCCCCGAGTCGCCATCGCGATTTAATGGCAACGGTCTGCCACTTGGGGCAGTCAGTGTCTCTCGCCGATTAGCGCGCAGTGTCGGCCCTGCTCCAACCCCCCGCTCCTCACGTTGCAAATGCTAGGGCGCGTGGTCGCCGATTGCGGACTTGTCATTGTGCCCGCTGCCCTCCTTGGTAAGGGGCTCAACTCGAGGGATAAAGCGGCCGATGCGCCCTCACGCACGACCGCCTAGCGCCGCGGCCGCAGCCTGAAAACGCCGTTCAAGCTCCGCTCATGTTCGGCTGGTCATGTTCGCATCATTCAAGCGCCAAGCGAGGGAGCGTGGTCACTTGAGGTGGAGCGTAAACCAATGAAGCGTTTTCTTATGGCGGCGGCTGCCGCAGCCCTTGCCGTCGGACTGAGCGTTGCTCCCGCAGCCGCGCAAAACCGCGCTGTCGTCAACCAATCCGGTTACGACAACGCCGCTGGCGCCGGTCAGCAAGGCAACCGCAATGGCGCGGTCATCAACCAGCGGGGCAACGGGCAATACTCGCGCGGTGTTCAGGAAGGCCATCGCAACTTCCTGCGTATGGATCAGTTCGGCACGCGCAATCGCGTCACCACCACTCAGATCGGCACGGACAATTTCTCCGCGACGGGGCAAGAGGGCCGCAATCTGCGGGCTGAAACAATCCAGACGGGTCGCGGCAATGTCGCGGGCGTCGCTCAGATCGGCAACGGCAGCCGGGCTGTGACAGATCAGGACGGCGTGAACAACACGTCCGGCATTATCCAGATCGGCAATGGCCAGGACGTAGAAGTGCGCCAGCGCGGCGAGGGTAACATCTCAGTCGTGGTCCAGAGCGGCTACAACTAACGGAAGCGGTGTGGACGGCGGCGTAGCGCCGCCGTCCACTTCTCCGACAAGGAACTTTGTCATGCTGAAGATCAAGCTTATGTGCGCCGCGGCGATGTTCGCAATCATCGGCTGCTCCGCCGCGGCGAGCACAACGGCCGCCCTCGGTGCGCCTGCAGCCGCGCCCGTGATGGTCTCGGCCGCAACGGTCGCGCCAATCTTGGCGACCGCGGCTCAGACGCCCGCAGTGACGTCTGTGTCCCATGACTTCGCAGAAGCGTCGTGCGACGTGCGCGTCCGTCGCACGCCCGGCGGCGCGCGTGTCGAAGCGCGCGTGTTTTCCGACACCGCGCTCGAAGCCGATTACAGCTTCGATCTCGACGTTTCTGGCGGCGGCAATTCGTCCGTCGTGAACCAGGGCGGCGCCGTGTCACTGGAGGCCGGGGAAGTGGCGCTCATAGCGCAGAACGAGGTGAGCCTCGGCCGCGGTAGCCGTTTGCGGGCTGAACTCGTCGTCCACGATGGGGCCGGCGAAGTGTGCCGCCGCACGTTGCGGCTCTAGGTGAATGGAGTTGACGATGAAATGGCGTTCCACGGCGGCGGCTTTTTTGTTGTGCTTTGCGCTGGCTGAACCGGCCGTGGCGCAAAGCCTCGGTGGCCGACTAAGCAATCGCGCAACAATCGATCAGCGCGGCGCCGGCAATGCTGCCGGCGTGGTGCAGAACGGCGCGAATAACGATGCAGGGGTCATTCAGCTCGGCCGCAACAATATCGGCACGATCAGCCAGGACGGTAACAACAACCAAGCGTGCCTGGTTCAGATTGGGCGCAATCTCGATGGCGCTGTAGTCCAGACCGGCGACAACAACCGCGTCGGGGTGCTGCAGGGGCGTAGAGGAATACGCGAAATCTCTCCGGACGCCTGCGCACGCGCGCGCAACAGTGGCGTGATGGGCTTCATGATGGGCCCTCGCGGTCGCTAGAGGCGGAGCTGGCCGCGCTCGGGGCGAACGGCTTGCCCGATTCAATGCGGTCAGTGGCTTAGGCCCTGCCCGACCGGCACGCTGATCTCGCTGGGGGCGCGGTCGATCCAGCCCACGCCATCTGATCACATTTCGCGACTGGCTGGGTCCCTCGATCGCGGTCGTTCGGTCTGAGGCGTAGCCTTTCCCTCCCCGCTCGTACTGTGCGGGCGGGTGAGCAGAAGGCTCACACCATGACCTTAGAGATCATCACCGAAACGCCATTCCGCGCCGCCAAGCGCCAGCGTCGCATTACGGGTGGAAAGCTGACAGGCCAGAAGCCGGCCCTGAAGATGAAGGAGGTCTGGTCGATCCGCGCCAGGTTGGAATTGAAGAAGCGCGTCCGCGATCTCGCGCTCTTCAATCTGGCGATCGACAGCAAGTTGCGTGCTTGTGATCTGACCCGTTTGAAGGTGGAGGATATCGCGGCCGGCGACGAGGTGAAGACGCGCGGCATCATCGTTCAGAAGAAGACCGG
>LNFM01013967.1_pt1 | contig 12117 bp, 11 predicted proteins | sample 596031 | NCBI WGS metagenome assembly LNFM01 (sample SAMN04254537, study PRJNA301005) | activated carbon metagenome | isolation source: dual media filters at the Ann Arbor, Michigan drinking water treatment plant | place: USA: Ann Arbor | reverse complement strand
GGGCAATATTATCAGCACAGGTAGCACCTACGGCACCAGCACCTACAACAGTTACTTTCATGAAGAATAATTTATTAATTGAGAATTACCTGTCTGCCGACAGGCAGGTTTGCGGCGCAAAGGTAGGAGAACACGACGTTTTCCGGATAGCAAATAGTGGCTTATTTATTGAAAATTTCGGCTATTTGAGTGATGTCAATGTTTAGCTCATAAGTGGCGATTAGCTGCTGGTCTTTATTGTACAGTGCGGTAAATGGGAATTTGCTGGCTTTATAGTAGCTGGCAAAAAAATAGCTGTGATCTTTTCCTATAGCAAGGTGCTTGAGTTTAGATAGTTCATTTCTTTCGTAAAAAGACTGTATCTCCTTCAACCCTTTAAAAAATGAACCCATTACTATCTGTATATCTTCAAATTTTTTTTGGTGGATTACTAATTCTTTTGCCAGCATATTGCAATGGTCGCAATCGGGGCTGAAAATGATTATCATTGTGGGCATGTCTTTACTAAGAGCATCCTTTGTTTGCACTTTAGTACTATCAAGCGAGAGTAATTTAAAAGCAGGTAAATCTGGTTTTAATTTATTTGCGGGGTCGCCTTCTGTACTTTGTGCAAATGTTAGAGCTGCAAAACAAGTTGCTAAAAGGAATAATCCAATTCTTTTCATAGCGTAAAGTTTTAATTGATTCAATCTTTATAAATTGAAAGAATACGTTCAAGTGGCAACGAGCCCTCAAAGGCTGAAATTAATTCTTTCTTTTTATTATAGAATGCATGAAAGGGAAGGTTGCGAATATTGAAAAAGCTAGGTAAAAAATAATGTGTGTCTTGCGCTACAACTATATTTTTGAATGATGCCAGATTATACTGTGCTCTAAACTTCATCATCGAATCAAAAGGAGCAAAAGTGGCCATTACAATATGCAGGCCTTTAAATTTTTCTATGTTTTTAGTTATCTCACTGGTTTCATGCTGGCAATGCTCACATTGAGGGTTAAAAAGCATCAGTATTACAGGTAACTTTTTTGGAAGGTCAACTTTTGTGTAAAAAGAACTGCTATCGGGTAGCAGCAATTTTACCGGCGGATAAGTTGGAAATTTTTTATACGGGGGTTGAATGGTATCTACCTGGGATGATGCTGCAAATGAAACTGCCAGCAACAATATGAGAATTATATTTTTTTTCATTGCACTCAAAGAAAAGATAAATAATTATAAATGATGCCATAAACGACGACCGGGTTCAATATTCAGTTGTACCGGCTTTAAAACTTGCCTTTCTTTTCCTTTTGTCGTCAGGCACTGCTCCCTTATCTTTGCCGCCCCAAACCCTTTAGCGTAGCTCAGGGTTAATATAGATTAAAACATTTTTATTTATGGCAACAACATCAGATATCAGCCGTGGTTTAATTATCAACCTTGATGGAAGTTTATACACTATCGTAGAGTTTGGCGAAAACAAAACGGCCCGTGCCGCAGCAAAAGTATGGGCAAAACTAAAAGGGGTTGATAACAACCGTTCTATTGAAAAAACCTGGAACTCAGGCGATAATATCTTTCCAGTAAGAGTTGAAAGACGTACTTACCAATTCTTGTACAAAGATGATACCGGGTATAATTTCATGGATAATGAAACTTTTGAACAGGTGGCCTTACAGGAATCTGCTATTGATGCACCACAATATTTAAAAGAAGGGCAGGAAGTAGGTGTGCTGATCAATACCGAAACAGACCAAATATTGGGGGCTGAATTACCTGATAAAATAGTTTTATTAATTACTTACACAGAGCCTGGTCTTAGAGGCGATACTGCAACCAGAACGTTGAAGCAGGCAACAGTTGAAACCGGTGCTACCATTGGTGTTCCTTTATTTGTTAATGAAGGGGAGCTTATTCGGGTAAACACCAAGACGGGTGAATACGTTGAAAGAGTAAAAGAATGACTTCATAAAAAAGACTGAAAATGGCCTGAAATCACCGATTTAAGGCCATTTTTATATGATTTTGTCCCGTTTTGGGCCTAAACCTGCAAAAAATCATTGATTTTCTCATTTTGATTTCACAGCTTTCTAAAACCAAAACGTCTATTAAATTGAAAAACATGGACTACAAACAAATTCAAGAGTTGATCAAGATGGTCAACAAATCGAATATTGGAGAACTAACAATTGAGCAGAAAGACTTTAAAGTAACTATAAAACAAAAAGAAGAACATGTAGCACAAATCGTTTCTTCTTCTTTTCAGCAAGCACCAGCTTTTACTCCCGCACCTCAACAGGCAGTAGCAAACCAACCAGCAAGTGAATTACCGTCTGCGGCTGATAAGCCAGCGGCTCCGGCTTCTAACACGATCACTATTAAAAGTCCGATGATCGGTACTTTTTACCGGAAGTCGGCTCCTGATAAACCCAATCTTGCCGATATTGGCACAGAGGTATCACCGGGCAAAGTGGTTTGCATTATTGAAGCCATGAAACTCTTCAACGAAATTGAAAGTGAAGTAAAAGGAAAGATCGTAAAAGTGCTGGTAGAAGATGCTTCTCCGGTAGAATACGATCAGCCGTTGTTCCTTGTTGAGCCTGCATAATAATTCAAAAGCAAAAAGTCGAAATTCAAAAGACTCTGGGAGGACTGGATTTTTTACTTTTTATTTTTTACTTTTTAATTTACTTCTGTGTTTAAAAAAATACTAATTGCCAATAGAGGAGAAATTGCTTTAAGAGTTATTCGTACAGCAAGAGAAATGGGTATTAAAACAGTTGCTGTATATTCTACTGCCGACAGAGATAGTTTGCATGTAAAATTTGCTGACGAAGCAGTTTGTATTGGCAAACCACAAAGTTCAGACTCTTATCTTAACATAGCTCACCTTATGGCCGCTGCTGAAATTACCAATGCAGATGCAATACATCCAGGCTATGGTTTCCTGGCAGAAAATTCAAGATTCGCACAGATATGTAATGATCATGGAATAAAATTTATCGGGCCAACACCTGATATGATCAATTCTATGGGGGATAAGATCACAGCAAAAGAAACCATGATAAAAGCAGGTGTTCCGGTGGTACCCGGTGGTGAAGGTTTGTTGCAAAGTGTGGATGAAGCAAAGGGTCTTGCAAAAGATATGGGCTACCCGGTAATATTAAAAGCAACTGCAGGTGGTGGTGGTAAAGGAATGAGAATTGTGTGGGAAGAAAGCGAAATAGAAAAAGCATACGATACTGCAAAGGCAGAAGCCGCTGCCTCGTTTAAGAACGATGGCATCTATATGGAAAAATTTGTAGAAGAGCCACGCCATATAGAAATACAGGTAGCCGGTGATCAATATGGCACAGTGTGTCATTTGAGTGAAAGAGATTGTTCCATACAAAGAAGACATCAAAAATTGGTGGAAGAATCACCTTCACCATTTATGACTGATGAGCTTCGCTTTAAAATGGGAGAGGCGGCTAAGAAAGCGGCTAGTGCTATCAATTATGAAAGTGTTGGAACAATTGAATTTTTGGTAGATAAGCATCGCAATTTCTACTTTATGGAAATGAACACCCGTATACAGGTGGAACATTGCGTTACAGAAGAAGTCATCAATTTTGATTTGATAAAAGAGCAGATTAAGATTGCTATGGGCGAAAGAATTTCTGGCCAGGATTATATCCCCCGCAATCACTCTATAGAATGTCGCATCAATGCAGAAGATCCGTATAATGATTTTCGACCATCTCCCGGAAAAATTACCGTGTTGCACCAACCCGGTGGTCATGGTGTAAGAGTGGATAGCCATGTGTATGCTGGCTATGTAATTCCACCATACTATGATTCCATGATTGGAAAATTAATTACTGTAGCGCAAACCCGTCCGGAGGCCATTCAAACAATGTACCGTGCATTAAGTGAATATGTTATTGAAGGAGTAAAAACAACCATTCCATTCCATTTGCAATTAATGCAGGACGAACGTTTCAGAAGCGGTGATTTTAATACTAAATTCCTGGAGGGGTTTACTTTAAAATAAATACTGTTTTATAATCTTCCTTTAGTACCTTCCTTTCACTGCGTTTGAATGCAGCATAAGCTGGCAAGGGCTTTCGATTGAAATAATAACTACCAATTACAAAAGCTAATTAATTCCTGTGCCTTCGGGAGCCGATATTTCATATCTCTCTCAATACAGTGATTTACAGGGATGGTTGGAAATTCCGTACTTGTAATAAAGTAATAATGTTATTTCAGTTAAATGATTAGACTATTTTTTATTCTGTTTTTGTTTTTCCCATGCTGTCTTATTGCACAGGAACAAGTTGATAGTATTATTTCTAAAAAGGTATTTGCATTTACTTTTCAACGAGGTTCCGCACTGGTTCACAAAGAATCCGTAAATAGTGCAAAAGGTGTAAAGCCTTTTGCATTGGGTATTGATTATTCGCTTCAGCGATTGGATTATTCCTCTTTCAGTATTTGTCGTACCTATTTACGTCGTGGTTTTAATTTGTCATATCTGGATTTTAAAAGCCCTGTATTTGGGAAAGGTGTAATCGCCTCCATTTTTTTACAACCTGTTTATCGGATTGGCAAAAGTTTTCAATTCCAGTTCAGAGGAGATGTAGGTATAGGTTATTTTTCAAAACCTTATGATGAGATTTCTAATAACACCAACCTTGCATATAGCAATCATGTTACTCCTTATCTTCATGTAAGTTCTGGTATTGGTTTTCGGGTAAGCAAAAAAATTACCACAGAAATAAATGGGAACTTTAATCATATTTCGAATGGTCATGCCAATCAACCCAATGCTGGTCTTAATTGGATGATGTTGTCGGCATCTATACTTTACTATCCGGATAATAATATACTACCCAGGCACAAATTTGTTCGGGCAAAAAGAAAACCTGAGGGGCTTTTTATTGATGCAGGAATAGTGTTTACTCCAAGTCAGGCTTATCATCTTTCCTGGAAAGCAAAACGCCGGTTTATGTTAGGCATGTTTACGCAGGTTTCCATTCCTGTAAGCAGAATTAATGCACTTACCGGGGGTGCTGAAATTTCTTATAGCAGTTACAAAAATGATGCTACAGCACCACATGATAATAGTAAGCCCGGATTAACAACAGCAATAACACTTGGTCATGAATTTCTATTAGGAAAAGTTACTTTCAGCCAACAAATAGGAAAATATATCACCCGCTATCCATCATTTCATACAGGGTTTTATCATCGCTGGGGATTGCGATATCAATTAAGCAGCCATTGGTTTGCCGGCTTTAATTTAAAGGCCCATAAAGAAGTAGCTGATTTAATTGATTTTCGGTTGCAATATCGGTTCTGATTAAACACATTTAGGATATAGTTCTTTAAAGATCAAGTTTCAATTTGATGAGTATCCGCAGTTATGTTTATTTAATTTTAGTTGTTGGTTCATTTCTCGAATGACAATGTAAACCTGCTCCATCGTGGTGTAATGGTATGCAATCTATCTGTACAATTTTCCTTCCGGGAAATGCTTGTTCTAAAACTTGCTTTGCTATTGCATCTGTTTTTTTATATTCATCCGGGAAGCCTTCTTTCCAGAATTTTGCAGTTACTACAACCTGGTTAGCTATTACAAAATTCATATATCCTGTTGCCAGGTAAAACTCAACGGAATCAGTTTTTACATCATCAAACCAAGATTGTTCTTCATTGCCTAAATCTTTAAACAATAATTTTTTTGTCATTAACGGTCCAACGGGTAAACGAATTATTTCAATAGGTTTCCCGTCTTTAGTAGTACTTTGTTTCAGTGTTAAATAAGTTTCTTCCATCCTACGATACGACTCTTTTAAAATTTCATTATCAACGGTGTCCTTTTCATCAACTTTTGCCAGCAGTACAGTGTTGGCATTTACAAACCGGCAAAATTCATCAATGTGTCCTCCTGTTCCAATACCGTATAAACCATTTTCTAATTTTCCCCATTCTTCTTCTTTTAATCCGTTTTTAAGCCAGATAATTTTAGACACTCCCAGTACTCTTTTATATTCATCTTCAATTTGGGCTTTGGTCATGTTTTTATTTCTGTCCAGTTCAACTGATTCAACTACCAGCATTGTTCCTTCTCCATTGGTTTGCCAGGCACCACCTTCCGAAACCATGGCGGATGAAATGGTCGGTATATTCATTTGTGCTGCCACATTCCGGTCAATGGCTGCTGAACGTTTATCCGGATGAAAAAAATCAAAGTCGGCAATGGCTAGTTCGCCGTTCTCATTTCTCAAAAAGATTGGACCGGGGTCTTGTATAGCACCATAGGGTTGTTCATTGTAGAAAAGTATAATTTTTGAAGTATCTATTTTGTTTGTTAGCAATACATCATAAATTCTTTTTTGCATTTGTGTTTTGTCATTGTTTAATTGTGGCCCATAAAATATTTTCACTTTTACGTAAGGATGAATTTCTTTTATTGCTTCTACAATCGTTGTATAGAAAGGGGCACCACCCAAAAAACCTGTTTCATTCCAGCTTAACCAAATATATTCCTGTTGTTCAAATTCTGACGGAATTGCATAATTGCTCTTCGTAGCCGATTTACAACCAAAGAAAATAACAATAAAAAGTAGCGGTGTCATTCTTTGCAGAAACGTCATAATAGGAGCTTTTGTCAGTTGATATTAAATATACAAACAGCAGCCCAAGAAATAGCTAAAAAACTAAAAGGCATCATTGCTGATGCCTTTTCTCAATTGTTAGTTTGATTACGACTTAAATCTTAAAACCAATAGTTACAACTGCATTGCCATTGGTTGATCTGATGTTTGCCCCCGTAAACGGAGTTCTTTCCAGGCGATATGCAAAATGAACATCTTTACCCATTGTGTGTACGTAAGCAAGATCAATAAACATTCCTTTGTTGCGATACCCTAACCCACCGCTCAAAGAAAAGCGGCTTCCTTTTTCATTTTGGCCAAGATTTTTATAAGGGTTACCATAAAATGCTGCTCCTAACCTTGCCATAATGGTAGTGAATTTTAACTCACCGCCTAATTTAAAATTAAATGTTCCTTTATAGGCGTTATCAATGGCAGTATTTAAAGTTTTAAAATAATCTCTTGCTTCCTCGCTATCAGCTTCCGGATCCGTAGTGTAAGAAGAAGCTTTATAATTTACGTATTCAACGTCTGCCGTAATAAATCCTTTTTGTTTTCTTACATCTTCTACTTCCCTCAATACATATGATGCGCTGGCCATTACCCGGTATGGGGTAAACATCCAATAATTAAACTGTGCATCTGCACCACCGGTAAATGTTCCGGAGTTCTGTGTCTGAAGTCCCTGGAAGGATTCAGTATCAGCAGTTACAGAGGCATTGTATGTATCTGTAAGGCTGTAAAAAGTTGGGCTGTGGAACGCAAGTCCTAATCTTACATATTCAACCGGCTTATAAATCATACCCAATTTAATATTAACACCCACTCCATTAGTAGTAAGGTTTTCAGTAATAGATGCAAAATCGAAACGGTTGCTACTGTTGGTTGTTGCATCAGCTTCGGTAAAAGTTGATTCTTTATCATAGCGTAAAAAAGGAACGCCAAGGGTAAAACCCCAAAAAAATTTGTCTTGTTTTGAACCTGCAAATGCTAATGCAAGTTCACTGATGCCACCACGGTTTATAACTTGTTGCTCCTGCAATAAACCACCCGTTTGTAATAGCGGAGCTGCTAATGATTGAAATGTTTTATTCCCAGCATTCCAACCATTGGCTGTATCTATCCAATAACTATTTATGGCGAGACTGGTTCCAAAAGGATAATTAAAAGCTGCCGCATCTGTTGTTACATTATCGTTCTGTAGTTCTTCTAAAAATTTTTGGGAATAAGAACTCTGTGTATTCAATCCTCTATATAAAACGTTGCTGCCAAAATTAGCGGTTCTGTTGATAGCTATTGAAACTGCGACGCCACTTCCTCGTCCCTGGCGATCCAAACCCTTGTCGGTGCCCAATACAATACCACTTGCGCCAAATGCGACATTGTTCCGTTTGTCTTTTTCGGTACGATTAAAATAGGTGGACTTATTGTTTGATAAATTAAAGCCTGGTGTAAGTACAAAATCGCCGGTTTTATAAAATGCAAGCCCCGCTGGATTTACAAATGTGGCCGATATATCACCACCAAGTGAAGCCATAGCACCCCCAATGGCTTGTTGTCTTGCAGAGCCGCTTGATGAATGCCATGAATATCGAAGTGCATCGGCAGGTTCTTGAGCAAGCAATGCAGATGAAAAAACAATACCGGTTAATATGAAAAATATTTTTCTCATGATTGCTTAGTTAAATAAAATGAATAGTTAAGTGAAACAGGGCAGGGTTGCCCGCCAATAAGAAAAGCCTTTATTTAAAAGGCTTTTCCAGGTTATTTAAAATCTTCTTACCGGAGCACTACCACCAGATGAACTGGAGCTGCTTGATTTGCCGCCGCTGTTAGAAGAATTATTAGTTGAATTGGTATTAGTTGATTTGCTGCTGTTATTACTGCTGCCAAAAATATCTCTTAATACATTCCCAGAATTGCTATTGTTGCGATTGCTGCTATTTCTCGGTGCGTTATACGAATTATTGTTATTGGATGTATTGGTGTAGCGAAATACATTGCTGCTTTTGCTATTATTTGTTGCAACCGGGTTGTAGGTCCCAAGGTTAAAAGTTCTTGGCTTACTGTAAGCGTAATTGTTTTTAGGATTTACAACTACGACTCCATTGCAATAGGGATTATAATAATAATTCCAGGAGTTGTAAGGGTTGTTATAGCTGCCGTATAAGTAATTATATCCAAAGCCATATCTTTCGTAGCTGTACCAATCGTTGAAATCGTTCCAGCGGTAGCGATTACTTACTTTCATTCGTAAATAACGGTCGTCATAATATTCATCGCTACGATAGTTACGTCTTTTATTGCTTTCGGTTTGCACATATTCATCCTGAGGTGAAGCAGGTGAAAAATACACATCATCCGGTGTTTGACCGGTTTTGTATGCGGTAGTACAACTGCTTACAGCAGCTACAAAGAATGCCAGGAGTAAAATTGATGATTTCATGGCAAATGGTTTAATCGGGTTAAAAATGAAGTTACTACTTTTGTGCGACTTTCAGCAGGCACAAAAATCTGCAATTCAACAGCAAAGATTTGACCATTTGCTGAAATATTGTGCGAAAGCCTGTTAAATTATTTGCAAAGCTTAGTAACGGATTAAACTACAAAAACATGAGTAAGGAGATTACATCAAGGGCAATTGATTATTCACAATGGTATAATGATTTAGTTATAAAAGGGGAACTGGCAGATTACTCTGCTGTGCGGGGCTGTATGGTAATAAAACCATATGGGTTTGCCCTTTGGGAAAATATGCGTGATGCATTGGATAAAATGTTCAAGGATACAGGCCACGTTAATGCCTATTTCCCTTTGTTTGTTCCAAAAAGTTTGTTTGAAGCGGAAGAAAAAAATGCAGAAGGCTTTGCAAAAGAATGTGCCATTGTAACACATTACCGCCTAAAAGCAGACCCGGATAATAAAGGGAAATTGATGGTTGACCCTGAAGCTAAATTAGAGGAAGAACTGGTGATTCGACCCACCAGCGAAGCCATAATTTGGAATACCTATAAAGGTTGGATACAATCGTACCGTGATTTACCCTTACTGATAAATCAATGGGCCAATGTGGTACGTTGGGAAATGCGTACCAGGTTATTTTTGCGGACTGCTGAATTTTTATGGCAGGAGGGTCATACTGCTCATGCTACTAAGCAGGAAGCCATTGAAGAAACCGAAAAAATGCTGCATGTCTATGCCGATTTTGTAGAGAACTGGATGGCCGTTCCTGTAATAAAAGGAGTAAAGAGTCCCAATGAACGTTTTGCAGGCGCAGAAGATACTTATTGTATTGAAGCATTGATGCAGGATGGAAAAGCATTACAGGCTGGTACCTCGCATTTTCTGGGGCAAAATTTTGCAAAAGCATTTGATGTTAAATTCAGCGATAAAGAAAATAAACTGGAATATGTTTGGGCCACCAGTTGGGGAGTAAGTACAAGATTGATCGGTGCATTGGTAATGGCCCATAGCGATGACCAGGGATTGATTCTTCCTCCACGTATTGCACCACATCAAGTAGTAATTGTTCCAATATATAAAGGCGATGAACAAAAAGCTTTGATTGATACAAAGGCGTATGAAATTATTAAGGAATTGAAAGCACTCGGCATTCGGGTTAAATATGATGATAATGATAACAACAGGCCGGGGTGGAAATTTGCCGAATATGAAATGAAAGGAGTGCCGGTGCGATTAGCATTGGGAGCAAGAGACTTGGAAAAGGATGTGGTAGAAATTGCCCGTCGTGACACAAAAGAAAAAAGAGTGGTGCCGTTAGAAGGTATTGCACAATATGTACAAAATTTATTGGCCGAGATACAAGTGTATATGTTTGAAAAAGCAAAAATTTATAGGGATGAGCATATTACATCTGCAGATAGTTGGGAAGAATTTGTAAAACTATTAGATGAAAAAGGAGGATTTATTTCAGCACATTGGGATGGAACTCCTGAAACAGAGGAAGCGATAAAAGATAAAACAAAAGCAACGATACGCTGTATTCCGTTGGAGAATACACAAGAACAGGGAAAGTGTATTTTAACGGGAAATCCCTCAACGCAAAGGGTATTATTTGCAAGGGCATATTAATTGTTTAAAACAAAATTTGGATACTCAGCAAAGCGAAGTACATTTATAAAAACCAAAATAAACTACTATGGATCAAAATCAAAACTCATCTTTATTTGAATTAGGCGTTTCCAGCGATGCAAAATCACATTTAGGCGAAGCTGCAAAATGGGCTAAGTTTTTAGCTATTTGCGGAATGATAACACTTGTTATTATGGTAATTTTTGGAATTATTGCTTCTTTGGCTATCAGTAAAGCTTCAAGTGAATTTGATGATATGTATAGACAGCAAGGAATTTCAACTACAGGGCTTGGTGCGGGAATGATGATTGTATATATATTGATTGCCTTGTTATATTTTTTCCCATTGCTATTTACGTTGCAGTTCGCTAATAAAATGAAATTGGCTCTTACATCGGGAGATGATCTGATGCTTTCGGAATCGTTCAGAAGCCTGAAGAAAACATTTCGCTACCTGGGCGTTTTAACTATTATTGGACTGGCCTTTTTTATTTTAGCGTTGGTTTCAGGAGGATTAACAGCATTACAAGGATAGTTCAATAACTTATTTTTTAAAAAAACCACAAAGACCACTATTTTAAAGTGGTCTTTGTGGTTTTAAATTTAGAGGAATTTAGAGACAAATTATTTTACCGATAAGTAATTATAGTCTTTCAGTAATGTTTCTAAAAAATCGAACGGTGACATATTAGATTCAATTTTTAGGTGTGCTTTTATTTTTGAACTTGCAGATTCGGCCATATTAAAATCTGTTTTCTTTCGGGCAGTTTCTAAAATGCTTTTAATCGCATTAATATCCTTGTCGCTTAATTGCATTATTTGAGGAAAGGAAGGGACATAACTATCTGCCACATCCTGAAAAACTGTTTCTTCAATATTGCTTTTAGTGTTAATGCGGATAAGAATTGTTTTGGCAAGGATATCGCCTATCCGCTGACCTTTTTTGGAAGAAGTTACAAGAACAATATCCGTTACTAAAAATCCAAGTGCTGCCAATATAATAAAAGTAGTTTCGGCATTTCGGCCAAAACTAGGGTCTGTGGCCAATATTATTAAAAGCATGGCAATCCACACATCGGAAACCCGAAGCAGCCAACGGATAAGAAATTGGCTTATACTTGGCCGGCCCCCATTTTCATGAATTACCCGTATTCCCGTTACTTTTTTGCCAATACTTTGTCCGTTTAAGGTAATTTCCAGCACTACATGATAAAGCAATATGGGTAGAAAAAGTAGTAACCCAACAGCACTCAGATCATAGCCACTATCTGCTGAACCATACGAATTTTGGGCAATACTTTTAAAGATTTCTGTGGCAATACGGAGATAGAAGTATTCGATAACAACATCAATCAATAATGAAATAAGCCGCCTGTAAAACTCCGGTATTTCAAACTCAACATCTAT
>LNFM01011382.1_pt1 | contig 12117 bp, 11 predicted proteins | sample 596031 | NCBI WGS metagenome assembly LNFM01 (sample SAMN04254537, study PRJNA301005) | activated carbon metagenome | isolation source: dual media filters at the Ann Arbor, Michigan drinking water treatment plant | place: USA: Ann Arbor | reverse complement strand
GCGCCCGGCACGCTGACCGAATCCATGCCGCGTTTGGGTGGCGTCTGCGCGCCGTCGCCGTATTTTTTGCTGAAGTAATCCGGCGTCCAGCTCTGCGGCGCACGCCCCGAAGCGTTCAGGCCATGCAATTCCTTGCCGTCCCAGATCAGCGCGAAAGCATCGCTGCCCAGGCCGTTGCTGACCGGCTCCACGATCGTCATGGCCGCGGCGGCGGCGATCGCCGCATCGACCGCATTGCCGCCCTTGAGCAGCATGCGCAGCCCGGCCTGCGCGCCCAGCGGGTGCGAGGTGGACACCACATTGCGTGCGAACAGCGGCAGGCGGGTGGAGGAATAGGGATTGTCGTAGTTGAAGTTCATGAGGTCTCTTTGGGAAGGCTGCTGGAAACCAGGGCAGCCGTGTACCGGGAAAAGCGCGGGCCAGGGCGTTTATTCAGCCGTGATCTTGCGCTCGGCGATGATTTTTTTCCATTTCGCATTGTCGGTGCGCACCATGGCGGCAAAGGCCTGGGGCGTGCCGCCTGTGGGCTCCGCGCCCAGCCGGGCAAAACGCTCTTTCACCTCGGCATCGGCGAGCGCCGCATTGAGCGCCTGGTTCACGCGGGAAGTGAGTTCGGCATTCAGGCCCTTGGGGCCGTACACGCCAAACCAGGTCACCGACTCAAAGCCAGGCAAGCTCTCGGACACCGTCGGCAGGTCCGGTGCCAGCGCCGTGCGTTTGAGGCTGGTCACCGCCAGTGCGCGCAGCTTGCCGTCCTTGACATGCGGCATGCCGGTGACAAAGGAGTCGAACAGCACATCGAGCTTGCCGCTGATCAGGTCCGGCATGGCCAGCGCCGTGCCGCGGTAGGGAATATGCAGTATGAAGGTGCCCGACTGCGCCTTGTAGTACTCGGTGGTCAGGTGCACGATGGTGCCGTTGCCGCTGGACGCGTAATTCAGGCGACCGGGATTTTTGCGTGCGTGATCGGTGAACTCGCGCATGGACCTGGCCGGCGAGGAATTGGGCACCAGCACGATGTTGGGCGAACTGGCGACGTAGCCGATCGGAGTGAAATCCGTCTCGGCGTTGTAGGGAATTTTCGGGTTGATGGCCGGGCCTATGCTGTGCGTACTGGAAGTCGCCAGCAGCAGCGTGTAACCATCCGGCGCGGCCTTGGACGCCGCATCCGCGCCTATGGTGCCGCCGGCGCCGGGGCGGTTGTCCACCACCACGGTCTGGCCGATTTTTTCACCCAGTTTTTGCGACAGCGCGCGCGCCAGGATGTCGGTTGCGCCACCCGCCGGAAACGGCACGATCATGCGTATGGGTCGGGCCGGATAGGTCGAGGCCGCGGTGGCCGGTGGCGCCGTCTGTGCGAAAGCCGTAAATGTCGCGAAGATGGACGCCGCAATGATGATATGTGTACGTTTCATCTGTCAGATTGTGAACGATTTTGTCGCCGCGTGTGCAGGCAGGCCTGTCGCCGGCGCCAGCGCCCGGGCACAAAAAAAAGGCGCCCGCAGGCGCCTTTTGGGAGGGAATGGTGTCACTCTTCGACGAAGGCTTCCTCGCGCTTTCTTTTCACCGAGGGCAGGAGCACGATCACCAGCAACAGGACGCCTGCGGCCAGCAGACTGGCCGACAACGGACGAGTGACAAAGGTGCTCCAGTCGCCACGCGACAACAGCAGGGCACGCCGCAGGTTCTCCTCCATCATGGGTCCCAGAATGAAGCCCAGCAGCAAAGGTGCAGGTTCGGCTCCGAGCTTGATAAAAAGGTAGCCGATGACGCCGAAAATACCAACCATCCAGACGTCCCACGTGTTGTTGTTGGTCGAGTACACACCAATCGCACAGAACAACACGATCGCAGGAAAGAGGAAGCGATAAGGCACGGTCAGCAGTTTGATCCAGATGCCGATCAGCGGCAGGTTCAGAATGATCAGCATGGCATTGCCGATCCACATCGATGCGATCAGGCCCCAGAACAGCTCCGGGTTGCTGGTCATGACCTGCGGGCCGGGCTGGATGTTGTGGATGGTCATGGCACCGACCATCAGCGCCATCACGGCGTTGGGGGGAATGCCGAGCGTGAGCAGCGGGATGAAGGAGGTCTGCGCACCGGCGTTGTTGGCTGATTCAGGACCGGCCACGCCGCGGATATTGCCCTGGCCAAAGGGCACTTCACCGGGCCTGGGCTTGATCTTCTTTTCCAGCGTGTAGGCGGCAAAAGCTGCCAGCAGGGCACCGCCGCCCGGCAGGATACCGAGGGATGATCCGAGAACGGTGCCACGCAGCACGGCTGGCGTCATGTCCTTGAAATCCTGCTTGGTCGGCATCAGCCCGGTCACCTTGGCTGTGAACACCTCACGCTCATGCTCAGGTTGAGCCAGGTTGCTGATGATCTCACCATAGCCGAACACACCCATGGCGATCACGACGAAACCGATGCCGTCGGTGAGTTCCGGGATGTCGAAACTGAAGCGTGCCACGCCGGAATTCACGTCGGTACCCACCAGGCCCAGCAGCAGGCCCAGCACAATCATGCCCACCGCCTTCAGCAGCGAGCCGGAAGCCAGCACCACGGCACCGATCAGTCCCAGCACCATCAGCGCAAAATATTCAGCCGGGCCGAACTTGAAGGCCAGTTCGGTCAGCGGCGGGGCGAAGGCCGCCAGAATCAGGGTGCCGACGCAGCCGGCAAAAAATGAGCCCAGTCCCGCAGCTGCCAGCGCCGGCCCCGCTCGCCCCTTTCGGGCCATCTGGTAGCCGTCAATACAGGTGACCACTGAGGAGGACTCACCTGGCAGGTTGACCAGAATGGCGGTGGTCGACCCACCGTACTGCGCGCCGTAATAAATACCGGCCAGCATGATCAATGCGGATACCGGCGGGAGCGCGTAGGTGGCGGGCAACAACATGGCGATGGTGGCCACGGGGCCGATGCCCGGCAACACACCGATCAAGGTGCCCAGAATACAACCGGCGAAGGCGTACAGCAGGTTGATCGGCGTGAAAGCCACGCCAAACCCAAGTGAAAGATTTGCAATCAGATCCATTTTTTTTCCTTAGCCGGTGATGAAGGAAGGCCACACCGGAAACTGCAGCTTCAAGGCGACGACAAAGGCAAGGTAGCTGCCCACCGCCAGCACCGTCGCCAGAATCAAGGTGGTCTTGAACTTCCAGCCGGCTTCGGCCATGCTGGCAATAAAAGTCAGGGCATAAATCGCCACAATCAGGCCGAAGGCCGGGAACTTGATGGACGGCAAGCCTGCCAGCAGGACGCCAAACACCACGTTGGCGGCGATGACATAAAACAGCGGCTTCCAGGCCCATTTGCCTATTTTGCCGCCACCTACCGTTTCAACCACCAGCGAAGTGAAGGTTATGGCGGCACCGATCACGGCCATCAACACACCCAGCATCAGCGGGAAATAGCCCGGTCCCATGCGTGCCCCGGTGCCGACGTTGTAACTTGTGGCGCCCCACGCAAACGCCACGCCAACACCCATGAACATGAGACCGGCAAAAAAATCTTTCTGATTCTTGATATTCACGGATTGTCTCCTCTGACTAAAGAATGAATCGCTGGATTGTGCATGTTATTGCCCCGGCAAGGGATGTGGCTTTCACTTATGCAAAAAAGCGGCAGAAAACCCGGCCTGTCCCGGCGGGGACAGGGCTCAGGACATCGGCGGTGTGGTGGACAGGATTTCCTCGATGGTGGTCACACCTTCGGCCACCTTGAGCGCGCCGGCCAGGCGCAGGGGACGCATGCCGTCGGTCACCGCCTGGCGCCGCAGCGCATCGATGTTGGGCTCTTTGGTGACCTTGTCCTTGAAGGCCTCGGTGACCGTCAGCAATTCGTACAGGCCCATGCGCCCCATGAAACCGGTCATGCGGCAATCGACACAGCCCACCGGTTTGTAGGGCTGGTAGCCACCATTGACCTGCCAGGGCTTGACGATTTCGGCCAGCGCTTCGCGCGAGCTGCCTTCGTCCTTTTCACGGCACTGCCTGCACAGTGTGCGCACCAGGCGCTGCGCCAGCACACCCAGCAGCGTCGCGTTGATCAGGTAGGAAGGCACACCCAGTTCCATCAGGCGTGACACGGCCGAAGGCGCGTCGTTGGTGTGCAGTGTGCTGAACACCAGGTGGCCGGTCAGGGCGGCCTGCACCGCCATCTCGGCGGTTTGCAGGTCGCGGATCTCGCCGACCATGATGATGTCGGGGTCCTGCCGCATCAGCGCGCGCAGCCCTTCGGGAAAGTCGAAATCCAGGTGCGCCTGGACCTGCGTCTGGTTGAAGGCTGGCTCGATCATCTCGATCGGGTCCTCGATGGTGCTGACGTTGACTTCCTCGGTGGCGATGCGTTTGAGGGTCGAATACAGCGTGGTGGTCTTGCCCGAACCGGTCGGGCCGGTGACCAGCACAATGCCATAGGGACGTTTGACCAGTTGTTCCCAGCGCGTCGCGTCGTGCTGCGAGAACCCCAGCGCATCGAGGTCCTTGACGGTGGTGTCGGGGTCGAAAATCCGCATCACCATTTTTTCGCCGAAAGCCGTCGGCAAGGTGGACAAACGCATTTCGACCTCGTCGCCCCGCGGATTCCGCGTCTTGATGCGGCCGTCCTGCGGGCGGCGTTTTTCAACCACATCCATGCGCCCCAGCAGCTTGATGCGCGCGGTCATGGCGTTGTGCACACCCATGGGCATCTGGTAAACCGGGTGCAACACGCCGTCGATGCGGAAGCGGATCACGCCCTGGTCGCGTCGCGGCTCCAGGTGGATGTCGCTGGCGCGCTGGTCGAAGGCGTATTGCCAGAGCCAGTCCACCACCTGCACCACGCCCTGGTCGTTGGCATCGAGCTGCTTGTTGCTCTTGTTGAGCTCCACCAGCTGTTCAAAACTCGCGGCACCGCTGCTGCCGCCAGCCTTCATCGCGGCCTTGACCGATTTGGCCAGCGCAAAAAATTCCGCCGTGTAGCGGGCGATCTCCGTCGGGTTGGCCACCACCAGGCGCACGCTGCGTTTGGCCTGGCGCTCGACTTCGGACACCCAGTCGGTGATGAAGGGCTCGGAGGTTGCGATCACCACCTCGGCGCTGGTCACCTGCACCGGCAACACCTTGTGGCGCTCGGCATACAGCGCCGACATGGTGTCGGCGACCTTGCCCACATCGACTTTCAAGGGGTCGATGCGCAGATAACCGAGGCCGGCGCGGCCGGCCAGCCACTGGGCGATGGTCTCGATGTCCAGCGGCTTGCCGTCGGCCACCCGCGTCATGCTGACACTGGCCAGCCGGATCAGCGGGTGCTGGGCGGTTTGCACCTGCCCACAACGCGCAATCGTGCGCTGAGCCTCGGCGGCCGAGATGACGCCGTCTTCACTGAGCCATTCGACCAGGCGGCGCCAGTCCAGCGGTCCCGCCGGGACGGGCTTGCCAGTCGTTTCAGGGCGGGGTCTGGAGGGCGTGGCGGGGCGCATGGGGGCACTTTAACTGAAGCGCTCAATACACCGGCTTGAACAGACGCAGCCATTTTTTGGCGGGCAGGCCAAAGCGCGATTCGATCACGTCGGCCTTCTGCACCAACTCGGGGCGCTCGGGCCGGGTCGGCTCGCGCTGCGCCGCCACAATCGTGTTGCCTTCGCGCGTCGGCTTGAAGGCCCAGACCGATTCCGGGCCAAAAGCTTCGGCGATTTTTTCGAGGGAGCGCAGGTAGCTGGAATCACGGCCAAACAGGTTGACCGTCATCACGCCGTCCTCGCTGAGCGCGTCGCGGCAGTCGGCGTAAAAGGCTTCGCTGTCGAGCACCGGCGCTGCCGCTTCGTGGTCATACAGGTCCACCTGCAGCACATCGACCCGGCCCTGGTGCAGCGGATGGCGGATTTCCTGCGCCGCATCGGCAAGAATGACCTGCAGGCGCGCATCATCCTTCGGCAGCTTGAACCACAGCCGGCAGGCAGCAATCACCTGCGGGTTGAGTTCGACGGCCGTGGTTTTCATCTTCAGTTTTTTGTAGCAGAACTTGGTCAGCGCGGCCGAGCCCAGGCCCAGCTGCATGGCATGCCGCGAGGCTACCGCGTCGGGTTCGACAAACAGCAGCCAGGCCATCATGCGCTGGACGTACTCGAGCTCGATGTCGAAAGGTTTGTCCAGCAACATGGAGCCCTGGACCCATTCGGTCCCCAGGTGCAGGTAACGGACGTCGCCGAAGTCGGAAAAATTGACCTCGGGCAGGTCCAGGGGGGTGTCAGTGTCTTTGCGCGCCATCGGTTCAGTCAGTCGATCAGTCGGTGTTTTTCAAATACGTCGCGCCAGGCCGCGAGTTTGCGCTCGAAAGACCAGGAGGCATTGGCCGGGCTGGTGGACGGCAATCGATAGACCGGCAGCCCCAGCAGCGAAGTGTGACGGGCATGCTTGAAACTCTCGCCGCCATTGTGGGCGATGGCTTCAAGCCGGGGGCACAGTTGCCGCAGCGCCGCAAAATCATTGACCACCGGCTGGCGGATGGCGCTGTCCAGGCGGCCTTCGCGCTCGCAGGCCGCATACACGTCCCAGACGCCGAGCTGCCTGGCGAGCAGCCAGTCGCTACGATTTTGATAGCTGTCCACGCCCGATGGACATGGGCCGGAGGGCCAAATGGCTTGCAAAATCCGCCAGAAGTGATTCTGCGGATGGCCGTAATACTGCTGCGCCGCCAGCGAGGCCACGCCCGGGAAACTGCCAAGGATCAGCAGCCGGGTCTGCGGCGACACCAGCGGCGGCAGGCCGGTCAGCATGGCAGCAGGGTCTGCAGTCTGGGCAGGGCCAACAGCGCATTCGTGGTGCTGGCCGCAGCCAGTTCATCGACGCTTTGGCCGCGCAGCTGCGCCACCACCGCCGCAATCCGCGGCAACTCGGCCGGCTCGTTGCGGCCTTGCGCCCGGCCCTGGGCCCGCTGCTCCGCCGTGGCGTACAGCCAGTGCGGCGCGATGTCGGGGGCGTCGGTTTCCAGCACCAGCGCATCAGGCGGCAGCGTGGCCGCCAGGCGCCGCAACTGCAGCGCGCGCTCAAAAGTCACCGCGCCGCCGAAGCCGAGTTTGAGGCCCAGCTTGATGAATTCACCGGCTTGCTGATCACTGCCGTTGAAGGCGTGGCCTATGCCTTGCCAGGCCTCGCCCTGGGGCGCCAGCTCCCGCAGGTGTTTGAGCAGGCGGTCGGCCGATCGCCGCACATGCAGGATCACCGGCAGGCCGTGTTTGCGCGCCAGCTTGAGCTGCTCGCGGTAGAAAAACTCCTGGCGCTCGCGCAGCGGGCTTTGCTTGAGTTCAGGCACAAAATAATCGAGCCCGATTTCGCCCACCGCCACCAGCCGCGGGTCGGTTTTGCGCAAGGCCAGTTCGGCGTCCAGCAGCGCCAGATCGCCGTCGCCAGCCTGTTTGACATACAGCGGGTGAATCCCCAGCGCATAACTGTCGCCAAACTGGTGCGCCAGCTCCCGCACCGCCGCAAAGTTGAAGACACCGACGGCCGGCAGCACACACAGGGCCACCCCGGCCGCGCCGGCCCGGGCGCGCATGGCGGCGCGGTCGGCCGCGAACTCGCCGGCATCGAGGTGGCAATGGGTGTCTATCCAGACGGGCATGAGCCAATGATGCCTGAATCGCCCCGGCAATATCCCCGCGGATGCCTGAACTATATGCAGGGATGCACAAGACGTGATACCGTGTATTTGTCAGTCCAGAAAATCATTTTTACAGGTGACACGGATGCGCAGGCCCGCCCGCTACAGCAGCTCCAGCAGACCCTCCACGGGCGCGCCGCACGAAGCGTCCGCCGCCGTGCCGGCGCCCGACACAGCGGCTCCGCCCCCCTCCCGTTTTTTCTCACCCTCCAGTCCCCGCCTGCTCTGGTCGGCGCTGATTGTCCTGGCCGCCCTGCTGTGCCTGAGCCTGTCCCTGTCGCTACGGCCCATGCCACGCAAGCTGACCCAGGACGACATCAATGCGGCGGTGCTCAAGACCCTGGAAACCACCCAGCTGCCGTCGGCCGTGGCCAGGGCTTATGAGGCAATCCGGCCCTCGGTGGTGCGCGTCATGTCTTACGGCAAAAGCAAGGATGGCAAGGAAGATGTGGAATACGGCGTCGGCACCGGCGTGGTGATTGTCGACAAGGGCATCATCCTGACCAACCTGCATGTGGTGCAGGGCGCGCAAACCATCAAGGTGGTGTTTTCCGACGGGCTGGAGTCCACCGCACACATCACCGGCCTGCAGCCCGAGAACGACCTGGCCGTGTTGCAGGCCCACAAGATCCCGGACGACATGATTGCCGCCACCATGCGTTCGACCGGCGACCTCGCGCCCGGCGATCATGTGCTCGCCGTCGGCTACCCCTTCGGCATCGGTCCCTCGGCGTCTTCGGGCGTGATCTCCGGCCTGCAGCGCACCTTCCGTTCGCCCGAAGGCAAGCAGGACATCCGCAACCTGATCCAGTTCGACGCCGCCGCCAACCCCGGCAACTCGGGCGGCCCGCTGGTCACCATGGACGGCGAGGTGGTCGGCATCGTCACCGCCATCCTGAACCCCAACCAGCAGCGCAGCTTTGTCGGCATCGCCTTTGCGGTGCCAATTGAGAACGCCGCCTCGGCCGTCGGCCTGACCCCCTTCTGAACAAGGACCTTCACCCATGCAAACCCAGACATCCTCGCAGGACGCGCACACCGCGCAACTCATGGAACAGATCCTTTACGAGGTCAAGCGCGTCGTGGTCGGCCAGGACCGCTTCCTCGAACGCGTGATGGTCGCCATCCTCGCCCAGGGCCACCTGCTGGTCGAAGGTGTGCCCGGCCTGGCCAAAACCCTGACCGTCAAAACGCTGGCCAACACCATCCAGGGCAATTTCAAGCGCATCCAGTTCACCCCCGACCTGGTACCGGCGGATCTGGTGGGCACCCGCATTTACAACCAGAAAACCGGCGACTTCAGCACCTCGCTGGGGCCCGTGTTCACCAACCTGCTGCTGGCCGACGAGATCAACCGGGCACCGGCCAAGGTACAGAGCGCGCTGCTGGAAGTGATGCAGGAGCGTCAGGTGACGATTGCCGGCGAGACACACAAGGTGCCCGAGCCTTTTCTTGTCATGGCCACGCAGAACCCGATCGAAACCGAAGGTACCTACCCGCTGCCTGAGGCGCAGGTGGACCGCTTCATGATGAAGGTGCTGGTGGACTACCCGACCGATGAGGAAGAATTCGTCATCGTCCAGCGCGTGATCGGCCCGGCCGTGGCGGTCTCCAGCGTGGCGACCACTGCGCAACTGGCCGAACTGCAGCGCGAGTGCCGCCGGGTGTATGTGGACCCGTCGCTGATCCAGTACGCGGTGCGCCTGGTCTCGGCCACCCGCACGCCCGAAAAACACGGCCTCAAGGAGCTGGACCGCTTCATCACCTTCGGCGCCAGCCCGCGCGCCACCATCAACCTGACCGAGGGCGCGCGCGCCCTGGCCATGCTGCGCGGCCGCACCTACGCCCTGCCCGAAGACATGACCGACCTGGTGCCCGATGTGCTGCGGCACCGGCTGGTCTTGTCTTATGAAGCCCTGTCCGAAGGGCTGGATGCCGACACCGTGGTGGCCAAAATCATGGCCAAGGTTCCGGCGCCGGCCCGGCCACTCGAGCATGAAAAACTGGCAGCTTGACTGTGGTCCTCGTGCTACGCACTAAGTTGCATTGACCTGACATGAAAAACTGGTTTCGCAAGTCCACCCAGGTCCGGGATGACGAAGCTCCCGTTCGGGCGTCAGTCCAGCCGTTGGCGGGCGCCGAACATGTGTTGCGCCGCCTCGAATGGACCGTGCTGCGCCGGCTCGATGGCCTGTTGCAGGGCGACTACCGGACCCTGATGCGCGGCACCGGCATGGACCTGGCCGACCTGCGCGAATACCAGCTCCATGACGACGTGCGCCACATCGACTGGAACGTCACCGCGCGCCAGCAGTCGCCGCATGTGCGTGTGTTCACCGAAGACCGCGAGATGGCCAGCTGGTTTTTGCTGGACCTGAGCCCCTCGGTGGATTTCGGTTCCGGCAACCAGCGCAAAAGCCAGGTCTCGGCGGAATTTGTCACCGTGCTGGCGCGCATGCTGACACGCCACGGCAACCGCGTCGGCGCCATGTTGTACGGCAGCGGCGTGGACACCGTGTTGCCGGCGCGTGGCGGCCGGCCGCACGTGCTGCACATGCTGCACGCGATGCAGACCCGGCCCGAAAGCACAGGCAGCGAACCCACGCGTCTCGACGATCTGCTGCGCTCGGCTGCGCGCATGCTGCGCCGTCGCTCGACGGTGTTTGTGGTGTCTGACTTCATCAGCGAACCTGGCTGGGAAAAAACCCTGGGCCAGCTGGCGCAGCGCCATGAGGTGGTGGCAGTGCGCCTGCTCGATCCGCTGGAACTGGAACTGCCCGACCTGGGCCTGATTCCCATCCGCGACGCGGAAACCGGCGCGCAGTTGCTGGTGGACACCCACGACGCGGGTTTCCGCAAGCGTTTTGCGCGTATCGCCGCCCAGCGCGAGGCCGAATTGCGGCAGGCGCTGGTGCGCGCCGGCGTGGATGCGCTGGAGCTCTCCACCGACGGCGACCTGGTGGACGCCATCATGCGTTTTACCGAACTTCGCAAGCGCCGCGGCCAGGCCTCGGGCGCTGCGGGCAAGGGCCAGCGCAAACTGCCCGACCATCTCAAGGCGGCCGCCTGAGCGCGGCCCGCAGGAGTCACTTCCATGAACGCACCCGTCACCTTTCTCTGGCCGCAGTTCCTGTGGCTGCTGCTTGCGCTGCCGCTGCTGGTCGCGGTGTATGTCTGGCTGCTGCGCCGCAAAAAGAAAATGGCGCTGCGTTACGCCAGCCTGTCCATCGTGCGCGAAGCCATGGGCAGCGGCCAGAGCTTGCGGCGCCATATCCCGCCGCTGCTGTTCCTGCTGGCCATGGCGGCCATGCTGCTGGCCGCGTCGCGCCCGTTCGCCGTGATCACCCTGCCTTCCCAGCAGGAAACCATCATCCTGGCCATGGACGTGTCGGGCAGCATGCGCGCGACCGACGTGCAACCGAATCGCCTGGTCGCCTCGCAGAATGCCGCCAAGGCCTTCCTGGCCGAGTTGCCGCGCAGCGTGCGTGTCGGCATCGTGGCCTTTGCCGGCACCGCCTCGGTGGTGCAGCCGGCCACCCTGAGCCGCGAGGACCTGGTCACGGCGATCGACAAGTTCCAGTTGCAGCGCGCCACGGCCATCGGCAATGCCATCGTGGTGTCGCTCAGCGAACTGTTCCCCGACGCCGGCATCGATCTCGCGTCGCTGACTTACGGCCGCAACCGCAGCGGTGGGGTGGCCATCGACCAGGCGCCCAAGGAGCCGAAGAAGGAATTCACGCCGGTGGCGCCGGGCTCCTACAGCTCGGCCGCGATCATCCTGCTGACCGACGGCCAGCGCACCACCGGCGTTGACTCGCTGGAAGCGGCCAAAATGGCTGCCGACCGCGGTGTGCGCATCTACACCGTGGGTGTGGGCACGGTGGACGGCGAGACCATCGGCTTCGAAGGCTGGTCCATGCGCGTCAAGCTCGACGAGGAAACCCTCAAGCAGGTGGCCAGCCGCACCCAGGGCGAGTATTTCTACGCCGGCACGGCGAACGACCTGAAAAAAGTCTATGAAACCCTGAGCTCACGGCTGACCGTCGAGAAGAAGGAAACCGAAATTTCCGGTCTGCTGGCGCTCGGCGCGGCGCTGCTGGCGCTGATGTCGGCGTCACTGTCCTTGCTGTGGTTTAACCGGATTCTTTGAATCCGCTCCGTGCCCGCCCACCCAGACATCACGCTGCGGCAGTGGTTCGTCCTGGACAGTAGGACCGACTCCCCACTCCCACCCCTGGCCCCTCCCTCGCCCCGCTGGGCGATGGAGGGGGACTTCATTTGGCCGCGTGCGCTGCGCTCGCGTGCAAACATGACCGTTCGTTGGGATTCCCGTCCTTGAAGCGCTTTGCGCTTCAAGGACTCCGGATTCTTGTCCCCGCATTGGTAGTTCACCACCCGTCGGGCTGGGCCGAGGAGCGCAGCAAAAAATGGATCAGGGCGAGCGATTGTCTGAGCCGAAGGCGAGTTCGA
>LNFM01011381.1_pt1 | contig 12117 bp, 5 predicted proteins | sample 596031 | NCBI WGS metagenome assembly LNFM01 (sample SAMN04254537, study PRJNA301005) | activated carbon metagenome | isolation source: dual media filters at the Ann Arbor, Michigan drinking water treatment plant | place: USA: Ann Arbor | reverse complement strand
CGATCGCAAACAGCGCCCCATCGACATACTCGTGCCGATGTGAGTTCGCACGCTCCCGGGCCAGGTAATCCTTGGCCGAGCAGATCTCGATGACGCGCGCCGTATCCGCCATGATTCCAGAGCCTTCGTTCAACTCTTTAGCTAAAGACTACCACACGCCTCTTCCTACTCCCTACTCCCTACTCCCTACTCCCTACTCACCTTCCCCTTCAGCCACATCGCGATCGTTTCCCATATCTGCTCTTCCGGCATTCCCGGCGTGCGGCCCATGTGCCGGCCTTCCGGGTACACCCGAGCCTCCTTCGGCTGGCCATGCTCCATCAGCAGGTACACGTCCGCGATCGGCGCCTGATCGTCCCGCTTGCCGTTGATCCCGAGGATCGGCGCGCTCGGGCCATCGAGCAGCCCCATGGTCAGAAGCGAAAACTTCCCGATGTTGTCGATGAACTCGTCCATCGTTTTCCAGCCGGTCGCCTGCCCCCGAGCTTCCAGCAGACTCGCCGCACCGAACAGATAGGTCTCGCCCCCCGTCGTGAACGCTGGCACCAGCCACTCGCGCTGAAAACCGAGATGCACGTTTCCGCCATGGAACACTGCGCCCCTGATCCGCTCCGCCTGCGTATGTGCGAGCCGCGCCGCCCAATAGGCGCCGAAACTGCCACCCCACAGCCCGATCCGGTTGCCATCAACGTCCGCGCGCCCGGCAAGATGATCGAGCCAGGCCCGAAAGGTGGCCTCCGCATCGGGATCGCTCCACAGCACGGGAGCCTCTCCCGTTCCCGGCATGTCGATCGCGAGCGAGGCCATCCCGTGCCTCATGAGCAGCGCTGCGTGCGGCGCGCGGTCCTCCTTCCAGCCATCGACCCCACCCCATTGGATCACCACGGGCGGGTTGGCGACACCCGGCGGCTTCTGCAGATAACCAGTGAGCTTCCCTTTCTTGAACGGGATCTCCACGACCTCGAACGGCACATCGAACCCCGTGGCAGCCTTTCGGAAAGCACGGACGGAATGATGGTACGCGGTCTTCTTGCCCGCAGTGCTGAACGTCGGATAGCGCCCGGTCCGATAGTAATCGAACGCCAGCATGTAGATGTCGGCGAGCTCCTTGCCGGTCACGCCCGCCTTCGCGGCGGCATCGCCCTGGTCTTCGTAAGCGCGCCCGACCTTGCACCACTCTTCCGCCCAGTGATCGCGATCGAGACTCTTCAATGCCGACGTTACCCGCCGCGCGTCCTCGATATCGAGACCCTCGAACGGATGAAACTTGCCCGCCCGGCGCATTACCTCCGCAATGACCTCGTCCAGCGTACGCTCGGCTGCGCGTTGCGTGGCCATGTGTTCCCTCTCCCGCCGCAATTTTTTGGTTGGATGCGACTGTACCCGCCAGCCGATACCGTGCAAACCCGGAAGGTTGGCCCCGCGCTAGGCGCCGCGCGCTGCCTCACCCTGTGGATTGCGTGCGCCAATCTCCCCGACGCTCGTTTCATCTCACCATTAGCCATGCACTGATCCGCAACTTCCGCCATCATGACCACCTGATTCGCCCAGCGCTGCTGACGACGAGTATTGGCTTTCCAGCAGCCTCGCCCGAAGGCACTGCCCATGAACGCGCCCGCACGCAATTTGACCGCCGCTTCTCCCGTCGCACCGCCCGCTGCGGCGGCGGCGATGGCGACACTCGCGATGCCGAAGTTCATCCACCTCAAGGTGCATTCGGCCTATTCGCTGCTGGAAGGCGCGTTGCCGATACCCAAGCTCGCCAAGATGGCGGAGAAGTATGGCCACCCCGCCATCGCGCTGACCGACACGAACAACATGTTCGGCGTACTGGAAGCCTCCGATAAACTCGCCGGCTCCGGCATCCAGCCGATTGCCGGCATTTCGCTCAGCCTCGACTTTCAGGAGAAGAAGGCCGAGCGCCGTAATCCCAGCGGTTCGCCCGTACGTGCTCTCCCCCATAAGGATGGCTTGATCGCCCTCTACGCAATGACAGAGGAGGGCTACTCCAACCTCATGCAGCTCATTTCCAAGGCCCACTTGGAAAGCCCGGATACCGAAGGCCCGCATATCAAGATCGCGGATCTGGCCACCCGCGCAGCCGGAATCATTGCGTTGACTGGCGGCCCTGACGGCCCGATCGACCGCGTAATGCGCGAGGGCCAGGACGCCATCGCAGAAAGCCGCATTGCGACGCTGCTACAGATCTTTAGCGACCGCCTCTACGTCGAGATCCAGCGCCACGGCTTGAAGGAAGAAGCTGCCGTAGAGCCCCGACTGCTCGATTTCGCCTACAAGCTCGGCATTCCCGTCGTAGCGACCAACGAAGCCTACTTCGCCGCGCCCGACGATTACGAGGCTCACGACGCATTGATCTGCATTGCCGAAGGCAAGTACATCGTCGAGGACGACCGGCGACGCCTCACACGCGAGCACTATTTGAAGACTGCCGCGGAGATGGCGGAACTGTTCGCCGATTTGCCCGAGGCGCTGAGCAACACCATCGAAATCGCCCAGCGCTGCACCTATCGCGTCCGGGGTAAGAAACCTATTCTGCCGGCATTCGTGAAGGTGGAACAAGGCTCGAGCCAGGAGGATCGCCAGGCCGCCGAGCACGTAGAGCTGGAACGCCAGGCGAGGGAAGGTCTCGACGCCCGCCTGGAAGTGACGCCGCTCGCCGCCGGATTTACGCGAGAGGACTACGACAAGCGCCTCGCCTACGAGATCGATATCATCGCGCGGATGAAGTTCCCCGGCTACTTCCTGATTGTTGCCGACTTCATCAAGTGGTCGAAGTCGAACGGCGTCCCCGTGGGCCCCGGCCGTGGCTCCGGTGCAGGCTCACTCGTCGCCTGGGCGCTGACCATCACCGACCTCGACCCGCTCCGCTTCGGCTTGCTGTTCGAGCGGTTCCTCAACCCGGAACGCGTGTCGATGCCTGACTTCGACATCGACTTCTGCCAGGACAAGCGCGGCGAGACGATCAGGTACGTCCAGCAGAAATATGGCCGCGACCGCGTCGCCCAGATCATCACCCACGGCAAGCTGCAGGCGCGCGCCGTATTGCGCGACGTCGGCCGCGTGCTGCAGATGCCGTTCGGCCAGGTATCGAAGCTGTGCGGGATGGTACCGAACAACCCGGCGGCGCCCGTCACGCTCGAAGAAGCGATCGAAGGCGAGCCCAAACTCCAGGAAGAGCGCGACAACGACCCGATGGTCGCTCGCCTGCTCGAAATCTCGCTTAAGCTCGAAGGCCTGTTCCGTCACGCATCGACCCACGCCGCGGGCATGGTGATCGGCGACCGTCCCTTGGCCGAACTGGTGCCGCTCTACCGCGATCCGAAGTCGGATATGCCGGTCACGCAGTTCAATTGGAAGTTCGTCGAAGCTGCTGGCCTCGTGAAATTCGACTTCCTCGGCTTGAAGACGCTGACTGTTCTTCAGAAGGCCGTCGACCTCATCAAGAAGTGCCGCGGCATCGACGTTGATCTCTCGCGCGTTTCGATCGACAACGACTATCCCGAAGCCAACAAGGCCTACGACTTACTTGCGAAGGCCGATACGGTCGGCGTGTTCCAGTTGGAATCGACCGGCATGCGCGACAGCTTGAAGAAGCTGAAGCCCGACCGCTTCGAGGACATCATTGCCATGGTGGCGCTCTACCGCCCCGGCCCGATGGACAACATTCCAACCTACATTCATCGCAAGCATGGCGAGGAGCCGGTCGACTGCCTCCATCCGCTTCTCGAAGGTATCCTGAAGGAAACCTACGGCGTCATCATCTACCAGGAGCAGGTGATGCAGATCGCCCAGGTGATGGCCGGGTACAGCCTCGGACAAGCCGATCTTCTCCGCCGCGCGATGGGCAAGAAAGACAAGAACGAAATGGCGAAACAGCAGGCGCTGTTCGTCGAAGGCGCCATGAAAAACGGCGTTAAGAAGGACGATGCTATCTACATCTTCGAGCTGGTCGACAAGTTCGCCGGCTACGGTTTCAACAAATCCCATGCCGCCGCTTACGCCCTCGTCAGCTACCACACGGCCTACCTCAAGGCGAATTTCCGCGAGGAATTCCTGGCCGCATCCATGACGCTCGAATTGGCCAACACCGACAAGCTCGCCGGCTTCGCTGCCGAAGCGCGCAAGTCCGGCATCGCTGTACTGCAACCGTGCATCAATACGTCCGAAGTCGAATTCGGCGCGCAGCCGGGAACACCAGAAAACCCCGGCGCCATAGTCTACGCGCTCGCCGCCTTGAAGAACATCGGCTCCGCCGCAATGGAAACCGTAGCCGCGGAACGCGATGCTAAGGGCCCCTTCAAGGACCTCGCAGACTTCGCAGGTCGCATCGATCCCAAGATACTCAATAAGCGCGCGATCGAAATGCTGGCGGCCGCCGGTGCTTTCGACAAGCTCGAAGATAACCGCTCGCTCGTTCACGGCAACGCCGACGTCATTCTGAGCGAAGCCGGCAAGCGCGGCGCCGACAATGCCGTCGGCCAATTCGACATGCTCGGCGCGATGTCTTCCGGCGGTAAGAAATCGGATGTGGTTCTCAAGCTTCGCCCCGCGCGGATGTGGACTCCGATGGAACGCCTCGACATGGAGTTCAGCGCGGTCGGATACTTTCTCACCGGCCACCCCCTCGACGAATACGAGACGGCGCTAGCCTCCATCGGTGTCAAACGCTACGCGGAATTCGCAGCCGAGGTGACGGGCTCCGCGAGCGCACGCGTCGCGGCAATCGTCGTGGCGGCCCGCGAGCGCCGCTCCGCCAAGGGCAATAAGTTCGCGTTCGGCATGTTCTCCGACGCCAGTGGCCAGTTCGAGGCGATCATCTTCGGTGACACGCTGTCGGCGGCCGGCGATCTGCTCCAAGCCGGCACGCCCGTTCTGCTAGGCCTCGCCGGAGAACGCGTGGACGGCGATACCTTGAAGCTCCGCGTCGATTCGATCCAGGCCCTCGACGCGGTCGTCGGCAATGTCGACAGCCAGCTCCGCATCACGTTCGCGCCGGAAAAACTATCCGCCCAGCGGTTGGGCTCCGCATTCGCCGAATTGCGCTCGTACTTGAAGCCCGGCCGTGGCGAGATCCGTCTCGTCGTCGCCCTGGCAGACGAAGCCCGCGAGGTCGAAGTCGCCCTCCCGGGCCGTTACGACGTCTCCCCCTCGAGCCGCGGCCTCCTCTCCACCGTCCCCGGCGTCATGGCCGTGATGGAAGGTTGAATGACAGTACTGGCAGAGCTTGACCCGCCACAGCCTGCTAGTCGAAAGTCCGCGCCACCGAGACACAACACGAGGTCGCCCCCCATGCGCTGGATCCGCTACACCGCCGCCAATCAGACCGCTTATGGCATCCTCGAAGGCGACACGATCCGCGAAGTTCGCGGCACGCCCTTCACTGAAACCGAGCACACGGGCAAAACGCACAAGCTCGCCGACGTGAAGATCGAGTTGCCCGTGGTGCCGCCGACGTTCTACGCCGTCGGATTCAACTACACCGATCACATCAAGAAGGTCGCTGCGCGCACCGGCAACCCCGTCGATCTGCCGACCCAGCCCGACGTCGGCTACCGCGCCAACAATGGCCTCATCGCGCAAGGTGAACCAGTCGTCATCCCCAGGGACGCGACCGACGCCGTCCAATATGAAGGCGAACTGGTCGTCGTCATCGGCAAGAAAGCGAAGCACCTGACCGAGGCGAACGCCCTCTCGTGTGTGCTGGGCTACACCATCGGCAACGACGTTTCAGAGCGCTCCTGGCAGAAGTCGGATCGCACGCTCTGGCGCGCCAAGAACACCGACACGTTCAATCCCATGGGCCCGTGGATCGAGACCGACGTGAAGCTCGACGAGCTCGAGACGCGCGTCTCCGTCAATGGCAAGGAAAGTCTCCGCTTCAAGACGAACGCTATGCTGTTCGGCGTCGAGCGCTACATCGCGACGATCACGAAATACATCACGCTCTATCCGGGCGATGTGATCTGGATGGGCACCGATGGCGCCTCACCCAATCTCAAAGCCGGCGATGTCGTTGACATCGAAATCACCGGCATCGGCACGCTGACCAATCCGTTCGTCGCCGAGAAATAGCAAAGGCGGGCGGAATACGCAGCGTAGTCTGTCGCCGGCTTCGAGGCTTCAGGCTCGCGCCTTGGCAACCGGCGCCGGAGCAGCCTTCAGCTCCGCTCTGAGATTGCCCAATGCCACCGCGACGGCCTGGAAAGCACTCTCGATTGCCGCGACATCGCCGATGTTGCCGTCGGCGTCCCACTCGGTCGCCGACTTCATCTTCGCCTCGAGATCCTTGCACAGTGCCGAAAGCGCAAGCGCGCCGATATTCGCACTCGACGACTTCAGCGAATGCGCGTGCATCTTCAGCTGCGCGACGTCTTGCACCACGAGTGCTGCGAGCATCTGCTGGATAGCCTTCGGCGCGTAGCCCAGATAGGTCTCCACGAGCCGCGCGACCAGCGACGGATGTGTCTTCTGCATCTGACGCAGTTGATCGAGATTGAGCGCCGCTTCGACCGCGGATGTTTCGACCGGCACCGCCGCGTCGCCCAACACAGGCCCCTCGACCGGAACCGCAACCGGCCCGGATGCTGGCGTCGAGACCAACGCGGCACCGGCAGCCTCCGGTTTCGCCTTCGGTGCCCAACGCGCGAGAAGCTCCTTCAGCTGCTGCTCCGAGAACGGCTTACTCATGTAGTCGTCCATACCTGCCTCCAAACACTGGGCTCTGTCTTCTGCGAATGCATTTGCGGTAACCGCAACGATGATCATCGGCCGTCTCGTCCCAGCCGCCTCCAATTCCCGGATACGGCGTGTTGCCGTAAGCCCATCCATCTCGGGCATCTGGCAATCCATCAGCACGATGTCGAACTGCCCGGTCAGCACCGCATCGACGGCGAGTTTTCCATTCTCCGCGCCTTGGACCTCGCAGCCCATACTCGTGAGGTACTCGTGCGCGACTTCGAAATTCACGGGATTGTCCTCGGCCACGAGCACGCGGAGCCCAAAGTTCGACGCTCCTTCCGCGACCCCGGCAACAGCCTCGGGATCGTCGACGACGACGCTATCGCCAGCACCGGATTGCTCCCGCCCACCATGCTCACCGAGCACGAGCGTCGCTGCCTCTAGCAAGTCGTCGCGGTGCACGGGCTTGGTCAGAAACGCACCGAAGCCCAGTTCGCGGGCGACCCGCGTATCGCCCTTCCAGCTCATCGACGTAAGCATGATGAGTTTCATACCGGCGAGCTTCGGATTGCCACGCACCATGTGGGCAAACTCCAGCCCGTTCGCTTCCGGCATCACCATATCGACGATCGCGATCGCATAGGCATTGTGCTCCGCCTCTGCTCCGACCAGCGCGTCGTAGGCCTCCCGCGCAGATCCAACGCCCTTTGTTTCGACGTTCCAATCGGCGAAATAAGTCTGAATCACTTCGCGGTTGAGTGCCCGGTCGTCGACGACCAGAACCCGGCGACCGGAAAGAAGTCGCGCATCGGGTTTCGACGGCGCCCTTCCTAAGCTCGCCTCGCGTGCCGGCAATGTCAGCGAAAAAAGAACCGTGGTGCCCTTCCTCGGCGCGCTGGTCAGCTCCGTCTTGCCGCCCATCAATTCGACGAGATGCCTGGAAATCGAGAGCCCCAATCCCGTTCCGCCGAAGCGCCTCGATATCGAAGTGTCCGCCTGCTGAAACGGCAGGAACAAGCGCTGCTGAACTTCTTCCGAGATTCCGATGCCCGTGTCGCGGATCTCGAACGTCACGTCGGCCATGCCATCCGCGATCCCATTGCAGCCTATCCTGACCGCCACCTCACCTTCGTTCGTAAACTTCACAGCATTACTGATGATGTTGGTCAGAACCTGCCGAAGCCGACCGGAATCACCAGAGACAACCGCCGGTACATCGCTCGCGATGTAGAGGCTCAGCTCCAGCCCCTTGCGTTGCGCCTCGCCTGCGAGCAGATCGATCGTCTCCTCGATCGAATTCCTGAACGCGAAGTCGTGACAATCGAGTTCGAATTTGCCTGACTCGATACGCGACAGATCGAGGATGTCGTTGATGATCGTGAGCAGTCGTTTCGCAGAGCTGCTGATGATCCCGGTGAACTTCCGCTGCCGTTCGGTAAGTTCCGTCCGCAACAGCAGATCTGTCATGCCGAACACACCGTTCATAGGTGTGCGGATCTCGTGGCTCATGTTAGCGAGGAATAGCGACTTTGCTCGATTTGCCGCCTCTACCGAGCGGTTTGCCTCACGCAGATCCGCTTCGACTTTGAGTCGCTCCTGCCGCTCGAGGGCCAGCGACGCGAAATTGGCGATTGCGATGGCGAAAAGACGCTGCTCCGCCGTCCACTTCAACGGCGGACCTACATGCTCGATACAAAGCACACCTTCCGTCCGGCCGCCGTGAACGATCGGAACATCCAGCATCGAACCGACATTGAGCGGACGAAGATATCTCTCCAAGAACTCCGACAACCGCGGATCATTCTGCGCGTCGTCGATAGAAAGCTCGTCTTGCGCAAACAGCGCTCGGAAATAGCTCGGATACTTATCGACTTGCAGTTCCTGGCCGCTGCTGTGGTCGCCGCGCATCGAAGCATACAAATCGATACAACGCAGCACGTCCCGCTCTGGTGTGAATATCCAGATGCTCACGCGTCCCACATCGAGCGTCGCAGCAGTGATACGTGTCAGATTGCCGAACGCGATCTCGAGATCTCCGCTCCGGAACTCGTCGCTCTTCGTGACCCAGGACAGCACGCTCTGCTGATTGATCAGCCGCTGCGTGCGCTGATTCACTCGGTCTTCCAGCCGGGCATTGAATGTTTCTAGTTCATTGTATTGGCGCACCAGTATCCCATCGGCGCGCCTGACGACCAGCAGCAGCACGACATAAAGCGTCCCGAGCGCGCCGACGAGCATCGTCATCACTGTCCAGAGCTCGCGGTCGAGCTCGCGAGTGTAGGCGCTGATGTCCGTGTAGAGCTCGAACACACTCTGGAGTATTCCGTTTTCGTCTCTGATAGGCACGTATGTCTCGGCGACGACCCTGCCCGTGAAGTTGCTGCCGAACGAACTGAGCACATCGCGATGACTGTACCTCGTCGACGCTATGCCGCCTGCTACGACAGACAGGAACCGTAGATCTTGCGACTTGCTCTGGCCGATTTCCGCCGGATTCGACGAATAGGCGGTGAGCCCCATGGCCGAATAGATCTTCACCTTCAACACGGGAAGATTGCGCGTCAAGGAACGCAGCTCCGCGTCGAGGTGCCTCGTTTCGATCTGAGCGCGAAGATCATCGCCGGTCGTCTCTGGCGGCTGATGCAGATAAGCCGCATACTTCTCGCTGATCGAGTTTGCGAACGTATAGGCCTGCGCAACGTTCCTGTCCTCGACGAGCTGGATGAGATTGCGATGCTCGAACCAACGGAAGCCGAAGACGAGCACCGTCGAGATCGCAGCGATCGCCAACGCGCTCATGACCGAAAAGTGCTTCAGCAGTTTGAACATGAATGCAACGGGCTCTTCGTACGAACAACTGGAACGCTCGGTTCAAAGCCGCATAGAACCGCAGATCGCTCCTCCGATCGATTGCAACCCCCTCCGGAACGGAGGTGACACGATTCCGGCCTCGCTTAAGCCCGCGGCATCGGAGATGTCAGTCCGCCCGGCTGACCCGGCGTCCGGAACATCGGCTTTTCGGCAAACTCGATCGCAGGGCTGGGCGCGGGCTGAACAATCAGCCCCGCCGAAGAAATTCGGGTTTTCGGGATGGATAAGCGTACAATCGTGCCCTCGCCCATCGTAGAATTGAGCGACATCTTCCCTTCGTGCGCTTCGATGACCACACGGCTGATCGTCAGGCTCGTATTCCTCGAGGTCGACATCTGCTGAGCGACCTGACGGGCCGGCGGCGCTGTTCCCAGAATATCGCGAACCATAGACTCTGGCAGCGCAGGCGCCACATCTTCGATCGTGAACGTGAAGCCACCGTCGCTATCTAGGCGCCCATCGATGGATATGGTCGAATTGCGCGGCGACGATGCGACAGCGCCCTCGATAAGCATCTTCAGTGCTTGATTGATGAGCGAGCGATCTCCCTTCAGGAGCAATTCGTCCGGCAGGCTCTGTCTGAGTTCGATCTCGATACCGCGACGGTCGGCCTTGCCGCGAAGCGCATGCACTGCTTCGATCAGAGATGCCCGCAGAGGAATGTCCTCTTCCTTCAGGAACAACTCTGCCGACATCACGCGGCTGCTGTTCATCATCTTGAGCTGGATCGAATTGAGTTGCTCGAGCGACTTATGCAGATCCTCCGCATACTCACCGTAGATCCGATGCCCCAAGGGACCGTTGACTTCTTTGCGCAGAAGCTCCGCCATCCCTTGCGCCGTCCGGAGCGGCGACTGAAACTCTCCAACCAGCACCGACACGACACGGCTCTTGAGATCGCTAAGGAACTCGGCGGTTCTGATAGCGTCGCGCAGATCGGCCTCTGCCTGCCCTGCCTTCAACACGAAGTTCACGTGCTGCACGAAGAGCGGCCAATTCAGTGGCTTCGCGAGGAACGACGTGGCGCCCGCTTCATATGCCTTCTCGATCGATTCGGTATCGTCGTGTCCCGTGATCACCACCACCGGCATGTGCCGGTGGTTCCCGGTCGTGCGGAGGAGGCTCAGAAACTCGATCCCGGTCATCTCCGGCATGAGAACGTCGACGATGGCGATATCTGGTAATGTCGCCGCGACGACTTCCAGAGCTTCACGCCCATCCCCCGCGGTCACCACATCGAAGCCCGCATCGACCAAGGTGGCGCTGGCGATTTCGCGATAGAAAGGGTCGTCGTCCGCGACGAGGACCCGGCGGCTGATCCGCGTATCGGATTTCTGAAGATCTATCATACGCCCGCAACTTCCCGGCTCGATTGCAAAACACGCGACAGCCGCGATCCCGCCGCGGGACGCCCCACCGAGCCGATCCAACTGCCGTCACCAACGACAGCGCCGGCAGCGGCGACGCGAGTGGAACGACGATCCCACGGGGAATTGAACCATCCGGAGCTTCAGGCTCAACTGACTGGCTTCGGCAGAATTACCCCATGCCAAAATAGCGTAGACAGCGTTCTAAAACAGTTAAGCCAGATCCCCGCATATGTTGAGAAATCGAACCACCGCGGAAAATCTCAGACGAAAAAGGCCCCCGGCAATCGCCGGAGGCCCTCGGGGCATCGAACCGTCAGAGCCGAATGTAACCGCCGTCAGTCGTACTTCATGATCTGAATGACGGCCGGCCCCATGATGACCAGAAACAGCACCGGCAGGAAGAAAATGATCATCGGCACGGTCAGTTTCGGCGGCAGTGCAGCGGCCTTCTTCTCCGCCTCTTGCATACGCATGTCGCGGTTTTCCTTGGCCATCACGCGAAGCGCCGTGCTGACTGGCGTACCGTAGCGCTCCGCTTGAATCAGCGCCGTTGCCACCGCGCGAATACCCGGAAGTCCGGTGCGCTTGCCGAGATTCTCGTAAGCCTGCCGGCGTTCGGGAAGGTACGACAGCTCGGCCGTTGTGAGGCTGAGTTCCTCCGCCAGCTCCAGTGACTGAGCGCCGACTTCACGAGACACCTTGCCGAAAGCAGCTTCGACCGACATGCCCGACTGCACGCAGATCAGCAGCATGTCGAGTGAATCGGGAAATGCCTGCTTGATCGAAACCTGGCGTTTCTGGATGATGTTCTGCAGAAACACGTTAGGCAGATAGAAACCGAGGAACCCACAACCAAGGCTGATGATCAACTTGACGATCGGCGGATACGAAATACTCGGCACCAGCACGAACAGGTACAGAAGTGCCGATAGGATCATGACGAACGGCATGACCAGCCGGAAGAACATGTACGCGACCAGCGGAGCCTGGCCACGAAGTCCAGCCATCTTGAGCGTTTCGCGAATCTCGTCGTTGTCGAACGTCGAACGCAGATCGAAGCGGTCGACGAGTTCCTGCATGAAGCCCTTCGGCGCCTGCCTCAATTTTCCTACGCCGAGTTCCCGCCCTTTCATGTCGGTCAAACGGTTCGCCCGCATCTTGTCGCGTTCGAGCGCCA
>LNFM01011379.1_pt1 | contig 12119 bp, 10 predicted proteins | sample 596031 | NCBI WGS metagenome assembly LNFM01 (sample SAMN04254537, study PRJNA301005) | activated carbon metagenome | isolation source: dual media filters at the Ann Arbor, Michigan drinking water treatment plant | place: USA: Ann Arbor | reverse complement strand
GCCGCAGGCGGCGCACGAACCGCCGGCCGCGGGCGGCAGCACCGACACCGGGGCCGCGCCGGGGCCGGGGGTCTTGGTCTCGTCGGCCGCGGGCGCGGGCGCGGCCAGCGCCCCCACCGCCACGGCCACCCACAACGAGCGGAGCGCGTTCATGCGAGAATCCTTTCTGTGTGACGCGGCGCTCTAGCGCCGGAACTGGTTCATTGTCGCCCCGGCCATGAAGCCGGAGTTCAGCAGCGCCGCGGGGCCGCCCCGCACCCCGCCGGTCATGCCGAGCGCGCCGCCCGCCGGGCTACCGCGCCCGCCGCCCGACACCCCCGCGAGCGCGCCCGCGCCCGAACCGGGCCGAACGCCGTTGGGGTACCAGTGGCCGTAGTTGCCGCCATACCAGTGGCCGAGGTTGTTGAACGTGCCGACCACGCCGGTCGCGGGGCGCTGCGTCGGGTCCAAGAGCGGTTGCGCGCCCGGCAGCACCTGCGGCAGCGCGTTGGGGTTCAGCGCGGCGGTCGCCCCGGTCGCGCCGTTGAGGAACCCGGGGGCGAACGGCGCGCCGCCCTGAAGCGCCGGGGCCACCGCGCCCTGTTGGAGCCGCATCTGCTGCTGTTGCAGGTACGGGCTGCCGCCGAACCCGGAGCCGAGCACGTTGCCGAACGGCGACGACCGCGGGCGCACCGGCACCGGCGGCTGCGCGCGAACGGCGGCGCACTCGGACAGCAGCAACACGCCGGCCACGGCCGGCACCCACGCGCGAAACGACATGCGCGACTCCTTGCCCCGGTGCGCCGCCCCGCGCGGCGCGCCCGCTCCATCGTAGGACAGGCTTCCGGCCCGTCCAAGCTATTCGGGACAAGCCGGAAGCCTGTCCTACCGTACCAAAAGCGAGATCGGCGGCGGAGCGCCTGCCGAAGCAGGTTCCCCGCCGCCGATCCGTGTTCCCGGCCCGCGGTCGCGGCGCACGCCGGGCATTTCCCTCAGAACCCCACCGGTCCGCGCGTCACGGCCCGCCGCCCGCGAAGAACCCGAAGTTGTTTCCGCCGTTGCGGAACTGCTGCACGGTCGCGGTACCGAGCAGGGTGATGCCGAAGGCGCGCTGCACCGGGGAGAGCACGCGGGCCATGTATGTGTCGAACTTGGTCAGCGGTTGCGACAGGATGTACACCCGGTCGAACGGCATGATCTGGTAGTTCGTCTTCACTTGGCCCTTGCGGGTGATGCCGCACCAGTCCACCGGCAGAATCTGGTCGTTGGCGCACTCGGTGGGCGCGGGGCGGGCCACCCAAATCTTCTTGCTGCTCACCGCGGAGAGGCCGCCGATGAGCGAGACCGCGTCGAGCACGGTTTCGTTCCCGGTGTGCGCGAGCCGCGTCACCTGCTCGCCGCTGCCCGCGAAGTCCGTGATGACGTAGTAGAACTTGCTGTTGTACGCGAATACGTCCACGCTCACTTCCGGGCGGTACAGGTACCGCGACAGGTGCGCCTCGATCGCCTGCTTCACCTGCGCGAGGCTGAGGCCCGCGACGTACACGCTCCCGTACGCGCCGAGACTCACGGTGCCGTCCGGCCGCACGATGTGCTGCCCGGAAATCTGCTGCACCCCGCGCGACTGCGCGAGCGACGCGGTCACGATCGCCTTGGGCGCGAACTGGCGCACCTTCGTTTCGAGCACCTTCTGCGCTTCTTCGGTGGTCAGGTCGGACACGCGAACCGTGCCGCCGTAGGCCGAGCCGAGGTTCACGGTCCCGTCCGGGTCCACCGGGTACAGCCCCGCGAGCTTCCGCTGGTCGAAGTCGTTTTCGGCGCTCAGGTAGAGCACGTCCATCGGTTCGAGCCGGTACGGGGGCAGCGGGATCACGCGGATCGCGTCGATCTGGAGTACGTCCGGCGTTTCCACCACGTAGGGCGGCAGGCTCACCTTGTTCAGTTCCTTCGGAACCGGAACGTCGGGGATCGTGCAGCAGTTGAAATCGGGCGGGCGGCAGCAGTCGCGCTCCGCTTTGAAGTCCTTCGCCGACATGCACCCCGAGGCGAGGGCGGCAAGGGCGACCACGGCGTACAGGGGGGAAGTCCAGAAGTGCCGACGGCGCATGGCTCTCTCCTTTATCTCGGTCGTGTGAGTCGCGCGACTTGCGCGAACGGCCGGAACCGCTCCGGTTGCGCGGGCCGTTCGTGCTACGCCAATTCATCGGCCCACCGGATTACCCGGCTCAACAAAAACTACCGGCACCACCGGCCTTTCCTGTGCGACGAAAACTTCCGGAACGGTTGACAGGTGGCCTTTCCCGAAGTGGGCTGCACCGGGTACACTGTTCGAATCGCTGCCGCCCGCTCTCGATTGTGCTGGCGCGCGATTCGAACCCGAAGCGCCGGTGCGAGCGCGCCCCCCCGCCCCGCGTGCCGGAACTCCCCGCGCACAAACGGCCGGAAGATTCCGTTCGTGCCGAGAGTAGTACTTGGCACGGAGTGTGCTAAAGTTTTTCGCCCGCGGCCCGAACCGGGACACGAAGCCCGTTCGGCCCCGCGATCCCGCCGGAGACACTGCACGATGGCCCGCCCCCTCGCCGGCGAACCCAGCGCCAACCACCCGCCGGCCGCGGTCCAGACCCCGCCCAACGGCCTCGCGCCGGTAAACGGGGCCGCGCCGCTGAACTACGCGGGCCGCCCGCACCTGCCCGGCCCGACCGGGGCCGCCGCGCCCACCCCCGCGGGCCTCTGGAACGCGTTCCGCCGCCGCTGGGTGCTCGGCACCCTCTTGGGGCTGCTGTTCGGTGCCGCCGCCGCCGTCGGCGTGTGGTTCGTGATGCCCGGCGGCAAGCACGACGTGACCGCGGTCGTCGAACTGCGCCAGCGCCCGATCGAGGTGCTCGGGCGCGGCGCTCAAGACGACCAGCGCAACTTCGCCACGCACCAAGCGTTCCTGATTCGCGCGCGCGACCTCATCGGCCGCTCGATCAACAACGACCCGTCCGTGGGCAGCCTCGACTGGATCAAGCAGTCCGAAGAGCCGATCACGCTCGTCTCGGAGCGCCTGCGGGTCGACGTGCGCACGCCCGAACTGCTCGAAGTGCGGCTCACCGGCAACGACCTCGACGGCATGAAGGCGTTCTTGGACAAGCACCTGCGGCGGTACCAAGACGAGGCCATCGCCCACGAGCGCAGCACCCGCGACAGCGACATCAAGAAGCTCGAACAGCAAGCGGAATCGCTCAAGTTCGAGATCGAGTCGATGGAGAAGCAGATCCTGCTGGTGAGCAAGAACAACAGCACGACGGGCGGCGAGGACAACGCCAAGCGGCTCGCGGCCCTCCAGATCCGCTTCAACGAACTGGACTCGCTGTACAACCGCACCGGGCACGAACTCATTCAGTACAAGGCCCGGCTGGACGTGGTGAAGCAGCACCTCAACGACAAAGGGCCGCCGCCCGAACCGGACCCGGTCATCCTGCGCGAGTTCGTGGACGCGGACGCCGGCGTGTTGGAGCTGCGCAAACTCGTTGCTACCAAGAGCGCGGTCTACAAGCGCGCGCTGGACGTGTCCGGCGGCAAAGAGGACGTGCCGCTCGTTCAAGAGGCGAAAGCGGACAAAACGAAAGCCGAGGAACTGCTGGCCGCGGCCGAAAAAGCGGTCGCCACCGAATCGGTCGATAAGGCCCGCGCCAAGGAGCGCGTCGGGCGCGCGAAGGAGGCGCAACAGCTCGTCGACCATATCGCGACCAAAGATAAAGAGCGCGAGGGCTACAAGGCCGAGCGCGACGGCTTGGGCAAGCTGATCGCGGCCGGCGTCGACGGGGGCATCAACCTCCAACAGATGCAAGAGGCGCTCAAGCCGCAGCGCGAGTTCCTCCTGAACCTGAACGCCAAACTGATCGCCCTCCGCGTCGAACAGAAGATGGACAGCCGCGTGCGGCTCCGCGGCGACGCGGAGAAGATCCCCAACAACAACCAGAACAAGAAGGTCCTGTTCGCGTCGGTCGGCGGGCTGGGCGCGTTCTGCGCCGTCGTCCTGCTGGTCGCGCTGCTCGAGTGGCGCACGCGCCGCGTGGACGGCGTGGACCAAGTGATGACCGAACTGGGGATGCGGGTGATCGGCACCGTGCCGCAGTTCCCGAACCGCGCCGGCCTCAAGGCCGCGGTCGAGGCCGGCGGCGCGAACTGGCGGTTCGTGCTGAACGAGTCCGTGAACTCCGCCCGCACCATGCTGCTGCACACCGCCCGCGCGCAATCCATGCAAGTGGTGATGGTGACGAGCGCCACGCAGGGCGAGGGCAAAACCAGCATCAGCGCGCAGCTCGCCACCAGCATGGCGACCGCCGGCATGCGCACGCTCATCGTGGATTGCGACTTGCGCAACCCGTGCATTCAGAAACTGTTCGACCTGCCGCTCGGCCCCGGCGTGAGCGAGGTGCTGCGCCAAGAGGTCGACGTGAGCGAAGCGGTGCAGGCCACCACGGTGCCGAACCTGTGGGTGATCCCCGCGGGGCAGTGTTCCAACGCCACCATCGCGGCGCTCGCGCAAGGGCACCCGCTGCAAACGCTGTTCAACCGGCTCCGCGGGCAGTTCGATTTCGTCATCGTCGACAGTTGCCCGGTGCTGCCGGTCGCCGACGCGCTGCTCATCGGGCAGCACGTGGACGGCGTGCTGTTCTCGATCATGCAAGACGTGAGCCAACTGCCGAAGGTGCAGTCGGCTCAAGAGAAGCTGGGGCACCTGAACGTGGTGCTGCTCGGCGCGGTGGTCAACGGCATCAAGCAGGACGTGTACTCGTACGGCTACAACTACGTCAAACAACTGCCGGCGTAACGCGGGGCGCGATGAACAACACGAAAACGCCGGCGCAGCAACAGCACCGCGCCGCGCCGCCCAAAACGCCGCCGCGCGCGCGGCTCGTTCTGGGTGTCGCCGTGGCCGGGTTGCTCGCCGCCGCGGTGTACGAAGCGAGCACCACCGACCGCTGGGGCGCGCCCCAGAGCGTGCGCGCGGCCGCCGACCGGCTCGCCGGCGTGCCGGCCGCGTTCGGCGACTGGACCGGTGAGGACGTGCCGCAATCGGAAAAGGTGCTGAAGGTGGCGGAGGCGGTGGGGCACGTGTCCCGCGTGTACCGCAACCGCAAGACCGGGGCCGAAGTGTCCGTATTACTCTTGTGCGGGCCGAGCGGCCCCATCGGCGCGCACGCCCCGGAATACTGCTACGCCGGCAACGGCTACGAAACGCGCGGCGACGCGCAGCGCCTCACCGTGGTACCACGAGAGAACACCCCCGGTGCGTGGGCCGCTACATACTGGAGCCTCCGTTTCGAGAAGAAGCCCCCCGCGACCGACCCGCCGCTTCGCGTGTGCTACGCGTGGGGCACCGACGGCGATTGGGAAGCGGCCGCGAACCCGCGGAGCCGGTTCGCGCTCGCGCCCGCCCTGTACAAACTGTACGTCGTGCGCGCCGAACCGCGCGCACTCGCGCCCGGTGCCGTCGATCCGATTCACGCCTTCCTGACCGACTTTCTGCCCGAAGTGAAGAACGCGCTCGCCCCGCCCGCGGGCTAACGCCGGAGAACGGATTCCGCATGAGTGCCGCTTCCGCGACCCCCGACCGCGAGCCGTGGCCCGAAATCGACCGCCTGCCGGTCGAAACGGTCATCGATGTGCCCGCGGACCTCGGCTGGTACGCCGCCGCGAAGACCGCGTTCGACTACACGGTCGCGCTCTGCGCGCTGCCGGTCGCGCTCGTCGCCATCGCGCTGGCGGCGCTGGCGGTGAAGCTCACCTCGCCCGGCCCGGTGTTCTACACCCAAACCCGCGTCGGGCTGAACGGCCGCAAGTTCAAGATCATCAAGATCCGCACCATGCACGCGAACGTGGAGGCCGAGTCCGGCATCCGGTGGTCGCAACGGGGCGACGAGCGCATTTTCCGCGTCGGCAAGTTCCTGCGGGCCACGCACGTCGACGAGTTGCCGCAACTGTTCAACGTGCTGCTGGGGCACATGAGTATCGTGGGGCCGCGGCCGGAGCGCCCGGAAGTGATCGCCGCGAAGGGGCTGAACGCGCTGGTGCCCGGCTACCGGCTGCGGCTGAACGTGAAGCCCGGCGTGACCGGCTTCGCCCAAGTGCAACTGCCCGCCGATTCGGACATCACCAGCGTCCGCTACAAGATCGCCTACGACCTCTATTACGTGGCGAACATGGGCCTGTGGTTCGACCTGCGGCTCATGGCCGCGACCGCGCTGAAGGCCGCGGGGGCCGGACCGCGGGCGCTCCGCAAGCTGTTCCGCCTGCCGGGGCGCGCGCGCGTGGCCGAATCGCTCTACGACCGGATCGTCCCGCCGCCGGCCGGCAGCGGCGGCGCGGTTCACGCGCTCCAACCCGCATGAGCCAGTTCCCGCGGGTTCTCTACCTCACGCACCGCGTCCCGTTCCCGCCCGACAAGGGCGACCGCATTCGCACGTTCCACCTGTTGCGCCAGCTCGCCGCGCGCGGCCGCGTCTGGCTCGCGTGCCCCGCCGACGAACCCGTTTCGCCCGAAGCCCGCGCCGCGCTCGGCGCGCTGTGCGAGCGCGTCGAAATCGTCCCGGTGGGCCGGCGCGCGCGGTGGGCGCGCGCCGCACTCAGTGCCGCCACCGGCGGCAGCCTTTCGGAAGGGCTGTTCGCGTCGCGCGGGTTGCGCCGCACCGTGCGCGCGTGGGCGCGCGAGGCCGGGTTCGCGCGCGCGGTCGCGTCGTCGTCGGCGCTGGTGCCGTACCTCAAGGTGCCCGAACTGAGCGAAGTGCCGAAGGTGATCGACCTGATCGACGTCGATTCGCAAAAGTGGCTCGACTTCGCCGCCGGCGCGCGCCCGCCGAAGAAGTGGGTTTACAAACTCGAAGCCGCCCGCGTGCGGAAGCTCGAACGCGACCTCTCGACGTGGGCGCGCGCCGCGGCGGTGGTGAGCCGCGCGGAAGCGGACGTGTTCGATTCGTTCACGCGCCCCGGGGCCGCGACCGTCGCCACCAACGGCGTCGATCTCGACTACTTCGCACCGCAACCGTGCGCAGAAGAACCGGCGCTGGCGTTCGTGGGGGCGCTCGATTACCTGCCGAACGAGGACGCCGCGGTGTGGTTCGCGCGCGAGGTGCTCCCGCGGATCCGCGCGAAGGTGCCAGAAGCGGAGTTCCGCGTTATTGGGCGCAGCCCGACGCCGGCCGTTCGCGCGCTCGCGGCGCTGCCCGGCGTGCAGGTGATCGGCCAAGTGCCGGACGTGCGGCCGCACGTGGCGCGGGCGGCGGTCGTCGTGGCCCCGCTGCGGCTCGCCCGCGGCGTGCAGAACAAGGTGCTCGAAGCGATGGCGCTGGCGAAGGCCGTGATCGCGTCCCCGGCCGCGCTCGCCGCCCTGAACACGGAAGATGACGTACACTTGGTGCGTGCCAATTCGCCCGCGGAGTGGGCCGACGCGGTGATCGCGCTGTTGGCAACCCCGGCCCGCCGCGCCGAACTGGGCCGCGCGGCCCGCGCGTACGTGGACGCGCACCACCACTGGGAGCGGTGCCTGCAACCGCTCGCCGACGCCGTGTTTTTAGGGTAGTAGGCACGCTCCGCGTGCCGTCGCCGCGGAACGCAGAAAGTCTGCGCACAGTTGGTTAGCTGAAGCGGCCCGAACACACGGCACGCGGAGCGTGCCCAAAGTAGTAGGCACGCTCCGCGTGCCGTCGCTTTGGAGTGAAAGAGGCTGTTGCTCTGTTGAATTGATTCTGCGGCTTCTTGTGGCACCGGCCTCTGGCCGGTGCAAAGTCCGAGGATTATTGACACCGGCCAGAGGCCGGTGCCACAAGAAACACCGCCGAGACGCATCATTTCAACAGAGCAAGAGGCTGTCCGAAGAGTGGTGAAACTGAATCGGCTCGAACACACGGCACGCGGAGCGTGCCTCCTACTTTGAGACGCGCCGTGACCGCACCCGTGATCCTCGACGCGCGCGTGGTCACCGGGGCCGGCGGCGGGCCGGACAAGACCATCCTGAACTCGCCGCGGTTCCTCGCGCCGCTCGGCTACCGCATGGTGTGCGCCTACATGCACCCGCCGCGCGACCCGGGCTTCGACGTATTGCGCGCGAGGGCCGAGCGCGCCGGCGCGCCGCTGGTCTCGATCCCCGATCGCGGCGCGTGGGACTGGCGCGTGTTCACCGAAGCGCTGCGGGTGTGCCGGCGCGAGCGCGTCACCGTGTGGCACGGGCACGACTACAAAACGAACGCACTCGGCCTCGTGCTGAAGCGGTTCCACCGGATGCGGCTCGTTACCACCGTTCACGGCTGGGTCCACCACACCGCGCGCACGCCGCTCTATTACCGCATCGACAAGTTCTGCCTGCCGCGGTACGAGAAGGTGATCTGCGTCTCGGACGACTTGTACGAAGCGTGCCGCAAAGCGGGAGTGCGCGAAAAGAACTGCGTGCTGCTCGAAAACGGCATCGACGGCACCGAGTATTCGCGCGCACGCGCGCTCGCGGAAGCGAAAGCCGCGCTGGGATTGCCCGCGAACGGCTTCGTGATCGGCGGCGTCGGCCGACTCGCGGCGGAGAAGGGCTTCGACGTGCTCATTCGCGCGCTGCACGCGCTCGTGGCGCGCGGCATCGACGCGCACCTCGTGCTGGTGGGCGACGGCGGCGAGCGCGGTGCGCTCGAAGCGCTCGCCCGCGAGCAGGGCTTAAGTGAGCGCGTGCGGTTCGCCGGCTGGCAACCGGACGTGCGCCCGTACTTCGAGGCGCTGGACGTGTTCGCGCTGAGCAGCTATCGCGAAGGGTTGCCCAACGTGTTGCTCGAAGCGATGGCGCTGGAAGTGCCGGTAGTTTCGACGCGGGTGAACGGCGTGCCGCGCCTGATCGAAGACGGCACGAACGGGTTCCTCGTGACCGCCGGTGACGCGGACGGCCTCTCGCACGCGCTCGGCACCTTGCTGACGAGCGCCGACCTGCGCGCCCGCTTCCGCGCCGCGGGGCGGCACACGGTGGAAACGAAGTTCAGCTTCGCCGCTCGCATGAAGCGCCTCGCCGAACTCTACGACGTGCTGTTGGATCGGAAATAGCCGCACGATGAACGCCGAAGAAGACACGATCAGACAGAAGACATTTTTTGACAGGATGAACGGGATAGTCCGGATTTCAGAACACTGCATTCAGCTGGTCTATCCTGTTCATCCTGTCAAAGCTCTTCTGTCTTGTTCTGATCGTGTCTTTGATCGGCGTTCATCGTGCGGCAAAACCGCGGGCCACTCTTCCTATGATTCGCCCTATGCCCGACTCGCCGGCGCACTTCGACACGGTCGTTCACGCGCGCGCCGCACTTGCGGCGCGCGCGGGCGCGCTCGCGGCGTTCGTGCGGCACAGCGCGCCGCGGGTCGCGCTGAGCAAGCACCCGGCGTGGCTGGGCGTGTTCAACCGGGCGCTCGGGCACGACGTGTACGCGATCGAAGCGATCGCGGGCGGCTGCCCGGTGGGGTTCCTGCCGCTCGCGCACGTGTCGTCGCTGCTGTTCGGCCGGTTCCTCGTCAGCCTGCCGTATCTGAACAGCAACGGTGCGCTCGCGCACTCCGAAAGCGTGCGCGCGGCGCTGGTGTCGCGCGCGGTGAAACTCGCCGACGAACTCGGCGCGAAGCACCTCGAACTGCGGCACGAAGAGCCGGTGCCGCACCCGGCGCTGAACGCGACCATTCGCAGCAAGGTTCACATGCGGCTCGCGCTTCCGGCGAGCGGTAACGTGCTGTGGAAGGGGTTCGACCCGAAGGTGCGGAACGCGATCCGCAAGGGCGAGAAGGGCGCGTTCGCGGTGGCGTGGGGCGGGGCCGAACTGCTGAGTCCGTTCTACGACGTGCTCGCGGAGAACATGCGCGACCTCGGCTCACCGGTGTACGGTCGCGAGTTGTTCGTCGCTATTCTCGAAGCCTTCCCCGGTGACGCCGAGTTGTGCGTGGTGCGGGCCGGTTCGCGCCCGGTGGCCGCGGCGCTGCTGCTGCACGGTTGGGGCGTAACGGAAGTGCCGACCGCGAGTTCGCTGAAGGACATGAACCCGACGAACGTGAACATGCTGATGTACCACCACCTGCTGCGGCGCGCGGTGGAGCGCGGGCAGGGGGTGTTCGACTTCGGCCGCTCCACGACCGAAGGCAGCACGTTTCGGTTCAAGAAGCAGTGGGGCGCGGAGCCGCACCCGGCGGCGTGGCAGTACGCGGTGCCGGACGGCGGCGCGGCTGGCGAGATGCGCCCCGACAACCCGAAGTACGCGCTGGCGATCCGCGTGTGGCAGCGCCTCCCGGTGGCCCTCACGCGCCGCCTCGGCCCGCTCATCGTGCGCGGGATACCGTGAGAAGTGCGATCTAGTTGCCCTTTGGAAGGAGCTTTACATTCTGCATGAACTCCGTCATGCGCATTCGGCGCTTGATTTCGTCGGCCCCGAGCAAACTCGTATGCTGTTCCAGATGTTCATCGAATACTGAGTTTGCAATTGTGTAGAGCGATACGCTGCGCGTCTGAAGTGCAAGCACCCACTCATCAGAGCAGATCGTGCTCGATAATGGCCCCGAGTCGAAGAATTGCTGCTCGAAGGTTTCCTTTGAAAACTCGGCTGCTATGTCCACTTCGTAGCGGAGCCCAATCCCGAGGCCGTCAATTTGCAAGAGTATCGCATCGAATGATGTGTCAAGCTCGCTCACACCTCGACGGCGAACTTCATCGGCAAGCGGCACGAGTTTATGAGACGGGTTGCGCGCAGCACGGTACGCCTCTTCTGGCCTTTCTTGCGCTGGGGAGGCACTCACGACAAGACTTTTCAGACAGCATTCAATCGACATGCGGAGGAACGTGAAAAGTTTAGCGCGATACGAGAGGTTGTTCCGTTCGGAACTCCACCCACACCCAAACAACGCGAGATGGTCAGAACTGTCGCGCAGGTAGCAACCCGCGACGAGAGCCTTTACTTGCATCTCTGCATTAAAGGGTGGCGTAATGCTCTTGAAAAAGTCCGCTGCGGTCATGGGCACCTCCACCCCGAAAGAAAGTTGGGCGCGCTCCGGTACTCGGTTCATTCTACCCGAACACCGGAGCGCACTGGCTGATCCCGCTAGCCGCAGCCCCTCAGCAAGAGTGCGAGTACAATCAGGACCAGCACCGCGCCACCACAGCCGTCACCGTCATCAGACGAGCAGGAACACCGCGCCATGTCAACAACCTCCGTGAAACTTCACGTCGGTCGCAAGAACACCTCACGACCCCGTCGCGCGGTGCTGTAGGCTGTGCGATGCCGTGTCAGACCGGCCTCTCTGTGGTACCGTGCGCGCAACGAAGTGGTTCACGCACTGACGGTACCGACATCGGTAACGAGAGAGTGGTTCGCGAACTGCAGGAAATTATCCGAAATCGAATCGACGGTAACTGTGCGCGTCCTGTGCGTGCAGATGCACGCAAGCGTTCCACGTTCAGCTTTCACGCCGTCGGGCCTCGCTCGCAAAGCCTCGCTCGACCGCGACCTACAAGAGCCGACCAGCCCGCGCTCAGTACGACACGCTCGGGCAGCCGGTGGACATGAACTCTACCAGCTTCGCGCCGCCCACGATCACCGCGCCCGCGATCAGCGCCGTGTCGTCCAACTTGCGGCGCTTGAAGCACGGCGAACACACGTAGATCGTGCCGCCGGCCGCGGCGAAGTTCGCCAGCAGATCGCGCAGCGGGGCGAAGCCCTCTTCGGCGATGTCGTCGGCGTAACCCTTCACCGCGAGCCGCACGCCCTCGGTGCTCAGGAACACCACCGTTTGCTGGTCCGACGCGACCGCGGCGTTCGCCACCACCAGCGCTACCGTCGCCTTGTCGGGGTTGTCCTTCGCACTCGTCAGGCTGACGACGAACTTGCCGGGCATGGGTCAATCCTCGCGGCGGCGAATGGTGTAATGCGGGTGATCGGCCGCAACCAGCGCGTGCCGCGTGAGGTTGCACCACGCGGGCAGATCGAGCGGCGCGGCCGGGTCGGTGGCGCGCACCCGCAAGAGCGCGCCCGGTGGCAGCGTATTCAGCCGCACGCGGAGTGCCAGCACCAACTCGCCGCACGCCATCGCGCCCGCGTCCCACTCCTCTTGCGCCGCGACCGGCACCGCGGGTTCGGGCGCGCTCGCGG
>LNFM01015694.1_pt1 | contig 12121 bp, 12 predicted proteins | sample 596031 | NCBI WGS metagenome assembly LNFM01 (sample SAMN04254537, study PRJNA301005) | activated carbon metagenome | isolation source: dual media filters at the Ann Arbor, Michigan drinking water treatment plant | place: USA: Ann Arbor | reverse complement strand
TCTTCTTCCATCGGGCAGCCCGGGTACCAGGTGTAGAAGGTCAGCGTCTTGTCGACCTTGTTGACCACCGGCAGGCCAATACGACGGTGCTGTTGCGCACCTTGTGCGTCTTCTTCCAGACCAGCCTCTTGCCAGCGAAACAGCGCCGGCAAGGGGTCGAACTCGCCCTTGATGGGCCAGTAGGCGCCGATCACCGCGTCGGGCCGCTCGATCAGCCAGACCCGCATGACCCGCTGCAGCATGTCGTTGCGAAAGCCGCGGTCGGCCAGGCCCAGGCGCTTTTCAACCAGGGCCTTGCGCCATTCGGTTTTCAGGGCTGCCGCCGTTGATCCTTCGGCCTGTTTCCTGTGGGGTGGAGGGGAACTCTGGCCGTCTTTGGTGTCCATAATCAACGCATGAAACAGGTTGGTGTGAAACAGGGATCAAGAGCGCAGAACACAACGGACATGCGGGGCATGCCCCGATGGGTTCTTCGGCTCATTATGGCTGTGCTGGTGCTGCCGGGGCTCTCGCACGCACAAAGCAGGGCCGGGGGCGATGCCAGCTTGCTGGAGATGCGCGAGGCCTTCCGCCGCAACAACACCACCCAGCTCGCCAACCTGCTGCCCGCCCTGCGTGGCCACGCGCTGGAACCCCTGGCGATCTACTGGGACATGAAGGCCCGCCTGGAGACGGCCAGTGCGGGCGACATCCGCGCCGCCATGGACCGCATGCCCGGCACCTACTGGGAAGACCGGCTGCGCAACGACTGGTTGCTGTTGCTCGGGCGGGCTCGCAACTGGGCAGATTTCTCCACCGAGCTGCCGCGCTTCCGCATGAACGACGACCGGCAGGTGAGTTGTTACGCGCTGATGATCGACGCCGCCAGCGGCCGCATGCCGCCCGAGCTGGCCGCCGAGCGCGTGCGCACGCTGTGGCACGCGCAGCGCGAGGCCGACGACGGCTGCGCCACCGCCGCACAGTCCTTGCTGAGCAGTGGCCACCTCAAGCCCGAAGCTGCGTGGCAACGCGCGCGCCTGGCCATGGACGCCAACCGCCCGCGCGTGGCCAGCCAGGCCGTGGGCCTGATCGACCCCGACTGGGCCGCCATGGTGGACACCGTGGCCAAGGACCCCACCAAGTACCTGGACGAGAAGATCACCGCCATCCGACCGCGCACCAAGGAACTGGTGACCTTGGCCATCATCCGGCTCGCCTCCAGCGACCCGGCGGCGGCCGCGCTGGAGATGGACCGCACGCGCTGGAAAGCCCAGCTCACCACCGAAGAACGCAGCTGGGTCTGGGGCGTGATCGGCAAACGCTCGGCGCAAAAGCTGGAAACGCAGGCGCTGGCCTACTTCGTCAACGGCGAAGACCGCCACATGCACGACGACCACCTGGAGTGGAAAGCGCGCGCCGGCATGCGGGCTGGCGCCTGGGGCCATGTGCGCGACGCCATCGCTGCCATGAGCGCGCCACATCAGAACCTGCCCGACTGGATCTACTGGAAAGCGCGCGCGCTGCAAGCGCTCAAGCTGCCCGACGCAACGACGGCCAACGCGCAGGCACGCGTACTGCTCGAATCCATCGCGTCCGAGCGCGGCTTTTACGAACAGCTCGCACTCGAAGACCTGGGCCGGCAGATCACCACCCCGGCAGCCCCCGCGCCCCTGAGCGCCGACGAAATCACGGCCGCGCAGCGCAACCCCGGCTTGCGCCGCGCGCTCATTGCCATGCGGCTGGGCCTGCGCAGCGAAGGCGTGCGCGAGTGGAACTACACCACCAGCCTGCACGACGCCGGCGGCTTGGGCGAGCGCGATCTGCTGGCCGCTGCCGCCCTGGCCTGCGAAGCCGAGTTGTGGGACCGTTGCATCAACACCAGCCTGCGAACACCCGCCGCGCAAGACCATGCCCAGCGCTTCCCCACGCCCCACCGATCGGCGGTGGTGACGCGCTCGCGCGAGATCGGGCTGGACCCGGCTTACGTGTACGGGCTGATCCGTCAGGAGAGCCGTTTCGTCACCGACGCACGCTCGGGCGTGGGCGCTTCGGGTCTCATGCAGGTGATGCCGGCCACCGCGCGCTGGACCGCGCGCAAGATCGGCCTGACCGATTTCCGCCCGGCCCAGATCACCGAGCGCGACACCAACATCCTCATTGGCACCGCCTACCTTAAGCTCGCGCTTGACGACTTCGAAGGCTCACTGCCCATGGCCGCGGCCGCCTACAACGCGGGGCCGGGACGCCCACGCAACTGGCGCAACGGCCCGGCACTGCCCGGCGAGATCTGGGCCGAGAACATTCCGTTCGAAGAAACACGCGACTACGTCAAACGCGTGCTGGCCAACACCACCAGTTACGCGGCGCTGCTCACGGGCCAGCCGCAGTCCCTGCGTACGCGCCTGGGCACCGTCGGCCCGCGCGTGAGCGATGAAGCCACCATCAACAAAGACCTCCCCTGAGCCCATGAAAAACATCCTCGTCCTTGGCGGCACCGGTTTTGTCGGTCGCCACGTCTGTGAAAAGCTGCATCGTCAGGGTTGGCGCATCACCGTGCCCACCCGCCGCGCCATCAACGCTGCGGCGGTGCAACACCTGCCGCGCGTGACCGTGATCGAGGCCAACGTGCACGACCCCGCGCAGCTGCTGGAACTGGTCGCGGGCCACGACGCCGTGGTCAACCTGATCGCGATCCTGCACGGCACCGAAGAAGCCTTTGAGCGCGTGCACGTGGAGCTGCCGCTGGCCCTGTCGGAGGCTTGCGTGGCCAACAATGTGCGTCGTCTGGTGCACATCAGCGCGCTGGGCGTGAGCCTGGACGGGCCCTCGCGATACCAGCGCAGCAAGGCCCGCGGCGAAGAACTGCTGCGCGCTGCGGGACTCGACCTCACCGTGCTGCGCCCCAGCGTGATCTTTGGTTCGGGCGACCGCTTTCTCAACGTGTTCGCCGGACTGCAATCGATCTTTCCCGTGGTGCCACTGGCCAGCGCCGGTGCCCGATTCCAGCCCGTGTGGGTGGAGGACGTGGCCACCGCGGTAGCGGTCTGCCTGGCCGACCAAGGTCTGCCCCAGAGCACCGTCGGCCAGACTTTCGAATGTGCCGGCCCCGACGTGCTGACCCTGGCCGAACTCGTGGGCATCGCCGGGCAGCACGGCAGTCACAAACGCCCGGTGTTGCCGCTTCCAACCTTCATGGGCAGGCTCCAGGCACGGATGATGGAACTCATGCCCGGTGAACCGCTGATGAGCCGGGACAACCTGGACGCCATGTCGGTCGACAACGTGGCCACCCAGCAATGGCCGGGTCTGTCTTCGCTGGGCATCGCGCCGGCCAGCGTGCACACCGTTGCCCCCACCTACCTGGGCCGGCGCGGCGGCCGCAGCAAGCTGCTGGCGTTCCGGCAGGTCGGGCGGCCACCCACCCGCTGAAAGCCGCATGAAGTGTGACTTTTGTCTGATTTGTTCTTCTACAAATAACACCAAGGTGGCATTTTTCAGGGTGTTCTTCGGGTTTACATTAAACCGTACACAGTACAACTCCAACCCAAGGAACTCCCATGAACGACTCCAGCGTGAAGCCTTCAGTCCGCCGCTCAGTGGCACCCGCGAGCGGCCCGGTCTACCGCACCGAACACCAGCGCGATGTGATCAACCGCCTCAAACGGATTGAAGGACAGGTGCGCGGCCTGATCGACATGGTCGAAGACGGCCGCTCCTGCGAAGACGTGGCGCAACAAATGGCGGCAGCGCGCAAGGCGATGGACAAGGCCTTCTACCGGATGATGGCGACCTCGGTGATGGAAGCCGTGTCATCTTCCGAATCGGAGGTGCACACCTTCCGCGAAGTCGAACGCTCCACCCGCATCCTTGAAAAATACGCCTGAGCCCTGGGCGCCACAGATCAATCCAGGGCATTTTCCGCATCAATCCACCGGCTTGAAGGCCGTACCATGGCGACTCTTTCAGGAGGCCCCATGGCACTGCAGCTCTACGTCGGCAACAAAAACTACTCGTCCTGGTCCATGCGGCCCTGGGTGCTCCTGAAGCAGGCCGGCATCCCGTTCGACGAGGTCATGATCCGCTTCGACTCCTTCGACGTGGACTCGGTTTTCAAACAGCGCCTGCGCGCCGTCAGCCCGCTGGGCAAGGTGCCGGTGCTGGTGGACGACGGCTTCGCCATCTGGGACACGCTGGCCATTGCCGAGTACCTCGCCGAGCACTTCCCCGAGAAGCAGCTGTGGCCTGCCGATGCGCGCGCCCGTGCCCGCGCGCGCAGTGTCTGCGCCGAAATGCACAGCGGCTTCAGCGCATTGCGCAACCACTGTCCCATGAACATCGAAGCTTCGCTGCCCGAGATCGGCCGCCTGGTTTGGCGCGACAAACCCGCCGTTCGCGCCGACATGGCGCGCATGGGCGGCCTGTGGAGCGAACTGCTCGCCGCTCAACCGTCGGGCGCCCTGTTGTTCGGCGAATTCAGCATCGCCGATGCCTACTTCGCGCCGGTGTGCATGCGCATCAAGACCTACGAGCTGCCGCTGCCAGCCGATCTGATGGCCTATGTGGACCGTGTGTGTTCGCTGCCGGGGGTGAAAGCCTGGATCGACGAGGCCCTGGCCGAGCACGACTTCATCGACTTTGACGAGCCCTACAGGTTGGGCAGATAGGTGGCCCCCATGCTCCCCCGCTGCGCGAGGTCCGCTGGCCCCCGAGGGGACTGATCCGGCTTGGGGCGGCCCGGCGCCGTATCGGCACGTTCCCGCGCTGCAAGGTTTGCTGACCCTAAACTCGGCGGCATGAAAACCTATCTCGTCGGCGGCGCAGTTCGCGATGCGCTGATGTCACGCGCCTCAAACACACCGGAAGCCTCACACGTCGACCGCGACTGGGTGGTGGTGGGTGCCACACCCGAAGCCATGGTGCAGCAAGGCTTCCTGCCCGTGGGGCGCGATTTCCCCGTGTTTCTGCACCCCGTCACGCGCGAGGAATACGCGCTCGCGCGGACCGAGCGCAAGTCCTCACCCGGCTACCGGGGATTTGTCGTTCACTCGGAGCCTGGCGTGACGCTGGAAGACGACCTGGCGCGGCGTGACCTCACCATCAATGCCATGGCCGTGGCGGCCGATCAGGCGAACGATCCGGCGAGCGCACAGATCATCGACCCACACAACGGCCAGCGAGACCTGCAGCAACGCGTGCTGCGCCACGTGACCGACGCATTCACCGAAGACCCCGTGCGCATCTTGCGACTGGCGCGCTTCGCGGCGCGTTTTCCCGATTTTTCGGTGGCACGCGAAACGCTGGATTTGATGCAGCACATGGTGGAGCACGGCGAGGTCGACCACCTGGTGGCAGAACGCGTGTGGCAGGAACTCGCGCGCGGCCTGATGGAACAGCGGCCCAGTCGCATGTTCGACGTGCTGCGCGACTGCGGTGCCTTGAAGCGCCTGCTGCCCGAAGTGGACCGGCTCTGGGGCGTGCCTCAGCGCGCCGACTACCACCCTGAAATCGACACCGGCGTGCACCTGATGATGGTGCTCGACATGAGCGCGCGCCTGGCCGCGCCGCTCACCGTGCGTTTCGCCTGCCTGGGCCACGACCTCGGCAAGGGCACCACGCCCGCCGATGTGTTGCCGCGCCACATCGGCCACGAGGAGCGCAGCGCACGCCTGCTCAAGGGCGTGTGCGAACGGCTGCGGGTGCCGGTGGACTGCCGCGAACTGGCCGACGTGGTGGCGCGCGAACACGGCAACATCCACCGCAGTGAAACACTGGGCGCTGCGGCCCTGGTACGGCTGCTGGAACGCTGCGATGCGCTGCGCAAGCCTGCGCGCTTTCACGAAGTCTTGCTGGCCTGCGAATGCGATGCGCGCGGACGGTTGGGCATGGGTGAGATCGCCTACCCGCAACGCAATCGACTCGCGCAGGCGCTGGTGTGGGCACAGTCGGTGGACACGGCCAGCATCGCCGCGCAAGCGCAGGCCGATGGCCTGAGCGGACCGAAGGTGGGCGAGCAGATCCACAAAGCCCGCGTGGCTGCTGTGGCGCAGGGCCTCGGCGCTGCAAGCCCCGCCGCTGCTGGCGATTGAGCGCTATCGGCATCCGTCAAGCGGCTTGAAAAACTTCGCACCCTGAAGGTGGGGTATGCCGGCGCTCTGGCGGTGCACGCAGTTCGCGTGTTACGGTGGCGGGCTGATGAGTACATTGCCCAAGCTGCTGACGCAAGGGTCAGCACTCTTCCTGGACTTCGATGGAACGCTGGCCGATCTGGCACCCCGGCCCGATGCGGTGGATGTGCCCGGTGATCTTGCGCGCCTGCTCGATCGGCTGCACGGGCAGTTGAATGGCGCACTGGCGGTGGTCACTGGCCGCGCCCGCGAAGACATCGAACCCATGCTCTCCCCCTGGCGCTGGCCGGCTGCCTTCGAGCACGGCGCCCTGCGCATCTCGGCCCACGGCGATGCGGCGGCGCTGCGCCCGCCCGGGCTCGACCGTGCGGTGGCCGCAGCACAGCACCTGGTCTCGCGGCACAACGGGCTGCTGCTGGAAGTCAAACAAACCTCCATGGCATTGCACTTTCGGCTGGCACCTTCGCTGGAGGTGTTGTGCGTGGAGACGCTGGCGCGCTCCATTGACAACGCCAGCGGTTTGCAACTGTTGCGCGGCAAGGCCGTGATCGAAGTGAAGTCGGTGGGCGTGAACAAGGGTCTCGCCATCCAGGCCTTCATGAACGAAGCACCCTTCGCTGGTCGATCGCCCGTGTTTGCCGGCGACGACTTGACGGATGAAGCCGGCTTTGCCGTGGTGCAGCGCCTGGGCGGTGCCGGCATCAAGGTCGGTGCGGGCGCGAGCTGCGCCCGTCACCGCTGCGACAACCCCGAAGCCCTGCGCGCCTGGCTCGCAGATGCCCTGCAAACCCCTTTGATCCACACATGACCCTGTCCTCGAACGGCTTCGCGCCGCCCGCCGCCCCATCGCTCTCGCTCGGCGTGGTGGGCAACTGCGCCTTCAGCGCCTTGATCGATCCGCACGGCCGTGTGGTCTGGAGCTGCCTGCCGCGCTTCGATGGCGACCCGGTGTTTCACGCGCTGCTCGGCGGCGCCGACGCCGAGGCGGGCTCGTGGGCCATCGAACTCGAAGACATGGTGGAGGCCATTCAGCGCTACGAGCCCAACACCGCCGTGCTGGTGACCGAGCTGTGGGACAGCCAGGGCCAGGGCATCGCCATCACCGACTTCGCGCCGCGCTTCCTCTCGCGCGGCCGCTATTTCAGGCCCACGCAGCTGGTGCGTCGAGTGCGCCCGCTCAAAGGTGCGCCGCGCATCCGCGTGACGCTCACACCGCGCTTCGACTGGGGTGCGCAAGCCCCGCGCATCACCTCGGGCAGCCACCACATCCGCTACGTGGGAGACGCACAAACGCTGCGCCTGCACACCGACGCGTCCATCAGCCACGTGCTGGCGCGCGAACCGTTCTTGCTCACGCGGGAGCTCAACTTCATGTTTGGCCCTGACGAGACCCTGGAAGGCGGCATTGGCGACACCGCGCGCCACTTCGAGCAGGAGACACTGGCCTACTGGCGCGGCTGGAGCCAGCGCCTGGCCCTGCCGCTGGAATGGCAGGACGCCGTGATCCGTGCGGCCATCACGCTCAAGCTGTCGCTGTTCGAAGACACCGGCGCCATCGTGGCGGCCATGACCACCAGCATCCCCGAAGCCCCGGGCAGCCAGCGCAACTGGGACTACCGCTACTGCTGGCTGCGCGACGCGTTTTTTGTGGTGCGCGCGCTCAACAGCCTGGCCGAGGTCGGCACGCTGGAGGACTACCTGCGCTGGTTGTCCAACGTGGTGGTCGGCGCCAGGGACGGTGATGCCAGTGGCCACATCCAGCCCTTGCACGGCATTGGCCTGGAACGTGAGTTGCCCGAGCGCATCTGCGAGACGCTGCCGGGCTACCGCGGCATGGGTCCGGTGCGCGTGGGCAACCAGGCGCAGGAACATTTTCAGCACGACGTGTACGGCAACGTGGTGCTCGCCGCCGCGCAGGCTTTCCACGACCGGCGCCTGCTGCACCCGGCGGGTCTGGCAGAGTTCGAACGGCTGGAGGCGGTGGGCGAACAGGCCGCTCGTGTGTTCGACCAACCCGACGCCGGCATGTGGGAGCTGCGCACCCGCGCCCGCGTGCACACCAGCTCGGCGCTGATGTGCTGGGCCGCCTGCGACCGCCTGGCCAAGATCGGCCTCACGCTCGACCTGCCCGGCCGCGCAGCGCATTGGGGCGACCGGGCTGCCGCCATGCGCGACCGCATCCTGCGCGAATCGTGGAGTGAAGAGCGGCAGGCGTTTGCCGAAAGCTTTGGCGGGCGTGATCTGGACGCCAGCGTGCTGCTGATGGTGGAGGTGGGTTTCATCGACCCGATGGACCCCCGCTTCGTGGCCACGCTCGCAGCGCTTGAAGAGCACCTGTGCGACGGTCCCTACATGCGCCGCTACGAGGCGGCCGATGATTTCGGCAAGCCCGAGACCGCGTTCAACATCTGCACCTTCTGGCGCATCGACGCGCTGGCGCGCACCGGCCGCAAGGCCGAAGCCCGCGCCATTTTCGAGACCATGCTGGCCGCGCGCAACCCGCTGGGCATGCTCTCCGAAGACACCCACGCCACCACCGGCGAAATGTGGGGCAACTACCCGCAAACCTATTCCATGGTGGGCGTCATCAACGCGGCGATGCGTCTCTCCGCGCCATGGGATTCCGTCATTTGACGGCGCAAAGCATGGGACGCCTCGTCATCGTCTCCAACCGCGTGGCCGACCCACGCAAGGCAGCCTCCGGTGGACTCGCCGTGGCCGTGGGTCAGGCGCTCGAAGCCACCGGCGGCTTGTGGTTCGGCTGGAGCGGGAAGATCGTGGAAGACGGCACGCCGGGTGAAGGCGACCTGCACTGGCCACCGTGGACCTGAGCCGCGAAGACCACGACAGCTACTACCTGGGCTACAGCAACGGCGTGCTGTGGCCGGTGTTCCACTACCGGCTGGACCTGGCCGACTTCGACGCCGGCTACATCGGTGGTTACCGGCGCGTGAACCAGATGATGGCGCACAAGCTGGCCAGCCTGCTGCGCCCCGACGACATCATCTGGGTGCACGACTACCACATGATCCCGCTGGCGGCCGAGCTGCGCGCCATGGGTTGCCAGCAGCGCATGGGTTTCTTCCTGCACATTCCCCTGCCGCCGCCGCTGATACTCGCCGCTGTGCCCGAACACGACTGGCTGATGCGCTCGTTGTTCGCCTACGACCTCGTCGGATTCCAGAGCGAGGCCGATGTGGCCCACTTCTCGCGCTACGTGGGCACCGAGACCGGCGCCGACATCCTCGGGGAACACGAGTTCCGCGCCTTCGGCAAAACCCTGCAGGTGCAGGCCTTCCCGATCGGCATCGATGTGGACGAGTTCACCCAGCTCGGCGAAGCCCCTGAAGCGCAGGAGATGTACACCCAGATCCGCGGCGAATACTCGCGCCGGCGCCTGCTGCTGGGCGTGGAACGCATGGACTATTCCAAGGGCCTGCCGCAACGCCTCAAAGCGTTTCGCCAACTCTTGCAGGCCTATCCGGAAAACCTGGGCAGCGCCACGCTGATCCAGATTGCAGCGCCCAGCCGCGAATCGGTCGACGCCTACGCCGCCTTGAGGCAGGAGCTGGAGAGCCTGTGCGGCGCCATCAACGGCAACTTCGGTGAACTCGACTGGATGCCGGTGCGCTACATCCACCGCAACGTGGCGCGCAAGCGCCTGCCAGGCCTGTACCGCGCAGCCAGCGTCGCACTCGTCACGCCGCTGCGCGACGGCATGAACCTGGTGGCCAAGGAGTTTGTCGCTGCCCAGGACCCGGACGACCCCGGCGTGCTGGTGCTCTCGCGATTTGCCGGCGCGGCCGAGCAGATGCACGAGGCCTTGCTGGTGAATCCGTACGACACCACGCGCACGGCAGAGACGATTCAACGCGCCTTGCAAATGCCGCTGGAAGAACGCCAGCGCCGCCACCAGGCGCTGCTGGGCGGCATCCGCGCGCACGACGTGCACTGGTGGCGCAAGCGCTTCCTGGACGCGCTCGCGGCCGTCCCCGCTCCGTAATCCCCCCACCTGCTCGCGCGGGCCATCAGGCCGGCGCGAGCTTTGCCCATTTCACTTTTGCCGGAGGACCCCATGAACGACAACCTGATTGAAATTGCCTCCCGCTGGTGGATCAGCCTGGGGGGTGCGGCCACCACGCTCTTGCGGGTCACCCTCATCATCGTCGCCGCCTGGGTGCTGGTTGCGGTCTTGCAGCGCGCCATCCGCACCTTGCGCGAACGCATCGCCAGCCGCATGGACGACCGCGAATCGGCCAAGCGCGCCGAAACCCTGGGACGCGTGTTCCGCTACCTCGCATCGGTGGTCGTGAGCCTGATTGCCATCATGCTGGTGCTGGCCGAGCTCGGCGTGTCGGTGGCGCCCATCCTGGGCGCAGCCGGCGTGGTGGGTCTGGCCATCGGCTTTGGCGCACAAAGCCTGGTCAAGGATTTCTTCACCGGCTTTTTCATCCTGCTGGAAAACCAGATCCGCCAGGGCGACGTGGTCAAGCTCGGCGACCACGCCGGCATGGTGGAGGTGGTGACCCTGCGCTACGTGCAGCTGCGTGACTACGACGGCAACGTGCACTACGTGCCCAACGGCCACATCAGCACCGTGATCAACATGACGCGCGGCTTCAGCAACGCGGTGATGGACATCGGCGTGGCCTACCGCGAGAACGTGGACGAGGTGATGGCGGTGATGCGCCAGGTGGCGTCTGACTTGCAGAAGGACCCGAACTTCCAGTTGAAGATCATGGCCGAGCTGGAAATCGCCGGGGTGGACAGCTGGGCGGATTCGGCGGTGATCATCCGCTGCCGCTTCCGCACCTTGCCGCTGGAACAGTGGGGCGTCAAGCGCGAGTACCTGCGCCGGCTCAAAGCCGCGTTTGACGAGCACGGCATCGAGATCCCCTACCCGCACATGACGGTGTACGCCGGCCAGGACCGCCAGGGCAAGGCGCCGGCCTTTCCCCTGCAGCAGCTCGCCACCGACTGACACCAGGGCGCCGGGCAGCGATTGCCCGACCCGCGGGCAGGGCCGGCTGCGCTGTGCCACCATGCGGCGATCTGGAGCCCACCATGACCGCTCGCAACCCCCTCAACCGCTCTCTGGCCGACGGCATCCAGCGGGTGGGTTTTCGCAAGTGGTACGAGCGCGAGCTGTTGTCCAGCCATGCGCACATGGCCCTGGCGCTGATCTCGGCGGTGGCCATGATGGCCAGCTTCGAGGCGTTTCGCGGCGCCAGCACCAGCGAAAAGTTCATGAACACGGCCTTTGTGGTGGTAAGCGGGGCCATCGCGCTGTGGGCCATGCGCCGCTACATCTACCTGCTGATGCACGCGGAAGAAATGGCGAACCAGGCCAACTGCGCCCAGTGCCAGGCCTATGGGCTGCTCAAGCTGCAGGAGGTGGAGGACCGGCGCCTCGCGGCCCAGCGGCTGGTGCCGGTGTGCTGCAAACGCTGCGGCTTTCGGTGGAACCTGCAGGACGACTGAAACGTCCCGCGCATCTTCAGCCGAACACCGAGTCGCTCTCGGCGTGGGCGCTGCCCACAAACACACGCAGCACGGTGCCTTCGCCGTCGAGTTCCCACAATCGGCCCTGCACGGTGAACTGGCGACCACCCAGGCGGAACACGTCACCCGGCACCGGCGCCACGCCGTGGTCGCGCCAGAAGTCGGGCACGGCCAGCGAGGTGCGGCGCATCCAGGTCTGGTCTTCGGGGTTGAACACAAGGGCAATGCGAAGGCCAGGCTGGCTCATGGTGGGCTCCTGAATGAGAAATGAACGGCAGCTTAGCGCAGACCCGACAGTGCCCGGGCAGCGCCCAGCAAGGCAGGCGATTGCGCTGAAGTGATCACCCACACGGGGATGTCTTTCAGGTAGGTCTGGAAGCGGCCCTTGGCCTCGAAGCGCTGGCGAAACGGCGAAGTGTCAAACCAGCTGCCCAGCCGTGGCACGATGCCGCCGCCGATGTACACGCCACCGCGCGCACCCAGCGTGAGCGCCAGGTTGCCCGCCACCGAGCCGA
>LNFM01011377.1_pt1 | contig 12121 bp, 9 predicted proteins | sample 596031 | NCBI WGS metagenome assembly LNFM01 (sample SAMN04254537, study PRJNA301005) | activated carbon metagenome | isolation source: dual media filters at the Ann Arbor, Michigan drinking water treatment plant | place: USA: Ann Arbor | reverse complement strand
GGCAGCCACCGGCGACGCAGAGCGTCGCCGCCTGAGCCGTCACCGGTCAAGCCGAAAGTGAAACCGGCGCCGTAGTCCGCAACCCCCGCTTACAGACAGACCATGGAAGACCGTGCTCAAAAAGCAGTTGCTTCCATCGCCCCCGCAAAGCTGCCCCGTGTGCCTTGGAACAAGGGCAAACTTGTCGGCGCCAAGCCGCCTCTGAGACCCAGCCATGTCTGGTCGATCAGGACCAAGCTGCAGATCGAGCGCAAGAAGCGGGATCTCGCCCTCTTCAACTTGGCAATCGACAGCAAGCTGCGCGGCTGCGAAGTGGTAGCTGTGCGCGTCGACGACGTCGCGCCGAGCGGCTACTCCATGGATCGCGCGACGATCCGACAGAAGAAGACTGGCCGACCGGTTCGGTTCGAGCTCACCGACCAGTCGCGCCAAGCGATCGACGAATATCTGCGACTGACCGGGAGGAAAGCTGGCCAGTTCCTGTTCGCTGGTCGCGGTGATCGGGGCGGTTTGACCACACGGCAGTACGCTCGGCTCGTGCAGGAATGGGTGGCCAGCATCGGTCTTGACCCTGCGAAGTTCGGCACGCACTCGCTGCGTCGGACAAAGGCAGTGTTGATCTACCGGCGAACGGGAAATCTTCGCGCGGTCCAACTTTTGCTCGGACATTCGAAGATCGAGTCCACGGTTCGATATCTCGGCATCGAGGCCGATGACGCAATAGATCGCCGAGAAAATCGATATCTGATCGCTGACGCGATCCCTCCGATTCCGGACGTGGTCGGCGGCGCCTACTCCGTCGCCGACGCATGCCGCACGACTTCCGCTAGTGGGATTCCGGAGTTTTGTCCGGCGCTGCATGCGATTTTGAGCCGAAGGCAGAAGGTGGCCCCCTCGAGAATGAGAACGAAAGTGGTGTGGGCTAACAAGCCGCCATCGCCGCCGAACTGTGTCAAAGCCTTCAAGCGGCCGAGGAGCCAGATCAGCTCTAGATTGCGCGCGCATTCGCGATCGAACCGGCGCGACGACTGCACTTGGTTGAGATAGCCGTAGACGTAAAGCTTGAGCATCGTCGCGGGTTGATATCCGGGACGGCCGGTTGCCTAAGGCTCGAAGTCTAAGCCACGCCGGGCAAACCCTATCGTCTCAAACAAGACTGACGCCGCAGAGTCGGGAGACCAGAACAACGGCATCATGCTCAAGATCCGGTGCATCAGTTCCAGCCCTAGCGACAAGCATGAGACCTTGGAGACCTGCAATAACGAGGCGCCCCAAGGCCGTCACGGACCCCTCGAAGTGAAGCTGTCCTCGGGATCGCGCTTCCTCCAAGTGTTTTGCCAGCCATTTGACGTTCTCATCAAAGAAGTTCCGAACTAACATCTGCATTGCATTAGAGAGTGTTGAAAGCTCCGCCGAGAGAATACCGCAAAGGCATAACCGCCCAGAGCGAAATGTCTGCATGTACAGCATGACATACGATCGAAGCCTCTCTATCGGGCTTGAAATGCGTGTGGCGATGTCCCCCAGACGCTCATTGAAGCGTGCCGCATAGCGCCCTATTAAACATTCACCGAGCAGCGCCTTTGTCGGAAAGTGATGGTGGATGGTGGCCTTACTTACGCCGACAGACGCGGCCACATCTGCATAGCTGAATGCATTGAAGCCCGCTGTCTGAGTGAGGCGTTCTGCCGCATCCAGCACTGCCTCGACAGTGGGTGGCCGCGAAGCCTTAACGGTGGGTCGTCTCGCCATTTTTTCATCCGCACGCTTGCGATCTTCTACGGCATTTGTGCCCTTTATCGCACGAAGTGCGCGGCGTCACTTCACGCTACAGTGTTGACATTCCTGCTACGCTAGAGCGATGATTGACCGACTAGTTGGTAGACGTTCTGATTGCGTCTCCATGGACCCAAGCAGCGAAGGCGATCGGTGCGATTATGGAGCAGTACCTACTGGATTCCAAAGGTGAGCGACGCCTTTGCGAGACATTTCGAAGGGACTGGTGTTTGCCGTCGACTGGGAATGGGCATGATGATTTTTCATTTGCAGTCCGGGCTTTGGGCTATGCGTTTCTTAGGCGGACACCGCGTCATTTCACTCTGTTCGTCAATCTATCTGTAATTTCCGATGTTACGCTTGTCGCAGTCATCTATGAGCTGAATGATTATGCGGAGCACTACGGTGGAGTAGTTTTCATCAATTATGATAATAAAATTTTCTCTCGGTTTACCGATGGATATTCTGCTATGAGGCATATCCTTACTCAGAGCAATCGTGGCGCTGCCCATCAGGGTGCGAACTTTGTTCGCCGACCCATATCTATTGTCCGTGGCGGCGCATCTCGCAATGCTTTCGATCAGGTGGTCGCGCTATGTAACGCTGGTGCCACGCCGGGCGAAGGGGAGCTTGGGACGATTCTCCGCGCACACTTCGGGGATCGATATTGCGTAGTTCGCCCGAACCCGGAAGGGACCCGCTTGGTTCTTGCCGCATTCGGTAAGGGCTACGAGCAGATCGACGAGTATTCGCGCTACAGGCAGGCAGGGACGCCGTTTGGCGAGTTCGCCGATCGAGCCTACTCGAAATTTGTACAGACCGCATACTTCGAAGCATGGCGTTCCTGCCGGCCGATCCTCGAAGTCGTTGAAGCGCCTGGATTCAAGCCTCCGTTGCCCTCGAGGTATGAGCGGCTTCTTGTGCCGTTGCGTTGGGCGCATGGCAGAGCCATGTTGAGTGTTACCAACACGATGCCCGAGCCGGGAGGACTGGTGCAATTTTACTCAAAGTCTGTAGTGCTCGGTATTGATCTGTTGTCGAGTGCGTCCGATCGGAGTTGAAGTGCGACATTCACCTGATCGATCGTAGCGCGTCGGGTGGGGCGTCGTGGAGGTCGCAATGCATGGGCGAGACAGCAACGAAAGAAGCAGGAAGCGGCTGTCTCCGTCATCGGCAGCTTATGATACCGGTGGCAAGGCCAAAAAAGATGAAGGCTCTGAACTATCGGATATTAATAGATTGCTACTGCACCGGCTGCATAAGGCCAGTCGGGTCATTGAATATCGCTTTACAAAGTCATCTGAAGGCAATGTCACCGCGAGGCAGGCCATCCTGCTCATGGCGATTGCGGCTGTGCCACAGGCAAGTCAAGCCGGCCTTTGCCGGGAAACAGGAGTTGATCGCTCGACGATCGCAGACGTCTTGCGGCGACTGGAGGCCTTGGGTCTCTTGAGAAGAAGAAAAGCGAAAACGGATTCGAGAACCAACGAAGTTCGGCTTACTGAGCGCGGGAGATCAATGGCGATTGTGGCCAGCCGTCAGCTTAAGGCGGTCGAAGATACGGTTTTGCGCGGGCTTTCGACGACGAGGCGTCGAGAACTGTATCTTGCCCTCGCTACTATTGGATAGTCTACGATGAGCGTCTGGAAGGGCGTCCAGTAATCGTGTGAATTTTGTTCCAGTTGACCCGATGCAAGGGTCCCAGGTTACGCTGCGCCGGTCACCCGATCGCTACGCCGCACGAAGGCGGTGCTGATTTACCGGCGCACAGGCAATCTGCGCGCGGTCCAGCTGTTGTTGGGGCACTCGAAAATTGAAAGCACGGTTCGGCACCTCGGTATAGAGAGAGGTCGACGATGCGATCGAGATCGCGGAATAGATCGATATCTGATCTCTGACGCCATACCGCTGACAGCGGACACGGTCGGCGGCGCTTATTCCGTCGCCGATCCCATTGCCCTCGATGGCAGCTATTGGGATGTCTCGAGGTTGGACTGTCTGGGATTAGGCTTCGGCCGCAGCTGGCGGTTGATTGTGTGGAACAGGGCGATATTGCGTTGGCTCAGCGCAGCCCGCTGTCATAGCGTCGGGGCATGCCGACTGCCATTGCTCCGATACAGTCAAAGACCACTGAGCGCACGGGTGCCGACTTCCGTTCGGTCCGTCTGACGCCGCAGGGCCATTTGCACGTCGGGGCCGATGCGGCCAGTGAGGCCCTGGTGGATCGCATCGGGACCCAATTCGCCCTCGGGGCCGGTCACGGACTTCTGGCGCTGGCGTTTGACGCGGCGACGGCGGCGCTGCCGTCCGATCTCGCGTTCTGGCGCGATTTCTCCGGTCAATTCGTGACGGCCGTATGCGCCCGCCCGGAGATGGGCGAGGCGGCGACCGCGCCAGCTGCTGGCCTAGTTGTGCCGGCGCACGCGATGCTGACGGCGCTCGTCGATGCGGCGCCACCGATGCAGGGCGGCGAATATCTCACACCTGCCGTTCTGGCTGATCTGTGGCAGGCGATGGCGACTGCGCTCGAAGCAGAGCTTGTCCAGAGCGGTCTGGGGCTGGCGGCCTTCCTCAAGCAGCGTAGTCCAGCCTGGAGCCTCGTCGGCCGCGTGCACTTCAATCTGGCCGAGAACCGCCGGGACGAGGACGCGCCGTTCGCCTTCATGGCGACGTACACGACGCGGCTGTCGGCAGCCGAGCAGGCGCAGCATCTGCCGCTGGGACGGGCGCTCAAGGAGTATGCCGGGGTCGCCAACAAGGACCGGCTGCTGTCGCTGCTGCTGCCGGTGCAGAAGGCGGCCGAGGCGTGCGGTTGGCTGAAGGCCATGGTCGATGCGGGCGAGATCTACCATCCACTGCGCTGGACGCCGGCCGAGGCCCAGCTCTTGCTGCGCGACGTGCCGCTGCTCGAGCGCGCCGGCATCGTTGTGCGCATGCCCGCGACATGGCGGATGGGACGCCCCGCCCGCCCCCAGGTGAAAGCATCGGTCGGCGGTAAGCCGCCGTCGATGCTGGGCCTCGATGCGATGCTCGACTTCGACTATCGCGTGTCGCTCGACGGGGAGACGTTGACGGCCGCCGAGGTGAAGCGGCTGCTGGCGGAGACCGCCGGCCTCGCGCTGGTGCGCGGCAAGTGGGTCGAGATAGACCGCGAGCGTCTGTCGAGCACGCTCGAGAGGTTCCAGGACATCGAGCGCCGGGCTGGCGAGGAAGGGTTGTCGTTCGCCGAGGCGATGCGGTTAGTCGCCGGGGCCGAGATCGGTGCTGACTCCGGGACCGGCGCGCCGACGGCAGACTGGAGCCAGACGGCGGCAGGACCATGGCTCGCCGAGACGCTGGCAGCGCTGCGCCAGCCGGGTAGCGCTGCGAGCCATCCGGGACCGGCGCTGCAAGCGACGTTGCGGCCCTATCAGCAGGAAGGCGTCGCCTGGTTGGCGCTGCTCGCGCGGCTCGGCCTCGGCGCCTGCCTTGCCGACGATATGGGACTCGGCAAGACGATACAGGTGATCTCGCTGCTGCTCGTGCTGAAGCAGGATGCGAGCAAGGCGCATAGCCAACCGACGAATTCGCGCAGGCTGAAGAACGAGCAACAGGCTCAGAAGAGCAAGCCGAGCATTCTCGTGGTTCCTGCATCGCTGATCGGCAACTGGTCGGCCGAAATCGCACGCTTCGCCCCGAGCCTCGTGCCGCTCGTTGTGCATCCGTCGGTTCTGCCGGCCGACGAAATGCGCGCGCTGACGGCCACGCAAATGGCCGGTGCTGACCTCGTCATCACCACCTACGGCACGCTGCTGCGTGCATCTGTGCTGCAGTCGATGCCGTGGCGCCTCGCCATTCTCGACGAGGCGCAGGCGATCAAGAACCCTGGCGCAAAGCAGACGCGGGCTGTGAAGCTGCTGAGGGCCGACGCCCGCGTCGCGATGACCGGCACGCCGGTCGAGAACAGCCTCGGCGACCTGTGGTCGCTGCTCGATTTCATCAATCCGGGCCTGCTCGGCACTGCCAAGGAGTTCACGACCTTCACCAAGCGCCTGGCCGACAGAGGGCAAAATGCAGGGAGCGCGCCAGGCGCCGCAAAGGCCGACTACGGACCGCTGCGCAGCCTCGTGCGACCCTACATCCTTCGCCGCATGAAGAGCGACAAGATCATCATCGCGGACCTGCCGGACAAGTCCGAGGTTAAGACGTTCTGCACGTTGTCGAAGCGTCAGGCCGCGCTCTACCAGGAGACGGTCGCGGAGCTCGCCGAGCGGCTAAAGGAGGTCGACGGCATCCAGCGCAAGGGACTGGTGCTCGCGACGCTGATGCGGCTGAAGCAGATATGCAACCACCCCTCGCAATGGTTGGGCGATGGCGGCTGGAAGGAAGCAGACAGCGGCAAGCTCGTGCGTCTCGCCGAGATCATCGAGGAGATCGCCAGCCGCCAGGAGAAGGTGCTGGTCTTCACCCAGTTCAAGGAGATCACGGCGCAGCTCGCCTCGCTGCTCGGCCGCGCGTTCGGCCGCGACGGCCTTGTTCTGACGGGCGAGACGGCGGTGGCCAAGCGCCGCGACCTCGTGCGCCGTTTCCAAGAGGACGAGGAGATTCCGTTCTTCGTGCTGTCACTGAAGGCAGGCGGTGCCGGCTTGAACCTGACGGCTGCTTCCCACGTCGTTCATTTCGACCGCTGGTGGAACCCCGCGGTCGAGAATCAGGCGACAGACCGCGCTTTCCGCATCGGTCAGAAGCGCAACGTTCTCGTGCACAAGTTCGTCTGCCGCGGAACCGTAGAGGACCGAATCGATCAGATGATCGATGAGAAGGCCAAGCTCGCCGGCGATATCCTGAGCGGCGGCGCTGAGACGCTGCTGACGGAAATGAAGGACGACGAGCTGTTGTCCCTCGTTGCGCTCGATCTGGCGTCAGCCCAGAAGGAGGACTGACATGAGCTTCTTTCGATGGGGACGAAAGCCCAGCGTCGCTCAGCAGCGAGCCAAAGCCGAGAAGCTGCTCGCCAAGAAGGGCAAGGCAAGCGGCCTGTCGCCGGTCGTGATCGAAGGCAACAAGATCGCCTCGAGCTTCTGGGGCAAGGCCTGGTGCGACAACCTCGAGCGCTACAGCGATTACGCCAATCGGCTGCCGCGTGGCCGCAGCTACGTCCGCAACCGCTGCGTAATCGATCTGCAGATCGCCAGCGGCATGATCACGGCCCAGGTCAGCGGCTCGTCACTCTACAGGATCTCGATCAAGATTGCCCCGCTCGACGAGAAGGCTTGGCGCGCCATCTGCCGCGATTGCTCCGGTAGCATCGATTCGATGGTCGAGCTGCTGCAGGGGCGTCTCTCGAAGGCGGTGATGGATCGCGTCTGCCGTGCCGGCGACGGACTGTTTCCGGCACCGAAATCGATCGAGCTTTCATGCAGCTGTCCGGACGGCGCCTACATGTGCAAGCACGTGGCTGCCGCTTTGTACGGCGTCGGCGCGCGACTGGACCGCCAGCCGGAGCTGCTGTTTGCCCTGCGCGACGTAGACCAGCAGCGGCTCATTCAACAGGCGAGCAGTATGCCGGAGGCGACTGCAGGAACGGCGCCCACCAATCCGGACAAGCTCCTTGGCGATGCCGACCTCGCAGCCCTGTTCGGCCTCGACATCGACCAACCGGCGGCGCCGCCCGAGAAGCAGGTGACAACGAGCAACGGCACAGGCCGGCAATCCGCAGGTCGTCGCGTGGCGAAGAGCAACACGAAGAGCGGGCGCGATCCGAAAGGCGCGGCCCAAAGCAAACCCGCCCGAGCCGGCCGGACGACGAAAGGCAAGCCCGCCAGTCGGAGCCGTTCGGCGAAATCCACGAAGTCACCGTCGGCGAGGGGGCGGCAGAAAATTCAGGTCCTGGTGCCGTGACCGGACTGCCCTCTGCCTTGTATGGAGACCGAGCCACTTTTGTGGCGCGATCCCCTAACAAGCGGACACGGTCTACGGCAGCGTTTCCGTCGCGCTACGCACGCATCGCGATGGCAGCTAATGGGATGTCTCGATTAGGAAGTCTGCAAGCGGCGTTTCGCCGCGGTCTTGTTGCTCGGGCGTGCGTTTACTCCAGCATGTGGCCCGGCTGAGTCGACGCGAAATCGGCATAAGGTTCGCGAGGATCTCCAATCGACCCGCACCGTCGGCGGGGAGGGGCGATTTCCGACCGAACCGCCGATGATGGACTTCGAGCCATCAGCGCCGCTGTGAAATGTGACCGGACCAGATCGAGATCGTCAAATGGCACTGCTCGATGAATACGATGTCGTGGTGATCGGAAGCGGCCCCGGCGGTGAAGGTGCCGCCATGACTGCAGCGAAGGGCGGCAAGCGCGTCGCCGTAATTGATCAAGACGCGGAGGTAGGTGGCTCGTGCACACATCGTGGCACCATACCAAGTAAGGCGCTCCGCCATGCTATTCAGCAGATGACGGAGGAACTCGGTTTCTCGGAGCACTATCATTTCGACACAATCATCCGTGACGCCGAACGGGTCATCCGTGAGCAGGTATCGCTCCGCAGCGGATTTTACGAGCGGAACCGCGTGGATGTCGTGAGTGGGCGCGCTGTCCTGGCGGGCCCCAATACGGTGGAAGTATTGCTCGCGAATGGTGGCCGCAGACAGTGTCAGACTGGGCGCATCATCATTGCCACCGGCTCGAGACCTTATCGGCCTGATGATGTTGATTTTACCCACGCACGCGTGGTTGACAGCGATACCGTGCTCAAGCTGAAGGAGACGCCACGCAGTATCACGATTTATGGCGCTGGAGTGATCGGTTGCGAATATGCTTCGATCTTTCGCGGCTTGCGGATCAAGGTCAACCTGGTCAATACGCGCGACAAATTGCTGGCGTTTCTCGACGATGAGATCATCGACGCTTTGGCCTACCATCTGCGCGAGAATGGCGTGTTGATCCGGCACAGCGAAGAGTATGAGCGGGTCGAAGTCAACGCGGGCGGTGTGCGTGTGCATTTGAAGTCGAAGAAGGTCATCCAGAGCGATGTATTGCTGTGGGCCCAGGGCCGCACTGGTAACACCGACGGCATCGGACTGGAGCCGCTAGGCATCGAGTGCAATGCGCGTGGCGGTATCAAAGTCAACGACTCATATCAGACATCGCAGTCACACATCTACGCCGTGGGCGATGTGGTGGGAAATCCCAGTCTTGCCAGTGCAGCCTATGATCAGGGCAGGTTCGCAGCAACCCACGCGCTGACCGGAATATGTGAGCAGCGTTTGGTAGAAGACATTCCGACCGGCATTTACACACTTCCGGAGATCAGCTCGCTCGGCGCGACCGAGCGAGAGTTAACGGAGCGCCGTGTTCCGTACGAAGTAGGGCATGCCTTTTTCCGACACTTGGCCCGCGCGCAGATCACGGGGCGCACCACGGGAATGCTGAAAATTCTATTTCATCGAGAAACACTGGCGATATTGGGTATCCATTGCTTCGGCAGCGGCGCATCGGAAATCATTCACATCGGGCAGGCGGTGATGACGCAACCCGGCGCAGCCAACACGTTGATGTATTTTATCAATACTACATTCAATTATCCGACTATGGCGGAGGCGTATCGGGTGGCGGCACTCAACGGGTTGAACCGCGTCCGGTGAACCCGAATGGTTGGTGCTCAGACACGCTTCTGGTCTTTCACGCAGGCCAGCATCTGGTCCCAAGCCTCGCACTGGATTTGAGCACGACGTTTTACGCAGTCGAAACCGCGCGTCCTGCACGACCCAGGTATCGAGGCCAACGGTGCTGGTCAGAAAACGGCAGGGAGGCAGCATCCGCTCTCGCCCGCCAACGGTCTACCTCCGTTTCCGGACACGCCCGGCACTGCGACGTGAGCGTCATGTCAGCGTCGGCGGCCGTCCGCTATTGGGATCAAGCCACGTTTGGCGAGGGTGGCAGACCAGAGCGATCCGCCATGATCGAGTTTGGCTAAGGGATTGACGTTACCAAGCATCGGTGATGGCGAAGCTTAGAAACCCCTTTCCCGCCTGCGGACTTGCTCAGTGAGGCGCCCCATCGATCGGCTCCAGCGTAACGTCGAACGATAGGAAGCGGTCGAAGTGCGGCATCTTGCGGTAGCGGCGCCTCGCCAGGAACCGTTCCGGCGACTGCGGCGAGGGTTCGGCGTCGAGCAGTCCGAAGAGCGCCAGCATGCGGAGGATGCGCAACTCTAGCACTAGGCTGGAGGAATCTAGCTCGGCTTCGAGGACGCCGGTCACAGGGACTGTCGTGAGCCGCGCCAGTCGGCCCGGCGTCTCCCAATCAAGGGCCAAGTGCGACAGCACCCAGACGATGACGCCGATGTCGCCTTGCGGCCAGGACGGCACGGGACAGCCATCCCAGCGGCCGAGGTTGACGCGCCAGAATAAAATCTCGAACACCCGCGCCGCGAGGCCGCCGGCTCCGCCCGTTCCGAGAATCTTCCTCGCTTTGGCCGTCGGCACCAGCGTCTTGCCTGCGCGACGGAGCAATGGCATGGCCGCTGGAAAAGGTTATCGAAACGGCAGGACCGCACAATCCCAATGAGCGGCATCACCGGACGATTCGCGGTCACAGGCGATATCAGTCCTGACGTCGCCTGGCTGTTGTCGCTCGGTGCCAAATGCGCCGCTGGAGCCGACACTGCGTTGGGTTGCGGGCGGTATCGGCTACGGCATTGACTGTGGCTTCGTGAATGGAAGGCAAACGTCAGCGGGCTATACTGGCGCGCCGCTTCGGATTGCCGCCTGATCAAGATCGAGCTCGCCATCACCGGCGAGGCTATCTGGCAAAGACGCGGCGTCTGCAAGCTACGCAGCCACGATCTCGCGTTTCAACGATGCCGGCGGGCGCCAGATCCGCCGCCCCGCGTCGTGAACAATCAAACGTTCCGCACACAGCAATCTCGCCTGGACGGTTCCCCTCGTCGGTCGGGTGGCAACAGTCGTTACTACCTCGACCCGCCGCTCCCGGGACGCTGGCAGGGGAGATAACCCCTTCTGAATCCCCCTTAAGTCTTCCGCTGTGGCCGGTCTTCTTTGATGAGCTTACCTGATCAAGCTCAAATCCCCTCCGACCCGGCATGGACCGAGCGCACATCCTACTACGGTTTGCGCGGTTGGGCTCTGGCAATTCGATGAGCAGCCAGCATCTCGACAAGCTTCTTGCTTGCGGTTAGTCGGTCGGCGAGATTATACGCTTCGCTCTGATCCGACGTTTGATCAAGCAAGGTGCCGACAATGGCGATCAACTCCGGTGCCGCAACGGCGATACCTGTCATGATGATTTTTCGCATCAAATGTGGGTTGATGCGTCGATCGAGCTCTTCCTTCGTCGTCTTACAGAACCGGCGGTAGAAAGTCCCTGCCGACATGTCGTTTCCCCCACTCGTAATCCACAACCTCGTGCTCTCCCTGCCATTAAGAAGAAAAGGGCGCACCTCAGTCAGCCAGAAGTCAATGTCGGGTGTCAGCGTGCCAGGGAGGTCGGCATCGCTCTCCCGGCGGGATTTCATCTCTGCGGCCGAGTAGCGGAGCCTGTAGTTGTCTTCCGGATTGACCACGAGATTAACCCCTACGATAGTGCCGACATGGTTCTTCCGTCGCACTGCCTTCGAGGCGCCGAGCGCTAGCATCAACCCGTCACCGAACTCTGCGGCGATGGTTGGATTGGAAAGTGCCGTCGGCTTTAATCTCTCCATACGGCGCAATCCGGCAAAATAGACTTCCGACGGGGCCGCCAGACGGTCGCGCTCATCACGAGAAGGACGAGCGTGCCGCCGAAGACGCTGCGCAACCGTACGTATTCTTGTCGCATCGAAGTTGGGGTCCATGGCAGTCAGTGCTCTTGCGAGCCATACGAGGTATGCCCACCGACTCGTTGTGGCCAACCGGAAAGTCAAGCTTTCGACATAGGACTTGAGATTATCTTCAGTCAGGCGCTCGTGCGGCGAAGCCGCTGGATCGAGGCGCCCCTGTGCTGTCAAAAAGCTCAACCATTGTCCGTAACCCAATTCAACATTGCTCAGGGTCGCCGGAGCCCAGTCGACACCCACGCCGTCCGCCTCGAACAGCTCGCCCCGCTCCAGGCCTTTCCGCCAAAACTCCTGGTCCAACACCGGCCATTCCGCCAATGGTACGGATTGTGGTCTTCTGTTCATGTTTTCATCCCCGCGTGCGACGGCTTTGAGGGCTGCGTGAACGCGCGGAGATCGACATCAGCTGTCGCGTCTCAAGTAAGTTGATATACTTGGCCCATGCCTATCCCCTCAGTACCGGCGCAATCGTTTTGTAGGAAGTCGCCATCGAGGAGATGAACCGATGTCGAGCGAGATGCAGAACAGCTTGT
>LNFM01011376.1_pt1 | contig 12121 bp, 13 predicted proteins | sample 596031 | NCBI WGS metagenome assembly LNFM01 (sample SAMN04254537, study PRJNA301005) | activated carbon metagenome | isolation source: dual media filters at the Ann Arbor, Michigan drinking water treatment plant | place: USA: Ann Arbor | reverse complement strand
CTTTGGTCGAGGGAATCACGTCGCCCATGCGCGGGTCGCGCTCCAGCGCCATGCGCACGGCGCGGGCAAATGCCTTGAACACGGTTTCGGCCTGATGGTGGGCGTTTTCACCGTGCAGGTTGTCGATGTGCAGGGTCACACCGGCGTGGTTGACAAAGCCTTGGAAAAACTCGAAAGCGAGCTGGGTGTCGAAACCACCAACCATGCCGCTCTTGAACGGCACGCGCATGTGCAGGCCCGGGCGGCCCGAGAAATCGATGACGACGCGCGAGAGCGCTTCGTCCAGTGGCACGTAGGCGTGGCCGTAGCGCCGGATGCCTTTTTTGTCGCCCACAGCCTGTGCAAAGGCCTGGCCGAGCGTGATGCCCACGTCTTCCACTGTGTGGTGACCGTCGATGTGCAGGTCGCCCACGGCCTTGATCTCAAGGTCGATCAAGCCGTGGCGGGCGATCTGGTCGAGCATGTGGTCAAAGAAGCCGATGCCTGTGGCCAGATTGGCTGCACCGGTACCGTCGAGGTTCACACGCACGCCGATCTGCGTTTCCGAGGTGTTGCGCTGCACGAACGCCACGCGCTCAAGGGATCCTGCGGGGACGGCTGCGAAAGGCGTGGAGGTCATGGAGTGGTTTGGAGAGCGCGGATCAGCGAAGCGTTTTCCGACGGTGTGCCCACCGTCAGCCGCAGACAGTGCGTCAGCAGTGGGTGCATTTTAGAAACATTCTTCACCAGAATGCCCTGTGCCTTGAGGCTGTCAAAACAACGTTGCGCATCGGGCACACGCACCAGCACCATGTTTGCCTGGCTGGGGAAGGGCTGAAAGCCCGGTATCTGGCGCAAGGCGTAAGTCAGCACAGCGCGCTGCTCGCAGATCTGCGCTGCCTGTGCAGCGAACACGTCGGCGTGTTCCAGTGCAAACAGCGCGCACTCGGCGTTGAGCACGCTCACGTTGTAGGGCGGGCGCAGCTTGTCGATTTCCTGGACCAGCGCCTGTGGCCCCAACATGTAGCCCAGCCGCACGCCAGCCAGGCCGAATTTGGAGAGCGTGCGCATGAGCAGCACGTTGGCATTGGCCGCCGGGTGGGCCCGGATTTCGTCGAGCCAACTGCGGCTGGAGAAAGGTTGGTAGGCCTCGTCCATCACCACCAGGCCACCGAAGCTCGCCGCTTCAGCGATCAGGCGGCGAATGGTGTCGGCGTTCCACAAGTTGGCCGTGGGGTTGTTGGGGTAGGCGATGTAGGTGATGGCGGGTTGGTGCTCGCGCATTGCGGCCAGCATGGCCGGTTCGTCGAGTTCAAAGTCGGCCGTGAGTGGAACACCCGCAAACCTCAAACCCTGCAGTTGCGCGCTCATGGCGTACATCACGAAGCCCGGCAATGGCGCCAGAACAGTGGCACCGGGCAGATCGCAGGCCAGGGTGAGCAGCGAGATGAGTTCGTCCGAGCCGTTGCCCAGCATCAGGCTGCATCCCGCCGGGAGGTCCACATAACGGGACAGGGCGGCCTTGAGGTCGTCGATGCGCGGTCCGGGGTAACGGTTCACCGCCACTGCGCCCAGGCGCGCACCCAGCGCGGCCTGCAGCTCGGGCGGCAATGCGAACGGGTTCTCCATCGCGTCGAGCTTGACCATGCCGGCGGCGTCCTGCACGGCGTAGGCGTGCATGGACTGCACGTCCTGGCGGATCATGTTCAGCGGATTCACGCTCATTGGGAAACCTCCGTGCTGCGCACTGCGGCGCGAGCTGGCTTGGGGCGGCCCGGCGCGGCGCTCATTGGGCACCCCGCATCGGCGGCACCTCATCGAGCCGCATCTCGGCCGCACGCGCATGCGCCTGCAGGCCTTCGCCGTAGGCCAGCTCGGCGGCGATCTTGCCCAGGCTTTGCGCTCCGATCCGGCTCACCTCGATCAGGCTGCTGCGCTTCTGAAAGTCGTACACGCCCAGCGGGGAGCTGAAGCGCGCGGTGCCGCTGGTGGGCAGCACGTGGTTGGGGCCGGCGCAGTAGTCGCCCAGGCTTTCGCTGGTAAAGGCGCCGAGGAAGATGGCACCCGCGTGTTTGAGCAACGGCTCCCAGCGGTGCGGTTCGCTGCTGGACACCTCCAGGTGCTCGGGGGCAATGCGGTTGCTGATGGCACAGGCCTCTTCCATGCTGCGGGTGTGGATCAGCGCGCCGCGGTCGTTCAGGCTTTTGGCGATGATGGCCGCGCGCGGCATGGTGCCCAGCAAGCGGTCGATGGCGGCCTGCACCGCATCGATGTAGGCGGCGTCGGGGCACAGCAGGATGCTTTGCGCGAGCTCGTCGTGCTCGGCCTGGCTGAACAGGTCCATGGCCACCCACTCGGCGGGCGTGCTGCCGTCTGCCAGCACGAGGATTTCGCTCGGGCCGGCGATCATGTCGATGCCCACGATGCCGAACACGCGCTTCTTGGCGCTGGCCACGTAGGCGTTGCCCGGGCCGGTGATCTTGTCGACCTTGGGCACGGTGGCCGTGCCGTACGCGAGTGCGGCCACGGCCTGCGCCCCGCCGATGGTGAAGGCACGCGAGACGCCAGCCACATAGGCAGCGGCCAACACCAGCGGATTCTTCTCTCCGCGCGGGGTGGGCACCACCATGATGATCTCGGTCACGCCGGCCACGTGGGCGGGGATGGCGTTCATCAACACGCTCGACGGGTAAGCCGCTTTGCCACCAGGCACATAGATGCCCACGCGGTCCAGCGGCGTGACTTTCTGGCCCAGCAGCGTGCCGTCTTCGTCGCGGTAGCTCCAGCTCTCGCCACCGGCCTTTTTCTGTGCTTCGTGGTAGCTGCGCACACGACGGGCTGCTGCCTGCAGGGCGTCGCGTTGTGCGGTGGGCAGGCCATCGAAGGCGGCTTTCAACTCGGTCTGGGTGAGTTCCAGCTGGCCCAGGCTCACAGCTTCGAGGCCATCAAATCGCGCTGTGTATTCCAGCACAGCGCCATCACCACGCGCCTTCACGTCGTCGAGTATGCCGGCAACCCGGTCTTCGATCGCACCATCGGTCTCCGCCGACCAATGCAACCGGGCCGCGAACTGCGCCTCGAAATCGGCAGCGGCGGTGGACAGGCGAGCGGGACGGGCGATGAAGGTCATGCGGGTGTGCCTTGTTCGATGGCTTGCGCAAAGGCGTTGATGATCGGACGGATGGCGGCTTGCTTGAGCTTGAGCGAGGCCTGGTTGACGACCAGGCGCGCGCTGATGTCCATGATGCGTTCCACCTCGACCAGGTGGTTCGCCTTGAGGGTGTTGCCGGTGGACACAAGATCGACGATGGCGTCGGCCAGGCCGGTGAGTGGTGCGAGTTCCATGCTGCCGTAGAGCTTGATCAGGTCCACATGCACGCCCTTGCTGGCGAAAAACTCGCGCGCAATGTGGGTGTACTTGGTGGCCACCTTCAGGCGAGAGCCCTGACGCACGGCCGAGGCGTAGTCGAAGTCGGCGCGCACGGCCACGCTGACGCGGCAGCGCGAAATGTTGAGGTCCAGCGGCTGGTACAGACCCTGGCCACCGTGCTCGATCAAGGTGTCCTTGCCGGTCACGCCCAGATCGGCGCCGCCGTGTTCCACGTAGGTCGGTACGTCGCTGGCGCGCACAAGCACGACACGCACCTGCGGGTTGCTGGTGGCCAGGATCAGCTTGCGCGACTTCTCCGGGTCTTCAAGCACTTCGATGCCTGCGGCCTTGAGCAGCGGCAGGGTCTCGTCGAAGATGCGGCCTTTGGAGAGAGCGAGGGTGATCATTTCACCCTCTCGATATCCGCGCCGATGCCGCGCAATTTTTCTTCCATCTGGTCATAGCCCCGGTCGAGGTGATAAATGCGGTCGACGATCGTTTCGCCGTCGGCCACCAGACCGGCAATCACCAGGCTGGCCGAGGCACGCAGATCGGTGGCCATGACAGTGGCTCCCGACAGCCGCGAAATGCCCTCGACGACAGCGATCTTGCCGTCGGTCTGGATGTGCGCGCCCAGGCGCACCAGCTCGTTGACGTGCATGAAGCGGTTTTCAAAGATGGTCTCGGTGACCTTGCTGGTGCCGTCGGCGATGCAGTTGAGCACCATGAACTGGGCCTGCATGTCGGTGGGAAAGCCTGGGTACTCGGTGGTGCGAAAGCTCTGCGCCTTCAGACGACCAGTCGCGCGAACGCGGATGAAGTCGCCGCCGGCGTCCTTGCCAGCTTCGATCTCGGCGCCAGCCTCGTGCAGCTTGTCGATCACGGCGTCCAGATGCTCGGCGCGGCCATGGCGCAGCACCACGTCGCCACCCGTGGCGGCCACAGCGCACAGGAAGGTACCGGTCTCAATGCGGTCGGCCACCACCTGGTGGGTGCAGCCGTGCAAGCGGTCCACGCCCTGGATCTGGATGCGGCTGGTGCCGTGGCCTTCGATCTTCGCGCCCATGGCGATCAACATCTCGGCAAGGTCGCCGATCTCGGGCTCCTGCGCGGCGTTCTCCAGCAGGGTCTCGCCCTCGGCGAGTGCTGCGGCCATGAGGAAGTTCTCGGTGCCGGTGACGGTGACCATGTCGGTGGCGATGCGCGCGCCGTGCAGGCGTGTCTTTCCCGCTGGCAGCCTGGCGACCATGTAACCGTGTTCGACCACGATCTCCGCGCCCATGGCCTGCATGCCCTTGATGTGCTGGTCCACCGGACGCGAGCCGATGGCGCAGCCGCCCGGCAGCGAGACGCGGGCATGGCCAAAACGCGCAAGCAGCGGCCCGAGCACCAGCACGGAGGCGCGCATGGTCTTGACCAGTTCGTATGGCGCTTCGGCCAGGATGGGGTCGGCCGCCTGCAGCGTGATGCCGCCGCGATCGCCGTGGGTTTGCGTTTGCACACCCATGTTGTCGAGCAGCTGGCGCATGGTGGCAACGTCGCGCAGGCGCGGCACGTTGGTCAGCGTGACCGGGTCGGCAGTGAGCAGCGAGGCGCACAGCTCGGGCAGCGCAGCGTTCTTGGCGCCCGAGATGATCACTTCGCCTTGCAACGTGCGCCCACCCTTGATTCGGAGTTTGTCCATGGCTGGATGACGGTTCAGGGTTGGGCCGCCCATTCGGCGGGGGTGTAGGTCTTCATCGACAAGGCGTGCACCTCGTCGGTTTGAATGCGTCCACCCAGCGTGCCGTACACCGCCTGGTGGCGCTTGATCAGGCGCAGGCCTTCAAAGGCTGACGACACGATCACCGCAGCCCAGTGGCGGCCGTCCCCGGTGACTTCCAGGTGGTCGCACGGCAGGCCGGCGGCGATGAGGGATTGCAGTTGTTCAGCGGTCATGTCAGTTGCGGATTTTGTAGCCGGTTTTCAGCAGGTGCAGCGCGATCGCGCTCACGATGGTGAGCGCACCGCCCACCAGAGCCAGGCTGATCCAGGGCGACACGTCGCTCACGCCGAAAAAGCCATAGCGGAAGCCGTCGATCATGTAGAAAAAAGGGTTGAGGTGGCTCACCTTTTGCCAGAACTCGGGCAGGGAGTGAATCGAGTAGAACACGCCCGAGAGGAAGGTCATGGGCACGATGACGAAGTTCTGGAACGCAGCCATCTGGTCGAATTTCTCGGCCCACAGCCCCGCGATCAAACCGAGCGCGCCCAGCAGCGCCGCGCCCATGAAGCCAAAGGCCAGGATCCACAGCGGCGCCACCAGCGAGGGCTGTGCGAACCACCAGGTGACCACCATCACCCCTGCGCCAACCGCCAGGCCGCGCACGATGGACGAACCCACGTAGGCCACGAACCAGGCGCGGTGCGACAGCGGCGTGAGCAGCAGGAACACCAGGTTGCCCATGATCTTGCTCTGCACCAGCGACGACGAGCTGTTGGCGAACGCGTTCTGCAGCACGCTCATCATCACCAGGCCGGGCAGCAGGAAGGCGGTGTAGCTCACAGATTCGTAAACCTGCACCCGGTCTTCGAGCACGTGGCCAAAGATCATCAGGTACAGGATGGCAGTGATCACGGGCGCTGCCACGGTCTGGAAGCCGACCTTCCAGAAGCGCAGCACTTCCTTGTAGAAGAGGGTTTGCCAACCGGTCATGCCGGCACCTCGACAGGGCTCGTCGCCCGCGGTTGCGCGCCCGTGAGATCGAGGAACACATCTTCCAGATCGGCCTTGCGGATTTCGATGTCTTCTGCCACCACACCCGCCTCGCGCAGACGAGCCAGGATGCGCTCGACCGCCAGCGCGTCATTGGCCGGCAGCTGCACCACACGGCCAGTGATGCGCGCCTGCACCGCCAGATCGGTGGGCAATGTCGCGTCGGTCTTGAAGCGCAGCACGTTGGAAGCGGCGCGCGACAGCAATGCCGACGTGGACTCCAGCGCCACCACCCTGCCCTGCTTGAGCATGGCGATGCGCCCGCACAAGGCTTCGGCCTCTTCGAGGTAATGCGTGGTCAACAGCACGGTGCTGCCCAGGCGCTTGTTGAGGTCGGAGATGAACTGCCACAGGGTCTGGCGCAACTCCACATCCACGCCCGCGGTGGGTTCGTCGAGCACGATCACCGGCGGCTTGTGCACCAGCGCCTGCGCGATCAACACCCGGCGCTTCATGCCGCCCGAGAGCTGGCGCATGTTGGCGTTGGCCTTGTCAGCGAGGCCCAGGCCTTCGAGCAACTCGTCGATCCAGGCGTCGTTGCGCTGGATGCCGAAATAGCCGGACTGGATGCGCAGCGCCTCGCGAACGTTGAAGAAGGGGTCGAACACCAGCTCTTGCGGCACCACACCGAGCTGGCGGCGCGCGGCCTGGTAGTCGGCCTGCACGTCGCTGCCGTGCACGAGCACGCGACCGGAAGAAGCGCGGGCCAGACCGGCCAGGATGCTGATCAAAGTGGTCTTGCCAGCACCGTTGGGTCCGAGCAGACCGAAGAACTCACCGGCCTCGATGTCGAACGACACCGACTGCAAGGCCTGCACGGTGCCGCGCGAGGACGGATAGCTCTTGGAGACGTCAGAGAAGGAAACGGCAGGCATGCGCAGGGAAAACCACTGGGGTCATGGGCCGCGCACGGCAACGTTGGCGGCGGTTTGGGTAACCGCGTATTTTAGGCCCGGTGGGGTGTCCGCACCGGACACGGGGCCAGGCCCCTCGCCGGTGGACTGCTGCCATTGATCAGGGCGCGAGCAACTCACCCACGCCATACAGACCCATGAGGTCTTCCAGGCGCCGCGGCCAGTGACTCACCTGCAGGGTCTTGCCTTCGGCGCGCAACTGGCGACGCAGCTCCAGCAGCACTGCCACAGCCGACGAATCGAACACACGCAGCGAAGCGGCGTCGAGCATCACCACCGGGCCGGCCTGCTGTGAGAGCGCCTGCTTCAGCTCCATCAAGGTCTTGCCGGCATCTGCCAGCGTGACTTGCGCCGGCAATGCGGCGTTCGACAAGGCGGTTGTCACGGGATCAGCTGGTTTTGGCCACGTTGGACTTGTTGCGCTGCGCCAGCGAGGCGATCAGGCCGTCGATGCCCTTTGCCGTAATCTCCTGCGCGAACTGCGTGCGGTAGGTTTCCACCAGCCAGACGCCGAGCACGTTGATGTCGTAGATCTTCCAGCCGTTGGCGGTCTTTTCCATGCGGTAGTCCAGCTGGATAGGGTCACCTTTGCCACGCACTTCGGAGCGCACCACCACCTCGGTGTCTTCGGGCTTGGAGCGCATGGGCTTGAAGGTCACCGTCTGGTCTTTCACCTCGCCAAGTGCGCCGGAGTAGGTGCGCACCAGAAGGATCTTGAACTCGTCCTGCAGCTGTTTTTGCTGCTCGGGCGTGGCCTGGCGCCAGAAGCGGCCAACCGCAGAAGACGTCATGCGGGTGAAGTTGACGCTGGGCAGGATTTTGGCATCGACGAGCGCCACGATGCGGTTCACATCACCGGCCTGTATGGCGGGATCGGCTTTCACAGAGGCCAGCACGTCGCTGGAGATTCGCTTGACCAGCGCATCGGGGGCTTCTTCCTGCGCCAGAGCGGGCAGGGACATCACACCGGCGGCGGTGATCACAAGGGCGGAGAGCCAGGAGCGGCGTTTCATCATGGTGTTTTCCTTTGGAGGCCAATGGCCCGACTGCAGACAGCGCAGCCTAAATCATCGGAGCGGCAGAAATATGAAGCAGTTCCACTGCATTCGTTGCGAGACGTATCGGCGTCTCACGTCCTTGTCACTTCCCATCTCCCAGGCCAATGCCCTTGTCGATCATGTCGTCAATCTGACTTTGGCGGCGGTTGAGGTAGAGATCGCGCGTGAAGCTGTATTTGTCGAGTGCGGCCTCTTCCAGCAGGGAAGAAGCGCGCAGCAGGCCGGCGCGGGTGTCAACCACGCGAAGCGCGGTGAGTGAATTGCGCGCGGACACATCGTTCAGACCCGAGACCGGGTCCACGCTCATGTCGACCACCAGGCCGGTGCCGTCTCGCACCGACGACGGACCAAAAATCGGCAGCACCAAGTAAGCACCCGACGGCGCGCCCCAGCGACCCAGGGTCTGGCCGAAGTCCAGCCGGGTGCGCGGAATACCAGCCTCACTGGCGATATCGAGCAAGCCGCCGAGACCGAGCACCGTGTTCACGCTGAAGCGCATGAGGTTCTCGGTGGCTTCGCGCGGACGCAGCTGCAGCCCTGCGTTGGCCGCCGACCAGAGATCACCCAGGTTGCTGAAAAAGTTGTTCACACCCGTCTGCACCGGGCTGGGCGTGACGTCTTTGTAAACGGTGGCCACCGGCTTGAGCACCGCGGTGTCCACCGCGTCGTTGAAGCGATAGACACCGCGGTTGAAAGGCTCCAGCGGATCGCGCGGGTTGGCGTCGGGCCCGGTGGCACAGCCAGTGAGCACGGCAAGCGCAAGGCCAGTGGCCAGCCATGCCGGGGACCGGCTGAATGTGGTGAACGTGTTTTTCATTTTTGAACCCCCTGGGCACAGGGCCCGAATCGTTGTTGCCGACAGCCTGCATTCTTGTCAGGTTGTCGGGTCTTGTCTGGATGCTCCGCCAGAAGCCCTGCTGGGCTCACTCGGCGGGTTTGGCGTCGCCGCCATCGGCGGCCTTGCTGAACAGGAACTGGCTGATCAGGTTCTCCAGGATCACCGCCGATTGCGTCTGCGTGATCACTGCTCCGGCGGCGATGTTCTCGGCGTCGCCGCCCGGCTCGATGCCGATGTACTGCTCACCCAGCAAGCCGTTGGTGAGGATCTTGAGCGAACTGTCCTTGGGGAAGGCGTAGCGCGATTCCAGCGCCAGCGTGATGTTGGCCTGGAAGGTCTTGTCGTCAAAGGTGATCGAATCGACCCGCCCGACCACCACACCCGCGCTGCGCACCGCAGCCTTGGGCTTGACTCCGCCGGCGTTGTCGAAGCGGCCCACCACCTGGTAGGTTTTTTCGAAGTTCAGGCTGAGCAGGTTGGCCGACTGCAAGGCCAGGAACAGGATGGCCGCTGCGCCGATCAGCACGAACAGGCCGACCCAGATGTCGTTTTTGGAAGTTTGCATGTTGATCTCCGCTGAAAGGATGTGGGCTCAGATGCTGAACATCGTGGCGGTGAGGATGAAATCGAGCGCCAGCACGGCCAGCGATGCCACCACCACGGTGCGGGTGGTGGCGCGCGACACGCCTTCGGGCGTCGGGTGGGCGCTGAAGCCCTGCAACAGGGCCACGAAGGTCACGGCGAAGCCAAACACCACGCTCTTGATGACGCCGTTGCCCACATCGGCCCAGACGTCCACGCCGCCCTGCATCTGGCTCCAGAAGGCGCCGCTGTCGAGACCCAGCATGAGCACGCCGACCACCCAGCCGCCGATGACGCCGACCGCGCTGAAGATACCGGCCAGCAAGGGCATGACGATCACGCCGGCCCAGAAACGCGGAGCGAGCACGCGGCGCACCGGGTCCACCGCCATCATTTCCATGGCGCTGAGTTGCTCGCCGGCTTTCATGAGGCCGATCTCTGCGGTGAGCGAGGTGCCGGCGCGACCGGCAAACAGCAGCGCGGTGATGACTGGCCCGAGTTCGCGCACCAAGGACAGCGTGACCAGCAGGCCGAGCGCCTCGGTGGCGCCGTAAATGCGCAGCGTGTAGTAGCCCTGCAGGCCGAGCACGAAACCGACGAACAGACCGGAGACGCCGATGAGGGCGAGCGAGTGGTTGCCCAGAAAATGGATCTGGTCGCGCAGCAGAACCGGACGTCGCATGGCCGCACCCAGCAGCAGGAGCAGCCGGGCGAGCAGGCGCGTGCCGGTGCCGATATCGATGATCTGGCGGCGCACAGCAAAGCCCAGCCGGGCGATCCACGCCACCGTCATGCCCGCTCCTTGTGGCCGTTGCCGAAGTCGTCCTCGAGACTCGGGCCGGGGTGGTGAAAGCGCACCGGGCCGTCGGGCAAGGCATTGACGAACTGCTTGACCAGCGGGTCTTCGCTGTGGCGCACTTCTTCGGGTGTGCCTTGCGCTGCGATCTTTCCGTTGGCCAGAACGATCACCTGGTCGGCGATGTGGAAGGTTTCGTCCAGGTCGTGGGAGACCACGATGCTGGTGAGGCCCATGGCGTCGTTGAGCTGGCGAATCAGTCGGGCAGCGGTACCCAGCGAAATCGGGTCCAGGCCCGCAAAGGGTTCGTCGTACATCACGAGCTCGGGATCGAGCGCGATCGCCCGGGCCAGCGCCACCCGCCGCGCCATGCCACCCGAGAGCTCGCTGGGCATGAGGTCGCGCGCACCGCGCAGGCCCACCGCGTTGAGCTTCATCAGCACGATGTCGCGCACCAGGGCTTCGGGCAGCTGGGTGTGCTCGTGCAGCGGAAAGGCAACGTTGTTGAAAACGCTCATGTCGGTGAACAGGGCGCCGAACTGAAACAGCATGCCCATGCGACGGCGCGCGGCGTACAGGGCTTCGGCCCGCATGACGGTGATGTCCTGCCCGTCAAACAGGGTCTGGCCCTTCTGGGCGCGGAGCTGCCCGCCGATGAGGCGAAGCACAGTGGTCTTGCCGCCGCCAGACGCGCCCATGAGCGCCGTGACCTTGCCGCGGGGCACGGTCAGCGTGACGTTGTCGAGGATGACGCGCTGTCCGTACCCGAAGGTCAGGTTGCGCAGTTCGACGAGAGGAGGTGCGTTTTCGGTGGGCATCAAACAAAAACCGGGCAGTGGATGCCCGGTCGTTGAATGATAAGGGATTCGGGGTAAACCCGAGTCCTGCGGGGGCCGTGGTGCCTCAGCGCGGCAGGTCGGAGAAGCCCATGAGGAATTCATCGACCGAGCGTGCTGCCTGACGGCCTTCGCGGATCGCCCACACCACCAGGCTCTGCCCGCGGCGCATGTCCCCGGCGGCAAACACCTTGGGCACGTTGGTGGCATAGCCGCCGATGAACTCGGTGCTGGCCTTGGCATTGCCGCGTGCGTCCTTGTCCACGCCGAAGCCGTCCAGGATGCTGGCCACAGGGTTCACGAAACCCATGGCCAGCAGCACCAGGTCGGCCTGGTGGGTCTTCTCGGTACCGGCGATCTCCACCAGCTTGCCATCCTTCATCTCCACATGCACGGTCTGCAAACCCGTGACCTTGCCTTTTTCGCCCAGAAAGGCTTTGGTGGAGATGGCGAACTCGCGCACACAACCTTCTTCGTGGCTGGAGCTGGTGCGCAACTTGAGCGGCCAGTACGGCCACACCAAGGGCTTGTTTTCCTCTTCGGGCGGCTGGGGCATCACCTCGAACTGCGTGACGCTGAGGGCGCCATGGCGGTTGCTGGTGCCCACGCAATCGGACCCGGTGTCGCCGCCACCGATGACGATCACGTGTTTGCCGTCGGCGCGCAGCTGGCCTTTGAGCTTGTCGCCGGCGTTGACCTTGTTTTGCATGGGCAGGAACTCCATGGCGAAGTGCACGCCATCGAGTTCGCGGCCAGGCACCGGCAGGTCGCGGCTTTGCTCGGAGCCGCCGGTCAGCAGCACGGCGTCAAAGTCTGCCTTCAACTGCTCGGGCGTGATGGTTTCCTTGGCCCAGTTGGTGACCTTGGTGTCCTTGGGCAAGCTGCCGACCATCACACCGGTGCGGAACACCACGCCTTCGGCCTCCATCTGCGCCACGCGGCGGTCGATGTGGGTCTTCTCCATCTTGAAGTCGGGGATGCCGTAGCGCAGCA
>LNFM01011375.1_pt1 | contig 12122 bp, 13 predicted proteins | sample 596031 | NCBI WGS metagenome assembly LNFM01 (sample SAMN04254537, study PRJNA301005) | activated carbon metagenome | isolation source: dual media filters at the Ann Arbor, Michigan drinking water treatment plant | place: USA: Ann Arbor | reverse complement strand
ATGTCCGCGAGGCGGACGCTCACGCGGGTGCCTCGCCCGGCGGATACGTCCAGCGCACGAGTTCCCAGACGGTCCGTACCCCGTGCCCGAACGCGCGGTCGTCCATCGCGTCCAGCTCGGCGTCGGTCCACACCTCCCGAAGCCGCCGCGCGACCTCCGCGACCTGGGCGGGCCGGGGCTCCACCGTCACCAGATCGGGGCCGGTTGCGAACTCGGGCTTCAGCTTCAGTGCCGCGAAGGCGGCGAGGATGCGCGCGTCCGGGCCGCCCATCAGTGCTTGGCCCATCCGCCGTCGACCAGCAGCGTCTGGCCGGTGAGGAAGTCGCTGTCGTCGCTGGAGAGGTACAGGAGCGTGCCGACGAGGTCCTCCGGGTAACCGGGGTGCCGGATGCACTGCTCCGCGACGTGTTCGTCCACCCACTCGCGCACCTGGCCGGGACGGATGCTCTCGTGGACGTCGACCAGGGCCTTCTGGGTCATCGAGAGGCCGGGGCACATGCAGTTCACGCGGATCCCGAGGGGCCCGACCTCGATGGCCAGCGCACGGGTCATGCCGACCACGGCGCCCTTGGTGCCCACGTAGTGCAGGTAGTTCGGCCACCCGGAGAAGAACGTCTGGGACCCGATGTTGACGATCTTCCCCTTCCCGAGGGCCCGCATCGCGGGGAACACCGCGAGGCTCGCCAGCCAGGTGCCCTTCACGTTGACGGCGTACATGCGGTCCCACTCGTCCTCCTCGATCTCCTCGAAGGGGGCGGCGGTGTAGACGGCGGCGCTGTTGACCAGCACGTCGATGCGCCCCCACCGTGCGAGCACGGCGGCGGCCATGGCCTGCGTCGACGCCCGGTCGGAGACGTCGACCGGGACCGACAGCACCTCCAGCCCCTCATCGGTGAGCTCCTCGACGGTGCGCTCCCGGGCGACGTCGTCCCAGTCCGCCACCGCCACCCGCGCGCCGTGCTGGGCCAGCCCGCGGCAGAACGCCACGCCGAGCCCGTTGGCCCCGCCGGTGACCACGGCGACACGTCCCGCCAGGCGCCCATCGCTCACCCCAGCTCCTCCAGGTCCCACTTGGTGACCACCGGTTCGTCCGCCGGGATCCCCGCCATCAGCGCCACGTTCGCCGCTCCGGCGGGCGCCGCCGCGTATGTCTCCAGCGCCTCCGCGGACTCCCACACCGAGATGCCCGTCCACAGGGTCGGGTCGTCACGGTTGCGCATCAGGCGCATGTCCAGGAAGCCGGGGCTGTCGCGCAGCGACGGCATCATGGCCCGGTAGGCCGCGACGATCTCCGGTTCCCTGCCGGCGGCCACGTGGAACGTGTAGATCCGCGAGACGCTCATACGGTGCACCCCAATCGCTCGGAGGTCTCTTCAAGGAGCGGACGCAGCACCGCCAGGATCTCGGCGAACTCGTCCGGCCCCGCGATCAGCGGCGGGGCGAGTTGGATCACCGGGTCGCCCCGGTTCTCCGCCCGGCAGAAGACGCCTCGCCGGAACACCTCGGCCGTGATGAAGGCCGTGAGCTCCGCGGCGACCTGCGGGGTGAACTTCTGCTTGGTGGACTGGCAGGCCACCATCTCGACAGCCCAGAAGTACCCGGCGCCGCGCACGTCCCCGACGATCGGGATGTCCCGCAGGGAGTCGAGCGCCGCCTGCAGCAGCGACTCGTTGGCGACGACGTTGTCGATGACGCCCTCGCGCTCCATCACGTCGATGTTCGCGAGCGCGACCGCCGTGGCCATGGGGTGGCCGCCGAACGTGAAGCCGTGGGCGAACAGGTTCTCCGTGCCGAACGCGTCGGCGATGCGGTCGGACACGATCATCGCGCCGAGGGGCGCGTAGCCGGAGGTGATGCCCTTCGCGGTGGTCAGGATGTCCGGCTGGTAACCGAAGCGCTCCGCGCCGAACCAGGCGCCCAGCCGGCCCCACGAGCCGATGACCTCATCGGAGATCATCAGGACGTCGTGCTGGTCGCAGATCTCGCGGACCCGCTGGAAGTACCCGGGCGGGGCGGGGATGCAGCCCCCGGCGTTCTGCACCGGCTCCAGGATCACGGCGCCGACCGTGTCGGGCCCCTCGAACGCGATGGCATCGGCGACGGCCTCGGCGAGCGACTCGACGGGAACACCGGGCGGCAGGCGGTACAGGTTCGTGTTCGGCACGTGCACGCCGCCGGGGGTCATCGGCTCGTACGGCTCGCGCAGGCCCGTGATGCCGGTGGCCGACAGCGCGCCGAACGTGGTGCCGTGGTACGAGGTGCGCCGGGCGATCACCTTGGTCTTGCGGGGGTTCCCCGTGATGCGGTGGTACTGCCGCATCAGCTTGAGCGCCGAGTCGACGGCCTCGGAGCCGCCGCTGGTGAAGAACACCCGGTTCAGGTCCCCCGGGGCGAGTTCCGCGACCTTCGCCGCCAGCCGGATCGCGGGCGGGTGGGGATGCCACCAGATCGTCGCGAAGTCCAGCTCCCGGGCCTGGTCGACGGCGGCCTGCACGACGTCCGCCCTCCCGTGCCCGATGTTCACGGCGAACAGGGACGACAGGGCGTCGAGGTACCTCCGGCCGTCGGCGTCCCAGAGGTGGCACCCCTGGGCGCGGGCGATGATCGGGATGTCGTCGGCCATCCTCGCCGGCTTGAAGTGCAGCCACAGGTGGTCCCGGGCGAGCCGCCGCAGGTCCTCGGCGTCGCCGGGCGTGGCGTTGAGGTCGATCACGTGTGGACCCTCCGGGCGCCGGCGGGCAGCGAGGGGGCGCGCACCTGCTTGCCGGCCTCCAGCGCGCGGCCGGCGAGCCGCGCCGTGGCGTCCGCGGTCCGGGTGACCCAGTCGAGGATCTCCGGGACCCCGGTCCCCTCCACCGCGACCAGGGTCGGCGTGACGCGCGCCAGGGCGTGGAGCGCCGGCTCGCTGAAGGCGAAGCCGATGACGTTCATGAGGCGCATCTCCGCCATCACGCGGAACGCGTCGGCGATGCCCCGCCACTCCCCGTCCGGGTCGTCGGCGAGCAGGAGCACCACGAGGGCCTGCATCGCCTCCGCATCGTCGCCCCGGCCGGTCGCCCAGTCGTGCGCCTCGCGGAGCGCGGCACCGAGGTCGGGGATGGGTGCGGCTGCGGACGCGGCATCGTCAAGGGGTCCACCGATGCCGAACGTCCGCATGCGCACCCCCCCGGCGGTGACCGGGTCCGGGGGAGCCTGTGCCAGCGTGGCGCGGTCGAGGATGCGGCACACCGGCAGGTACCGGAGCCCCGCGACCGTGGTACGGGTGGGGCTCACGCCGCGGCCACCCGCATCAGGTGGGACGGGCGGCGCACCCAGTCCGTCGCCTCCGTGTAGGCGTGCCCCAGCCGGAAGGCGGTCGCCTCGTCGAAGGCGGGGGCCACCACCTGCATCGAGATGGGCATGCCGGCGTGGTCGAAGCCGCAGGGCACGATGAGCGCCGGGCAGCCCGACATGCTCACCGGGACCGTGTACCGGCAGTACGCCCACAGCGCGTCCTCGGAGTGCCCGTCCGGGTAGCTGACGTTGATGAAGATGGGGTGGTCCACCGGCTGCTTCGCCGTGGCCGCCGTGGTGGGCGTGATGAGCAGGTCCACCTGGGCGAACGCGCGCTCGAAGTCGCGGCGCACCAGGTTCCGCACCTGCTGGGAGCGCAGGTAGTCCTTCGCGAGCAGCAGCTGCCCGAGCTCGGCGAAGTTCCGGACGTCGATGCCGAACTCCTCGGCACGGTGGTACGTGTACTCGTCGAAGAGGGTGGCCGACTCGGCGATGACCGACAGGAACGCGCCGCCCGCGTACGCGGCGTGCGGCATGGGGACCTCCACGAGGACCGCGCCCATGCCCTCCATCAGGGCGAGGGCGGCGCGCACCGCGTCGGCCACGTCGGTCTCGATGTGGTCGAAGAAGTGGTCGGTGGGGACACCGATCCGCATGCCGGCGATGTCCTGGCCCATCAGCGCCGCGAAGTCCGGGACCGGCGCCGCCGACGACGTGGGGTCGGCCGGGTCGTACCCGGAGATGATCCGGAGCATCGCGGCCAGGTCCGGCAGCGAACGGGCGAGCGGGCCCAGGGTGTCCATGGTCATGGACAGCGGCACGGAGCCCGTGGTGGGCACGCGGCCGTGGGTGACGCGCATGCCGAAGATGCCGTTCAGCCCGGCCGGGTTGCGCACCGAGCAGCCGCAGTCGCCGCCGATGGAGGCCTGTCCCTGCCCGGCGGCGACGGCCGCCCCGGACCCGCCGCTGGATCCGCCCGGCACGCTGGCGCCGTCCCACGGGTTGCGGGCCGGGACGGCGGTGGTGCCGCCCCAGCTCAGCTCGTGGGTGGCGACCTTGCCCAGGCACACCGCGCCCGCCGCCCGCATCCGGGCGACGCAGGTGGCGTCCTCGGACGGCACGTGGTCGCCCGGGATCTTCGAGCCGCACAGCATCGGGACGTCCTTCACCGCGATCACGTCCTTCACCGAGAAGGTCATGCCGTGGAAGGGCCCCAGGTCCGTCCCGGACCGCAGGAGGGCGTCGGCGGCGTCGGCCTCGGCGAACGCGGACGCCTCCGTCACCTCCACCCACGCGCGCGTCACGTCGGACGTGGCGCCGATCCAGTCCAGGGTGTCCCGCACCAGGTCGCGGGAGCTGATCTCGCCGCCGCGCAGCAGCGCGCCGGCCTCGGTGGCGGTGAGCCAGTGCAGTTCGCCCATGTCAGGCCCCCTCGGCGTCGAGCGCGCCCTTGTTGCCGTTGATGTCCTCGTCGTGCTCCCAGGGGAGCCGGTAGACCACGGCGGGCCGCACGAAGCTGAACCGGGTGTCGGTGAACGTGAAGCCCAGGTCGAGCGGCTCCCACGACCGCGCGATGGCGATCTGGTCCTTCAGCATCGCGAGCTGCGCCTCCACCCGGTCCTCGGGGAGGTCGAGCCCCGAGTAGGCGGACAGCATCCGCACCGCGTCCGCGTCGATGACGCGCTCTGGCCGTTCCATCTCGTCGCCTCCTGGTCGGTCGGTGTCAGTTGGATCCGGGGCCCGCGGCGAGGACGGCGGGCAGGGGCAGCACCGCCACGCCCGCGGCCTCCAGCGCCGCGCGGACGGCGCGGCCGATCTCCGGCGCGCCCGGCGCGTCGCCGTGCAGGCAGATCGTGTGGGCGGTCACGGGGAGCTCACCGCCCTGGGTGGTGAGCCACCCCTGCGCGATGCGCACCGCCCGGGCCGCCACCTCCTGCGGCGGGTGCGGCGTGGCGATCGTCGACAGCAACAGCCGGCCGTCGGCCGAGTAGTCGGCGTCGACGAACGCCTCGCGGGCGACCAGCGCCCCGACGGCCTCCGCCGCATCGGCCGCGGGCCCGTCGAGCAGCACCAGCGGCAGCGCCGGGTCGAGCGCCATCAGCGCCCGGGCCACCGCTTCGGCGGCCTCCGGGACCTCGGGAAGCATCGTGTACAGCGCCCCGTGGGGCTTGACGTGGGTCACCGTCACGCCCAGCGTCGCCGCCGTCGCCAGCAGCGCGCCCACCTGGTAGATCACGTAGTCCGCCACGTCGCGGGGGGCCACCTCCATGCGGCGCCGGCCGAAGCCCAGCAGGTCCGGGAGGCCCGGGTGCGCTCCGGCGGCGACGCCGGCGGAGGCGGCGAGCTCCAGTGACTCGCGCATGGTCGCCGGGTCGCCGGCGTGGAAACCGCACGCGATGTTCACGGAGCTGACCGAGCGCATCACCTCCCGGTCGTCGCCGAGCCGCCAGCGGCCGAAGCTCTCGCCCAGGTCGGCGTTGATGTCGATGGCGGGGACGGCCGCCGGTCCGGAGACCGCGCTCATGCGAGGCTCGCCCGCCGCGCGAGGCGACGGCTCCAGACGTCCAATGCGAGTGCGCCGACGATGATGATCCCCTTCGCGAGGTCCTGGTAGAACGGGTTGAGGTCGAGCAGGCTGAAGGCGTTCGTGATGGTGGCGATGAGCGCCAGGCCCACCGCGGACCGCCACATGCTCCCGATGCCGCCCGCGAGCGAGGTGCCGCCGACGACCACGATCGTGATGACGTCGAAGACGATGTCCGGGTCGATGTCGGCCTGCGCGCTGCTCAGCTGGGAGGCGGTGATGATCCCGGCGATGCCCATGCAGAGCCCCGAGACCACGTAGGTGCTGGCCTCGGTGAGCTGGGAGCGGATGCCCGAGAGGCGGCTCGCCTCACGGTTCCCGCCAACCGCGTAGATCCACTGGCCGTACACGGTGCGGGAGAGGATCAGCCCGCCGATCACCATGAGGCCGATCAGCAGCATGCCCGTGTACGGGAAGCCCGCGACGTCACCCGAGCCGAGCGTCGCGAACGACGGGTCGTCCACGATGTAGGCCTTGTTGTCGGTGATCAGCAGCGTGACCCCGGACATGATGAAGCCGCTGCCGACGGTGGCGATGAACGGGTTGATGCCGATGAGCGACACCAGCCCGCCGTTGGCGACCCCCAGCACGAGGCCCACCCCGATCGCCGCGAGGAAGCAGACCATCGGGTCGTGCCCCGCCTGCCCGAGGGCCGCGGCCGTGACGGCGCACAGCGAGTAGCCGGCCGCGATCGACAGGTCGAAGCCGCCCGTCAGGATCACGTACGTCATGCCGATCGCCATGATCCCCGCGGGGGCCCACTGCGAGAGCATGTTGAAGATGTTGGTGCTCGACAGGAACGTCGGGTTGCTCGCCGTCACCGTGACGATGAGCACCACGAGGGCGAACACGATGCCGTAGGTGCGGAGGATGCTCGCGCCGTGCTGGGTCAGCACGTTCCGCAGGCCGGCTCCGCCGCCGAGGCGACCGGTCTCGACACTCACGCTGGGACCTCCTCGACCTTGAACACCAGATCCAGCACCCGCTTGACCGTGGCGTCCTCGCCGGCGAGCTCGGCGAGCTTGCGTCCGGCGTGCATCACCAGGACCCGGTCCGACAGGTCGATGACCTCGTCGAGATCCGACGAGACCACGATCACGCTCATCCCGTCGTCGGCGAGTCGGCGCACCACCGCGTAGATCTCGGCCTTCGCGCCGACGTCGATGCCGCGCGTGGGCTCGTCGAGGAGCAGGATCCGGGGACGGCGGTGCAGCCACTTGCCGATGACCAGCTTCTGCTGGTTGCCACCCGAAAGCGTCCCCGCGGCGACCGAGAGCCGCGCCGGGTCGAACCCGACGGGGGTCACCGCCTCCGTCGCCAGCGCTCTGCGGCGGCGGCGGTCGACGACCCCCAGCCGCGCGGTGGCGGCCAGATCCGGGAGCGTCACGTTCACCGAGCCGCTCTGGATGAGCACGAGTCCCTGGCCCTTGCGGTCCTCCGGGGCGAGGGCGATGCCCATGCGCACGGCCGCGGCGACCGAGCGCGGCCAACGGCGCGGCTCACCTCCGACGACCAGTTCCCCGTGGGCCGACGGCTCGGCCCCGGCGAGGCAGCGCAGCAGTTCCGTGCGTCCCGCGCCCACCAGACCGGCGACGCCGAGGATCTCGCCGCGCCTGAGGCTGAGGTCGATGCCGTGCACGACGCCCGGCAGGGTCACGCCGCGGGCGCGGAGCACCTCCGGAGCGTCCGCCGCGGGCGGGGCGTGATGGCCCGCATGGGCCGCGTCGGGCACCTCGCCGAGCATCGCGGTGACGAGGTCCGCCGTGCGGTACTCCGCGGCCGGACGACGCTCCACGACGCGCCCGTCACGCATGACCGTGACGGTCTGCGCGATCTCGAGCACCTCGTCGAGGTCGTGGGAGATGTAGATGATCGACACGCCCCGGTCGCGCAGCGACCTGACGATGTCCTTGAGGCGGTCGCGCTCCGCCGGGCCGAGTGAGGCGGTCGGCTCGTCCATGATGAGGACGGTGCGCTGCGCGACCAGGGCACGCATGATCTCCAGCAGCTGCTGGTTGGCGATCGAGAGGTTCCCCGCCGGGACGTCGGGGGAGATCTCCTCCGCGCCGACCTGGGCGGCCAGCTCGCGGAACCGCTGGCGCATCGCTCCGCGGCGCACGATCGGGCCCACCCGCGGGTACTGCCCGAGGAAGACGTTGTCCATGGCCGAGCGGGCCGGGACCGTGTTGAGCTCCTGGTAGATCGCGGCGATACCGGCGTCCATGTGGGTCCGCGGCGACCAGTGGGCCAGCTCGCGCCCGTGGACCAGGAGGGTGCCCTCGTCGGGGGCCTGGGCCCCGGTGATGATCTTCACGAGGGTCGACTTGCCCGCGCCGTTCTGGCCCACGAGTCCGTGGACCTCGCCGGCGGCGAGGGTGAAGTCGACCCCGGAGAGCGCCTGCACGCCGGGGAACGACTTCGACATGCCCGTGACCGTCAGCGCGGCGGGGGGCGAACCCCCCGCCGGCTGGGCCTCGGGCCTAGTAGTTGGGCTCGAGCTTGTCGGCATTCTCAGCCGTGACGTAGATCGAGCCGGGGCCCTCCGTGACCTTCGGGAGCAGCCGCTCGTCGATGTAGCCGTTCACCGGGTCCCCGGTGAGGGCCATCGCCATGGCGACCCCGCCGTAGTACGACTCCTCGTACGGGAGGGTGACCCAGGTCTCCTTGTAGAAGCCCTTCTCGATGTTGTCGAGCGCGTTCCGCGTGGCGCCGAGCGTGAAGATCTCGACGTCCGTGCCGGGCGTCTTGCCGGACTTCTGGATGCCCTCCAGCGTGCCGCGGGTCATGTCGTCCCACGCCGAGATGTAGCACCCGATGTCCGGGTTGGCGCGCAGGGCGTCCTGCGCGACGCGCAGCGCCTTGCGGGGGTCGTAGTCGGCCGTCTGCTCGGAGACGACCTCGACGTCCGGGTACTTGGCGGAGGCCGCGTCGATGCCGGCCTTCCAGAAGTTGTAGAGGTCGGAACCCGGGAACCCGCCGACGGCGGCCAGCTTCTTGCCCTGGCACTGCTTGAAGGCCGAGTCGACGATCTCCTTGAAGAAGCCCGGCCGCTGCATCGTGACCGTGGCCGAGACGCCCTCGGTGTGATCCTCGTCGCCGCACATCGGCAGGTCGATGACGACCACCGGCTTGCCCGTGGGCTTCAGCAGGTTGTTGTACATCGTGCAGCCGGGCGCGTTGGCGGCCGGGGCGAAGATGTAGCCGTCGAAACCCTGTGCGGTGGCGTCCTGCACCTGCTTGAGCTGCTCGTTGGCGTTGAAGTTGGCGTCGAAGGTCTTGAACTCGAAGCCGTACTTCTCGGCGGCGTCCTCCATGCCCACGACGCGGGCCTGGCAGTACGGGTTCTGGGTGCACTCGGCCAGGTACGCGATGCGCGGCTTGCCCTCCAGCGGCGTGCCGATCTCGTCGAAGGCGAGGACCTTGTCGACGTTCGCCTGCTTCTCCTCGGTGGGCGTGCCCGCGGAGGTGTCGGCGGGGGCCGTCGTGGCGGTGGTCTCGCCGGCGGCGCCCTCCTCGTCGTCGCCGCAGCCGGCGATGACGCCGACGGACAGCACGGCGGCGGTGCCGAGGGCGGCGAGCCTCACCCAGCGTCCGCGCCTGCGTCGCATCCGGGGGGCGTTGCGGCTCCCCGGGGCCTCGGTGGTGGTGTGTGGAGGAATGGTTGGCTCCTTTCGGGCGGGACTGGGGCTCATGCCGTCAGTGCCGTGGTCATGAGATGGCTGGGACGCATCGAGGCCCAGCTCGTGGCCTGCTCGTATGCGTGGCCCACCTGGAAGGCGGTCGCCTCATCGAAGGCGGGGGCGATGATCTGCATGGAGACCGGGAGGCCGTCTGCGAGCCCGCACGGCACGACGAGGGCGGGGCAGCCCGCCATCGACACCGGGATCGTGTAGCGGCAGTACGCCCACAGGACGTCCTCCGCATGGCCGTCGGGGTAGTCGACGTTGATGAAGATCGGGTGGTCCACGGGCGGCTTCGCGGTGGCGGCCGTCGTGGGTGTGACGAGCACGTCGACGTCCGCGAAGGCGCGCTCGAAGTCGGTGCGCACGAGGGTGCGCAGCTGCTGCGCCTTGCAGTAGTCCTTGGCCAGCAGCAGCGACCCGAGCTCCGCGAAGTTCCGCACGTCGATGCCGAACTCGCCGGCGCGCTCGTGCGTGTAGTCGTCGAGGAGCGCGGCGGATTCCGCGATGACGAACAGGAACGCCCCGCCCGCGTAGGCGGCGTGCGGCATGGGGACCTCGACGATGTCGGCGCCCAGGTCGCCCAGCACGGTGATCGCTGCCGTCACGGCGTCGCGGATGCCGGGCTCGATGTGCTCGAAGAAGTACTCGGAGGGGACGCCGACGCGCATGCCCTTCACGTCGCGTCCGATCCTGGCGGTGAAGTCCGGGACCGGCGCGGAGCTGCTGGTGGGGTCCGCGAGGTCGTGCCCCGCCAGGACGTTCAGCATCAGCGCGGTGTCGGTGACCGACCGGGCGAGCGGCCCGATGGTGTCCATGGTCATCGACAGCGGCACGGAGCCGGTGGTCGGGACCCGGCCATGGGTGACGCGCATCCCGCAGACGCCGTTCAGGCCGGCGGGGTTCCGCACCGAGCAGCCGCAGTCGGCGCCGATCGAGGTCTGGCCCTGGCCGGCGGCGACCGCCGCCCCCGAGCCGCCGCTGGACCCGCCCGTGACCGCGGCGCCGTCCCAGGGGTTCCGGGAGGGCGGGCTCGTCACGCCCCACGAGAACTCGTGCGTCGCCACCTTGCCGAGACACACCGCCCCGGCGGCGCGCATCCTCGCGACCACGGTGGAGTCCGCGTCGGGGGTGAAGTCCGCGGCGATCTCGGAGTTGCACTTCATCGGCAGGCCGCCGACGGCGATGACGTCCTTCACCGAGTAGGTGGTGCCCTGCAGCGGCCCCAGGTCGGTTCCCGCGGCCAGCGCCGCGTCCGCCGCCCTCGCCTGGGTGAGGGCGCCCTCGGCGTCGAGGGTCACGTAGGCGCTGGTGACGCCGCCGGTCTTCGCGATCCAGTCGAGGGTGTCGGTGACGAGCTCGACGGAGCTGAACGCCCCCTCGCGCAGGCCCTTCGCCGCCTCGGCGACACCCAGCCAGTGCAGTTCGCCCGCCATGTCAGGCCTCCGCCGAGCGGTGCTTGTTGATGGGTGCCGGGTACTCCCACGGCGGGCGGTACACGACGGCCGGGCGCACGAACGTGAACGCGCCGTCCGCGAAGTTGAAGCCCATGCCCAGGTCGTCCCAGCCGCGCAGCGTCTCGATCTGGCCCTTCAGGAACTCCAGCTGCACCGCGACCCGCTCCTCGTCCAGGGCGATCCCGGAGAAGCCCGCGATGGCCTTCACCGCATCGGTGTCGATGGTGCGTTCCGGCTTCGGCACGCCCGCCTCCCAGCGTCAGGGATGTTGTATGCAACATGGGTGACGGGGCGGCCCACATGCCCGCTCCCCCATCCGTGGCGGCGACGCTACCAATGCCGTTTTCAGGCGGGCTTTGGCCCCAGGTCCCAACGAGATCCCGCCTGCTTTCGCCTTCTGGCGGGCAGAACCTGGACACCTCCGGGTACCGGCGCCCGATCCGCCGAGGGCGGGCACCGACCCTTTCCCGGACATGTTGTATGCAATGGTGCCGCCGCGTGGACGCCCGCGGCGCGGGCCACCCGCTCAGTCCCGGACGGGCCCCTGCGGGCCGGACGCCCCGCCCTCGAGCACCTCGAAGCGCCGCAGCGCGCGCTCGGCCGCCGAGGAGGCGCTGCGCTGGCTGTGGCGGATGTGGGCGAACATCAGGGCCGCCGCCTGGTCGGCGTCACCCTCCTCGAGGGCCGTGAGCACCTCGAGGTGCTGCCTGGTGGCCTCCGCGATCCGGGCCCGGTCGAAGAAGTCGTGCACCCGCACCAGCCGGATGCGGGCGTTCACCCCCTCCAGCACACGCACCAGGGCGAGGTTGCCGCCCAGGCGCGCCAGCGCCAGGTGGAACGCCTCGTCCTCGAACACCGCCTGGTCGCCGGCCTCGATCACCGAGTCCTCCCAGGTGGCCCGCAGGCGCGCCAGCTCGTGGTGGCGGTCCTGCTCGCGCGCGGCCCTGCGGACGGCGACGACCTCGAGCGCCAGCCGGATCTCGTAGAACTCGTCGGTCTCGCCGGGACCCACCGCCGGAGCGCGGTAGCCCTCGCCCGGCTCGTAGCTCAGCAGCCCCTCCTGCGACAGGCGCCGGCAGGCCTCGCGGATGGGGGTGCGGCTGGTGCGGTACCGCTCGGCGGCCCACT
>LNFM01011372.1_pt1 | contig 12123 bp, 10 predicted proteins | sample 596031 | NCBI WGS metagenome assembly LNFM01 (sample SAMN04254537, study PRJNA301005) | activated carbon metagenome | isolation source: dual media filters at the Ann Arbor, Michigan drinking water treatment plant | place: USA: Ann Arbor | reverse complement strand
CAGGACGCTGGAACCAGCCAGGGCGCACGTGACAAAGGCAATTGCTCGAAGCATCTGATCAGTTTCCTTGAAGGGGGTTTCCTGGGGCAGCGGCGGCGCCGGCAAGCTCTTCCGGGGCCAACAGTGTCATGGTGAGGGCATGGACGTCGCGACGCATCAGGTCGGCGAGGGCATCATACACAAGGCGATGGCGCGCAACCCGGGAAAGCCCGTGAAACCGCGCGCTGACGAGGCTCAGCCGGTAGTGGCCGCCGCCGCTCTTGGCGCCCTCATGGCCGACGTGAAGCGCGCTGTCATCGTCAATGTGCAGCTGCTGCGGCGCCAGCACCTGCAACCGGCTCGTCATCCGTTCGATGGTCGCGGGATCTGGCATGGCTACTCCGTCGCTTCGTTCATGTAGCGGGCGAGCCAGAAACCGATTCCGAGCGTGAAGGCGAGGGTGATGCCCATCAGGCCGAACAGCTTGAAGTTGACCCAGGTCTCTGTCGGGACGTTGAAGGCAACGACTAGGTTGACACCGCCGATGGCGACGAAGAACGCGATCCACATCCACAGCAGCCGCTCCCAGATGACCTCCGGCACGGTCAGTTGCTTGCCGAGCACCGAGCGCAGCAGGTTGCGCTGGAACAGCAGTCGCCCGCCCAGCAGAAGCGAAGCGAACAGCCAATACAGGATCGACGGCTTCCATTTGATGAACGTCTCGTCGTGCAGCCAGATCGTGGCGCCGCCGAAGACGATGATCACGGCGACGCTGATCCACAGCATCGGATCGACCGTCTTGCGGCGCGCCAGCAGCCAGCCCACCTGGAGCAGGGAGGCCACGATCGCCACCGCGGTGGCAAGCAGGATCGCCCCTTGTCCGGCCGGCACCGTGCCGTCGAGCATGAGCGGGCCCAGCCAGCTTTGTGCCAACGCCAGCGAGGCATCCGGATAGATCCCGGCGACCTTGAAGGCGACGAAAAAGAGGATGACCGGAAACAGGTCGAATAGCAGTTTCATGCAAACGCAATCAATCGATGGGGGCGCGACGCTGCGCCACGCACCCGGTCGCTAGCTCTTCCCGGCCGGCTCGAAGGTGAGCGAGGCGGAGTTGATGCAGTAGCGCAGGCCGGTGGGCGGTGGGCCGTCGGGGAAGACGTGGCCCAGGTGGGCATCGCACACATTGCAGATGATCTCGGTGCGGATCATGCCGTAAGCCGTATCGCGCTGCTCGCGCACGTTGGCTGGATCGATCGCTTCGAAGTAGCTTGGCCAGCCGCAACCCGAATCGAACTTGGTGTCGGAGGCGAACAGCGCGGTACCGCAGCACACGCAGCGATAGATGCCGCGCTCGTGGTGATCCCAGTAGCGGCCGGTGAAGGCGCGCTCGGTGGCGGCCTCCCGCGTGACCGAGTATTCCATCGGCGACAGCTGCGCCCGCCATTGGGCATCGGACTTCTTCAACTTGTCGGTCATGTTTGCTCCACTCCACCATGGGCACGCCGATGCTGGCGCAGCCCGGTCCAGGTTGCTCGTTTGCGCGCTCAGGACGAGCAGGAAAGATGCAGTGCGCCGGCCCAGTCGGGTGGCAGGCCGGCATACGCCTCGTAGTGCGGTTGCTCATCGTACGGACGCCGCAGGCAGTCGAGCAGGCGCTCGATCTCGGCGAAGTCGCGCGGACCGTCGTCGCCACGCGCCTGGCGGATCGCAGTTTCTGCCAGATGGTTGCGCAGGATGTACTTGGGATTGACCCGGTTCATGCGCGCCGCGCGTTCGGCGTCGACGCTGCTCTCCGCCGCCAGGCGCTTGCGGTAGTCGCGCAGCCAGGCGTCGATGGCATCGCGATCGACAAACAGATCGCGTACCGGCGCGTCGGTGGCCGGTCCCTGCGACTGCGCCGGCAATCGCGCCAGCTGGCGCCAGAAAATCGTCCAGTCGACCCGCTGGGCATCAAGCAGGCCCAGCAGCGTCTCGGTCAACCCGGTGTCGGCGTCATGCGAGTCGCGCAGGCCGAGCTTGGCGTTGAACTGCGCGCTGATCGCCTGCGCGAACGCGTCCTTGTACGTTTCCAGCGCGGCCTGCGTCGCTTCGACGTCGCCGATCAGTGGGATCAGCGCCTGCCCGAGGCAATACAGGTTCCAGTGCGCCACGCCCGGCTGCTGCGCATAGGCGTAGCGACCCTGGTCGTCGCTGTGATTGCAAATATGGTTGGCGTCAAAGGCGTCGAGGAAGCCGAACGGACCATAGTCGATCGTCAAGCCCAGGATCGACATGTTGTCCGTGTTCATCACGCCGTGGCAGAAGCCCACGCCCTGCCAGTGCGCCATCAGGCGTGCCGTACGGCGCGCCACGGCCTCGATCAGTGCGAGATACGGCCGGGCACCGTCGCCCGCGGCCCGGCACTCGGGGTAGAAGTTGTCGATGACGTGGTCGGCCAGCAGCCGCAGCTCATCGTGCAGGTTGCGCCAGTAGAAGAACTCGAACGAACCGAAGCGCACGAAGCTCGGCGCCATCCTGATCACCACCGCCGCGGTTTCCGTGGTCTCGCGGAACACCGGGTAGTCGGACCCGGCGATCGACAGGGCGCGGCTGGTCGGAATGCCGAGCCCGTGCATTGCTTCGGAGCACAGGAATTCGCGGATCGACGAGCGCAGCACCGCGCGCCCGTCGCCCATGCGCGAATACGGTGTCTTGCCGGCGCCCTTCCACTGCAGCTCCCACAGCCCAGCGGGTCCCTGCACGCCGCCCAGCAAGATGGCGCGACCGTCACCCAACTGCGGGACGTAGACACCGAACTGATGTCCCGCGTAGACGGCGGCCAGTGGTTCGGCGCCTGACGGCACGCGGTTACCGACGGCGACCTCGGTGAACGCGGGCTGGGTCGCGGCCGATGCCGGCAAGCCAATCAAGGCAGCGGCGTCGCTCGAGAACGCCACCGGGTACGGATCGGGCAGGGTGGTTGGTTCGAGGCGCGTGTGGAAGTGCTCCGGCAGACGCGCAAAGGCGTTGCTCCAGCGCAGCGCGTCGAGGCCGGTGGTCGGTGCAGTCAATCCGTCAGCAGGTGGCGGCAAGGGGTGATTCACGAACGCTCCGTAGCGCGCCGATTCTATCGGTGGCGCACTTGTACACTGGACAAAGACATCCTTCGCAGATGGGGATGCGACACCGATAACAAGACAGGAGACCCCTCATGCTGCATGGACAGATGATGCAGACGCCGCTGCTCATCAGCGGCCTGATCGAGCATGCCGACCGCCATCACCCGGACGTCGAGATCGTCTCGCGCCGGGTCGAGGGCGATGTGCATCGCACGACGTATCGCGATCTGCATCGGCGGGCCCGGCAGGTGGCGAATGCGATCGGCGGGCTCGGCATCAAACCCGGGGAGCGCGTGGCCACCTTGGCCTGGAACGGCTATCGCCACCTCGAGCTGTACTTCGGTGTCTCGGGCAGCGGCAGCGCGCTGCACACCCTGAACCCGCGCCTGATTGCCGAGCAGATCGCCTGGATCATCAACGACGCCGAGGACCAGGCCCTCTTCTTCGACCTCACCTTCCTGCCCATCATTGAAGGCATTGCGTCGCACTGCAAGTCGGTCCGCCACTGGGTCGCGATGATCGACAAGGAGAAGATGCCGGCGTCGAGCAAGGTGAACCTGCTGTGCTACGAGGACCTCCTCGCAGCTGCGTCGGACCACTTCGCCTGGCCGCAGTTCGACGAGAACACCGCCTCGTCGATGTGCTACACGTCCGGCACCACCGGCCATCCCAAGGGTGTGCTCTACAGCCATCGCTCCACCGTCCTGCATTCGATGGCGGCGGCGCTGCCCGATGCGCTGAACCTGTCGGCCCGCGACTGCATCCTGCCGGTGGTGCCGATGTTCCATGTGAACGCCTGGGGACTGCCCTATGTGGCGCCCATGGTCGGCGCCAAGCTCGTGTTCCCGGGCGGCGCCCTCGATGGCAAGTCGCTGTTCGATCTCTTCGAGGCCGAGAAAGTGACCTGTTCTGCCGGGGTGCCCACGGTCTGGCAGGGCCTGCTGGCCCATACCGAAGCCAACAACCTGCGCTTTTTGACGATGCGTCGCACGGTGATCGGCGGTTCGGCCTGCCCGCCGTCGATGCTGCGCCTGTTCCAGGAGAAGTACGGGGTGCAGGTGCTGCACGCGTGGGGCATGACCGAGATGAGCCCGCTCGGTACGGTGTCCACGTTCAAGGCCAAGCACGACGCACTGAGCGAAGAGCAACGCCTCGCGCTGCAGTACAAGCAGGGGCGCGCCATCTTCGGGGTCGACATGAAGATCGTCGACGCCGATGGTCAGGACCTGCCGTGGGACGGCAAGGCGTTCGGCGATCTGCTGGTACGCGGCCCGTGGATCGTCGATCGCTACTTCAAGCAGGCCGACTCGCCGCTGCGCACCGACGCCGGCGGTCAAGGCTGGTTTCCCACCGGCGACGTCGCCACCATCGATGCCGATGGCTTCATGCAGATCACCGACCGCTCCAAGGACGTCATCAAGTCGGGCGGCGAGTGGATCAGTTCGATCGACATCGAGAACGTGGCGGTATCGCATCCGGCGGTCGCCATGGCGGCCTGCATCGCCGCGCGCCACCCCAAGTGGGACGAGCGGCCGCTGCTGGTGGTGGTGCGCAAGCCGAATGCCCAGATCACGCGCGAGCAGCTGCTGGCCCATTACGAAGGCAAGGTGGCCAGGTGGCAGGTGCCCGACGACGTCGTGTTCGTCGACGCGATTCCGCTCGGCGCGACGGGGAAGATGCTCAAGACCCGGCTACGCGAGCAGTTCAAGGACTATCGCCTGCCGGGAGCCTGAGCGGTGCATCCATCGCGGCGCCCGATTGTGGGCGCCGCAAGCGGCGGGTATCCTCGCCGCGCAGTCGGGCGTACGACCCAAGCAAGCACACAATTACAGGAGACAGGCATGCGACGCATCGTTGTGCGCGGAGTGTTCGCGCTTCTTGGCCTATTGACCGGCACCGGGCTGATCATCGGCACTGCTGTTGCCCAGGGCAAGGGTGGGGCGCCGGCCCAGGTGGTGAAGATCGCCTTCATGGATCCGCTGTCCGGTCCGTTCGCCGCGGTCGGCCAGAACCAGCTCAAGCACTTCCAGTACATCGCCGAGATGGTGAATGCCAAGGGCCTCGCCGGTCCCGGCGTGCGCCTGGAGATCGTGCCGTTCGACAACAAGAACTCGCCGCAGGAGAGCCTCACCCTGCTGCGCACGATCACCGACCAGGGGATTCGTTACGTGACGCAGGGCAATGGCTCGCACGTGGGCATTCCGTTGTCGGATGCTGTCACCAAGCACAACGAACGCAATCCGACGCAGTCGATGGTCTATCTGAACTACGCCGCGGTCGATCCGGATCTGACCAACGCCAAGTGCTCGTTCTGGCACTTCCGTTTCGACGCCAACAACGACATGAAGATGGAGGCGCTGACCACCTACATGAAGGACCGCAAGGAGGTCAGCAACGTCTATCTGATCAACCAGAACTACTCGCACGGCCAGCAGGTCGCGCGGGCCGCGAAGGAAATGCTGGGCCGCAAGCGCCCCGACGTGAAGATCGTCGGCGAGGACCTGCATCCGCTGGGCCAGGTGCGTGACTTCTCTCCGTACATCGCCAAGATCCGCGCCGCCAACGCCGACACCGTGATCACCGGCAACTGGGGCACCGATCTCACGCTGCTGGTGCGCGCCGCGCGCGACGCCGGGCTGACCGCCACCTTCTACACGTACTACGGCGGGGTCATCGGCACGCCGACGGCGATGGGCGCGGCCGGTGCCGAGCGGGTGCGCATGGTGGCCTACTGGCACCCGAACATCGAGAAGTATCCGGGCGAGGATCTCTACACCGGTTTCAAGAAGAAGTTCGGCGAGGAGTTCTACACGCTCGCTTCGTACACCTCACTCACCATGCTGGCCGAGGCGATCAAGCGCAACGGCGGCAATGCCGATCCGCTGCGCGTGGCCCACACGATGAGCGGCATGAAGATGCCGAGCCTGATGGGCGAGATCGAGATGCGAGGCACTGATCACCAGTTGCAGCAGCCGCTGTTCATCGCCACCTGGGCGCGGGTGGGCGGCGCGGTCAAGCACGATGTCGAGAAGACCGGACACTCGTGGCGTACCGAGCAGGCCGTGCCGAGCTTCGTCGGCGCTCAGCCCACCTCCTGCCAGATGCAGCGACCGGCCAAGCCGTGACGCGTGCTGCGCGCTGACGGTTAATGGTTGATGGTTGATGGATAGGGCCGTCCGGCGGGCGGCCATTGCTGCCCGCTGGCGGCCGCTTCACGGCGGACGATTGTCCGTGTCATAGGCGCCGTGCGCGCCATCATCGGCGGCGCCCGCGGCATCATCCGTCCATGCCCTTCGACTTCTTCCTCATCCAGCTGCTCAACGGCATCAGCTACGGCTTGCTGCTGTTCATGCTGGCGGCCGGGCTCACGCTGATCTTCTCCATGATGGGCGTGCTGAACTTTGCCCACACGAGCTTCTACATGCTGGGCGCCTACGCGGCCTACCAGATCAGCCAGTGGGCGGGTTTCTGGGTCGCATTGTTCGCTGCTCCGCTTCTGGTCGGACTGCTCGGCGTGCTGGTGGAGCGCTACGGATTGCGCCGCGTCCACAAGTGGGGCCATGTGCCGGAGCTGCTGTTCACCTTCGGCCTGACCTTCATCATCGTTGAACTGGTGCAGGCGATCTGGGGCCGCGCCGCGGTGCCGTACCAGGTGCCCGCCGCGCTCGACGGTCCCGTCGGCTGGCTGCAGCAGCAATTCGGCCTGACGTTTCCGGCCTACCGCGCGTTTGCCATGAGCGTGGCGGTGTTCATGCTGGGATCGCTCTGGCTGCTGCTGACGCGCACCCGCATCGGCCTCGTGATCCAGGCGGCCCTATCGCACCCGCAGCAGGTCGAAGCACTCGGGCACAACGTGCCGCGCGTGTTCATGCTCGTGTTCGGCGGTGGCTGCGCGCTGGCGGCGCTGGCCGGCGTGGTCGGCGGCAACCTGTTCATCACCGAGCCGGGGATGGCGGCATCGGTGGGCGCCATCGTGTTCGTGATCATCGTGATCGGCGGCATGGGCTCGCTGTCGGGCGCGTTCACGGCATCGCTGCTGCTGGGCCTGGTCGATGCCTTCGGCAAGACCAGCGACTGGTCGCTCGCGGTCGCCCTGCGCGCGCTCGGCATGGCGGTCACGCCGGAGTCGGCCGGCTATGCGCTGTGGAAGCTCACCGTGGCGCAAGTGACGCCGGTGCTGCCGTTCCTGCTGCTGGTGCTGGTGTTGATCTTCCGTCCGCGCGGACTGATGGGCACCCGTGAAGATTGATGACCCCGCGCTGGTGGGCTCGGTGGCCGCGGACGGGCCGACCCTCGCGTTCCGGCCGCTGAACTTCGGCCGCTGGATCATCTGGGGCATGACGGCGATCGTCTTCCTGTCATTGCCGATGATGTTCGAGAAGAAGTTCGCGCTCGCGCTGATGTCGCAGGCGGGGATCATGATCATCTTCGCGCTCAGCTACAACATGCTGCTGGGCCAAAGCGGCATGCTGAGCTTCGGTCACGCGGTCTACTCGGGGCTGGGGGCGTACTTCGCGATCCACGCGATGAACTGGATCGCCGCCGGCACGTTGCTGTATCCGGTGTCTCTGCTGCCGCTGGTGGGCGGCCTGGCCGGTCTCTTCTTCGGCGTCGTCTTTGGCTATCTGACGACGAAGAAGGCGGGCACGCCATTCGCGATGATCACGCTGGGCATCGGCGAGATGGTGTTCGCCGCATCCTTGATGTTCCCCGGCTTTTTCGGCGGCGAGGCCGGCATCAGCGGCAACCGGACCTCGGGTGGACCGTTCCTCGGCATCGACGGCCTCACGTTCGGCCGCGACCTGCACGTGTACTACCTGATCGCCGCCTGGTGCTTCGTTAGCATGGTGGCGATGTTCGCGCTGACGCAAACCCCGTTGGGACGCATTGCCAACGCGGTGCGTGACAACCCGGAGCGGGCCGAGTTCATCGGCTACAACACGCAGCGGGTGCGCTGGCTGATGCTGATGCTGTCGGCATTCTTCGCCGGCATTGCCGGTGGACTGATGGCGATCAACCTCGAGAGCGTGGGCAGCGAGGCGGTGAGCGCGATCCGCTCCGGCGGCGTGCTGCTGGCGGCATTCATCGGTGGCGTGTCGTTTTTCTTCGGTCCGATCCTGGGTGCAGTGGTGTTCGTGTTCTTCTCGGTCGCCTTGTCGGAGTACACCAAGGCCTGGCAACTGTATCTCGGCGTGTTCTTCGTGTTGCTGGTGATGTTCGCGCCGGGCGGGCTGTCGAGCCTGATCCTGATGAACCTGCGCGTGCTCAAGTTCGGCAAGATGAAGCGGCTGCTCGATCCGTACTTCGGCGTGCTGGCGAGCAGCCTGGCGCTGCTGGCTGGCATCGTGCTGCTGATCGAGTTCACCTGGCATCGGTCGCTTGATATCGCTACCGGTTCTGCGGTCACGCTGGCGGGCTTTCGGTTCGACATCGCCGAGCCGCAGCCGTGGGTGCTGGCGATCACGATCACCGTGGCAGCGGCGGCGGCGTTCGATTACATGCGGCGACGCTTCAAGGCGGAGTGGGACCAGGTCCAGGTCGAGATCGAAAACTGGCTGCGCGACAACCCCGATGACAAGTGAAGCCGCGCCGATGACACCCGCCCTAGAACTCGTCGACCTGGCCAAGCGCTTCGGTCGCACCGAGATCATTCGCGGCATCTCGCTGGCGATTCCGGCGGGCGAGCGACACGCCGTCATCGGCCCCAACGGCGCCGGCAAGTCCACGCTGTTCAATCTCGTCAGCGGCAAGTTCGCACCGAGCGCCGGGCGGATCGTGCTCAACGGCACCGACATCACGGCGCGCAAGCCGTTCGAGATCAATCGGCTCGGCTTGTCGCGCAGCTTCCAGATCACCAATCTGTTTCATCGCCTGAGCGCGTTCGAGAACCTGCGCTGCGCCGTTCTATGGTCGCTCGGCTATCGCTATTCGTTCTGGCATCGCCTCGATGGCCTGCGTGACGCCGAGGCGCGTGCCGAGGAGATCCTGCTGCGGATCGGGCTGAAGCGCCGCCGCAAGACGCTCGCCGGCCTGCTGACCTATGCCGAGCAGCGCGCTCTGGAGATCGGCATCACCATTGCCGGTGGCGCCAGCGTGATCCTGCTGGACGAGCCCACCGCCGGCATGAGCCGCAGCGAGACCGCCGCCGCGGTGGCGCTGATCAAGGACATGACCCAGGGCAAGACCCTGGTGATGGTCGAGCACGACATGAGCGTCGTGTTCGGCCTGGCCGACCGCATCTCGGTGGTGGTCTACGGCCAGGTGATCGCCACCGGCACGCCGTCCGAGATCCGTGCCAACGCGCAGGTCAAGGAAGCCTACCTGGGGCAGCATGCCGATGCCGCCTGACCTCGCCACGCCGCTGCTGGAGGTCGCCAATCTGCAGGCGTACTACGGCAAGAGCCACGTTCTGCATGGCGTCGACCTGATGGTCGGCGCAGGCGAGATCGTCTGCCTGCTCGGGCGCAACGGGGTGGGTCGGTCGACCACCGCCAAGGCGATCATGGGGCTGGTCGACTGCACCGGGCGTGTCTGTTTCAAAGGCAAGGAGCTGATGGGCCGCAAGACCCACGAGATCGCTCACGCAGGGATCGGCTATGTGCCCGAAGACCGGCAGGTGTTCGCCTCCCTCACGGTGCACGAGAACCTGTTGCTCGGCCTGAAGGGGCGGCATCCGGGACGCTGGAAGTTCGAGGACATGTACCAGTTGTTCCCGCGGCTGGCCGAGCGGCGTGACACCCAGGCCGGGGTATTGTCGGGGGGCGAGCAGCAGATGCTCACGCTGGCACGCACGATCATGGGCGACCCCGACCTCGTCATCGTCGACGAACCGACCGAAGGGCTGGCACCGAAGATCGTGGAACTGGTGGCGGGCTTCCTGCGCACGCTGCGCGAACGCGGCGTCTCGGTCCTGCTGGTCGAGCAGAAGCTGACGATCGCGCTCGAGGTCTCTCAGCGCGCCTACGTGATGGGGCACGGTCACATGGTGTTCGAAGGCAGCCCGCAGTCCCTGCGCGAGAACCGTCTGATCCGCCAGGAGTGGCTCGAGGTCTAGTTCATGACAAGCAGGCAGGAACGACGATGAACGTCTTCTACGAAGTGCGCGGTGGTGTGGCGGTGATCCAGATCGACAATCCTCCCGTCAACGGACTCGGCCACGCAGTGCGCGAGGGCGTCATGGCAAGCGTCGAGCGGGCACTGGACGATCCTGCGGTGGTCGCCATCGTGATCACCGGCACCGGGCGCGTCTTCTCGGGCGGAGCCGACATCCGCGAGTTCAACACGCCGGCCATGTTGGCGGCTCCCAGCCTGCTCGATCTGATCAACCTGATCGAGTCTGCGTTCAAGCCGGTGATCGCCGCCATCAACGGCGTTTGCATGGGTGGCGGGCTGGAACTGTCGCTGGCCTGCAATTATCGGATCGCCACCGCTGGTGCGTCGCTGGCGCTTCCTGAGGTGAAGATCGGCCTGATTCCAGGTGCCGGCGGCACGCAGCGCCTGCCGCGCGCGGTCGGCGCGGCCAAGGCAATGCAGATGATCACCTCGGGTGAACCGATCGATGCGCGCGATGCGCTGGCACACGGCCTCGTCGAGCGGGTCGTCGCCGACACCACGGTCCAGGGCGTGCTCGATTTCGCGCATGAGGTGGCTGCGCCGCGGCCGCTGCCGAAGCTGCGTGAGCGGACCGTGGCGCTGCCGGCGGGCAAGCAGGCAGGCGACTTTTTCAGTGAGGCGCGTCAGCAGGTAGCGCGCGCGGCACGTGGCCTGACCGCGCCGCTCAAGTGCGTGGATGCGGTCGCGGCCGCCTACATGCTGCCGTTTGACCTGGGCCTGTCGACCGAGCGCAGCATCTTCATCGAGCGGGTGCAGTCGGTGGAGTCGCGGGCGCTGCGACATGCCTTCTTCGCCGAGCGGACGGCGGCCAAGATTCCAGACGTTCCCGACAGCACGCCCGTGCGCAGCATCGAGCGGGTCGCGGTGATCGGCTTTGGCACGATGGGCGGCGGCATCGCGATGACGCTCGCCAACGCCGGGATCCCGGTGCGCGTGCTCGAGACAAGCGAAGCCGGCTTGGAACGCGGCCTGGCGATGTGCCGCGCCAACTGGGAAGCCACTGCGCGCAAAGGCCGGCTCAGCACCGCGCAGGTCGAGCAGCGCATGGCGCTGCTGGCGCCCACCCTGGCGATCGAGGACCTGGCCGATTGCGACCTGGTGATCGAAGCGGCGTTCGAGGATCTGGCGGTCAAGGAAGACCTGTTCCGTCGGCTCGACCGCGTGATGGAACCGGGCGCGATCCTCGCGACCAACACCTCGACCCTCGATGTCGACACGATCGCCGCCGTCACGCGCCGGCCGCAGGATGTCATCGGCATGCATTTCTTCAGTCCGGCCAATGTGATGCGCTTGCTGGAAGTGGTGCGCGGCAGGCAGACCGGCAAGGACGTGCTCGCCACGGTGATGGCCTTTGCCCGCCGCATTCGCAAGGTCGCGGTGGTGAGTGGCGTGTGCGATGGCTTCATCGGCAACCGGATGCTCGAGCAGTATGTCCGCCAGTCGCTGTTCCTGATCGACGAGGGCGCCAGCCCGCATCAGATCGACGCGGCGCTGACGGCCTTCGGCATGGCGATGGGACCGTTCACGATGTACGACATGGCCGGCATGGACATCGGCTACGCGATCCGCCAGCGGCGCTATGTCGAGAAGCCCCACGTCCGCTACTCGCGCATCGGCGACCGCGTGGTTGAATTGGGGCGACTGGGTCAGAAGACCGGCAAGGGCTGGTACCGCTACGACCTGCCGGATCGCACGCCGCGGCCCGATCGCGAGATCGATGCGCTGATTGACGACTGGCGCACGGAGATCGGCTTGACGGCACGTGCGATCGACAACGACGAGATCGTCGACCGCTGCCTGCTGGCGTTGGTCAACGAGGGAGCGCGCATCCTGGAAGAAGGCATCGCGCTGCGCGCCAGCGACATCGATGTCGTCTACCTGACCGGCTACGGTTTCCCGCCTGCCACCGGCGGACCGATGTTCTGGGCGCAGT
>LNFM01007169.1_pt1 | contig 12123 bp, 9 predicted proteins | sample 596031 | NCBI WGS metagenome assembly LNFM01 (sample SAMN04254537, study PRJNA301005) | activated carbon metagenome | isolation source: dual media filters at the Ann Arbor, Michigan drinking water treatment plant | place: USA: Ann Arbor | reverse complement strand
GTCGGTCATCTATCCGCAGGTCGCCAACAATCTGCTCGGCACGAAGTTCAAGATCATCGCCGGCTACCCCGGCGGCGGCGATGTCAATCTGGCCATGGAGCGCGGCGAAGTCGATGGCCGCGGCAGCAATAGCTGGGCGTCTTATAAATCGACCAAAGCAGATTGGCTGCGCGACAATAAGGTCAACATCCTGTTCCAGGTCGGCCCCAAGCGCGAGGACGACCTGCCCGATGTGCCGCTGCTCACCGATCTGGCCAAGACGCCTGAACAGAAAAAGGTGTTCGAGGTGCTGTCCGCCGACGTTTCGGTCGGCCGCCCGATCCTGACCACGCCGGGCGTGCCGCAGGACCGCGTGGATGCCCTGCGCAAGGCCTTCGACGACACGTTCAAGGACAAGACGTTCCTCGCCGAGGCGGAAAAGCAAAAAATGGACATCTCGCCGATGACCGGCGCCGAGCTGCAGAAAATCGTCGCCGCCACGGTGGAGATGCCCGATTCGATTATCGCCATGGTCAAATCGGCGATCGAGATTCGCGACATGGAAGCGCTCGCGCCCGAGAAGGGCGGCGTCAATCCGAACGGCGAGTAAAACTCGCCGCCGCCCCTGCCAGCAGGCGAGGGAGCGTGGCTCGACGATTTACAAAACGATTCCAAGTGCCGACATACATTCTGTTCTTACACTGAGGAAATTATGAAAAAACCGACCGCGAAAACCGCGCCCAAGGCGATCGAGATGGGCGTCGACAAGCCCGTTGGCCTGAAGGGCAAGAGCAACAAGCCGGCTTGGGCGTCCGACGCCTTCGCCGACGTTCTGCGCTCGCTCGGCTTTCAATATTGCTTCTTGAACCCCGGGTCGAGCTATCGCGGCCTGCACGATTCCTTCGTGAACTACCTCGGCAACCGCGAGCCGTTGGCGGTTCTCTGCAACCATGAAGACATCGCCGTCGCCATGGGCCATGGCTACGCCAACGCTACGGGCGGCGCTTCGCTCGTCGCCCTGCACGATCTCGTCGGCTTGATGCACGGCGTGATGGGCGTCTATGACGCTTACGCCGCCCATGCGCCGGTGGTCATCATCGGCGGTTCCGGCCCGGCCGACCCGTCGCTGCGCCGCGCCATCGACTATATCCATTCGGCCAATGTGCAGGGCGAACTGATCCGCCCCTTCGTCAAGTGGGACGATGAGGCCGTGACGGCGCAGGGCATCTGCGATTCCATCGTGCGCGCCCACAAGATCGCCACCACCGGCCCGCGCGGCCCGGTCTATGTCGCCATCGACGCCGGCGTGCAGGAGCAGAAGCTCGACAAGCCGCTCGACCTGCCGGATGTGACGGCGTCCTACAACCAGGCGCCGCCGCCGGCGGCCATCTCCAAGGATGCGCTCGACGAGGCCGTCGATGTTCTGGTCAACGCCAAGAACCCGGTCATCACCTGCGGCCGCGTCAGCATGAACCCGGCGATCACCGCGCCGCTGGTGCAGCTCGTCGAAGCGCTCGGCGCGACGTTCCATGAAGATCGCAATTCGGTCAGCTTCCCGGCCAAGCATCCGCAGAACCTGACCGGCGACAAGGCCGTGATCAAGGAAGCGGATGTCGTGCTCTGCATCGACTCTTACGACGTCAGCACGATCGTCGAGGCCTATTCGAGCCGCGTGCGCGGCGTGAAGGGCGAAGGCGCGGCCGGCAAGAAGGTCATCGATCTGTCGCTCAACGATTATGCCCACCGCTCGTGGCAGCGTCTCGGCGGCATGGTCGCGCCGACGACGGTGCAGCTGCTCGCCGATCCGCTGGAAGGCGTCAAGCAGCTCGCCGCCGCGGTGAAGGCCCGTCTCGCCAAGGATAAGTCGGTCGGCAAGGGCATCGAGGTGCGCAAGGCCAAGATCGCCAAGCGCAAGGTCGAATTCCTCGCCAAGCAGGAGGCGACCACCAAGAAACGTTGGGCCGAAAGCCCGATGTCGCCGAATCGCTTCGTCTCGGACATCTGGACGGCGGTGAAGGGCAAGCCCTGGTTCCTGACCATCCGCAACCATCGCAATTGGCCGGAAGGCATTTGGGACTTCACCGGCGGCGGCCAGTATGTCGGCCATTCGGCCGGCGGCGGCGTCGGCCACGGTCCGGGCGCGATGGTCGGCGCGGCGTTCGCCGCGCGCGACCGCGGCCAGTTCCCGATCGGCATCCTCGGCGACGGCGACTTCATGATGTCGTCGGGCGCCTTGTGGACGGCCGTGCACTACAAGGTGCCGTTGCTCGTCATCATCAACAACAACTGCTCTTGGTACAACGACGAGGAGCATCAGGGCGAAGTCGCGCACATGCGCAATCGTCCGCCGGAGAACGCCTGGATCGGCACCACGACCAACAATCCGGACGTGAACCATTGCGAACTGGCGCGCGGCTGGGGCTGCTGGGCGGAGGAGGCGGTGATCAATCCTGACGACTTCCTGCCGGCGCTCAAGCGCGCCGTCAAGCAGGTCGAGGCCGGCAAGGTCGCCGTCATCGACGCGCGTACGAAGCCGCGGTAAGCGCGCGGTCCGCATACCGAGCATAGCCGCGCTAAAATATGGGGCCCGGCCAAAGACAAAGGGGAAGCCACGGCTTCCCCTTTGTTGTTTCGGCTCTCGGCGTTTCGGCTAGAGGCGGCTGAGATCCTCGATCGCGTCGAGCACCATGCCGGTGCCGGCGGCGATCAGCAGGATGTCGGCGGCGACGCGGACATATTTCGCCCCCTCGGGCGCGTTCAGCCGGATCGCCAAATCGCGCGGCAGCGCGTGATAGACGACGTCACGCGGCAAGGGACGACCGCGCGACCATTTCTTCGCTTGGCCCGGCGGCTGGCAGCCATTGTTTTTCTTGGCGAGGCCGGGCGGGCATTTGCCCTGGGCGATTTGCCCGCCGTAATATTCGCGCACGATGTTGCGCTGGTCGCCGCCGATCTCGATGCTGATCGAGGTGCCCCCGCCGCCGCCGCGCGGAGCTTGCCGCCCTTTGCCTTGGTGGTCTGAGGCGAATGCGGGGCTGACGATAAGCCCGGCGAGAAGGGTGAATGCGGCGAGACGAAGCATGATGGGCACCTTTGCGTAGAACTGCGGCGCGCAATGCGCCGCAGCTATTATAACAAACGGCCGTGGGAACCAAGGGTTCCAGCGGATTTCACGATAGCGGCGTTTCCAACCCGTCAGCCTGGCGTTACGATCAGGAAGCGGCCGACGGCGGGCGTTAGGGAGAAGGCCATGGATCGCCTCAAGGCGATGGAGACATTCGTGCGCGTGGTCAAGGAAGGCAGCTTCGCCGGAGCCGCCGACCAGATGGGCCTGTCGCGCGCCATCGTCACCAAACATGTCATGCAGCTCGAAAAGCAGCTTGGCGCGCGGCTGATCAATCGCACGACGCGGCGCTTCAGCGTCACCGAGATCGGCAAGGATTACGTCGCCTTCTGCCAGCGCATGCTGGAGCAGATGAGCGAGCAGGACGCGCTGATCGACCGCCTGCAGGAAGAGCCGCGCGGCGAATTGAAGGTTTTGACGCCGAAGTCCTTCGGCAGCCTCTATCTCGGCAATATCGTGTCCGACTTCATGGCTCTCTATCCGGACATTCACGTGACGCTGATCCTCAGCGACACGTCGATGCGCTATCTCGATCTCATCGAAAACGGCTTCGATCTGGCGATTCGGCTCACCTCGCATGTCGATTCGAGCCTGATGGCGCGGCGCATCGGCGCCTTGCGCTGGGTGCCCTGCGCCTCGCCGGACTATCTCATGCGTCATTCGGCGCCGAATAGCCCGGCCGATCTCGCGGACCATAATTGCCTGCTGCACACCAAGCATGCCGACGGCATCTGGCGTTTCGCCGGACAGGGCAAGGCGGCCGAAACGACGGTGAAGGTGCAGGGGCCGATCGCCACAAACAGCGTCATGGTGCTGCGCCAGGTGGCGCTCAACGGCAAGGGCATCGCGCTTCTGCCGACCTACTGCATCGGGCCCGACCTCGCCGACGGGAGCTTGCGGCAAGTGCTGCCCCATCATGCCGGTCCGGATGAGGCGATCTATGTGATGTTCCCGCATCGGCAATTGGTGCCGACGAAGATCCGCCTCTTCATCGACTTCATTGCCGAACGCATCAAGGAGTCGCCGTGGGATCTGCCGCGGGAGCGCAAAGGCAAGGCGTCGGCGCAGGTCACCTCGTTGGCCGGACGGCGGCGCAAAGCCAAGTAAAGCTCTGCGGACAAGCGAAAGGGGAGCCTTGCGGCTCCCCTTTGTGATGCGTGACGGCTGGTCTTACTTCCAGGCCGGCTTGCCGAGATCGACATCGTTCTTGTCGGTCAGCGCGCCGCCGGCTGCGCCGATGGCGCCGCCGACCACGGCGCCGGTCAGGAGACTGCCGCCCGTCAACAGGCCGACACCGGCGCCGGCTGCGGCACCGAGGCCGCCGCCGCTGAGCGCGCGATCGCCCTTGGTCTCGCCGCAGGCTGCAAGGCCGAGCAACGCGATGGAACTGAGGACGAGGGTGGCGGCCGTGATGGTGATGCGCATGATTTTTAGCTCCAGGGCGCAGCTCTCTGAGAGAAGAATTCCTCCGCTGGCCTTAAAGCTATTCTAGCTCAATACTGATTATATTGTGAGTTTATTATAGATTTTCTCAATAATAAATCTTTTCACATCATCAATAAAAATAATAAAGCCTATCATTACTAAGCACTACTCAACAAAAAGGGGAGCCGACTTGGCTCCCCTTTTTGCGAAAGGCCGTCTTTGAACGGCAGGGTTACTTCCAGGCTGGCTTGCCCAGATTGACGTCGTCCTTGTCGGTCAGCGCGCCGCCAGCCGCGCCGGCTGCGCCCCCGATCACAGCGCCGCCGAGGATGCTGCCGCCGGTCAAGGCGCCGACGCCGGCGCCGGCCGCCGCGCCAAGGCCCGCGCCGCTAAGTGCACGGTCGCCTTTGGTCTCGCCGCAAGCGGCAAGGCCCAACAACGCGATGGCACTGACTGCAATGGCCGCTTCTTTAATGCGCATGGTCTTCTCCTCCATTGGCGATATCTCAGGAGAGGAACGCTGACCAAAGGCGAATGTTCCTGTGGCGATATTAAGCCAGGCAGCTTGCGGCGGAACTCATAGGACCAAGAACCTAGGCGGAGAGGCGCAGCCTCCCCGCCCGCCAGGTTTCAGAACTCCTTGCCGATGGCGCGGTCGACCGACAGCGGCCCGCCGCCGCGCAGCGCGATGCCGAGCGCGACCATGCCCCACAGCAGCGCGAATTCGTAGCCGCCCTTGGTGACGAAGAATCCGGCGCCGAGATGAACCTTGAACACCGCGACCATCATCAGAATGAAGACGGCGACGGCCACGGGGCGCGTCAGCAAGCCGATGGCAAGCAGGATGCCGCCGACGAATTCGGTGAGGCCGGCGAGCACGACGAGCGGCGCGGCGGGCTCGAGGCCCATCTTGCTGAAGAAGCCGGCGGTGCCCTGGATGCCGCCGCCGCCGAAGGCGCCGAATAGCTTCTGCGCGCCATGCGGGATCAGCATGACGCCGGCGAAGAACCGGATGAGCGGATAGCCGAGGCCGCATGTCTTGGCGTAGAGCGGCGCGAGCGCCGGGATGATCGGCGCGGGTTCAGGCGATGCGGTGATGGTCATGGTAGCCCCCATTGTTGATTATTGCTCGCGCCGGCAGGTTCTCCGGCGTAACCGTCGCCGGTCATCGGCAGACGCTCACATTCGACATACAAGACGCATTGGCGCCGCACATCACACTTTGCGATTTGCCGCGCGCAACTCTGTGTGATGGCGGAGAATCGGCAGAAAGCGTCAGCGCCCTTCGCGGCGCCAGGCGAGCAGCAGCGTGCCGGCGGCGAGGATCAGCGCCAGCAACGGCGGCAACAGGGGAATCTCCGTCACGCCCTTCACGACATAGTCCTGATTGGCGCGCAGGCCGATCCAGCCGCGGCCCGCGACGGTGCGCTCGGCGCCGACGCGGCGGATGTCGGGCAGGCGCACCGACGAGCCCGGCTCGGGCGCCAGCCAATTGACGCTGCCGCCCTGCGCCTTGATCACCGGATCGAGCTTGTCGCCGGTCGAGCGCACGTCGGCGAATTCCAGCGGATTGAGCGTACCGGCCACCGCATAGACGGTGTGCGTCGCGTCGCTGATACGGTGCAGGCCCTGTTCGCCGGCGCGGTATATGGCGGTGGCGCGGCCGTCGCCTTGCTCGGCCAGGGTCAGCTGGCGCTCGTCGCCCGACGGGCTGCGCACGGTGACGGGGGAATCGTCCGCCTTGAGGCTGCGCCGGGTGACGAGGATGTCGCTGCCGCGCGAGGTGGCGCGCAGGTCCTCCTCCTCCAATTCGGGCTCCTTCATCAGCCAATGGGAAATGCGGCGCAACAGCTCGGCCTGGGGGCCGCCGCCGTCGAAGCCGCGGGCCCACAGCCAGATTTGATCGGTCATGATCTGCGCCACGCGGCCCTTGCCGACGCGGTCGAGCACGAGGAGCGGCGTCGCGTTCGGACCATCCATCACGACATCGCCGCGGCGGGCATCGCCGTCGGTCTGGATGAACCAGCGGCCCCAGGTCGCGGGCTTGGGTTCGCCGACGCCGTCGGCGGGCAGGGCGCCGGAGCCTTCGAGGCCGGCGGTCACCGGATGGCGGCGGCCGACGTCGGTGACATGGGCGCGATAGGCCTGCTTGAGGATCTGGCCCGTGGGCACCACCGGCATGATCTCGCCGAGCGGCGTGCGGAACAGGCCGAAGGGCGAGGCGTAGGACGGGCCGCCGGCCTCGAGCACGGCGCCGCCTTCTTCGACATAGCGCGCGATGTTCTCGAGATAGGCGGTCGGCAGGATGCCGCGCCGGTGATAGCGATCGAAGATGATGAGGTCGAAGTCGTTGAGCTTCTCCTCGAACAATTCGCGCGTCGGGAAGGCGATCAGCGACAGTTCGCGCACCGGCGTGCCGTCCTGCTTCTCGGGCGGCCGCAGAATGGTGAAATGCACGAGGTCGACGGCGGGGTCGGCCTTGAGAAGATTGCGCCAGACGCGCTCGCCATTGTGCGGCACGCCCGAGACGAGCAGCACGCGCAGGCGGTCGCGCACGCCGTTGATCACCACGGCGGCGCGGTTGTTCTCGGTCGTCAGCTCGCCTTCGACTGGCTCGGTTTCCAGTTCGATGACATTGGCGCCGCCATGCTCGACCGTCACCTCGAAGCTGTGGCTGGTTCCGCTCTGCAATTGGATCGTCTCGCGCTCGCCGCCGTCGCGCTGCACGAAAAGCCGCGCCGTGGCCGCCGCGCCGGTCGGCATGTCCTCGACGCGCACGGTGATGGTGGCGCGGCTGCCGACGATGCCGTAGCTCGGCGCCTGTTCGACGACGAGGCGGCGGTCGCGCGCGTCGCGCCGGCCGGTGAGCAGGGCATGCAGCGGGCCGCGCGCGTTGCCGTTCGCGGGCACGTCATGGACCTGGCCGTCGGTGAGCATCAGCACGCCGGCCAAGCGTTGCGGCGGCACGTCGGCCAGCGCCTTGTCGATCTCGCCGAACAGCAGGGTGCCATCCGGCGCATCGGCGGGGCTATCGGCGGCGCGGCGGCTGTCGGGGCCGCCGGCGCGCAAGACGCGCAGTTCGAGATCGGGATAGCGCGCCAGCTTGTCGCGCAGCTCGGCAAGGGCCGTTTCGGTTTGCTGGCGGCGCTCGGCGATGCCCTGGCTCGGGCTGTCGTCAACCACGATCAAGGCGATGTCGGTCAAGGGCTCGCGCTGCTCTTCCTTGAGCGACGGATTGAGCAGCATGACGATCAGCACGGCGAAGGCCAGCGCCCGCCACCAGATGCCGCGCGCGCCGCGCGCCACGCCGTAGCCGAGGCTGACCAGGGCGAGGGCGGCGAACAGCCCGATGGCGATCCAGGGCGCGAGCGGCGCGAGGGCGATGCTGAAATTCATCGCTTATTGCCCGAGCCGTTCGAGGATCGACGGCACATGGACCTGGTCGGCCTTGTAGTTGCCGGTCAGCACATACATCACCAGGTTGACGCCGAAGCGGTAGGCCATCTCGCGCTGCTGCTCGCCGCCGGGCGTCACCGGCAGCAGCGGGCGCAGATTGGCGTCGCTCGCCCAGGCGCCGGCCCAGTCGTTGCCGCCGATGATGATGGTGGCGACGCCGTCGTTGGCGGCGCTGTCCGATTGTTCGACCCACAGCTGGCTGCCCTGCCAGCGGCCGGGGAAGTCCTGGATCAGGTAGAAGGCCTTGGTCAGGATATGGTCGGACGGCGTCTGGATCAGCGTCGGCACGTCGAGGCCGGCGAGGATTTCGCGCAGCTTCTGGCCGCCGGGACCGCTCGGGCCGAAGCCGCCCTGCACGCTGAGGCCGCCGTACTGCTGATCGCGCGTGTCGAACAGGATGGTGCCGCCGCTGCGCAGGAAGGCGACCAGTCTGTCGCGCGCCTGGGCCGAGGGCGGCGCCTGGGCGTCGGTCATCGGCCAATAGAGCCAAGGAAAGAAGGTCAGCTCGTCGCGCTCGATATCGACGCCGATCGGCGCGTCGGGTTCGACCGAGGTGCGGTTGCGCAAGATGAGGCCGAGCCCGAGCATGCCGGCGCGGCTGATGCGGTCGACCTCGCTATCGCCGGTCTGCACGAAGGCGAGCCGCGTCGTCTCGCTGGCTTCCAGCGCGAAGCTTTCGTCGATGGCGCCCGGTGCGACGGCGCCCTGGGCGAACGCCGGACCGGCCAAGGCCAGCGCGCCGCCGAGCAGGAGCAGGGCGATCGCCACTTTCACGGTGCGCGTCTTCAGCACGTCGCGCTTCCAGTTCGGGACCGGGACGAGGCCGCGCAGGCCGAGGCCGATCCACAGATCGGCGATGGCGAGCAGCAGCGCCAAGGCGAAGAACCAGGGCCGCAGATCGCGCTCGCGGCTTTCGGCATAGGCGCCGTCGATCACGCCCGAGGGTAGCGCGCCGATGGGGCGCAGCTCGGTCAGGCCGGCGGCGAGATTGAGCGCGACGCGCGCCGAGTCGTTGCCGTAAAGGCCGGGCGGATGGGCCGGGCTCGGCGTCACCCGCTGGCCCCCTTGGCCGTTATTGGGTTGGCCGCCCGTTGGCGAAGCGCGATTGAATTGACCGGAGGCGAGATTGCCGAGCTGCGCCACCATCTCGGCCGACAAGGCGCTGGCGTTGGACGGCGGCGCCTGCAGGCGGCCGAAGCCGTCCAGCGTCTGCAGCGGCGGCAGGGCGCGGGCGCCGCCGCCTTCAGCGATGCCGGAGGACAGGGCGGTGATCCGGCGCAACATGTCGACATAGAGGCCGGAGAGCGACAGGTTCGACCATTCCGGCGTCGCCGTGGTGTGGACCAGCACGATGCGGCCCTGGCCGCGCTTGTCGGCGGTCACCAGCGGCGTGCCGTCGGCGAGCTGCGCCCAGGTCTTCTCGCCGAGGTCGAGCTCGGGCTCGGCCAGCACCTGGCGCGCGATGGTGACGTCGGGCGGCGTGGTCAGGCCGAAGAACGGCGACTCCTTGGCGAAGGGCGCGAGGGTCGCCGGTTGCGCCCAACTCATGGCGCCGCCGAGGCTGCGGCCGCCGCGCAGGATGATCGGCAGCAGATCGTCGGGCTTTTCGATCAGGGTCGGTCCGGCAAAGCGCAGCAAAGTGCCGCCGGCCTCGACCCAGGTCTTGATCTGGCCGCGCTCGGCTTCCGTCATCGGCGCGTCGTCGGGCACGGCGAGCACGGCGAGGCCGCGCTTCAGCAGTTCATTGACCGGCCCGAGGCGCACTTCGCTGAAGGGGGAGAGCGCCCGTTCGAGATAATAGCCGGCGCTGAGCAGCGGCTGCGCCTGGCCGGCGGCAAGCTGCGGCGCGACGACGCCGACCGGCCGGCGGCGCCAGCGCTCGTCGAGCAGGGCGACCGCGCCGGCGCTGTCCTCGCCTTCGAGCGAGAGGCGCGTCAGGCGGTTGCGCAGTTCCGTCGGCAGATCGAGGCGCACGGCATGGGCGCGTTCGCCGGGCCGGAAGGCGGATTGCTCGCGCAGCAGCACTTGGCCGCCCTCGCCGGTGCCGCGCAGCACGAAGGGCAGTTCGCCGCCGCCGTCGGCGCGCAGCACGCGCGCAACCAGCAGGGCGCCGTCGGGCGTCGGCGGCGGCAGGGCGCGGGCGAGGCGGCCGACCGGCTCGCGCAACACTTCCAGGCTGCCGAAGCGCTGCAGGCGTTCGGCCAGCGCGCGCGACTCGCCATCCTCCAAGCCATCCGACAGCCAGACGACGCTGGCGCTGCCGTTCGGCACATCGATCTTGTCGGCGGCCTCGCGCGCCGCGGCGCGGCTCACCGGCCAAGGTTTCGGTTGCATGGCCTGGGCGATGGCGCGCGCGTCCTGCGCCGAGAGCAGCTTGCTCGGTCCCAGCGGCGCGCCGTCGGCGGGCGCCGCGGTCGGCAGGATCATCACCGGGCGGCCGGCGCGTTCGGCGCGGCCCAGCGCACTGTCCATGGCGCGCTGGCGCGCGGTCCAATTGCCGGCGGAGGCCCAGCCGTCATCGACGACGAGCAAGAGCGGACCGCTTCCGGTCAGCTGCGTCGTCGGATTGAGCAAGGGCCGGGCGAGCGCGAGGATCACCAGCGCGGCGAGGATCATGCGCAGGATGACGAGCCACAGCGGCGTCTTGTGCGGCGTCTGCTCCTGTTCCTTGACGTCGAACAGCAGGGCGATGGCGGGAAAGCGCACATGGCGCGGCGCCGGCGGCGTCACCTTGAGTAGCCACCACAAGGCGGGCAGCGCGGCGAGGGCCGCGAGCAGCCAGGGGGAGGCAAAAGCGATGGCGCCGAGACCGAGCATGATGCGTCAGTCCCGGGGATTGGCCATCAGGCCATAAAGCGCGAGCAACGCCGCCTGCGGCGGCGTATCGGTGTGATGCAGGGTAAAGCTCCAGCCGCGCGGCCGGCAGAGCTCGCGCAGGCGGTCGCGCCGCGCGGCGAGGCGTTGCATATATTGCTCGCGCACCTGCTCGGCGCGGTTGATCAGATGGGTGCCTTCGGCTTCCAGCCCCTCGAAGCGGATGCGCCCGGTGAAGGGCAGGGTCTCTTCGGCGGGATCGAGCAGTTGCACCACATGGCCCATGACGCCGCGGCCGGCGAGGCCGCCAATCGCCTCTTCGATTTCGCGGATGGGGCCGAGGAAGTCGCTGATCAGCACCACATGGGCGTGGCGCGGCAGGGGATCGGCGCTCGGAATATTGGCGCCGAACCCGCCGCCGCGCGCCAGCGTCTCGGCGACGCGGATCATGGTGGCGCGCCCGACCGAGGGCGGATAGCCGGCGCCCAGAAGGGCGATGCGCTCGCCGCCGCGCATCAGGATGCTGGCCAAGGCCAGCAGCAGCAGTTCGGCGCGTTCGGCCTTCTCGGCGATGTTGCGGTTCGAGCGCCAGCGCATCGAGGGCGAATCGTCGCGCCACAGCCAGACGCTCTGCGCCGCTTCCCATTCGTTCTCGCGGATATAGACATGCTGGGTCTTGGCGGTCTGGCGCCAGTCGATCTTGTGCGTCGTATCGCCCTGTTGATAGGGGCGGTATTGCCAGAAGGCGTCGCCCTGGCCGACGCGCCGCCGGCCGTGCACGCCCTGCGCCACCGTGTTGGCGACCCGCTCGGCCGCCACCAGCAAGGGCGGCAGGTTGCCGCCGGCTTCCTCGGCGCGCTGCAACGCGCTCTGCGCCGGCGCGGTCACGCCCTTGCGTGCGGGGGAAGAGCTTGTTGCTGAAGGCGGTGACGCCATGCTCGTCCGGCTTTCCTTGAACTAGCTTGAAACGAATCGGACGAGAGGAAATCCGGCCTTAGAGATAGGGCGCGCAGAGGCGCTGGATGATGCCGTCGATGGTGACGCCGTCGGCGCGCGCCGAGAAATTGAGCGCCATGCGGTGGCGCAGGATCGGCGGGGCCAGCGCCAGCACGTCGTCGATCGACGGCGCGAAGCGGCCTTCGAGCACGGCGCGGGCGCGGCAGGCGAGCATCAGGGCTTGGCTCGCGCGCGGACCGGGCCCCCAGGCGACATGGCGTTTGACCTCGTCGATGTCGCTGGTCTCCGGGCGGCCCGAGCGTACTAGCGCGAGGATGGCTTCGAGCACGCTCTCGCCGACCGGCAGGCGGCGCACCAGCTTCTGCGCC
>LNFM01060349.1_pt1 | contig 12124 bp, 6 predicted proteins | sample 596031 | NCBI WGS metagenome assembly LNFM01 (sample SAMN04254537, study PRJNA301005) | activated carbon metagenome | isolation source: dual media filters at the Ann Arbor, Michigan drinking water treatment plant | place: USA: Ann Arbor | reverse complement strand
AGTCGGTGATGTGGGCCACCGGCTGGATCGGCTACTTCTACCTGCTGACCTTCATCATCGGTTTCGGCGCCATCACCTTCGTGCTGACCAACCCGCAGTTTCTGGATGCCAAGGGCGCGCTGCTGGGCGGCAACAACATGGCGGCGGTGCACCTGTCCAACGCGGTGGGCGGCAACGTGTTCCTCGGCTTCATCTCGGCCGTGGCCTTTGCCACCATCCTCGCGGTGGTCGCCGGCCTCACGCTGAGCGGCGCCAGCGCCGTCTCGCACGACCTCTACGCCACCGTCATCAAAAAGGGCAAGGCCGACAGCGCCTCCGAGCTGCGCGTCTCCAAGATGACCACCATCGCACTCGGCGTGGTGGCCGTGGTGCTGGGCATCGCGTTCGAGAAGCAGAACATCGCATTCATGGTGTCGTTGGCGTTCGCGATTGCGGCATCGGCCAACTTCCCTGTGCTGTTCATGAGCGTGCTGTGGAAAGACTGCACGACCAAGGGCGCGGTGATCGGTGGCTTCCTCGGGCTGATCTCGTCGGTGGTGCTCACCGTCGTGTCGCCTTCGGTGTGGGAGGTGACGCTGGGCAACCCCAAAGGCTCGGCGCTGTTCCCCTACACCTCGCCCGCCCTCTTCTCCATGACCATCGGCTTCATGGGCATCTGGTTCTTCTCCATCCTGGACACCAGCCGGCGCGCCAAGCTCGACCGCGCCGGCTTCCTCGCACAGCAGGTGCGCTCGGAAACCGGCATCGGCGCGGCGGGTGCGTCGGGCCACTGACCCGCACCGACCTCACCACATCGATGCACGCCTGGGGGGCCTGGATTCGCTGAGCGATCCAGGCCCCTTTCTCCATGAGAAGGGCGTACATGGAGCACACGCCAATTAACCCAAAAGCTCCAAAATCAGACATTCACTTACAACTTGAGGTTTGCTTCACCAGGACAAAACGCCCAGAATTTGTGACAGATTGCACAGTTCGAACAATTTGAAACAGCCAGTCGGGGGAGTTCAAATGAACAGCAAAGCATCTGCTGCCGCCAGAAAACCGCAGGCCTTGTCGCTTCACATCGGCATCAACGAGGTGAGCGCCGCCCACTACGAGGGCTGGACCGGACCGCTGGCGGCCTGTGAGTTCGATGCCCACGACATGGCCGCCATCGCCGCGTCAAGGGGCATGAAAAGCACCCTGCTGATCACCAAAAAAGCCACGCGTGCCAATCTGCTCGCGGCACTGAACAAGGCGGCCAAGGCGCTGGCCGCAGGTGACTTTTTCTTCATGAGTTTTTCCGGTCACGGCGGCCAGGTGCCCGATGTGAGCGGTGAAGAAAAAGACGACAAGCAGGACGAGACCTGGTGCCTGTTTGACGGCCAGCTGATCGACGACGAGCTCTATTACGAGCTCAGCAAATTCAAGGCCGGCGTGCGCCTCTTCGTGGTCTCCGACAGTTGCCACAGCGGTACCGTGGTGCGCGCCGGGCGGCCACAACCTGGCACACCGGCGCAGCGCCCGCGCATCATGCCGCCGGCCGTGGGCATGCGGGTGTACGCGGCGCACAAGGCCTTCTACGACAAGCTCCAGAACGATGTGGCCAAGGTCGCCGCCGTGAGCAACCGGCTCACCGGCATCGTCAAGGAATTCAAGCCCGCGCTCATCCTCATCTCGGGCTGCCAGGACAACCAGTTTTCCATGGACGGTGACCACAACGGTGCCTTCACCGAACAACTGCTGCGCGTCTGGAACAACGGGGCCTTCACCGGCAGCTACGCGCGCCTGCACGCACTCGTTCGCGCAGGCCTGCCGCCCACCCAGTCGCCCAACCTGTTCACGCTGGGGCCGGCGGCAGCGTTCCTGAAGCAGACACCGTTCAGCGTCTGACCCGGCGGCGCCCGGCTTGGCGCCTTGTTTGCATCGGCAACCCAAGGGAGGGTTTCACATGCTCGGCATCCAGAATCACCGCCTCACCGGCCCCGACGTGAGCTTTAGAGCCACACCCAACGTGGGCGGCGCCATGCGCCCACAGTTTGTGGTCTTGCACTACACGGCAGGACGCACGCTGGAGAGTTCGGTGGAATCGCTCTGCACCAGGAAGCCCCAGGGCAACGCCTCGGCGCACATCGTGCTCGGGCGCGACGGGCGCATCGTGCAACTCGCTCCCTTCAATGCGGTGACCTGGCATGCCGGCGTGAGCCAGTGGAACGGCATCGACGGCCTGAACCACCACGCCATCGGCATCGAGATGGACAACGCCGGCCTGCTGCACCGCGAGGGCGAGCGCTGCGTCTCCTGGTTCGGCAAGGCCTATCCCGACAACGAAGTGGTGATGGCCGAGCACCGGCACGGTGGCGGCCTGCGGCCATGGCACCACTTCACCGAAGTGCAGATCGAGCGCGCGCTGCAACTGTGCGAGGCGCTGGTGGCGCACTACGGCCTGAAGGACGTGCTGGGCCACGAAGACATTGCGCGCGGTCGCAAGGTCGACCCCGGCCCGGCGTTCCCGCTGGCGGCCGTGCGCGCCCGCGCCCTGGGGCGTGGTGCCGACGTGGCGGTGCGCCTGGTGGTGAATGCCGCCAGCCTGAACATTCGCAGCGGCCCGGCGGCCGAGTTTCCCAAGGTCGCGCCCGCTCTCAAGCGTGGCGCAGAACTGGTGCTGCTGGAGCCGCAAGACCGCTGGAGCCGCGTGGCGGTTCTGCAACGACTTCGTGACACGCCAGGCGGCCACGCGCTCCAGCGGCGGCGTGCTCTCGCGTTCGCAGCGCGCCGTGCCGGTGGCGGCCAAAGCACCGGCCAAGGCACCCGCCCGAAAGCGGGCGACGCCAGCGAAGAAAGCCACCACCACCCGCGCGCGGCGCTGAAGCCCGGCGCGTGCATCTGTTGCAGAAAGTGCCTCCATGACCACTGCGCCCGCACCCATCACCTTCATCGTTCGCGGTCAGTCGCAAGCCGCTCCCACCGCCACACGCGGGCGCGGGCCAGGCTCCACCGCCAGCTTTGGTGGACGGGGGCAGACGCTGCAGCGCGTGCAGGTGGGCGCCACCCGTGGCAACAGCGACGCGGTGCGGCTCACCGCGCGCCCCGGGCTCGACGCGGTGGTGCTGCACATCACCAACGGCCCCTCGCTCATGCTGCACCCCGAGACCGCGCGCGACCTGATGCTGGCGCAGTCGGGCCTCACGCGCAGCCGCGCTGGTGTCGCTGCTGCGGGAACCGACATCAACGTACCGGCGCAGCTCGGCTGGCCAGGGCTTGAGCAGGCGGGTGCATCGCGCGGCACTTCGCGCGGGCGCCTGGGCGACGTGCTGCTCTCCGCCGTCGAGGTGGTCACGGGTCTGCTGCTCGAGCCCGCCTCGCGCATCACAGCCGCGAAGATCGCCGCCCGGGTGGACAACCAGGTCGAAGCCGGCCTGTACCCGCTGTCGGCACAGGGCTTTGCCACGGCACTCAAGGGCAACGGCCAGCGGCTCACCCATGCGCCCTCTCCCACACCTGCCGATGCACCGTTGCTTGTGCTTTTGCACGGCACCTTCTCCGAGACCCACGGCACCTTCGGCAAGCTGTGGCAGCACCACCCCAACAAGGTGCGCGAGCTGTTCACGCGCTACGGCAACCGGGTCTATGGCTTCGACCACCCCACACTCACGGCCAGCCCGATCGACAACGCGCTGCTGCTGGTCCGCTCGCTGCCCAAAGGCGCGCGTTTGCACCTGCTCACCCATTCGCGCGGCGGGCTGGTGGCCGAGGTGCTGGCTCGTGTGTGTGCGCGGCCCGATCTCGATGAAAAGTCGCTCGCGCCATTCAAGACACCCGACCACCGCAACCAGTTGAAGGCCTTGCGCGAGCTGGCCACCGAGCTCAAGGGACGCGACATCCGGGTGGAGCGCGTGGTGCGCGTGGCCTGCCCGGCGCGCGGCACGCTGCTGGCCTCCAGGCGGCTGGACGCCTACGTGTCGGTGCTCAAGTGGTCGCTGGAACTGGCCGCGATTCCGGTGGCACCCACGTTGCTCGATTTCATCGGCGAGGTGGCCAGCCAGCGCACCGACCCGGGCTTGCTGCCCGGCCTTGAATGCATGCTGCCCGAGAGCCCGCTGGTGCAGTGGCTGCACGCCAGCGAAGGCGCCGATGCCGGGCCACTGCCGGGGCAGTTGCGCGTGGTGGCGGGCGACATCCAGGGCGACTCCATCACCTCGTGGGTCAAGACCCTGCTGGCCGATGCCTTCTACTGGACCGACAACGACCTGGTGGTGCAGACCCGGTCGATGTACGGCGGCACGCCGCGAGCCCCCACCGGCGGCCATGCGGCAGCCACCTTCGTGCTCGAGCGTGGTGGCAAGGTCACGCACTTCAGCTACTTCAGCGAGCCGCGCTCGACTGACGCCATCTGCAACGCGCTGGTGCAGGACTCGCCCGCGGGCTTCCGCCCCATCGGCCCGATGTCGTGGGCCGGCAGCTCCAGCGACGGCCTGCGCGGCATGCCCCGTTCGGCCGGTGCGGCACCGGCCTCCGAGCGCCCCGCCGTGATCATGCTGCCGGGCATCCTCGGCAGCCACCTGGCGGTGGATGGCAAACGCATCTGGCTGAGCGCCCGCATCCTCGGTGGCCTGGGGCGCCTGGCCTACCCCGATGCCGGCGGCCGCGTGCTGCCCGACGGCGCCATCGGCAGCGTGTACGACGACCTGGCCTCCTTCCTGTCGGCCACAAAGAAGGCGCCCGCCTGGCCGACGTGATGGACCAGGCCCTGGCCGCGCGCGCCACCAGCGGTCAGCCGGTGCGCCTGCTCGCGCACTCCATGGGCGGCGTGGTCGCTCGCACGGTGCAGTTGGAGCGGCCCGACGTGTGGCAACGCTGGCTGGAGCGTCCGGGCTCGCGCCTGCTGATGCTGGGCACGCCCAACGGCGGGTCGTTTGCACCCATGCAGGTGCTCTCGGGCGACGACAGCATGGGCAATGCGCTGTCCGCCTTCGGCATGCCGTTCCAGGACCACAAGGCGCGCCGCCTCATGGCGGCCATGCCGGGCTTCATCCAGCTGCAGGCCGGCCTGCTTGACCCCACGCTGGGCCTGGCACAAAGCGAACGCTGGCAGACGCTGGCCGACCAGGACATGAAGACACTGGAAGAGGCCAACGTCTGGCACGACCCGATCAGCCAGCAAACCGTGTACCGCTGGGGCGTGCCCTCGCAAGCGGTGCTCGACCAGGCCGTGGCGCTGCGCCGCCGCCTTGACCAGCAACGCGACGCGGCACTGCCCGGCTTTCGCGACCGGCTGCTGATGGTGGTGGGCCATGCCCGCTTCACGCCGGCGGGTTTCGAGATGGACGGGCGCGAAGGCCTGGTCTACCTCGACCAGCCCGAGGGCGGAGACGGCCGCGTGACGCTGGACAATGCCTTGCTCCCCGGCGTTCGCGCCTGGAAGGTGGACTGCGAGCACGGCGGCCTGCCCGACGCCGCCTCGGCCTTTGCCGCGTACCTCGATCTTCTGCAGCACGGCGACACGCAGCGCCTGCCGGCGGTGGGGCCAACGCCCGCAACACGCAGCGGCGGCAGCGCCATCGCCGCGCTGGTGCGCAGCCGGCCATCGCGTCAGCGCAGCGCGACCGTGCAGCCACCCACTGGCCTGGCCGAGCTGCTGGCCCAGGTGGCAGACGCACCCATCCGCACCGAAACACCTCAGGGTGCGCTGCGCGTCAGCGTGCACAACGCCAACCTCAAGTTCATCAGCACGCCCCTGCTGGTGGGTCACTACTTTGCGTCCACCCTGAGCGGCACCGAAGCGGTGGTCGACCGCTTCATCGGTGGCGTGATGTCGTCGTCGCTCGCGGCGGGTCTGTACCCGGAGGCGCCGGGCACGCACCAGATCTTCGTCAACAACCGACAGGACCCGGACAGTCCACTCGCCCTGCCACGCCCACCCCATGTGGTGGTGGCGGGCCTGGGCGCCGAGGGCAAGCTCAAGAGCGCCGCCATCACCCACACGGTGCGCCAGGCCACGCTGGCCTGGGCGCAGCGCGTGGCCGAGGCGCCGGGCGGTGGCGCCACCCAGTTCGAGCTGGCGGCCACGCTGATCGGCAGCGGCGGCAGCGGCATCAGCGTGAGCACTTCGGCACAGGCCGTGGCGCAAGGCGTGCGCGAAGCCAATGAAAAACTCAGCGCGGGCGGATGGCCGGTGGTGAGCCACCTGCGCCTGGTGGAGCTCTACCTCGACCGGGCCACCGATGCCTGGGGCGCGCTGACCTTGCTGTGCGCCGCGTCACCCGATCACTTTGCGCTCTCGCCCTGCGTCATCTCGGGCGTGGGCGCATTGCGCAAGACACTGGACAACGGCTACCGCGGCACCGCCTACGACTTCATCAGCGCCGTGACCATGACCGATGAGACGGGCGAGCCCAGCATCGTCTACACGCTGGACACCCAGCGTGCCCGCGCCGAGGTGCGGGCACAGGCCACGCAGGCGCGGCTGCCGCGACCGCGAGATCGGCCGCACGCTGTTCCAGTTGCTGGTGCCGGTGGAGATGGAGTCCAGCCTGAGTGGCACGAGCGAGTTGCTGCTGGAGGTGGACGACGGCACCGCCGCCATTCCGTGGGAATTGCTGGATGCGCCGGACGACGGTCGTGGTGGCCCCGAGGCGCCCTGGGCCATCCGCAACAAGCTGCTGCGCCGCCTGCGCACGGTGGCCTTTCGCACCCAGGTGAGCGATGCGCGACTCGAAGACTGCGTGCTGGTGATTGGCGAGCCCCTGTGCGACCCGGCGCTGTACCCGCCGCTGCCGGCAGCGCGCACCGAGGCCGAGGCGGTGGTGGAGGCGCTCAGCGGCCAGCTCGGGCTGGACGCCTCCCGGGTACACGCGCTGATTGCGCCCGACGACGGCCTGGGGCCCGACGCCGGCGCCGTGACCACCGCGCTGCTGCAGCGGCGCTACCGCATCGTGCACATTGCCGGCCATGGCGAACCCGAGCTGGAGCGCCCCGGCAAGCCACCGCTGCTGCGCGGTGTGGTGCTGAGCGACAACACCTTTCTCGGCCCGCGCGAGGTACAGGCCATGCGGGTGGTGCCCGAGCTGGTGTTTCTCAACTGCTGCCACCTGGCCGCCGACCCCGACAAACTGCTCAAGGGCGGCTACGACCGTGCGCAGTTTGCCGCCGGCGTGGCCAAGCAGCTGATCCGCATCGGCGTGCGCTGCGTGGTGGCGGCCGGCTGGGCGGTGGAGGACGACGCGGCCAACGTGTTTGCCACCGAGTTCTACCGCGCCCTGCTCTCAGGCCAGCGTTTCGCCCCTTGGGCAACACCTGGGCCGCCTACCAGTGCTACGGCGACCCCGACTGGGTCTGGCAGCGCACCGAGGCCGACACGCGCCGCACGCCACCGCCGCTGTCCAAGCTGTACGCCGGCATCGCCTCACCCGTGGCGCTGGCCCTGGCCCTGGAAACACTCGCGGTGCAGAGCGCCACCCAGGGCGCCGCGCCCGAATCCCAGCGCGAAAAAATCCGCTACCTGCAAGCCCGCTTCGACAGCGAGTGGGGTGGCATGGGCGCGGTGGCCGAAGCCTTTGGTGTGGCGTGGGCCGCCGCGCGCGACATCGAGCGCGCGCTGCACTGGTACCGCCGCGCGGTGGCGGCCAACGACGCCAGTGCATCGGTGAAGGCCAACGAACAGCTGGCCAACCTGGGCGCGCGCCAGGCCTGGGGCCGGCTGGAGGCCGCCGGGCGCAACGGTGCCAAGCCCGCTGCGCTGAAAGCGCTGATCGAACAAGGCCGCACCGACATCCGCCAGGCCATCGCCATCCTCGATGCGCTGGTGACACTGTCGCCCACAGTCGAGCGTGCAAGCCTGCTGGGCTCGACCTGGAAGCGCATGGCCCGCCTCGAAGGCATGGCGGGACCGGCTGCTGCCTCGGCCAGGACGCACGCGATCGATTGCATGGCCGAGCACTACCGCCGCGCCGAGGCCATGGCGCTGCACAGCGGAGAAGCCGACCTCTTCTACCCCGCGCTCAACCTGGTGGCCGCCGAGCTGCTGGCGCGTGGGCACCATCGGCAGTGGCCGGGTTTTGGCGCCGAGCGTTTGCAGCGCGTGCGCCAGAGTCTGGAGCGCAAGCTGCGCGAAGACCCGGACTTCTGGAGCGTGGTGGGCCTGCCCGAACTCAGCGTGTACGAGGCCCTGGCCAACCACACACTGGCGGCGCAGTTGCCCAACATCCTGAGCAGCTTTGAAGACCTGCACCAACGCGCCGGCACAGGCTGGATGTGGGCCTCGGTGGCCGACCAGCTCGGCTTCGTGCTGGAACACCTCGATGGCATCACCAGCGCCGACCGGCCTGCGGCCGCCGAATTGCTGGGCCTGCTGAACCGCTACGCCACCGAATGAACCGCATCTTCATCAGCTACCGGTCGTCCGACGGCAAGAAGGACGCGGACCGGCTGTGCGCCGACCTCAGCCGGCTCTACGGCGCCGACCAGGTGTTCTTCGACAAGCAGGATTTGAAAGGCGGACACTCGTGGCGCAGCGCCATCATGGCCGCGCTGGGCACGAAACCGGTGGTGCTCTTGCTGGTCACGCCCGAACTGCTGGGCATGGTGCACCCCGAGGGCGGACGCCGCATCGACCGCGACGACGATCCCATCCGCGGCGAGGTGCTCACGGCGCAGACCCACGGTGCCACCATCGTGCCGCTGCTCACCGAAGGCGTGTTGATGCCGGCCACCGCCGACATACCTGCGCCGCTGCGGTTTCTGAAGGAATCGCACGCGCTCAAGCTGCGCACCGAAGACTGGGCCGATGACCTCGCCAAGATCGTGGCCGACCTCGCCAGCCACGGCATCCACCCGCTGGTGTCGCACGACCCGGTACGTCCCGAAAAACGCACCTGGTTGCAGCGCATGCAGCGCGGCTTCATGTGGATCGGCGGCATCTTCGTGGGGCTGGTGGTGATCGGCCTGCTGTTCCCGGAAGACGAGAACGAAGCCATGCCGACGCCCGCACCGTTCGTGTCGCCAACACCGGCGCCCCTGCCCGGCCAGAACACCCGCGATGTCTCGGGCCTGTGGTGGTCCATCGACGAGGACAACCGGCGCCTGCGTGTGCAGTTCACGGTGAGCAACGGTGCGATCCAGCTGCAGACCGACCCCTTCCCGGTGTCGTGGTACCCGAAGTGGCAGACCTACGCCGCGAGCGTTCGCGCACAAGGCTTCATCGTCAACGACGTGCGCTACATCGGCCAGGGCGTGCTCACCGACGTGATGGGTGTACCGCGCATCGAGATTCCCTTCCAGGCCATCACTGGCGACGGCCGGGGGCCGATGGACACCGGCAGCGTGGTGCTCACGGCGAGTGCCGACGGACGCGAACTCACCGGCCAGCTCTGGAGCAACGGCGAACAAGCCGAAACCCCGCTGCGGCTGGTGCGAAATCCCTGACCCCACGAACAACCGAGGAGATCCCATGACCAAACTCGTTCACGTCTGCACCCAGCGCCTGCTGCCCGCCGATCTCATGCAGTTCCAGCCCACGGTGCGCACCCTCTGGATGAACGGCAGCACGCTGCGGGTGCGTTTCATCGGCGGCACAGCAGCACAGCAGGCCAAGGTGCGCGAGCAGGCGCAGTGGTGGACCGTGCACGCCAACTTGAAATTCGAGTTCAACAACGCGGCCGACGCAGAAATCCGCATCAGCTTCGACCCGGCCAAAGGCGCGTGGTCGTACGTGGGCACGGACAACCGCAGCATCCCGCTGGACCAGCCCACCATGAACCTGGGCTTCATGGACGGCGGCACCGTGGCGCACGAGTTCGGCCACGCCATCGGGCTCATGCACGAACACCAGAACCCGGCTGGCGGCATCCAGTGGAACGAGGCCGCCGTGATCCGCGACCTCTCGGGCCCACCCAACAACTGGAGCGAATCCACCATCCGCCACAACGTGCTGAACAAGTACCGCGCCGACCAGATCAACGGCACCACCTTCGACCCCGACTCGGTGATGCTGTACTTCTTCCCCGGCAGTTGGGTGCAAAGCGGCGTGGGCACACGCGCCAACCCGACGCTCTCTGCGCTGGACAAGGCCTTCATCGGCGGCGCCAAGGCTTACCCCAAGGCCGCGCCCACGCTGCTCGATGCACAGGAGCTCACCATCGGCGCCACACGCCGCACCTCGGCGGCCATCGGCAAGGCGGGTGAAGAAGACCTGTTCCAGTTCAACGTGAAGACCGGTGGCAGCCACACCATCGACACACGCGGCCCGACCGACGTGGTGATGAAACTCTTCGGCCCCGACAGCCCCACCGCCGTGATCGTGATCCGCGCCAGCCTCATCCCGGGCCGCTACTACGTGCAGGTGCGCCACTACAACCGCGCCAGCGGCATGGGCAACTACACCGTGAAGGTGCGCAGAACCTGAGCCGCTTTCACACAGCACAAACGAAAAAGGCTTCGGTTGCCCGAAGCCTTTTTTCATCAGCGGATCACGCTCAGGCGGCGACTGCCTCGGCGGTCTCTGCGACCACCACCGGCTGGCGGATCAGGTAGTCGAAAGCGCTGAGCGCGGCCTTGGAACCGTCGCCCGCAGCAATCACGATCTGCTTGTAGGGCACCGTGGTGCAGTCGCCTGCGGCAAACACACCGGGCACGTTGGTGTGGCCCTTGGCATCGATTTCAATTTCGCCGTAGCGGCTCAGGTCCACCGTACCCTTGAGCCACTCGGTGTTGGGCACGAGACCGATCTGCACGAACACGCCTTCGAGGGCCACATGTTTCACGTCGCCGCTCACGCGGTCCTTGAACGACATGCCGTTGACCTTGCCACCGGCACCCGTGATCTCGGTGGTCTGTGCGTTCACGTGGATGGTCACGTTGGGCAGGCTCTTGAGCTTGCTCACCAGCACCGCGTCGGCCTTGAGCGCGTCGGCAAACTCCACCAGCGTCACGTGCTTCACGATGCCGGCCAGGTCGATCGCGGCTTCCACGCCGGAATTTCCACCGCCGATCACCGCCACGTCCTTGCCCTTGAAGAGCGGGCCGTCGCAATGCGGGCAGTAGGCAACGCCCTTGTTTTTGTACTCGGCTTCGCCGGGCACGTTCACATTGCGCCAGCGCGCGCCGGTGGAGAGGATCACGCTGCGCGCCTGCAGCACCGCGCCGTTGGCCATCTGCACCTGCACCAGACCGCCCGCTTCAGCGGCGGGAACGATCTTGTCGGCGCGCTGCAGGTTCATGATGTCCACGTCGTAGTGGCGCACCTGCGCTTCGAGTGCCGCGGCGAACTTCGGGCCGTCGGTCTCCAGCACACTGATGTAGTTCTCGATGGCCATGGTGTCGTTGGTCTGGCCGCCGAAACGCTCAGCGGCCACGCCCACGCGGATGCCCTTGCGGGCGGCGTACACGGCAGCAGCGGCTCCAGCAGGACCACCGCCGACGATCAGCACATCAAACGGGTCCTTGGCGTTGAGCTTGGCGGCTTCGCGCTCGTCGGACTTCACGTCCAGCTTGGCCACGATCTCTTCCAGCAGCATGCGGCCCGAGCCAAACAACTCGCCGTTGAGGAACACCATGGGCACAGCCAGGATCTGGCGCTCTTCCACCTCGGCCTGGTACAGACCACCGTCGATCACCGTGGCTTTCACGGCCGGGTTGATGATGGACATCAGCGTCAGCGCCTGCACCACGTCCGGGCAGTTGTGGCACGAGAGGCTCATGTACATCTCGAAATTGAAATCGCCTTCCAGGCCCTTGATCTGATCGATCACCGCGGCCTCGACCTTGGGCGGGTGACCACCGGTCCACAGCAGTGCCAGCACCAGTGACGTGAACTCGTGGCCCAGCGGAATCGCGGCAAAGCGCACACCGGTCGTCTCGCCGTCGCGAGCGATCACGAACGAAGGCTTGCGCGCATCGGTGCCGGATTCGTCGAAGCTCACCTTGTCGGACAGTTCCGCGATTTCCTGCAGCAACTCCTTCATCTCGGCCGCGCCAGCGCTGGCATCCAGCGAAGCGATCAAACGGATCGGGCGCTGCAACTTGCCGAGGTAAGCCTGCAGTTGGGTCTTGAGTTGGGTGTCGAGCATGAAATTCTCCTGAATGGGGTTGAGGCATCAATGCCGCCGGTGGATGGGCCATGAAGGCCCATCGGTCTGCGGTACTAAAG
>LNFM01011370.1_pt1 | contig 12124 bp, 5 predicted proteins | sample 596031 | NCBI WGS metagenome assembly LNFM01 (sample SAMN04254537, study PRJNA301005) | activated carbon metagenome | isolation source: dual media filters at the Ann Arbor, Michigan drinking water treatment plant | place: USA: Ann Arbor | reverse complement strand
TGATGGCGATCCAGCCGCCGGTGGCGCCGAGGCCGTACTGGGGCAGGCCGTCGATCCAGCCCTGTCCGGGGGCGAAGGTCAGGGTGTGCGCGAGGGGCACGAACAGTCCCCACGAGAGCACCAGCAGGGCGATCGCGGCGAAGCGGGTGTCGCCGGCGCCGCGCAGGCAGAACGAACTTCCCAGGTGCAGTGCATCGAAGGCCTGGTAGATCGCGGCGATCCAGACCAGCGAGGTCGCGAGCGCGACGGTAGCGGCGTAGTTCGGGTCGCTTTCGGACACGAACAGCGGGATCACCCACGGCCCCGATGCGGCGATCAGCACGCCGACGATGCCCATGTAGATGACCGACAGGCGGATCGTCGCGTTGCCCACGCGTGCGGCCCAGTCGCGATCGCCGGCGCCGATCGACTGGCCCACCAGCGTGGTGCCGGCGATGCCGATGCCCACCGCCGGCATGAACGCGATCGAGGTCAGCATCATCACGATCTGCGTCGCGGCGCCATCCACCGGACCGAGCTGGACCTGCATGATCTGGAACAGCGCCGCGCCGAGCACGTCCACCGAGATCGCAAGTCCGATCGGCAGCCCGAGCGCCAGCAGCACGCCGATGCGGCGCAGGTCCGGACGCCAATGCCGGTGCGAGCCGTACTCGTCGCGTACCCGCTTCGACAGGAACAGCAGCAGCGCGAGCACGATGCCGCAGGCCAGGGCGATGTTGGTCGCCCAGGCGGCACCGGCAATGCCCCAGCCCAGGCGGAACATCAGCAGTTCGTTCAGGGGTGCGTTGAGCAGCGCGACCGTGAGCATCAGTACCAGCGTGACGCGGGTGCGGCCGATGCCGTTGAAGAAGCCCGACACGGCCCACAGGCCGACCGCCAGCGGCGCGCCCAGCAGGCGTGGCCACCAATACTCCACCGCAAGCGATTCGATCTCGGGTGCCAGCGCGAACGGGCGCAGCAGCGCAGTGCCGGAGACTGCCAGCAGCAGGAACAGCGGACTGATGGCCAGCGCGACCCACAGCCCCGTCCACAGCGAACGCGCGGCGTCATGCAGGCGCCCGGCGCCATGATGCTGGGCGACCAGCGTCTGCACGCCCATGCCGACGCCGCCCAGCAGGAAGACCGCGCCCAGGATCAGCCAGTGGATCGCGCCCATCGCCGCCGTCGCGTCGGTCGACACGCGGCCGACGAACCAGGTGTCGGTCAGGTTGAGCGCGGCCTGCACGGCACTGTTGGCGAACAGCGGTGCGGCGAGCAGGATCACCGCGCGGTAGTCGATCCGCTGGCGGCCTTCGGCATCGATGCGGCATGCCGGGCGCACGCGTTGCGTCGATTCAGCCACCGTCGAGGATCGCGCGGTCCTGTCCCGGGGCGTTCATTTGCGCCGGCCGCGGTGTAGCGGCGTGCGGTCGGCTAACATCGGCCTGCAGGTGCACGACCCCGCCGTCGCGGGGCAACCCGTGCAGGCGTGAAGCGGTGCGCCGGTCAGTGGTGATCGTCATTCGCGTGCGGCGAGTTCGCGCCGAACACGATGATCGCGACCATGACGACAGCGACGACCAGCACCGCGATGCCTACTGTGTAGTGAGTGATCATGCCGGGTTTCCGCCAGGAAAGACAAAAGGGCCGGGGAGTTTACCTGCGGTCGCTGACGCGCGCCATCGGGGGGCGCATGCCGCAGGCGTCCACGGTCCGGGCATGACGCTTAGATTCCTCCGGGTGGGCACGCGGGTGCTGGCGGCCGTGCTGTGGATGGCCTCGCCTGGCCTGCCGGGCGGCCCGTTCGCATCGCGCCCGGCCCATGCACAGGATGCACCGGTGCCGGCCGTGGCGGACGCCTACCGGGTCGAGATCGACGCGCCCTATGCACTGGGCAGCGTGCTTCGCCAGGACCTGGACCTGCTGCGCTGGCGCACCTATGAAGGCATGAACCGCGACCTGCTCGAGCGGCTTGCGTCCGAAGCGCAGGTGCAGCTCACCGAGACGCTCGCGACCGAGGGCTACTTCTCGCCGACCATCGCACGCTCGATCATCGGCGATGCACGCCCCTGGACGGTGCGCTTCGAGGTCGAACCCGGTCCGCCGACGCTCGTGTCCGACGTGCGCATCGAACTGGTCGGCTCGGTGATCGCCGATCCCGCGCGGGTGCGCCGCCAGCGCGAGCGCATCCTCGCCCTGTGGCCCCTGCCGCAGGGGGCCCGCTTCCGGCAGCTCGACTGGGACATCGGCAAGCGGCAGGCCGTCGAGTCTCTGGCCAGCGACCGGTTCGCCGGGGCCAGCCTCAAGCGCAGCCAGGCGACCATCGATCCCGAGGCACGGCAGGCCAGGCTCGAACTGGAACTGGACAGCGGCCCCGCGTTCCGCTTCGGCGAGATACGGGTCCGCGGCCTGTCGCGTTATCCCCCGTCGTTCGTGCGCAACCTGGCGACCTTCGCCCCCGGCGACGTGTTCGACGAGGACGACCTGCTGCTGTTCCAGCGCAGGCTCACCGCGACCGGCTACTTCTCTGCGGTGCAGGTCGAGATGGACGACGATCCCGCCAACGCGGCCGCCGCGCCGGTGCGGGTGTCGGTGATCGAAGCCAACTCGCGCCGGATCGAGGCGGGCGTCGGCTACAGCACCGACACCCTGTATCGCGCGCAGCTCGGCTACACGGACAACGACCTGCTGGACCGCGGCTGGCGCTGGCGTTCGGATGCGCGCCTGGAAAGCCGCTCGGCACGCGCGTCCTCGTCGATCACGTTGCCCGCGCGTGCCGATGGCTGGCAGCATGCCGCGCTGCTGCAGTTCAACCAGAGCGACATCTCCGGCCTGTTCCAGCGTGAAGGCAGCGTCACGTTCAACCGTACCGCGATCGACGAGCGGCGGCAGCCGCAATGGAGCATCGGCGCCCACCTGCAGCAGCAGCAGCCCGAGGGCAGCCCGAGCGACACCGTGCACGCGGTGTTCGGCGCATGGCGCTACACGCGGCGCGCGACCGACGACCTGCTGTCGCCCAACCGCGGCACGATCTGGTCGGTGCAGGCGGGCTTCGCGCCGCCGGGGGTCTCGACGCGCACCTTCGCGCGTGGTGTCGCCCAGGTCGCGCACTGGATCCCGCTCGGCCGCACGGCCACGGTCCTGCTGCGCGCCGAAGGCGGCGCGATCGCATCCAGCGAAACCGACGGCATCCCCGAGAGCTTCCTGTTCCGCACCGGCGGCGACACCTCGATCCGCGGGTACGCCTACCAGAGCATCGGCGTGAACAAGGGCGCGGCGGTCACCGGTGGACGCATGTACGCGCTGGCCAGCGTCGAGGCGACCCGCTGGATCAACGAACGCTGGGGCATCGCTGCCTTCTACGACGTGGGCAACGCCGCCGATACCGTGTCAGACCTGCGCGATGTCGTGCAGGGCGCAGGCTTCGGCGCCCGCGTGCGCACGCCGCTCGGCCCGGTGCGCGTGGACCTCGCCTATGGCGAGCGCTCGAAGGAAGTACGCCTGCACCTGTCGCTCGGAGTGAACTTCTGATGGCCAGGACCCTGCGCCGCATCGTGGTCGGGCTGCTGTTGCTGCTGCTGGTCCTGTCGGTGGCCGCCGTGCTGTTCGCCCGCTCGACGCGTGCGCTGCAGTGGGCGGCATCCCAGCTTACCGCGTCGGTGGCGCAGGCTGGCGGACGGCTCGAGTTCACCGACCTGTCCGGGTCGCTGTTCACGGCCATTGCTGCCGGGCGGGTCGACTATGCACAGGCCGACGGCCTGCGCGCGACGCTCACCGGCGTAGAGATCGATCCGTCACTGGCCGCGCTGTGGAACCGGCGGCTCGTGTTCGATCGCATCGCCGTGGCCGAAGCCGTGGTCGAGCGGCCGGCATCGGACGAACCGGCGACCGAGCCGCAGAGCCTCGTGCTGCCGATCGAGGTGCTCGTGGCGCGCGCGGCGATCGGCCGTCTGTCCTGGCGCAGTGGCGACACGGCGATCGAACTGGCCGGGCTTTCGTTCGCCTACCGGGGCGGCCCGGCCCGGCACGAGGTGGATGCATTGACCGTGCGCCTTCCAGGCCTGGCCGGTCCGTCCGATGCCGAGACGCTCGTCGTCACGCTCGGCGGTGGCATCGATGCCACCGCGCCGTTCGCGCTGTCGGCGCAGGTGCGGGTATCGGCCGAGGCAATGGGCCTGGCAGTACTCACGCTCGGCGGACGGCTGGCTGAAGTGGATGTACAGGGCACGGTGGCTGGCAGCGCGCCGCGCGAATGGCTGAAGGCGCGGGTGGCCGCGACGGTGGCGCCGTTCTCGCCGACCCTGCTGCCTGCGATCCGGATCGAGGCGGACGGCATCGATGCTGCGGCGATCGCCACGGGCGCACCGCGCACCGCGCTCGACCTGCGGGTCGAGGGCAGCGCCACACTGGGCAAGCCCCTGCGCGGCCGCGTGCAGGCGGTGAACCGGATGCCGGGCGAGATCGGTGCCCAGCGGGTGCCGGTGACCGGCATCGACACGGTCGTCGAATTCGACCCGGCGACGCGGCGCGCGCGGCTGTCCGACCTGCGCATCGCCCTCGCCGGCGGCGGCCTCGTCGAGGGACGCGGCACGGTCGCACTGCCGCAGGATGGCAAGGGGCCCGCGTTCGACAGCACCTGGCAACTGACTGTCGCGGCGCTGGATCTCAAGGCGCTCGATGCACGGCTGGTCCCGACCCGGCTGTCGGGGAAGGTCGGGCTCGCGCTGACCCCGGATCGCCAGCAGTTCGATGTCGCGCTCGAGCAGCGCGGCGCCGCCCGCAAGGCCGGTGCCGCGACGCCTGGCGCGGCGACGGGCGGCACCGCCGTCGTCGAGCCGGCCGGTGCACTGCGGCTGGAAGCGGTCGGCCAGCGCGCCGGTGCAGAGGTGGTGTTCGACCGGATCGTGCTGCGCAGTGGCGCCGCGGGCGCCGATGCCGTCGGTACCGGTGGCGGTACGGTGGCCGGCGGGGCCGGTGAAGCGAGCGGCCGCGGGCGCCTGCGCCTCGATGGCGACCGCTCGTTCGAAGCCGACCTGCAGTTCCGCGCGTTCGACCCGTCGCGCTTCATCGCCGCGGCGAGCGCCGCGGGTGCCCCCGGTGCCGCCGCGGTTGCGAAGGCAGGCGTGCCGCCGGCATCGATCAACGCCACGGTCTCGGCGCGCGGGCGCCTGCAGCCGGCGTGGAATGCGCGCATCGATGCCACGCTCGCACCGAGCCGCTTCGCGCTCGCGGCACCGACGGCCGCCGCACCGGCGCCGCGGGTGTTCACTCTGCGCGGCCGGGTGCGCGGACAATTCTCCGCGGCGCGCGTGGACGATGCCGACATCCTGCTGTCGGCCGGCCGCAATACGCTGCGCGCGACCGGATCCAGCGGCGCGCCCGGCAGCGTGCTGGAACTGCTGCTCGACGTGAACGAACCCTCGCTGTTCCTGCCGGGTTTCGCCGGGCAGCTCGACGCGACGGCACGCGTCACCGGCGACCTGCGGGCCCCGGTCGCGACGTTCACGGCGAAGGGCACCAGGCTTTCTTATGCAGGGCAGGCGGTCTCGCAGGTGTCCGCCACCGGCGACGCCGACCTGTCGCGCAATCCGCCGCGGTTCGACGTCGCGCTCGACGCGCGCGCCCTGTCGCTCGTCGGTGTGTCGCTGTCGCAGGCGGACCTGCGCCTCGGCGGCACGACGAGCGCACATTCGCTGTCGCTCGCGCTGCGCGGAGCCGACCTGGATGCGAAGCTGCTGCTCGAAGGCGGACTCTCGACGCCGCTCACCGCCCGGACGCCGCGCTGGCGCGGCCGGCTGGTGGAAGCGCGCAACGAGGGCCGCTATCCGGTGCAGCTGGCCGCACCGGCAGCGCTGGAACTGTCGCCGGTGCTGGCGATGCTCGCCCCGGCCCGGCTGCAGGTCGGCGAGGGCCGGGTGCAGGTCGACGAACTGCGCTGGGAGCCGGGCCGCCTCGCCACGCGCGGTTCGATCTCGGCGTTCCCCGCCGGTGGCCTGGTCGACCTGCTGGTGTCGCCTGCGCCCGGCCCGGCCGCTGCCACCGTGGCAGCGGGCACCCAGAAGGGGAAGCCGATGCCGCCGGCGCCACCGACTGTCGCGGCCTACGCCTCGACGCTGCGCCTCGGCGGCGAATGGGCGCTGGCGTCGACGCCGCAGCTCAACGGAACGGTCGCGCTTCGCCGCGAGAGCGGGGACGTGTCGCTGCGGGGCAGTCCGCCGTTCGCCCTGGGCCTCGGCCGGGTGGATCTCGACGTGCGTTTCACCGACGATCGGCTGCAGGCGCAGGCGCGGCTCGAAGGCACCGCGATCGGCCAGGGCAGCGCCTCGATCGCCCTGGAGCCGTCGCCCGGACTGTCGATGGCTTCGCCGATGACGCTGCGCGCCGACCTCGCGCTCAGGACGCTGAAGCCGTTCGAGCGATACGTGGGCGCGTTCGCCGACATCGACGGCGCGCTGACCGCGCGCATCGAGGGCACGGGTACGCCGTCGAAGCCACGGCTCTCGGGCAGCCTGCTCGGTGAGCGACTGCGCTTCAACGCGCCGCAGATCGGTGTCGCGCTGCGCGATGGGCGGCTCGATGCACGGCTCGCCGACGGCGTGCTCGAGGTCGTGCAACTGGAAGCGATCGCCGGCGATGGCACGTTCAGCGCGAAGGGCAGGGTGCCGCTGCGCGACGGCATCGCCGCGGCCACGCTTGCCTGGCGCGCGGACCGCGTGACGCTGCTGTCGCGTCCCGACCGGCGCGTGGTGGTGGACGGGGCCGGTACGCTGGCCACGGAGAAGAACCGGCTGCTGCTCTCGGGGCAGGTCACGGTACGCGAGGGCTACATCGAATTCGGCCGCGGCACGCGCACCGCGCTGGGGGACGACGTGGTGGTGCTCGGGCGCAAGCCCGCGGCCGCATCGGGCGCGCCGGGCCGAAGCCCGCTCGGACTGCGGCTCGACATCGACCTGGGCAAGGCGTTCCGCGTGGTCGGCAGCGGGCTGGATGCGATGCTCGCAGGCAAGGTACGCATCGGGTCGGCCGAGGATGGCACGCTGTTCGCACGCGGCACGATCAACACCGAGCGCGGCACGTTCGCCGCGTTCGGCCAGCGCCTCGAGGTGGCGCGCGGCCAACTCGTGTTCAACGGACCGGTCGACAATCCGGGCATCGATGCTGTGGCGCTGCGCCGGTTGCCATCGGTGGAGGTGGGCGTCGAGATCACCGGGACGGTGCGTGCATTGCGGGTGAACACCACGTCCAACCCGCCGATGTCCCAGGGCGAGCAGTTGTCTTGGCTGGTGCTCGGGCGCAGCCTCGAGAACGCCTCGCAGGCCGATGCCGCGCTGGTGGCCGGCATCGCCGGCTCGATGCTGGGCGGCGATGGCGTGCCCGTCACGCGCCGCATCGCCGAGGCCTTCGGGCTGGACGACATCGGCATCGGCGGCAGCAGCGCGATCGCCGGCCAGGTGCTCACCGTCGGCAAGCGGTTGTCAGACCGCATCTACATCGCCTACGAGCAGGCGGTGACCACCGCGACCAACCTGCTGCGGGTGGATTTCGAACTGCACCGGTATGTGTCGCTGCGGGCGGAGGCGGGGGCAGTCAGCGGCTTCGGCATCTTCTACACTCGCAGCCTGCGCTGATTCCGGCGCACGCCCGAGGAAGGAAGCATCGATGGAGAAAGACCGGATGAAGGCGCTTGTCTGCCACGCGTTCGGGCCGTGGGACGGCCTGCGCCTCGAAGAGACGGCCGCGCCCGGCCCGCTGGCCGCCAACGAGGTGCGCATCGCAGCCGAGTATTCGAGCGTGAGCTTCGCCACCGGCCTGATGGTCGAAGGCAAGTACCAGCGCCGGCCGCCGCTGCCGTTCGTGCCGGGCACGGAGTGCATCGGCCTCGTCACCGAGGTCGGTTCCTCGGTCACCCGGGTGCGTCCCGGCCAGCGCGTGGCCGCGACCCTCGACTGGGGCGGCTATGCGCAGCAGGTGGTGGTGGCCGAGTACACCGTGTATCCGATGCCCGACGACATCGATCCGCGCGCGGCGATGCACCTGCCGCTGTCGTACGGCACGGCCTATGGCGGGCTCGTCTGGAGCGCGCGGCTCATGGCCGGCGAGACGCTGCTGGTCACCGGCGCGGCCGGGGGCGTGGGCATCGCCGCGGTCCAGGTCGGCAAGGCGCTCGGTGCGCGGGTGATCGCGGTCGCCTCGACGGAAGGGAAGCGCGCGTTCGCGCTGTCGCAGGGCGCGGACATCGCACTGCCGACCGATGGCTTCCGCGACGAGGTGAAGAAGCTCACCGGCGGCCGCGGCGTGGACGTGGTTTTCGATCCGGTCGGCGGGCCGGTGTTCGATGCCTGCCTGCGCGCCTGCGCGCAGTACGGCCGCATGGTGATCATCGGCTTCGCGCAGGGACAGATCCAGCAGGTGCCGGCCAACCTGCTGCTGGTGAAGAACATCGCGCTGCACGGCTTCTATTTCGGCGCGCATGCGGGCTGGGGGCTCGCCGACGAGCGCGCCGAACGCGCACCGAAGGTGCAGGCGATGATGGATGAGCTGTTCGCCTGGACGGCAGCGGGCAGGCTCAGGCCGCATGTCTCGCACTGCTACCCGATGCAGCAGTACCGGGAGGCGATGGCCGCCCTGCAGGCGCGCGAGAGCCACGGGAAGGTGGTGCTCGAGATCGGGCGATGAAGGTCCTGTTCGTCCACCAGAACTTCCCCGGGCAGTTCGGCCGGCTGGCCGCGCGGCTGGCCGCGGACCGGTCCAACCAGGTGATGGCGATCGGCGAGGCGGACCTGATGCGCGCCCGCGGGCCGGTGCCGGGGGTCGTCGGGGCAGGTTATCCGAAGCCGCCGGGCAGCGGCGGCGCGACGCACCACTACCTGCGGCGCTTCGAGGGCGACGTCCGGCGCGCGCAGTCGGTGGTGCGCGTGGCGATGGAGCTGAAGAAGAAGGGTTTCCTGCCCGACGTGATCTACGGCAACCCGGGCTGGGGCGAGATGCTGTTCCTGAAGGATGTGTTTCCGTCCGCGCATCACGTGGCCCTGTTCGAGTTCTTCTTCCGCGCGAACGAGGGCGACCATGGTTTCGACCCCGAACTGCCGGTGACGCTGGACGACTGCCTGCGCCTGCGCATGCGCAATGCGACGCTCGCCCTGTCGCTCGATGTCGCCGACCGCATCGTCTGCCCGACGCACTGGCAGGCGTCGCGCATCCCCGAGCCGTATCGTCCACGGGTGCGCGTGGTGCACGATGGCGTCGATACCGCGCTGTGCAGGCCCGACCGGTCGGCCCTGTTCGAGCACCCGGCCTTGCCGGTGCCCCTGCGCTACGGGGACGAAGTGCTGACCTATGTCGCGCGCAACCTCGAGCCCTATCGCGGCTTCCACTGGTTCATGCGGGCGTTGCCGAAGGTGCTGGCCGAGCGGCCCGGTGCGCGCGTGGTGATCGTCGGTGGCGACGGCGTGAGCTACGGCCGTCCTGCGCCGGACGGACGGACCTGGCGCGAGACCCTGCTGGCCGAGGTCGGGCCTGCACTCGACACCTCGCGCGTGCACTTCATCGGCAGGCTGCCCTTCGCAGGTTTCGTCACGCTGATGCAGGTCAGCGGGGTGCACGCCTACCTCACCTATCCGTTCGTGCTGTCGTGGTCCGTGCTGGAAGCCATGGCGTGCGGCGCCCTGGTCGCCGGCTCCGATACACCGCCCGTGCAGGAGGTGATCGACGACCGGGTGAACGGCTTCCGCGTGCCGTTCCTAGATCCGACCGCGCTGGCAGCCCACCTGTCCCGGTGCCTCGCCCGGCGCGGCGACTGCGATGCGTTGCGCGAAGCGGCGCGCGCCCGTGTCGTCGAGCGTTACGACTTCGAACAGGTCTGCCTGCCCGCGCAGCTCGCGATGCTGCGCCGCTAGCGGCGGGCGGCCCGGCCCGGGCGCCGGCAAGGGGAGCGGCAGCCCGATCGGTACGAAGTGCCGTTGCAAGGCGGGCACCGGACTTGCCTGTACGCCTTGGCCGTGGCCTTCCTGGCCCGGTCGGGCGCTTCGATGAACGCGCCTGTCTCGCCACCTGTCGGGACCCACCATGGCCGCGCGCGAAACCTTCACCGATCTGTACGGACCCGTGGACTACCGTTCACCGGCATCGTTGCAACAGCGGTTCGATGCCCTGCTGCCCGGCCCGTTCCAGCTGCTCGTGGGCAACGCCACCCGCGCGCTGTACCAGGACTCGACGTCCGGCAACCAGCTCGAGTTCCTGGGCACGCTCTCGTACTTCGGTCCGAACATCGTCGGCACCAGTGCTGTCACGGCGGTGCGTGTCCTCGACCCGTTCGGACAGCTGATCGCCGAGGCCGTCGATTTCCCGGGCGTCGCCGCAGGGGATATCGCGCGTGCCGCGACGGTGCTGCCGCTGTCGCTGGTCGCCGCCGGCATCACGCCGTCGGTGGAATCGAACGGTTCTTCGGCGAACGACCTGATCGACGGCGGCATCGGCGACGACACGGTGAACGGCAACGGCGGCAACGACACGCTGTTCGGCGGGGCGGGCCTCGACCAGCTCGCCGGCGGGACCGGCGACGACCTGATCGTCGGCGAGGACGGCGACGATTTCATCACCGGGGGCAGCGGCAACGACCTGCTCGACGGGGGTGCCGGCAATGACCTGGTGTCCGGCCAGGACGGCAACGAAGTGATCTTCGGCGACGCCGGGTCCGACCTGCTGATGGGCAACGCGGGCGACGACATCCTCATGGGCGAGCGCGGGGGCGTGTCCGCGGCGGGCGGCAACGACACGATCTACGGCGATGACGATGCGTCCGCGCTGGCGGGTGGCAACGACCTGCTCGATGGCGATGGCGGCGACGACCTGATCTTCGGCGGTGGTGGCGACGATGTGATCGATGGCGACAACGGCAACGACACGATCGTCGGCGGTGCCGGCCGGGACATCATGCGCGGCAGCGATGCCGGGCTCGCCGGCCCGGCCACCGTCGGCAGCGATGTCTTCGTCTACAACGCGATGACCGACGGCGGCGATTCCGTCTACGGCTTCGACATCCGCGTCGGCGAGGCCGACGCGATCGACCTGCGGCCGCTGTTCGAATCGCTCGGCTACTTCCGCGACACGCCGCGCGCCGACGGCGTGCTGCGCGTGCTGCAGTCCGGCACCGATGCCGTGGTCCAGGTCGATGTCGACGGCGTGGCGGGCGGAGAAGCCTTCACCAGCCTGGCGACCCTGGTCGATCGGACCGCCACCGACATCACGGACAGCCTGTTCCGCTTCATCGACCCGGTCACCGGCGTCGCCGATGCCGGCCCCAATCTGATCGTGGGCAACGCCGGCGCGAACGTGCTGCAGGGGCTCGCCGGCAACGACACGCTGGAAGGGCGGGGCGGGGACGACACGCTGTACGGCGACGAGGGCATCGACGTACTGCTCGGCGGCGACGGCAACGACGTGATCCTGGGGGGCGCCGACGGCGACCAGATCGACGGCGGGGCCGGCAACGACCTGATGGTCGGCGAAGGCGGCGACGACATCATCTACGGGCGTGACGGTGACGACCTGATCGACGGGCGGGACGGCAGCGACACGCTCGATGGCCAGGACGGCGCCGATGTCATCTTCGGCGACGCAGGCGCAGACCTCGTCCTCGGTGGCAGCGGCAACGACACGCTCATGGGCGAACGCGGCGGTGTCTCGGTGGCCGGCGGCAACGACACGATCCGCGGCGATGCGGATCCGCATGCACTGACCGGTGGCGACGACCTGATCGATGGCGACGCAGGCGACGACGTGATCTTCGGCGGCGGCGGCAACGACGTGATCCTCGGCGACAACGGCAACGACCTCATCGAGGGCGGCGCGGGCGCCGACCTGATGGGCGGCAGCGCGGCCAGCCTTGCCGGCCCCGAGACCACCGGCAGCGACCTGTTCGTGTACCGGGCGATGACCGATGCCGGGGACACGATCTACGGCTTCGACATCCGCCCGGGCGACAACGACGGCATCGACCTGCGCCCGCTGTTCGACGCGCTGGGTTATGCGGGCGGCACGCCACGGGCCGACGGTTTCCTGCGGGTGCAGCAGTCGGGTGCGAACGCGGTGGTCGAGGTCGATGCCGATGGCGCGGCTGCAGGAGTCGGCCTCGTGACCCTAGTGA
>LNFM01014558.1_pt1 | contig 12127 bp, 9 predicted proteins | sample 596031 | NCBI WGS metagenome assembly LNFM01 (sample SAMN04254537, study PRJNA301005) | activated carbon metagenome | isolation source: dual media filters at the Ann Arbor, Michigan drinking water treatment plant | place: USA: Ann Arbor | reverse complement strand
TACCGCGAGTGGATGGCCCGGGGCGAGCGACCGCACAAGCGCGGGGGGCGCAGCGCGCATGCCACGTTTGCAGCGTCCATACGCGAGGCCGAGGCCCACGCCTTGGCCAGCGCGCAGATCGTGCTGACGGGCCTGGCGCTCGGGCGCACGGTCAAGCGCGAGGTGATCCGCACAGTGCTCACGGAGGACGGCGCGCATGAACAGGTGGTCGAACGGGAGTACTTCCCCCCGCACGTCGGGGCCCTGCAGTGGCAGCTGGAGCGCCGCGACCGGGCCAACTACGCGCCGCCGGCCGTGCGCGACTTCGATGCCGGCGCCGACTCGGGCGGTGTGACCGATGCCGACCCCACCTCCACGCGACAGGACCTCGACAGCATCCTTGATCGCTACGCTGCCACGCCCGCAGCGGCGCAGGGCGCTGGCCCAGGTGATGGCCCGCCTGGGGGTGGCGACTGAGGAGGAGTTGCTGTGGTGCTGGGCCTTCTGGGCTCGGCCGCAGCAGCTGCCGCCGGCCGTGCCCTGGCGGGTGTGGTTCATCATGGCCGGCCGCGGCTTCGGCAAGACGCGCAGCGGTGCCGAGGCTGCGCGCGCCGCGGCCCAGCGCTACCGCTACACCACCTTCCTCGGGCCGACCGCGGACGCGATCCGCAAGGTGATGGTGGAGGGGGAGTCGGGCGTGCTGGCCTGCTGCCCACGCTGGGAGCGCCCCAAGTACGAGCCGTCGAAGCGGCAGCTGCGCTGGCCGACCGGCTGCGTCACCAGCCTGTACAGCGCCGAGGAGCCTGACCGGCTGCGCGGCCCCCAGCACCAGTGGGCCTGGGTGGAGGAGCCCGCCAGCTACCGCTACCCCGAGGCCGTCGACCAGCTGCTGCTGGGCCTGCGCCTGCCCCCTGATCCGCGCCTGGTGGTGACGGGCACGCCCAAGCCCGTGCGCGTGGTGCTGGACCTGGTGGCCGACGGCACCACGGTGGTCACCAACGGCACCAGCTACGAGAACGCCCCCAACCTGGACCCCGCGTGGTTCACCGACCTGGTGGGCCGGTACGAGGGCTCGCGCCTGGGCCGGCAGGAACTGCTGGCCGAGCTACTGAGCGACGTGCCCGGGGCCCTGTGGACGCGCGAGGGCATCCCCCACGGGCCGGCGCCCGACCGGGGCGAGCTACGCCGCGTGGCCGTGGGCGTCGACCCCAACGCCAGCGACAAGGACGAGGCCGCGGAGATGGGCATCGTGGTCGCGGGCGAGGGGTGGAACGGCCGAGGCTACGTGCTGGCCGACCGCACGCTGCGCGGCAGCGTGATGGAGCGGGAGTTCGACGCCGACGTGATCGTGTGCGAGGTGAACAACGGGGGCGACTGGATACCGGGCATGCTGCGCGCCGCCTACGACGCCGAGAAGGCTGCCGACCCCACGCTGCCGCTGCTGCCCCACATCAAGGTGGAGCGCGCCAGCCGCGGCAAGCTGACCCGCGCCGAGCCCATGGCCACCCAGTACGAGCAGGGCCTGTGGACCCACACGCCAGTGGACCCGCCGACCATGGGGTGGAAGGGCCCCGTGGCCCCGCTGGCCACGCTCGAGGACCAGCTGTGCACCACCGTGCCGGGCGAGGGCGAGAGCCCCGACCGGCTGGACGCCCTGGTGTGGGCCGGCACCGCGCTGAAGGTGCGCGGCAAGGAGCGCACGCGCCCCACCAAGCCCGACCCCGACAAGGCCAAGGGCAGGGGCCGGCCGATCACCGCCGGCATGCGCGACCGGCAGTGGTAGGGCGCCCGAGCGCTACAGCTGCACGACTTGCGGCCGATCACTTGTGCAGCTTCACAGCTGTGACGTAAGCTGACGGCGCAGCACACAACACCCCATCGCAACAAGGAGCCGCACCGATGACCACCACCACCCTCACCGCCTTCCTCGCCACCGAGCCGGCCGCCACCACGGGCGACGACCTGCTGCTGCAGCTGGCCCTGGCCAACGGCAGCCCCACCAACGCCCAGGCCATGAACGACGCCTACGCCATGCGCAAGCGCTACCGCTGCACCCGCCTGTGGGAGGGCGAGGCCAACGGCGTGACGCACCTGTACTGGAAGGCCACCAAGGGCGCGAGCAGCAACGCCGTGAGCGCCGCGCTGCGCGCCGTGTGCGGCCTGGCCGACAGCCTGAGCCAGTTCCGCGCCAAGGGCACGTGGGCCCTGCTGGACGCCACCAAGCTGCTGGCCGCGCACCAGGCCCAGCTGGCCGGCGCCGACCTGGCCAAGGCCGAGGCCGAGGCGCCGTTGGCCAAGCCCCGCAAGCGCAACGTCAAGGCCGTGCCGGCGCCCGAGGCCACGGGCCCGGAATCGGACGACGACCTGGAAGCCCACCTGCGCGCCGTGTGGCGCGCCTGGGTGGCCAGCAAGTAGGCCACCAGGCCAGCAGGTAGCAGCGCCCGCGGGGGCCCCCACCAGGGGCCCCCGCTTCGTCCCCACCTGGTAGAACGGAGCGCGCATGGCACCGCCCCACCGCCCAGCACCGCCCCCGGCCGTCGTGCAGCTGGACGAGCGGCGCCCGGGCCCGAGGCCCAACACCAAGCCCAAGGGCGCCAGCGGCACCCTGGCCGTGAACGGCTACGTGCAGACGCGCGAGGTGCTGGCCGAGTGGTCGGGGCAGGCCCGCTACCGCACGGCCGACGCCATGTACCGCTCGGACCCCACCGTGCGCGCCGCGGTGCTGATGGTGCTGCTGCCCATCGTCGAGGCCGAGTGGACCGTCAGCCCCGCGAGCGACCAGGACGTCGACGCCGAGGCTGCCGAGCTTGTGCGCCGGGCCCTGCTGGAGCACCTGGACTGGACCCAGGTGCAGTGGGACCTGGCCCGCCCCGGCCTGGTGTACGGGCACGGCCTGCTGGAGGAGGTGTACGAGGCCGTGCGCTGGAGCCTGGTACTGGGCGAGGGCGACGACCAGCGCGAGCTACCCCCGCGCGACTACTGGGTGCCGCGCAGCTACGGCCCCCGCCTGCCCCACACGGTCCAGCGCTGGAACATGGGCGACGAGGGAGAGCTCGTCAGCGTCGAGCAGCTGGTGCCCGGTCCCAACGGCCTGGCCCAGCACCGCGTGATGGGTGCCGAGAACCTGGTGCTGTTCACCAACGAACGCGAGGGCGACGACCCCACGGGCACCAGCCTGCTGCGCAGCATGTACCGCAGCTGGTACGCGAAGGACAAGCTGGAGATCATCGACGCCATCAGGGCCGAGCGGGCGGGCGTGGGCATCCCCGTGTTCTACCTGGGCGAGCACGACGAGGACGCCGAGGCCATGGAGAAGGCCGGCGCCGACCTGCGCGCCAACGAGCAGGCCGTGATCGTGCTGAAGGGCAGCAAGGGCCAGGAGGGCGCGCAGGAGTTCGAGATGGCGGACATGCGCGCGGCCAGCACGGCCGACGTGCAGGCCAGCCTGCAGTACCACGTGACGCAGATCCTGTGGGGGGTGCTCGGGGCATGGCAGGCCCTGGGCCACGGCGAGGTGGGCGCACGCGCCACAGCCACCGTGCAGGACGACCCCTTCTACCTGCTGCTGCGGTTCTTCGCGGGCCGGCTGGCCAGCGTGTGGCAGCGGCAGGCCATCCCCCGCCTGGTGGGCTTCAACTTCGACACCGACCGCATGCCCGTGCTGGGCGTGGGCGAGCTACAGGGCGTCGACGTCACGACCATGGCCGAGGCCCTGGCCGCGCTCATCACGGCCGGCGCCATCGAATCGGACGACGACCTGGAAGCCCACCTGCGCCGCATCATGGGCCTGCCCGAGAAGAAGGCCGACGACCCCGAGGAGGAGGAGCCCGAGGGCGAGGCCCCGCCGGCACCGCCGGCCGACGACCCCGAGGCTGGCGAGGGCGACGTGCCCCCGCTGCCCGAGGCCGACGCCCCCGAGCCCGAGCAGGCGGACCGGCCCGTGCCCGTGCGCGAGCACCAGCGCCGCGGCCGGCCCGTGCGCGAGCATGGCCGGCGCAAGCCCACGCGCCGCGAGCGTGAGCAGGCCGAGCAGCAGTCCACAGGGCTGCGCGCGGTGCTGGGCGACCTGGTGCGCGCGCAGCTGCCCGAGGCCCTGGCGCACGCCCTGGGCGCGCCGGCCCAGCCCGAGCCGGCATGGTGGCGCGAGCCGACCCTTCTCGAGGCCGACCACGTGCTGCTGCGGCCCATCGCTGGCGTGATCGAGCAGCAGCGCATCGAGTACGAGCGCCTGGCCACGCCCGCGGCCGAGCGCCTGGCCACGTACCTGGCCAGCAACCTGGCGCTGAACGACCCCACCACCGACCTGGCCCCCGTGCCCGACGCCCTGGCCACCGACCTGGCCGACCAGCTGCACCAGGTGCTGCAGCGCGTGGCCAGCTTCGGCCGCGTGAGCGTGCGCCACGAACTGCGCAGCCAGCGCGGCACGGCGCGCAGCCTGTGGGCCGAGCACACCGTCGACGCCGCGGTGCACGTGCTGGCCACCAAGCCCCCGCGCGACCCGGCCAAGCTGGACGCGTGGCTGCGCAAGCGCGCCGACCGATCGGCCGACGCCATCATGCGCCGGCTGCAGTCGGCCGCCGAGGCCGTGGGCATGCGCGGCAGCGCCGTGGTGCAGCAGGTGGCCAGCACCCGGCTGAGCGCCACCGCCGGCCAGGCCCTGCGCGCCCAGGCCGTGGCCACCGTGGCCCAGGCCCTGGCCGCCGGCCGCGAGGCCGAGACGCGCGAGGCCGCCGAGCGGGGCCTGATCGACCACGCCGAGTACAGCGCGATCCTCGACGCCAACTGCTGCGGCCCGTGCCGCAGCCTCGACGGCGCCGAGTACCAGGTGGGCAGCGAGGACTACGAGCGCGACTACCCCCCGCTGTACGACTGCGACGGCGCCGACGCCTGCCGTTGCATGATGGTGCTGGTGTCGGCCCGCGAGGTCACCAGTGAAGTCTGACCGAGGGCGAGTCAAGCCCAGCCCCACAGCTGCCGACACAGGGAGCGTGAACGTGAAGGACACCCACAGCATCCACACGGGCCCGCGGTGGCTCGCCCTAGCCCTGGCAAGGTGGCGGCGCCGCCGTGCCCTGCAGAGCGCCCTGGTGCGCCAGCTGGACTCGGGCCCGCCGAGCGCCCGCTACCGCACGCTGGCCACCGTGCCCGACCTGGCCGGCGCGCCCGGCAGCTGGGTGCAGGTGATGCTGGCCGGCGCGTTCACCGATCCACGCTACGGCGACTTCGTGATCGACCGCGCGTACATGGACCACCTGGTGCGCAACTTCACCCAGCTGGACCTGCCTGTGCCCATCGACCGCGACCACAGCCCCTACACGGACGGCACCACCGCGGCCATGGGCTGGGTCAAGCAGCTGCAGCGGCGTGACGACGACACGCTGTGGGCCTACGTGCTGTGGACCCCCGAGGGCGTGCGCCTGATCGAGTCGGGCGAGTACCGCTACTTCTCCCCCGAGTTCATCGACGACTACGCCGACAAGCACGGCAACACCCACGGCCCCACGCTGCTGGGCGGTGGGCTGACCAACCGGCCCTTCCTCACGGGCATGAAGGAGGTCAGCATGGCGCTGCACAGCGCCCAGGCGCTGGCCAGCCTGACCACCGACCAGCTGACGCTGGGCGCCGGCAGGGCTATGTTCCTGTCCGCAGCGCCCCCCAACGACCGCAAGGAGAACCGCACCGTGGACCGCACCGCACTGATCACGCTGTACGGCCTGAGCGCCGACGCCACCGACGAGCAGATCATGGCCGCGGCCACGGCTGCGCGGCAGGCCCAGCTGGCCAGCGCCGCCCCGGCACCGGCCCCCACGCCGACGCCGGCCCCCGCGGCCGAGCCCACGCCCGAGCAGGCCGAGGTGGTCACCCAGGCTCTGGCCCGTGCCGAGGCCGCCATGGGCCAGCTGCGCGACGCCGAGATCTCGGCCGCCGTGCAGGACGGCCGCCTGGCCCCCGTGCTGCGCGAGCACATCGTCACCACGTGGGACCGCGAGTACGCGGCCACGGGCGACGTGAAGGAGACGCGCGCCATGCTGGCCGCCATGCCCAAGGTGCTGCGCACCGCGAGCACGGGCGCAGCCGGCGGGGCCGGCGCCCCCGAGGGCGAGCAGCTGCCCGACGACGCGCCGCGCAGCGCCCGCGTGCTGGCCAAGGCGCGCGAGCTCACCCAGGCGCGCCAGGGCCTCAGCCTGCGCGACGCCATGTTCGAGGCCAACGCCCTGGTCCCCGAGGACCGGCCGCACGTGCTGCAGGCGCAGCGCGAGGCCCCCCGCGGCATCCCCGCGACGGCCTAGGCCCGAGCACCCCCCAAGCCCCGCCTAAGAGAGGACACCAGCAGTGGCACACGTCATCGGAAACCACGGGGACCCGTTCATCGCGGCGTCGGCCGTCGGCCAGTTCATGGCCGTGGTGCGCGCGTCGGGCGTGGCCGAGCGCGTCATGGCGCCGAGCACGCTCACGGGTCAGCCGTTCGCGGGGCTCACGCTGGCCACCGCGGCCAGCCCGGGCCGCAGCGTGGCCGTGGCCGGCCTGGGCCGGCACAAGGCCATCGCAGCCGCGAGCATCGCGGCCGGCCGGCCGGTCACCGCCGGCAGCATCAACGGGGCCCTGGTCGAGTTCGTGCCCGGCGCCGCGACCAGCGCCAACCTGATGCGGCACTTCGTCGGCTACGCCGTGCAGAACGCCGGCCCGGGCGACGTGTTCACCGTCGACGTTACCCCGCAGACGAGCCTCTAGCCCGGCCGCCGGCCGAGCCCCACCCCCCGCCCGTACCGATCAAGGAGAACAAGACCGTGGGCCTCCACCCCCGTACCCTCGCCACCGTCGCGGCCATGGCCCGTCAGGGTGGCGGCGGCAGTGGCCGCCGAGACCAGCCCATGGTCCTGGCGAACTACAACACCGTCGGCGCCGTGCACCAGAACCAGGTGCTGCAGAACCTGCTGGTGGGCTACCAGTTCCCCGAGTCGATGTTCATCAGCGAGCGCATCGTGCCGGTGCTGCCCGTGGTCAACGAGTCGGACATCTACTACCGCATGGACCGCTCGCCCTGGCAGCGGCGCGAGTCCACCCTGGTGCCCGACCGAGCACCCGCCCGCGAGGTCGAGTGGACCTGGAGCACGGACGTGTACATGGCCGAGCGCTACGCCCTGGCCACCAGCGTCAGCGACCGCGAGCGCCGCAACGCCGACGACCAGCTGCGGCTCGAGGAGTCGGCCGCGCTGCTGCCCACCCAGCTGCTGCGGCTCGACCAGGAGATCCGCACGGCCGAGCTTCTGACCCGGGCCAACACCTCGGGCGTGGCCCTGTCGGGCGACAACCGCTTCGACGCGGCGGCCTTCACGGCCAACGGCGTCAGCATCGAGAAGCGCTTCGACGACGCCAAGGCCGCGATCCGCCGGGCGACCGGCGGGTTCATGCCGACCGACGTCATCATCCCGAGCGACGTGGCCCAGGTGATGAAGCGCGACCCCACGATCCGCGAGATGATCAAGTACACGACCAACCCGCTGGTGAACGGCGACCTGCCGAGCACCCTGTGGGACCTGCGCGTGCACATCCCCACCACCCAGTACACCACCAGCCCCGAGGGCACGGCCGAGGCGTCGGTGAGCTACACCGACATCTGGGGCAAGAACATCACGTTCGTCTACGTGCCCCCCGTGCCCGGCATCCGCGTGCCGGCCAGCGCGTACCAGTTCCGCGTGACGGCCGACAACTTCTCCGTCAGCGAGTGGCGCGAGGAGCGGGTGAAGCTGGACATGTACGAGGTGAGCTACACCCAGGACATGAAGCTGATCGTGCCGGCCGCGGTGTACCAGCTGGAGAACGCCATCAGCTAGCGTCACCGTGGCGCTGGCGGGGTAGGCTCGGGGGGGCGGTGGCCTGTACGGCACCGCCCCCCACACGTACCCCGAGCAGGAGGACCGCACCAGTGCCCCACATCGTCACCACCGCCATCAGCCACAGCCGTGGCGGCAAGCAGTACGACCTGGCCCCGGGCGACGAGCTTCCCCGAGGCGCGTTCACCAAGGACGAGGTGGACCGCCTGGCCGCCGACGGCCACATCGTCGCGGGCAGCGTGCCCGTGGCCGAGCAGCCCCGCGACCCCACGCCCGACCCCGGCGGCCGAGCAGCTGCCGAGGCCGCCACGGGCACCACGCCCGGGGGCGAGCAGCCCGACCAGGGCGAGGGCCAGGGCGACGACCCCGCCGGCCTGCCCTTCAAGGACGCCGACACCGCCAACGCTGGCGACTACGTGCGCCTGGCCGTCGACAGCGCCCAGGCCAGCACCGCCCCCGCCGACGCGCTGGACGCCGCGGCCGAGTACGACCGCAAGGCCAACCCGCCCGAGGGCCGCAAGACCGTGCAGGAGGGCCTGGCCAAGGCCAAGGCCAAGGCCGAGCAGCAGCCCCAGCAGTAGCGCAGCGGTACAGCGCGCTGCTACCGTGGCGTGCGCCGCCGGCCGTGTGGGCTGGCGGCGCGCACCACACCACACAACCCCCCGGCACCTGGAGACACCATGAGGCGAACCACCACCATCACCCTGGCCGCAGGTGCGGCCACGCTCGCGGCAGCTGCCGCACTGCAGGCGCACACGGCCACCACCGCGGTGGCCTGCACCGACGGCCGAGCACAGGCCACGTTCAGCTACGCGGCCTTCGGCCCTGGCACGTTCACCAGCCGCGAGGTGATCACCCTCGACGGGCAGGTGGTGTACGACGAGGCCCGCCCCGTGGCCGGCCCCGGCGGTGCGTTCACCGTGGCCCTGGCCCAGGCCGTGTACGGCGACCGCACCATGACGGCCACCGCGACCGCCCAGCAGGACGGCCGCGTGTACCGCAGCACCGTCACCCAGGGCGTGCGCTGTGGGCTCGCGCCCAAGCAGCCCCCGACCCCCGGCCCGAGCCCCACGCCCGTGCCGCCCCAGGCCGAGCCCGTGCCGGCGCCTGTCGCGCCCTCTACGCCCGTTGCCACCCCGACCAAGCCCAACCCCCCGGCCGCCCCCGTGCGGCCCGCCTGGAGGCTCGCCAAGCGCGGCCCCGCGGTGATGCGCGAGGGCGTGGGCGCGTACTGGACCCTGACGGTGACCAACGCCAGCCGGCGCCGCATCGTCGGGGCCGTGCTGGTCGACCAGCTGCCGGCCGGCCTGGCCGTGGCCCGGCGCGTCGGCTCGGGCGCCGTGGTCGAGTCGGGCTACGTGCGCTGGCAGCTGCCCACCCTGCGCCCCGGCCAGGTGCTGACCCGCACCCTGGCCCTGCTGGTGCCGGCCGGCAGCGGCCTGCGCCGCGTGTGCAACGTGGCCACGGTGGCCAACCCGGGCACGCCCGTGCACACGGCCACGCTGCTGCGCGCCGAGCGCTGCAGCCGCGTGCAGCAGCTGCCCCCGCGGCGCCGCACGGTGGCCGTCACCGGCTAGGCGCGAGCCCCGCCCCTGGCGCGCGGCCAGGGGCGGGGGCTAGTCTCCCCCGCGGACACCACCGCGAGCGAAGGAGACACCCATGGCCGACCCCAAGCTGTACGCCACGTGCACCATCGGCGTGCCTGGCACCGACGGCTACTACCGTCGGGGCGACCTGCTGCCGCCCGAGGCCGTGCAGGCCCTCAGCGAGCCCGTGTACCAGGACGGTGAGGCGCAGGACTTCACCCACCTGGACGTGCTGCGCGAGTCGGGCGCCATCAGCACCGACCAGCCCGAGGACGCCCAGCCCGATGGCAGCGACGTGCAGGGCGTCGACGTGCGGGCCAGCGACCAGGCCACCGCGGCCGACGTCCGCTCCTGATGGGCCGCCCCCCGGCGGGCCCCATCGTCGGCCTGCACATGATCGTGCGGGACGCCGAGCAGACCATCGAGCGCGCCCTGGGCAGCCTGCTGCCAGGCGTGCACCGCGTGGTGGTGCACGACACGGGCAGCGAGGACGGCACCGTGGCCCTGGTGCGGCAGCTGCTGACCACCTGGGCGGCCGACCAGCCCGAGCCGGCCGACCCCACGTGGCTGGTGCGCGAGGTGCAGTGGCCTGACGACTTCGCAGCTGCGCGCCAGGCCGCGCTGGACGACCTGCTGCAGTTCCCCGTCACCCACGTGGTGTGGGCCGACGCTGACGACGAGGTGGTGGGCGCCGAGCACCTGCCGGCCTGGGCCGAGCGCATCGGCCCGGGCAGCGCGGGGTTCATGGCGCACTACGCCTACGGGCACGACCACAGCGGCAACCTGGCGTGCAGCCACTACCGCGAGCGCCTGATGCCCGTGGCCGCGCTGGGCACCTGGGCCGGCGCCATCCATGAGGTGCTGAACCACCAGCCTGGCCTGGCGCTCGGGGCCCTGCCCGTGCCGCACAGCAGCCAGCTGCCGGCCACCAACGGCGCGTGGCCCGTGGCAGTGGACGGCATCGAGTGGGTGCACCACCCCGTGGGCCGCACCCAGCTGGGCCGCAACCGCGGCATCCTCGAGCGCGACCTGGCGGCGCAGCGCGAGGCCGGCAAGCCCGACCCCCGCACCCTGTTCTACCTGGCGCAGGAGTACGCCATCCTGGGGGACATGGAAGCGGCCGAGGCGGCCGACGGAGGCGCGGCACCGGAGGACGCGCACCAGCTGCGCGTGCACCAGCTGCAGCGCGCCGTGGCCATGCTGGACGAGTACGCCACCGTGGCCGGCTGGTGCGATGAGGCCTACCAGGCCGCGCACCGCAAGGCCGACTTCCTGCGGGCCCTGGGCGACTACCGCGGCGCGCTGGACGTGGACCGGGCCAACGCCGAGCGCCAGCCCGACTGGCCAGACAGCTGGCACGGCATGGCTGAGTCGTACCTGGCGCTGGGCCAGCCGCGCCTGGCGCTGGACCACACCAGCCTGGGCCTGGCCCGGCCGTACCCCATGACGGCCATGATCCTGAACCCCACCGACTACACGGCCCAGCCCCTGCGCCTGCAGGTGCTCGCGCTGCAGCAGGTGGGCGACCACGACGGCGCCGTGGCCGCGGCCCAGCAGCTGGTGCAGCTGAGCCCCAACGACGCCCTGGCCCACAGCATGCTGGCCGGCACCAGCGAGGCCGCCAACCGGCTGCACGTCAAGGAGGCCCTGCTGGCCCTGGACGAGGCCCTGGCCCGCCACGACGAGAACCTGGCCGCGTACCAGGTGCTGCGGAACGCGCCGTACTTCCTGCGCAACGACGCCGAGGTGGCCGCGCGCCTGGTGCGCCGGCACCAGGGCGTGCGCCACGTGCTGGGCGAGCCCGAGCGCCTGGGCCGCTACTACGGCGACGAGAACCCCCACATCCCGATCACCCGAGCGCTGCAGCTGGACGACGACGCGCCGGCCGAGCAGCAGCGCGAGGCCATCGTGGCGTTCTGCGGCCGGCTGCCCCGGGCGCAGTTCGTGCTGGCAGGGCTGCGCGAGCAGGCCGCCGAGCGCGGCACGCCCGACGACCTGAGCGCCCTGACGCTGCTGGACCTGGGCTGCAACGACGGATGGCTCGGCTGGTGGCTGATGGGGGAGCACGGCCTGGGCAGCTACACAGGCGTGGACCTGAACGAGGACAGCCTGGCCGGCGCTCGGGCGCTCGGGCAGCTGTGGCCCGACGTCGACCCCATGCGCGCCGACTTCCGCCGGCACGAGATCCTGAGCTTCCGCAGCCGGCGCGGCATCAAGTACGACGCCGTGGTGTGCTGTGAGGTGATCGAGCACGTGCCCGACACCGACCAGCTGGCCGAGCACCTGGGCCGGCTGGCCAAGCGCGGGGGGCGCGTGTACATCAGCACCCCGAGCGGCGCCTACGAGCGCGGCAACGTGGCCGAGTGGGACAGCCCCGAGCCCCGCGGCCACGTGCGCGCCATGCGTCCCCAGGACGTGGCCGCGCTGGCCCTGGACCACGGCGACCTGTGCGGCCTGCACGACGGCGAGGATGGCGTGGTGGCTGCCAGCTGGCGCCCCCGGCGCCGGCTGGGCCGGCTGGACCTGTACCTGGGCCAGGCCGGTGGCGACTGGCACCCCAGCGACGCCCGCACCAAGGGCATGGGCGGCAGCGAGACCATGGCCGTGCGCATGGCCAGCGCCATGGCCGACAAGGGGTGGCGCGTGCGCGTGTACGGGGCCTGCGCGCCGGGCGCGTTCGCTGGCGCCGAGTACCTGCCCTGGTGGTTGTTCGACCCGGGCGACCAG
>LNFM01011367.1_pt1 | contig 12130 bp, 9 predicted proteins | sample 596031 | NCBI WGS metagenome assembly LNFM01 (sample SAMN04254537, study PRJNA301005) | activated carbon metagenome | isolation source: dual media filters at the Ann Arbor, Michigan drinking water treatment plant | place: USA: Ann Arbor | reverse complement strand
GAGCATCTTGTGGCGCACGAACTCGTCGTCGTAGCGCAGCCCGTCGTCGTTGAGGATGCGGTTGCCGCTGATTACCACGGCGTTGTCGAGGGAGCCGCCGCGCGCCAGGCCGGCGGCCTGCAGGCGGTCGATGTCCTGGGCGAAGCCGAAGGTCCGGGCGCGCGACAGGTCGGCCTTGAAGCTGCCCGGCGCGAATTCGAGCTCGCAGGCCTGGCGGGCGATGGCGGTGTCGGCGAAATCGATCTCGAAATTGAGGCCGAAGCCGCGGGCCGGCTCGATCACCAGGCGGCAGTCTTCGTCCACGACCTCGATGGTGCGGCGGATTTCGATGCCGCGGCGCACGGCGGCCTGGTCGACCGTGCCGGCGCATTCGATCAGGAAAACGAAGGGCGCGGCGCTGCCGTCCATGACCGGCACTTCCGGCGCGTCGAGCTCGATGATGGCGTTGTCGATCTCGCAGCCGTAGAGCGCGGCCATCAGATGTTCGATGGTGCCGACGCGCGCCCCCTGGTCGTTGCCCAGCGCCGTGCACAGCCGCGTATCGACGACGTTGCGCCAGCTGGCGGCGATGGTGCCGGCTTCAGCGGACAGGTCGGTGCGGCGAAAAACGATGCCCGTTCCGGGGCTTGCCGGGGCCAGCGTCATCGACACCCGGGCGCCGGTATGCAGCCCGGTGCCGGTGCAGCCGATGGCCGTCTTCAGCGTCTTCTGGGTGGCGGGCTTGTAGGGACGGGGGGCCATGAGTCCAAAAAAACAAAGAGCTTCAAAGGGGTTAGTATCAGAGGCCCCTTTGAAGCTCCAAGTCACCTTTTGTTACAGTGTATTACGTGTTTTTGGTGATCTAACCCTTTGATTTAGTTGGCCTGCCGGCGCAGGAAAGCGGGGATGTCCAGGAGGTCATCCTCGGCCTTCGAGGCCATCAGCCGATCACTCGGGTCGAGCCCGCCGAGTCGTGGTTGCGGCGCAGCAGGGGCCGGCGAGGGAGCCGCCATCGGCGCCGCCGCGGGGGCCGCCATCGGGGCCGCCGCCGGAGCCGCCGACCGGGCCGCCACCGCCGCCGCTACGGCACTCGCCACCGGCGAGGGAGCCGGTGCTGCCGCCGGCGCAGCCGGAGCCGCCGAAGCGGCCTCGGTCCGCGAACGGCCGGTGCCGGTCACGCGCTCGAACAGGCTGGGCAGACGCCGCCGCGGAGGCGCCTCGCGCGGGGCGGCATGGGCATTGGCCATGTCCGCCGCGTTGAAGGCGTTGAGCGGTGCCTGACGCGTGCTCGTCGGGTTGGCGATCCGCGGCTCGAGGACCGGTTCCATCGCCTTGGGCGCGATGAAGGCCTCGGCGCGCGGCGCCGGGGCGGGCATCGCCGCCATCGGGGCCACCGTCGCGACCGTGTCGATCACCGGGGCCGCTTCCGCGACGACCGGTGCCGGCTGCATGACCACCGGGGCCGGGACCTCGGCGAGCACCGGCTGGGGTGCCGCCGTCGCCACCGGCGCAGGCTGCGCCGCCATCAGGGTCGGCTCGATCTTGCGCGCGGTCGCCTCGGAGGAGCGGGCGACGTGGGTCGCCTGCGGCCGCGGCGTACGGTTGATCAGCGAGACGATGGTCGGCTTGGGCTCCACCGCCGCCTCGGCGTCGATGCCCGTGGCCACCACCGAGACGCGGATGCGGCCGTTGAGGCTCTCGTCGAGCGCCGAGCCGAAGATGATGCGCGCCTCGGCATCGACCTGGTCGCGGATCAGGTTCGCCGCCTCGTCGACCTCGAACAGGGTCATGTCGAGGCCGCCGGTGATGTTGATGAGCACGCCGCGCGCGCCCTTCATCGAGACATCGTCGAGCAGCGGGTTGGAGATGGCCTTCTGCGCCGCCTCGCGGGCCCGGTCGTCGCCCTCGGACTCGCCGGTCCCCATCATCGCCTTGCCCATCTCGGCCATCACCGAACGCACGTCGGCGAAGTCGAGATTGATCAGGCCGGGGTTGACCATCAGGTCGGTCACGCCGCGCACGCCCGAGTAGAGCACGTCATCCGCCATCTTGAAGGCGTCGGCGAAGGTCGTGCGCTCGTTGGCCACCCGGAACAGGTTCTGGTTGGGGATGATGATCAGCGTGTCGACCACGCTGGCCAGCTCCTCCATCCCGGCATCGGCCAGGCGCATGCGCTGCGAGCCCTCGAAGTGGAAGGGCTTGGTCACCACGCCGACCGTCAGGATGCCCTGCTCGCGGCAGGCCCGGGCGATCACCGGCGCGGCGCCGGTGCCCGTACCGCCGCCCATGCCGGCGGCGATGAAGGCCATGTGCGAGCCCTCGACATGCTCGAGGATGTCGGCCAGCGCCTCTTCGGCCGCGGCGCGGCCGATTTCGGGCCGCGAGCCGGCGCCGAGCCCTTGCGTGATGCCGATGCCGAGCTGCACGCGCCGTTCGGCGAGCGAGCCCTGCAGGGCCTGGGCGTCGGTGTTGCAGACCACGAATTCCACGCCTTCCAGCTTGGCGCGGATCATGTTGTTGACCGCATTGCCGCCGGCCCCGCCGCAGCCGATCACGGTGATGCGGGGCTTGAGCTCGTGTTCAGGTGCGGGCATTGAGATGTTGATTGTCATTGTCGCCTCCAGTTGCTCTCTTCGCCTAATGGGTCCGCCGGGAAACCGCCCGGCGCGGATTGGGATTGCAGAAAAGTGTCGGGGACTGATTGAGGGCCTGCGCCATCACAGGTTCTCCCGCAGCCAAAGCCCGACACGGGTGAACCATCCGCCGGCCGTGGTGTCGGACGCGGTCGACGGTTTCAGCGCCTGCGCGTTCTGATGCAGCGCGAAAGCGATGAGGCCTGCGCAGGTGGCGAAAGCCGGCCCGCCGGTCTGATCGGCGAGGCCGGGCAGACGCACGGGGCGGCCGAGCCGCACCTGCTTGTCGAGGATGAGGGCGGCGAGATCGCGCACCCCCTGAAGCTGCGAAGCGCCGCCGGTCAGCACGACCCGGCGGCCGGCGATGCGGTCGAACCCGGCCGTGGCCAGGCGCGCGCGCACCAGCTCGAAGGTCTCCTCCAGGCGCGGCTGGATGATGCCGGTGAGGATGGACTTGGGCACGTGGTTGGCCTGGGCGTGCTCGTCCTCGCCGATCAGCGGCACGTCGATGATCTCGCGCTCGTCGGCCGGGGAGGCCAGCGCGCTGCCGTAGAGCGTCTTCATGCGCTCGGCATGGACCAGCGGCGTGTTGAGGCCCTGGACGATGTCGTTGGTGACGTGTGTGCCGCCGAGCCGCACGATGTCGGTGTAGACGCACTCGCCGCCGTTGAACACGGCGACGCTGGTCGTGCCGCCGCCCATGTCGATGACCGTGGCGCCGAGATCGAGCTCGTCCTCGACCAGGGCGGCAAGGCCCGCCGCATAGGCGCTGACCACGACCTCGTCGACATCGAGCCGGCAGCGGCCGATGGCCGCGGCGAGGTTGCGCACGGCGCCGGTGTCGACCGTGACCAGGTGCATGTTGACGCCGAGCTTCTCGCCGAACATGCCGCGCGGGTCGCGGATGCCGCGGCTGCCGTCGATGGTGAAGCCTGCCGGAATGGCATGCAGGAGGTGGCGCTCGGCGTGCTGGGCCTGGGCGCGGCCCTGCGCCAGCACGCGGCGCAGATCGGCGTCGCCGATCTCGTGGCCGGCCAGCGAGACTTCGACCTTCACGGTGCGCGATTCGGGCTGGCCGCCGGCGACGTTGACGATCACCGACTCAAGTGATTCGCCGGCCATCTGCTCGGCGGCGCTGACCGCGTTGAGGATGGAGGACTCGGCCGCCTCGAGATCGACGACGGCACCGCCGCGCACACCCTTCGACACCTGGTGGCCGATGCCGACGACACGCGGCTCCTGCCCTTCGAGCTTGGCGATGAAGCAGGCGATCTTCGTCGAGCCGACATCGAGCGCGGCAATCAGTCCGCTGCGGGATTTCTTCTTCTTCAAAATCACGGCGTCCTCGGTGTTGGGTGTTCAGTCATGTCGCTTTTCTCTCGTTCTTTCCGCGCTTGGCCGGCGGGGCGGGCGGCGGTTCGCGGATCACCCGCACGACCAGGCGGTCGGGCAGGCGAAGATCGACATTGACGACGTTGCGTTCGAACAGGCCGGCGGCCCGCACGGCCTCGGCGAGGCGCGACCAGGCGGCGGCCGGATTGATCTCCGGCAGCTGGACCTCGATCGTGCGATCGGCGCCGGCGTCGATGCGCAGGTTCCAGCGCCGCTCGCCCACGCGCACGGCGGCGACGACGCGGCGCTCGAGATCGGGCTCGGTCGACAGCAGGGAGAGAAGGCCCGCAGCGTGGCGCGGGGCGTCATCACCGACGACCACCGGCAGGTGGCCGAAGCGCGCGATATCGGTGCCGCCAATCTCCTGGCCATCGTCGCCGATCAGGGCGTACTTGCCGTGGTGCTGCCAGAGGGCGAGCGGGCGGCGTTCCTTGAGACGGACATAGACCGTATCGGGCAGCCGGCGCTCGACAGCGGCCGTGCGTACCCAGGGCAGCTTTTCGAGGTCGGCCTTGGCCAGCGCCGGGTCGAAGGTCAGGATCGGCGTGCCACGGCTGACGTCGAGAACCTCGAGTACATCGGCGCCGGGCGTCTCACCGCGGCCCTCGACGAAGATCTCCTGCACCGAGAGGCCGAGTTGCGCGCTGGCCGCGATGGTGCGCGACACCGTGCGGTCGTAAGCCTCGATGGCCGTTGCCGGCAGGCCGGTCCTGGCCAGGTAGATCACCGGCGCGGCGGCCGCGGCAAAGGCCAGCGCCGCTCCGCTGATCTTGAGCGTGCGGGCGGACGGCCACTTGAAGCGCGGCCAGCGCCGCGGGCGGCGGGGTTTTTTGGCGCGCTTCATGACCTCAGCCTGTCGCAGGTGGCGTTCTCGACCAGCCAGGTCACCAGCTCGCCGAACGAGATGCCGGCGCGCTGGGCCTGCTCGGGCACGAGCGAAACCGGGGTGAAGCCCGGTTGGTTGTTGATCTCGAGGAAATAGAGGCCGGACGTACCCGGCTTCTTGTCGTCGTAGCGGAAGTCGCTGCGGCTGATGCCGCGGCAGCTGACCGCCTGGTGCGCGACCAGCGCCCAGCGCATCGCCTCGTCGTAGACCGGCTGCGGCACGGGCGCCGGAATGATGTGCTGCGCGTGCCCAGGCGTGTATTTCGAAGTGTAGTCGAACAGCGTGCCGCCGAAGCGGATCTCGGTGACGGCCAGCGCCTTGTCGCCCATCACGCCGACGGTCAGCTCGTGGCCGGCGATGTACTCCTCGCACAGCACGCTGTCGCCGAAGGCCCAGCCGGCATCCAGCGCCGGGAGATTCTCGCCTTCGCGGATGATGTGCACGCCGACGGTCGAGCCTTCGGCCACCGGCTTGATGATGTAGGGGCGCGCCATCGGATGGTCGCGGCGCACCTCGGCAACAGTCACCACCCGGCCCTTGGGCGTGCGCACGCCGGAGGCCTCGACCACGCGCTTGGTCATTGGCTTGTCCATGGCCAGCGCCGAGGCCAGCACGCCCGAATGCGTATAGGGGATGCCCATGAGCTCCAGCAGGCCCTGGACGGTGCCGTCCTCGCCGCCGCTGCCGTGGAGCGCGTTGAACACCGCGTCGGGCCGCGGCGTGAGCGCGTCGACCAGGGCCGCGATATCGCTGCCGAGATCGAAGGGCACGGCCTCGTAGCCGCGCTCGTTGAGCGCCTTGACCACGGCAGCGCCGCTGACCAGCGAAACGTCGCGCTCGCTGGAGGTGCCGCCGAGCAGGACGACCACGCGCTTCTTCATGCGTCGCCTCCGCTCATCTCGGGAGCAGGCACGCCGATGCGGCGGATTTCCCATTCGAGGACGATGCCGGACGTATCGAACACGCGGCGCCGCACCTCTTCGCCCAGCGCCTCGATATCGGCCGCCGTCGCCGCGCCGGTGTTGATCAGGAAGTTGGTGTGCTTGTCGGAGACCATGGCGCCACCGACCTTCATGCCGCGGCAGCCGGCCTTGTCGATCAGCTCCCAGGCTTTGTGGCCTTCAGGGTTGGCGAAGGTCGAGCCGCCGGTCCGCGTGCGCACCGGCTGCGTGGACTCACGCTTGCTGGCGATGTCGTCCATCTTCTTCTGGATGTTGGCCGGGTCGCCGACCCGGCCGCGCAGCTCGGCGCCGACGAAGATCCAGTCCTCGGCCACGGTGCAATGGCGGTAGGTGAAGCCGAGCGCCTGGTTGGTCAGGCGCTGGCGTTCCCCCTTGGTGTCGAGGGCCAGCGCCGAGACCACCACGTCCTTCATCTCGGAGCCGTAGGCGCCGGCGTTCATGCGCAGGGCGCCGCCGATCGTGCCGGGGATGCCGGACAGGAATTCGAGACCCGCGATGCCCGCGCCGCGCGCCGCCAGGGCGACGTTGGCGTCGAGCGCGCCGGCGCCGACATGCAGGCGGTCGCCTTCGGGCGTCATGTCGACGAAGCCCCGGCCGAGACGCACGACCACGCCCGGGATGCCGCCGTCGCGGATCAGCAGATTCGAGGCCACACCGATGACTGTGACCGGCACGTCGGCGGGCTTGCCGGCGAGGAAGGCGGCGAGGTCGTTGACGTCCGCCGGGCGGAACAGCACCTCGGCCGGCCCGCCGACCTGGAACCAGGTGACCTGGGCCAGCGCCGCGTTGGCGCTGTAGCGCCCGCGCACCGCCGGCAGGCGATCGATGAGATGCGGCGTGTGCTGGAGGGCGGCCATCATCGCGCCCCTCCGAGCTTCTGGAGTTCCTGCGGCAGCGAGGCCGCCCAGGCCGTGATGTTGCCGGCCCCCAGGCAGACGACGAGGTCTCCTGGTTTGGCGTTCTCCAGGACGGTCGCCGCGAGGGCGGAAGGATCGCTCAGCGGCACGACCTTGCGGTGACCGCGCGCGCGCAGGCCGGCGACCAGCGCGTCCTTGTCGACGCCTTCGATCGGCGCCTCGCCTGCGGCGTAGACGTCGGCGACGATCACCGCGTCGGCGTCGTTGAAGCAGGAGCAGAAATCCTCGAACAGGTTCTTGAGCCGCGAATAGCGATGCGGCTGGACCACGGCGACCACGCCGGCGGCGGTGGCGCTGCGCGCGGCGCGCAGCACGGCGGCGATCTCCACCGGGTGATGGCCGTAATCGTCGATCACGGTGAGGCCGGCCCCTTCGCCGGTCTTGGTGAAGCGGCGCTTGACGCCCTTGATGCCGGCCAGCGCCTTGCGGATGTCGGCCTCGGTCAGGCCCATCTCGTGCGCTACGGCGATCGCCGCCAGCGCGTTCGAGACGTTGTGGGCGCCGACCAGCGGCAGGTGAAGCTGCGCGAAGGTCTGCGAGCCGCCGCTGCGGTCGGCAATGACCGCGTCGAAGCGGCCGCCATCAGCGGACAGCGTCATGTTGGTGGCACGCACGTCGGCCTGCGGGTTGGTGATGCCGTAGGTGACGAGGCGGCGGTCGGAGACCTGCGGGATCAGCGCCTGGACCTCGGGATGATCCACGCATAGCGCCGCGAAGCCGTAGAACGGGATATTAGCGACGAAGTTGCGGAAGCCCTGGCGTAGCGCGTCGAACGAGCCCCAGTAGTCCAGGTGCTCGGGGTCGAGGTTGGTGACGATGGCGATGGTCGAGGGCAGCTTGTTGAAGGTGCCGTCGCTCTCGTCGGCCTCAGCCACCAGCCAATCGCCGGCACCCAGGCGCGCATTGGTGCCGTAGGCGTTGATGATGCCGCCGTTGATCACCGTGGGATCGAGGCCGGCGGATTCGAGCATGGCGGCGACCAGCGAGGTGGTGGTCGTCTTGCCGTGCGTGCCGGCGACGGCGATCGACCATTTGAGGCGCATCAGTTCGGCCAGCATCTCGGCCCGGCGCACCACCGGGATCAGGCGCTGGCGTGCCTCGAGCACTTCGGGATTGTCGGGCTTGACCGCGGTCGAGACGACCACGACCTGGGCCGAGCCGACATTCTCGGCGCGGTGGCCGATGGAAACCGTGATGCCGAGGTCGCGCAGGCGCTTGACGTTGCCGCCCTCGGACTGGTCGGAACCCTGCACCTTGTAGCCGAGGTTGTGCAGGATCTCGGCGATGCCGGACATGCCGATACCGCCGATGCCGACGAAGTGGATCATGCCGATGTCGAGCGGGAGCGCTCTCATGCGGCCTTCTCCGTCGTCAGGTTGCCGTTGGCCGGGGCGAGGCCCATCACGATTTCGGCCAGGCGATCGGCGGCGTCGGGACGCCCGAGGTTCCAGGCCGCCGAAGCGGCGCGGGCCAGCGGTGTCGGGTCGGCAAGGAACGCCGACAGGCGCTCGGCCAGCAGGCTCGGCGTAAAGGCCGCGTTGTCGACCAGCCAGCCAGCCCCTTCGTCGGCGATGGCGCCGGCGTTGGCGGTCTGGTGGTCGTCCATGGCGTGCGGATAGGGAACGAAGATCGCCGGGCGGCCGATGACCGTGAGCTCGGCGACCGTCGAGGCGCCGGAGCGGCAGATGGCAAGCGAGGCCGTGGCCAGGCGCGCCGGCAGGTCTTCGAAGAAGGTGTCGAGCTCGGCTTTCACGCCGCTTTCGCGGTAGAGGCCGCGGGCGCGCTCGAGGTCCTCGGTGCGGCACTGCTGCACGATCTCCAGGCGCTCGCGCAGGGTCGTCGGCAGCGCGGCGACCGCCTCCGGCACGACGCGGCTGAAGATCGAGGCGCCCTGGCTGCCGCCGGTGACCAGGAGGCGCAGCCGGCCTTCGGGAGCCAGCGCCTCGTAGCCGTCGCGACGCAGGGCGATCACTCCCGGGCGCACCGGATTGCCGGTCAGCTTGACGCGGCGCTCGCTGCCCTCGGGCAGGTAGGTGACCTCGGGGAAGGAGGTGGCGATCACGCGCGCCCGCCGGGCCAGCAGGCGGTTGGCGCGACCGAGCACGGCGTTCTGCTCGTGGATCACCGTGGGGGTTCCGGATTGCTGGGCGGCCAGCATCGTGGGCACCGAGGGGTAGCCGCCGAAGCCGACCACCACCGCCGGCTTGAGCCGCCGCAGCAGGAGACGGGCGCGTACCAGGCTGAGGGCGAGGTCCAATCCGCCGCGCAGCTTCTGACCGATCGAGCCGCTGAGCGTTGAGACCGGCAGGCGATGGGTTTCGATCTGCGCCAGGGCGCCGCGATAGGCGGTGCCGCGGGCATCGGTGACCAGCGCCAGGCGATAGCCGCGCGCCGACAGGCTGCGGGCCAATGCTTCGGCGGGAAAGACGTGGCCCCCGGTTCCACCGGCGGCGAGCACGATGAGAGGCGCCGTCATGTCGCCTCCCCCGGGCCGAAGCGCTTGCGGGTCAGCGCCAGCACGAAGCCCATGCCGAGCGAGAGGGCGAGCAGCGAGGAGCCGCCGTAGCTGATGAAGGGCAGCGTCATTCCCTTGGTCGGGATGAGATGCAGCGTCGAGCCCATGTTGATCAGGGCCTGCAGGCCGAACTGCACCAGCAGGCCGGCGACCGCGAGCAGGATGAAGAGGTTCGATTCCTGCAGCACGCGGGTGAAGCCGCGCAGGACGATGAACATGAACAGCACGACCAGGCCGATGCAGGCGATCAGGCCGAACTCCTCGCCGGCCACGGCGAAGATGAAATCGCTGTGCGCGTCGGGCAGGACGGATTTCACCGTGCCTTCGCCGGGCCCGCGGCCCAGCAGGCCGCCGTTGAGGAAGGCTTCGAGCGCCGTTGTCACCTGGTAGGTGTCGCCGGAGCTGGGATCGAGGAAGCGGTTGATGCGGCTGGCGACGTGCGGGAACACGAAGTAGGCGCCGACCAGGCTGGCGAGGCCGGCGCCGCCGAGCAGCATGACCAGGGACATGCGCAGGCCGGCCAGGAAGAACTGACTGAACCACACGGCCGTGACCACCACGGCCATGCCCACATCGGGCTGCAGCAGCAGCAGGCCGAGCACCAGCAGGTAGAGCGCGATGGAGATCAGGTCGCCCGGGAAACGCTCGTGCTTGTGCTGCATGGCGAACAGCCAGGCGGCGACGACGGCGAAGGTCGGCTTGACGAATTCCGACGGCTGCAGGGAGAAGCCGGGCAGGTGGATCCAGCGCTTGGCGCCCTTGATCTCCATGCCGACCACGAAGGTCAGGGCGAGCAGGGCGACGGCGGCCAGGAAGCCGACCATGGCGATGCGCCGCACCGTCTTGGGCTCGAGCATCGACACGGTGACCATCAGGGCGATCGCCGGAATGAGCACGATCATCTGCCGGCGCACGAAGAAGAACGGGTCAAGGCCGATGCGCTGGGCGACCGCCGGGGTGGCGGCGAGCGCCAGCACCGCGCCAAAGCCGACGAGAGCGGCCAGTGCGGCCAGGGTCCAGTGGTCGACGGTCCACCACCAGCGGGCAAAGACGGAGGTATCGGCGCGCGCGGGATTCATGCGCGACCTCCCGCGGCGGAAGCGGAGGCCGGCTTGCCGGCGCCCGGCAGGGCGAGCGCCAGGGCGCGGAAGCTGTCGCCGCGCACCTCGAAATTCGGGAACTGATCGAACGAGGCGCAGGCCGGCGAGAGCAGCACCACGGCACCGGTGGCGCGGTCCTGCAGCGCGTCGGCATGCGCAGCGGCCACGGCTGCGTCCAGCGTGCTGGACAGGGTATGCGGTACCTTGTCGCCGAGCGTGCGGGCAAAGCTCTCGGCTGCCTCGCCGATCAGGTAGGCGCGGCGGATGCGGCCGAAGAACGGCGCCAGCGTGTCGATGCCGCCTTCCTTGGCCCGACCGCCGGCGATCCAGTAGATCGCGTCGTAACAGGCGAGCGCCCGCGCCGCGGCATCGGCGTTGGTCGCCTTGCTGTCGTTGACGAAAGTCAGGCCGTCGGCGAACGCCACGATCTCCTGCCGGTGTGGCAGGCCGGGATAGCTGGCCAGGGCGGCGGCGATGGTCTTGGCTTCGACGCCCAGCGCGCGGCAGGCGGCGTAGGCGGCGGCGGCGTTCTGCCAGTTATGCGGGCCGGGCAGGGTGGCGATGCCGCGCAGATCGGCGACCTGCTTCTCCGCGCCGTCGAGCGCGTCGTAGAGAATGCCGTCGAGGGCGAAGACGCCCATCTCGAGCCGGCGCGCGGCGGAGATGGCCACCACGTTCTGGTCGCCGATGCGCCGCAACTCGTCGTACAGCTTGCGCGAATGCGCGTCGTCGACGCCGAGGATCGCCGTGCGCGGCGTGGTCTGACGCTGGAAGATGGTCTTCTTGGCGGCGATGTAGCCGTCCATGCCACCGTGGCGGTCGAGGTGGTCGGCACTGATGTTGATCAGCACGGCGACGTCGCAGGTCAGCGAGGGCGTGAGCTCGAGCTGGTAGCTCGACATCTCCAGCACGTAGATGCCGTCGCCCACGGAATCGAGCGCCAGGACCGGCGTGCCGATATTGCCGCCGACGGCGGCGCGCTTGCCGGCCATCTTGAGGATATGGCCGATCAGCGCCGTGGTGGTCGACTTGCCGTTGGTGCCGGTGACGCCGACGAAGGTGGCCACCCGCTCGCTGCGGGCGAGCAGCTCGATGTCGCCGATGATCTCGACCTTGTGCTTGCGCGCCAGCACCGCCACGGGATGCGGCTTGGGATGGGTGTGCGGAATGCCGGGCGAGAGCACCAGGGTCGGCAGCTCATTCCAGTGGCAGGTCGTGAGGTCGACGGGCTCGAAGCCCTTTTCCCTGGCCTCGGCGCGACGCGCCTCGCTGTCGTCCCAGGCCCAGACCTCGGCGCCGCTGGCGCGCAAGGCTTCGGCGGTGGCCAGGCCTGATTTGCCCAGGCCCATGACCGCGACCGGATAGCCGGAGAAGGGGAAGACGTCGATCAAGTGTTCACCGCAGCTTCAGGGTCGAGAGGCCGGCGAGGGCAAGGATCATGGCGATGATCCAGAAGCGGATGACGATGGTCGGCTCCTTCCAGCCCTTCTTCTCGAAGTGGTGGTGGAGCGGCGCCATCATGAAGACGCGCTTGCCGGTGAGCTTGAAGGAGGCGACCTGGACGATCACCGAGACCGTCTCGAGCACGAACAGCCCGCCGACGATGGCGAGCACGAATTCGTGCTTGGTGACGACGCTGATGGCGCCCAGCGCGCCGCCCATCGACAGCGAGCCGGTGTCGCCCATGAACACCGAGGCGGGCGGGGCGTTGAACCAGAGGAAGCCGAGCGCGGCGCCAACCAGCGC
>LNFM01014666.1_pt1 | contig 12131 bp, 10 predicted proteins | sample 596031 | NCBI WGS metagenome assembly LNFM01 (sample SAMN04254537, study PRJNA301005) | activated carbon metagenome | isolation source: dual media filters at the Ann Arbor, Michigan drinking water treatment plant | place: USA: Ann Arbor | reverse complement strand
AGCGTCCAGGTGTTCGAGGAAGAGATCAAGCGCATGGGCCGCGAATTCGTCGGCAAGGTATTCGCGCCGACCGGCACCAAGGACTACTCGACCTATATTACCAGACTGCGCCAGTCGGGCGCCGATGCGGTCTACCTCGTGCTTGCGGGCGACGACAACAACGCCTTCATCGCGCAAGCGGCCCAGTATCAGCTTGCCTCGCGGATGGCGCTGCTCGCCGAGCAGCTCGAGCTATCGACGATGCGGGCTGTCGGCGACGCCTGCCTCGGCATGATCGTCTCGGCCCGCTACGCCTTCACCATCGACAACCCCAAGAACAAGGAGTTCGTCGAACTCTGGAAGAAGGAATACGACGGACTCGTACCCGATCAGTTCGAAGGCGAGCAGTGGCAGTGCCAGCAAGTGTTCGTGGCTGGCATCACCAAGGCCGGCAGCATCGAGGCCGACAAGCTGCGGCCGGCACTCGAGGACCTCACGATCGACGACATCAAGGGCAAGGTCCATATGCGCAAGTGCGACCACCAGGGCGTACAGCAGGGCTTCGTGGTCAAGGCCTCCAAGCGCGAAGGCTTCTCGCACCCCGTGCCCGAGGTGATCGCAACGCTGCCGGCAGATCGCGTCACGCCGCCGTGCAACAAGATGACGTACGACGACTGATCACTCTCGACCCCTCCGTCCTCTCCCCTACACGTCGGTGGAGAGGGCCTGGGCGGGGAGCGGCGTCTTGCGCCGGGCGACCATGAGGTCGCCAGTCCCTCGCTTCGCGTTATCGGCAGCACCTCACCCTACCCTCTCCCCACTTGCAAGCTCAGCGCAGATGGAGAGAGGACGAGAGATCCCGTCACCCGACATGTCCACCCTCGCCTTCTTATTGAATCAGAGCGTCAATGCGCTCTCGCAGGCCGCGCTGCTGTTCTTTCTCGGCGTCGGCCTGACGCTCATTTTCGGCATCATGCGCATCGTCAACTTCGCGCACGGTACCCTCTATATGCTCGGCGCTTTCGTCGGGTACTCGGCGGTTCGCATCACTGGAAGCTACTGGGGCGCGCTCGTGGCAGCTCCCCTCGTAGTTGGCCTCCTCGGCACTGCGTTCGAGTTCGGCATCCTGCGCCGGCTCTACCGTCGCGATGCGCACGCCTTCCTGATGGTCACGTTCGGTCTCGCCCTCGTCACCGGCGAGGCCGTGCGCCTGATCTGGGGATCGGAGGCGCTGCAGGTACCAGCACCGGCGCTGCTTTCCGGAGTGGTGTTTCTCCTCGATGAACCGTTCCCGGTCTATCGCCTCTTTTTGGCCGCCGCCGGTGCCGTTATGGCATTTGCCATCTGGCAATTGCTTGAGCGCACGCGCCTCGGCTTGCTCATTCGCGCGACCTCCCAGAATGCCGAGATGGTGCACGCCCTCGGCACCGACGTGAACATGATCCGCTCGGCCGTCTTCGGCATCGGCTGCGGTCTCGCCGCCCTCGGCGGGGTGCTCGCCGCGCCGCTCGTCACAGCCTCCCACGGCATGGCGGCGTCAGCAGTGATCGACGCCTTCGTCATCGTCATCATCGGCGGCATGGGCAGCTTCCTCGGCTCCCTTATCGGCGCCCTGCTCGTCGCCTTCGTCCAGGTCTTCGGCAACTACTATTACCCGGATTTCGCCCTCGCCTTCATGTACCTCCTGATGCTTCTGGTTCTCGTCGTCCGCCCGGGCGGCTTGCTCGGAAAGGAGGCTTGAGATGCGCGTGACGAGCCTTCTCGGCCCCCTCGCCCTGGCGCTGCTGCTCGCGGCCCCCTTCGGCCTGCCCATCTTCGCGATGACGCTGCTTACCGAGCTCGTCATCCTGGGCTTGTTTGCGATGAGCCTGGATCTCATGGTCGGCTACACGCGCCTCGTCTCGTTCGGACACGCGGCCGCCTATGGTCTCGGCGCCTACGCGTCGGGCTATATCCTGCTCAATTCGGCGCTGCCTCTCCCGTTCGCGGTGCTGGCGGCGGCCATCCTGACCGGCATGATCGCCATCGGCGTCGGTTGGGTGTGCACGCTCGCGACCGGCGTTTCGTTCTCGATGCTGACCCTGGCGTTCGCGCAATTGCTCTACGCGGTATCCTTCAAGTGGACCTCCGTCACAGGTGGCTCCGACGGTCTTGCCGGAATTCCGCGCAATCCCGGCCCGTTGGGCCTCGAGGTGCTCAGTACGAAGAACGGCTTTTACTATTTTGCCCTCGCTTGCTTGGTCGGGTCGTTCTTCCTTTGCCGCGCACTCGTGCGCTCACCCTTCGGTGCCGTGCTGCGCGGCATCCGCGAGAACGAAGCCAAGACGTTGGCCCTCGGCTACAATACGCGCCTCTACAAGATCACGGTCGTTGCCATCGCCTATGCCTTGGGAGGCTTGGCTGGCGCGCTGTATTCGCCGTTCGCTGGCTTTGCCAACACCGAGCTGCTGTTCTGGCTGGTATCGGGACAGGTCCTGATCATGGTCATTGTCGGTGGCTCCGGCACGTTGATCGGCCCTATCCTGGGCGCCACATTCTTCCTCACGCTCCGAGGCGTGGGCGCTGTTCTTCGGGCTTACCTTCATCGCCTTCGTGCTGTTTGCCCCCGAAGGCATCTGGGGGCTCGCCAAACGCTACCTCGGACAACGGGCGCCCGAAGAGACCGAACAGGCGCCGGCAGCCATCACGAAAGCGGAGGCAAAGCCGCATGGCTGAGCCGGACACGATCCAAGCAACGAGCGTCGCCCAGCCGAGACCGCCGCTCATCGACGTCGAGGGCCTCACGAAGCGCTACGGTGCCCTCGTCGCCGTCGACAACGTCTTCATGCGGGTGGCCGAGGGCGAGGTGCGCGCCGTGATCGGCCCCAACGGCGCCGGCAAGACGACACTCTTCCACCTCGTGACCGGCGTCGTCCCTACCACCTCGGGTACTGTCCGATTTGACGGAGAGACGATCACCGGCCTCCCGGCCCATTCCATCTGCCAGCGTGGCCTCTCGCGCACATTCCAGCTCACCTCCCTCTTCCCCGAGATGACGGCACGCGAGAACACCATGCTCGCCGCGCAAGCCCGCCATCCACGCCACTGGCTGCCCTTCGGCGGCGGCAGCGTTTTCGAGCATGCGCGGGCTGCCGGCGACACGGCTCTCGAGCAACTGGGCCTCACGCACGTCGCCAACCGGCCTGCGGGGCTTCTCAGCCATGGCGACCAGCGCCTCCTCGAGGTCGCCATGGCGATGGCCCAGGAGCCGAAGGTGTTGCTCCTGGACGAACCGACGCAAGGTCTCTCCGTCGAGGAAACGGCCGAGGCCGTCGACACGCTCGCTCGCTTCCTCGAAAGAGCGCGCGTCACCGTGTTGCTGGTCGAGCACGACATGGAGGTCGTGTTCCGGTTGGCACACAAGATCACGGTCCTGCATCGGGGCGCCGTCATCGCCGACGGAAGCCCCGAGGCGGTCAAGGCGGATGCCCGGGTGCAGGAAGCCTATCTCGGAGGCATGGAGTGACCAGACGCAACTTGGCCGCGCCGCCACCCTCTGGGAGCCCCCGACCATGCTGAGCATCCGCGGCCTCAATACGCACTACGGCCAGAGCCACATCCTGCAGGGTGTCGACCTTGAACTCGCCCGCGGCACCACCGCCGCCGTCCTCGGTCGCAATGGCGTCGGAAAGTCCACCACGGTCAAATCGATCATGGGACTCGTGTCGCCGACCGGCGGTGCCATCGCCCTCGATGGTGTCGATATTGCTGGCTGGCAGCCTCACCTCGTGGCCCGCGCCGGTGTCGCCTATGTCCCCGAAGGCCGATTGATCTTCCCGGACCTTACCGTCATCGAGAACATCCTCGTGGCTGAACGTACGCCAGCGCGCAATTGGCCTCTCGCACGTTTGCTCGAGTTGTTCCCCTCCCTACAGGCACGCCGCGCCAACAAGGGCTCCCAGCTCTCCGGCGGCGAACAGCAGATGCTGGCTATCGCACGCGCCCTCGTCAGTGATCCCAAACTGTTGCTTCTCGACGAGCCGAGCCAGGGCCTTGCCCCGCTCGTCGTCCGCGAACTCGCCCGGATCATCCGGCTGCTCCGCGACGCGGGCGTCACAATTCTCCTCATCGAGCAGAACATGAAGCTCGCCGAGGCGGTTGCCGACGAGTTGCACATCATGGTCAAGGGTCGCATCGTCTACTCGGCCGACCCCCACCGTTTCCGCGCGGAGGAGGATCAGGTTCGAAGCCGCTACCTCACGGTTTGAGCCGCTGATCACACTGTTTTCCACAGCATTGGTGCGATCGTTCGCGCCGTTTCGCGGCAGTTTCGATACTTTGACGCCAACGTTGCTCAAAAACTACAGCCAGCTATCGCCATCCATGGTGATTCGGGTTCGGGCGTACGGGGTGGTTTGGAGTATCGCGATGAGCACGTTGAGCTGGCTGTTCCCTTCGCGTCGTCCCGCACCGTTGCCTGCCGACGGTGCGTCGGTCCTCGATCGCCTCGAAGCTCGCTTGGGCGTTCCGCTGAGGGGCGATGCACGCATTATTCTCGCCGGACAGATCGAGGTCGCAGTTCAGCGCATTCGCGCGTCTCATTCCCTGTCCAGTGCCGCTCTCATTGCGCAACGCGAGGGGTCTCGTATTGCCGCCATGCTGCCACGACCGTTCGGGATGACCATAGGGACCATCCTCGCCGACGAGTTGGTCCGCGGACACGGGCATGCGCACACCCAGCGCCATTGATCGTGGCGCGAGCGCTACAGGCTGGACCATCGACAGGTACAAAACCGGGTGTCCACCTGACCTGTGCGGCGAGCCGACGCGTTTCCGTGTAAGACTACGGGCCATCGGTGAACCGAAGGGAGCACACCCCATGGCCTTCGAGCGGCTCAAGACCGAGATCGGTATCCTTTTGACCGAGATGCAGAACGAGCCTCAGGACGCGAACGAGCTTGCCCTCCAGATCCATGCCAAGTTGCAGGAGCTCAAGGCCTTTGGCCTGCCCCTGCCGGCCGACTTGGTCGCACTCGACGAAGCATTCCAGGCGGAAGCCGAGCAAGAGCGCTTGTCGTTGCGCTGAGCCATCCCGTCGCGTTGCGGGTCCCAGCGGGCTGGCGTCGGAGGCAGCCGCGCATGAGGCGCGGCCGCGTTCACTTCAGCGCTTGCGCTTCGATGGAAACAACATCGTCGACCTAAAATGGCCTGCGTCCGGCAAGCGGAGTTCGGCTGGACCTTGACAATCCGTCAATGATCTTTCGGTAACAAGAACGTATATAGCTGAATCATATTGCATCGGAACTCTGTCGCAGAAGAGGATTGGTTGCTGGCGACAGAATGTTTCCATAATGTTCCGACGCCAACTCGCAGTCGGGAGAACTTGAATGGATATCGAGGCCGAGCTGAAGCGCTTGAAACGCCGCGTGGACGACCTGGAAGGCGTGGTGAGCGACCTTGCCGGTCAGGTTCGCGCGGTCCATCCCGAGCTTATCGCCTTGAAAAGTGAGACGACCCGCCGCTTCGATGTCGCTGACGGACAGATGGCCCGCATCGTGCATCGGCTCGACAGCGTGAACACCCAGGTCTGGAGCTTGCGCGATGACCTGCCGATGTTGATCCGGCGCGCGTTCGACGATCGCGACCGCAGGACCGCGAGCAATGACGACTGACTTGGGCGCAAGCGATTGCGCCACCGCAGCAACGAGACAGAAGGGGGACTGCGCGTGGATGTGATCCGACCACCGGCGGGCCCCTCGTCGCCCGTGCCGAGCGGGCTCCGCTTGCAGCTGCTACGCATTCCCTTGCTCGTCTCGCTGAGCGTCTTCGCCATGAGCGCACCGGCACTTGCCCAAGAGGATGCGGCTAGTACGGGCCAGCCGGGCCCGAGCGAAACCAAACGCCCAACCGAACTCCTTGACGGAAAAGTCACGGACCAGGCGGCCATGACGCTGTTTCTCGATCGCCTGATGCTGGCCGAGTCGGGAGGCCGGGACGAAGCTCGCAATCCGAGATCGACGGCGGTCGGCCCCTTTCAATTCATCGAAAGCACGTTTCTTGAGGTCGCCCGCCGGCATTTCCCGTCGGAGACGGACAAACTGACACCGGCGCAGGTGCTGCAGCTGCGGACCAACCGCCAGTTCGCCCGTCGCGCCGCCGAAGCCTTCACCCGCGACAACGCCGCTCACCTCGCGGTCGCTGGCCTCGATCCGAGTTTCGCCAATCTCAGACTGGCGTTTCTCGTCGGCCCCGGCGGCGCCATCAAAGTCCTGAAAGCTGATCCCCAGACTCCGGCGGTCACGATCCTCGGCACTCCGGTCGTACAGGCAAATCCATTCATGATCGGGATGACGACGGCCGATCTCGCACGATGGTCCAGCCGCAATCTCTCCGCAGCCGCGCTCGGATCGACACGTCTCTCCGCCGATCCGAGCCGTGTCGCCGGATCGTCCAGGGCCGCCTCGCGCCTCGCGATTCCCGTGCGCTGCAATCGCGCCCTCGTCAGCTGCCGTCGCTGGATCGCCCTTGCCACGCGGCGGGTGACACGACATGCGGCCGGAGAGGGAGGGCGCCGACGGTCTCGCTGAGAGCATTCGACGGTGATCGTTTGACGTGTGCCTCCGTAGCCGATACCTGAGGCTCTCGCACCCCTCTGGGGTCAGCCGGGAGCATGATCGATGCTCGACTCGCCGAAAAGCTCCTCGTGCGCGATCGCCGCCGCGCTACTTGCGATTTCAATCGTATCCGCCGGGCCCCTTCACGCCGAACCCTGCTCGCGCGACTCGATTCGTCGCATCGTCGACGAGGCTGGCGCCCGCCTTCGCGTCATCACGAGCGAGACCCAACCGAAAATCATGGCCAGTCTGCGCAAGCTCAAGGAGCAGCGCGGTTGGACCGGTTCGGACGGAGACGAAAAGGCGGCGGCCTACCTGTCCGACGAGCGGACCGTCGACCTCGACCGGACGTCCACAACGCTTCTGGCCCAGATCGATGAACTCGGTGAGGCTGCCGCCAAGGCAGAACCCGATTGCTCGCGGTTGGCCGAGCTAGAGGCCGCATCGCTCGAGTTGCAGGCTACCGTGAAGGCCAAGGCCCAATACATCCTCGCGCGGTTGGAGCAGGCCTCGGGCGCGCCGCCATCAACGGCCGCGGCTCAGGCCCCACCTTCAGCGCCTGCACCGGCTCCTGCCGCATTGCCCAAGTCACCCCTCGCTTCTGCCCCTGCGACGCCGGCCGCAGAGCCTACTGAGATGACCGACCCGAAAAGCCCGCCCCCGCGACCGGAGGCCCCCCTGCGTCGAGCAGACACGGCGCCCGTCAATCCTTCGGCCAGACAGCCCGCACCTCCCGCAGCCGCTCCCGTAACTCCGGCCCCACCGAGATCAAAGCCCGCCCCCTCATCCGGCTGGAGCACGGAGACGACGGGCAGCGCGGTGCCATCGCTCCCCCGGCCACCGCCTCCGTCCGAGCCCCGGGACCTGCCCCTTCCGCCGCTGCCTCGCGAGACCGCCGAGGGTTTTTCCCGCGACGAGATCCGCGAGGCGAGCCGCGGCTTCTTCGGCACGATCTCGGGCGGGCTCGCAAGCGTCATGGAGCACGCGTTCTCGACGCTCGGCACGCCCAGCGGGTACGTCCTCGGCAGCGAGGGCGGCGGCGCCTTCATCGCTGGGCTCCGCTACGGCAAGGGCACGCTGTTCCAGCGCGATGGCAGCAAGCGTGAAGTCTACTGGCACGGTCCGTCGATCGGCTACGATTTCGGCGCATCAGGCGCCAAGACGATGTTCCTCGTCTACAACCTCAAAAATGAAATCGACATTTTCTCTGGTTTCTCGGGGGTCGAAGGTTCCGCCTACCTTGTCGGCGGCGTCGGCATGACCGTGCTAACCGACGGCAAGGTCGTCATGGCCCCTATACGCTCGGGCATCGGCGTCCGTCTCGGCGCTAACATCGGCTACATCCGCTTCACCGCAAGGCCGACTTGGAACCCGTTTTGACGGTCCATCATCCCGTCCATAAGGCCCAGGTTCCGTTCACACCTCGGATGCTCACCTGGTAGACGAGCCACGCGGCCGCCGCGACCATCAGCGGCATGACCACCACATGCATGGCCCACAGCGTTCCCTTCAGCCAGCCACGCGCGGTCACGACCGGGTTCATGCGCATGATCGAGATGATGATCATGAGGCTGACCATCATGTAGTTGAAGACGAAGATCCGGTCCGAGACAGTCGCCGTGTCGGAATCGATCTTCGGCAACGAGAGATAGAGCGCCACGGCCGAGAGGAGCGCTGTCACCTGGATCGTGACGATCGCCTCGAAATGAGAAATCGGAATGAAGATCGACAGGTAGGCGACGACGAGGATGAACGCCAGCGGCACCACCACCCTCAGATAATAATCGGTGGTTTGCCGCTTCATCAGCCACACGAAGCTCGCCTTGTAGAACGGCACGACGCTCGCCTCGTACGTATAGGCATCGATCAGCGGAATGAAGTCTTCGTCGTAGCCCGCATATTGGACTTTCTGGTCCCAGCCATCCGTCGCCACTTGCTTGTCGCGGAGTTCAGCCGGCGGCGGCTGCACGATGAACGGCGCATCCCCTCGCTTCGGCTGGATGTCGATCGAGAACCGCTGCGTGTCGAACGGATAGCTCTCGAGCTCCGGCTCGAAGACGAAGCGCCCCGTGACCTTGTAGACCTTCATCGCATTCGGATAGGTGTTGCTCGATCCCCCGTCGTGGAGGCGCTCGATGCTGACCTGGCGGCCGTTGGTTCGCGGATCGACGTAGCCGTTGGTGAACTCGATCTGCTCGATCGAGCTGGCTGCGCCGTTGCGCATTGACAGATAGAACTCGGCGAAAAAAGTCTTCTCGTTGTCTTCGACGTGATGTGCGCGAACCATATCGATATCGAGATACAGCGTCTCGATCTTCCGCAGCGATCCGTCACGCACACGAATGAACTGGACCGGCGCGAGCTGCGTCCGGCCCAGGCCGCGTGGCAGGATGACGACGAACGGCGTCCGCGATGCCGCGCGCGTCACGGGATGGAACGACCAGTTGTCGAAGCGTCCTTTGAACGCCCCCTGCCCGGTCGCAAACGACGACTTGATCTGGCTCGTAACCAGGCGTCTCAGACCGACGAGATCGGTATGCGCCTTCGCCGGCGCAGCAACCGACGCGATCATCGCAATCATGTCGGCTGCGATCGAGCCGATCCCGACGGCACGCATGTTGGCGCTGGCCATGGGGTCCGGCTCTCCGGCGGGACGTGCCTCGCACGCCCCTTTCGACCAGCCCGGTGCCTCGGGCACCTTGGCGCCTTCGAAAATCCAGCGCTCGGCAGGGTCCTTGGACATGATCTTGCGGAGCCGATCGTTGTCGGCCTGGGGCAGACGGTCAAAGGCGAGTTCGTAGAAGGCGTCCGGGTAGTTCTCGGTCAGCTCCTTCGGCAGCATCTCGATCCGCCCGCTTACGAAAACCGCGGGCGTCACGCTTGCCTTGATCATCTCGCCGAGGAAGGCCGTGGCCCGTTCGCCGCCGAAGCCGAGAACGAGAACTTCGGGCCGCTTCTCAGCGAGATCCGCCACGGCAGCCGCAATGCCCCCGGCATCCAAGGCTCCGTCCTGTCCGGCCAACCGGTGATCGGCGACCAACTGACGATCACCGAGAGCACGCTTCAAGCCATCGCCCAGCGCGCGACTGAAGACCGTCTCCGACGACCCGACGAACGCCGCTCGCTCGAACCCCATGTGGCGCACGAACTCCACCATGACGGGTATCCGCTCGTCGTCCTGGGTGGATTGCGTCGTGAAGACGTGCGGGTACCCGGAAATGATGCTGTTGACCGAGATGCTCGAGAGGAACGGGATGCGCCGGTCGCCGATCTCCTTGCCGAGCGCATCGAACACGGCCTTGGCCCGGTCCGATCCGGAAAGCCCCACCATGGCAAGCATCTCGGGATCACCGAGCGCCCAGCGGACGTTGGCGACGGCCCGCTCCGGATCGCGAGCGTCGTCCAGAATGCGCACCTGAAGGGGTCGACCGGCGATCCCGCCAGCCTCGTTGATGCGGGCCTCCTCGGCCTTCGCCATGGCCGTGACGGCCGCGACATCACCCGGATCGTAGCAGCGATCCGTCCGCGAGCTCACGAACACCGCGATCCGTAAAGGCGGCGCCGCAGCTTCGGCTCGGCCGGCAATCTGCGCTTGCGCGGTTGGCGTTGCGGCAGGCGCCACCGACAGGACCCAACCGATCGTCAAGAGCAGCACGCAAGCTGCCACGACACGCCGAAGCCGGCCACGGCCAAGCTTCCGCATTGCAACGGACACCATTGCGCACTCCCCCGAACACGAACGACCACCCCATCCCGAGGGCCAGTCTACGCCAAGCGCCGCGTCGCACAAAACGGCAGATAGCGTTGCAGCCCGAGCCCGATACCCCCCAATTGCGGCAGGCTTGGCACACGGGCGGGGATGCGCCTAGCATGGCCCCACAACGCCGAGCCCAAAAAGCTCCAACTTCGAGGATCGCCTCCATGGCCCAGACCGTCGCCCGCCTCCTGGCGGAAAGCCTCAAAGCGCACGACGTCGATCTCGTTTATTGCGTGCCCGGCGAGAGCTACCTGGGTTTGACCGATGCGCTCTCCGACATGAATTCCATCCGCCTCGCCGTCTGCCGGCACGAGGGCGGCGCTGCGTTCATGGCCGTCGCCGACGGGCGCCTGCGGGAACGCGCTGGCGTGGCCGTCGTCAGCCGCGGGCCAGGTTTGTCGAACGCCATGGTGGCCTTGCACACGGCGTTTCACGATGCGACGCCGATGGTGATCCTGGTCGGCCAGGTGGAGCGCAAGGACTTCGGCCGGCTGGCGCTGCAGGAGCAGAATTATTCGAAGCTGCTCGGCGATGTCACCAAGGCCGTGATCGAGGTCAACGAGCCGGTCATGGCGTCCGAGGCGATCGCGCGGGCCTTCCATCTCGCTGAGAGCGGGACGCAGGGCCCGGTCGCCGTCGTGCTGCCCGAGGACATCTTCAACGACACCACCGATGCTCCGGTCGATCAGCCGCGTCCGCGCGTCTACGGTGGCGCGCGGCCTGAGGATCTCGACCGTCTCGCCGACATGCTCGGCAAGGCCGAGCGCCCGCTCGTATGGGTCGGCGGCGCCCTGCTCGGCGATGGCGTCACCGACGACCTGCGCAAGCTCGCGGAAACCTGGATGCTGCCGGTCAGCCCGACCCACCGGCGCCCCTGCCATTTCGACGCCAACCATCCGAACTACGGCGGTTACATGGGCATCCGCGTACCCAAGGTGCTGCTCGACGAGATGAAGAAGGCCGACCTGATCGTAGCGCTCGGCGAGCGGATCACGGACTCTGTCAGTCAGTCCTACTCGTTCCCAGCGGCGCCCCAGCCCCAGCTTCCCCTCATCCACATCTGGCCCGACCCCAACGAGATCGGCCGCGTCTGGCGCCCAGATCTCGGCATCGCGGCCGATCCGCAGGCCGTCATCCGTGCGTTGCTCGCCAAAGGCGCCCCGAAGGACGCCGCCAAGCGAAAAGGCTGGGTGGCTGGCCTCAACGGCATCCATCGCAAACTGATGGCACCCGAATGGGAGCCGACCACCGACGGCATCAACTTTGCCCAGGTGGTGGTCGAGATCGGCAAGCACTTGGCGCCCGACGCCATCGTCACCTCCGACGCCGGCAACTTCTCGAGCTTCATCCACCGCTACATCGGCTTCAAACCGGGCCAGGCGTTCCTCGCCTCCGTGGTCGGGGCCATGGGCGCCGGCATGCCGATGGCCGTAGCCGGCGGCATGCGCTTTCCCGCTCGTCAGGTCGTCGCCTTCGTCGGTGACGGCGGCGCACTCATGACCGGCAACGAGATCGCGACGGCCCGCCAGTACGGCGTCAACCCGATTCTCGTCATCTCCGACAACAGCATGTACGGCACCATCGGCATGCACCACGAGATGCGCTACCCGGGCCGGCCCTACAAAAGCGCCACGCAACTGACCAACCCCGACTTTGCCATGTGGGCCAAGTCGTTCGGCGCCGAGGGCATCACGGTGACGGACGAGAAGGACGTGGCGTCAGCCGTCGCGCGCGGCTTCTCGATCAAGGACCGCCCCGTCGTCCTCCACTTCAAAACCTCCGCCGACCAGATGAGCGCGTGG
>LNFM01011366.1_pt1 | contig 12131 bp, 2 predicted proteins | sample 596031 | NCBI WGS metagenome assembly LNFM01 (sample SAMN04254537, study PRJNA301005) | activated carbon metagenome | isolation source: dual media filters at the Ann Arbor, Michigan drinking water treatment plant | place: USA: Ann Arbor | reverse complement strand
CCCGCTCGGGGGCGGGCACGTTCACGTTCGACCAGGCCAATGCCTACACGGGTACGACTTCGGTCACCGGCGGGGTGCTGCAGGTGGCAGAGGGCGGCACGCCGGGCACCGGCAGCATCGCACTGGACGGGGCGACGCTGGCGTTTTCGCGCACCACCGCCGCCACCGTGGGCAACCTGATCACCGGGTCTGGCGCGGTCAGCCAGCTCGGTGCCGGCACCGTGACGCTGACCGGCGCGAACACCTATGCCGGGGGCACCAGCATCGCCGCCAGCACGACCCTGAAGGTCGGCGCGGGCGCCACCGGCGCGATCGGAAGCGGCGATGTTTCGATCGGGGCGGGCGGCACGCTGGAAGTCGACCGAGCGGGCACGCTGGCCATCGCCGGCAACATCACGGGCGGTGGCAGGGTGGTGCAGACGGCCGGCACGACCGTGCTGACCGGCAGCGGCAACACCTACAGCGGCGGCACCGACATCGCGGGCGGCGCAGTGCTGAAGGTCGGCGCCGGAGGCGCCACCGGCACGCTGGGCAGCGGCGCCGTGGCCAACGACGGCACGCTCGAGATCGACCGCGATGCCACCTCGATCGCCACGATTGCGGCGCCGATCGGCGGCGGCGGCGCACTGACGCAATCCGGATCCGGCATCACGGTCCTGACGGGCGCCAACACCTATTCCGGCACGACCACGATCAGCAGCGGCACCGTGCGGGTCGGCGCGGGAGGCACCAGCGGCACGCTCGGCAGCGGACTCGTCGTGAACAATGCGACGCTCGAGGTCGACCGTTCGGATGCAGTGACCCTTGCCGGCAACATCTCGGGCCCCGGAGCGCTGGTGCAGGCCGGCACCGGTACCACCACCCTGACCGGCACGAACACGTATGCAGGCGCCACCACGATCTCGGCGGGCACGCTGAAGATCGGCGCGGGCGGGCTGACCGGCTCGCTCGGCAGCAACGCCACCGTCACCAACAACGGCACGCTGGAGATCGACCGCTCCGACGCGGTCACGGTCTCCGCGCGCATCACCGGGACGGGCGCCCTGAGGCAATCCGGCGCGGGTACCACCACGCTCTCGGCGGACAACGACTACGCGGGCGTGACCACGATCGCCGGCGGCGTGCTGCGCATCGGCAACGGGGGCACCGCAGGCAGCCTCGGTACGTCCGCGACGGTCGTCAACGACGGTGCACTGACCGTCGACCGAAGCGACTCGGTGACGATCGCGGCATCGATCAGCGGTACCGGTGCGCTGAACCAGGCCGGCGCGGGGACCACCATCCTGACCGGGACCGGCACGTACGGCGGCACGACCACGATTTCCGCGGGCACGCTGCAGGTGGGCAACGGCGCCGGCAGCGGGTCGCTGGGCAACGGGGCGGTGGTGAATGACGGCATCCTGCGCGTGGACCGCAGCGGGACGGTCGACCTGGCCGGGAACATCTCCGGCACCGGCGCACTGGTGCAGGCAGGTCCGGGCGAGACGCGCCTCGGCGGCACCAACACCTACGGCGGCGCCACGACGATCAGCGCCGGCACGTTGACGGTCGGTACCGGCGGCGGTACCGGCACGCTCGGCACTGGCGGCACGGTCGTCAACAACGGCACGCTGGCGATCAACCGGAACGGTGCCGTGACGATCTCGGCCGAGATATCGGGGACGGGTGCGTTGCGCCAGGCGGGTACCGGCACGACCACGCTGACCGGCAACAACAGCCATGGCGGCACGACCACGATCGCCGCGGGCACCCTGCGCGTGGGCGACGGCGGCGCCACGGGCAGTCTCGGGACGGGCGCCGTGGTGAACGATTCCGCGCTGGTGGTCCAGCGCAGCGACACGTTCACGATGGCCAATGCGATCTCGGGAACGGGGACGCTGACCCAGGCCGGTACCGGCACCACCCGGCTCACCGGCGGCAACACGTATGGCGGCACCACCACGATTTCGGCCGGAACGCTGCAGGTGGGCAGCGGCGGGGCGACCGGTACGCTGGGCACCGCAAACGTCGTGAACAACGCCACGCTCAGGATCGATCGCAGCGTGGGCACGACCCTGCTGGGCGCGATCAGCGGCACCGGTGCGCTTGTCCAGGCAGGCACCGGAACGACGGTGCTGAGTGGCGCCAATACCTACTCGGGCACGACGACCATCTCGGCCGGCACGCTGCAGGTGGGCGATGGCGCCTCCGGCACGCTGGGTAGCGGTGCGGTCATCAATGACGGCACGCTCCGCCTGCAGCGGAACTCGGCGATGGTCATCGCGAACGACATCGGCGGAACCGGGAACCTCGTGCAGGACGGTGTCGGCACGGCGACGCTGACCGGCACCAATACCTATGCCGGCACCACGACCATCGCCACCGGCCGAACCCTGCGCATCGGAAACAACGGTGCGACCGGAACGCTCGGCAGCGGCGCGGTGTCGAACGATGGAACCCTGACCATCGCACGCAACGGACCAGTGACCGTCGGCAACACGATCGGCGGCGCCGGCGGGCTGACCCAGAGCGGCGCCGGCACGACCACCCTGACCGGCGCGAACAGCTACGCGGGCACGACGGTGGTGACGGCAGGCACGCTGGCAGCCAGCGGTGCGGGCACTTTCGGCGCGGCTACCAGCACGCTGTCCATCGTGTCGGGGGCCGCAGACCTGGGCACCACGACGCAGACCGTGGCCGCGGTCACCGGTGCAGGGACGCTGAACGTCAACGCCGGTACGCTGAACATCGGTGGCACCGGCAGCACGTTCTCGGGCCAGGTCACGGGTGGCGCGGGGGCGCAGATCAACCGCAGCGGATCCGGCACGCTCGAGCTGACGGGCAACAGCACCTACGGCGGAGCGGTCGCGATCGCCGCCGGCAGTGCCATCGCGCTCGGCGCCGGCGGCACGACGGGTGCCATCGGCAACGGGGCGATCGTCAACGACGGCCAGCTGATCGTCAATCGCAGCAATGCGCTGACGCTGGCCAACCCGGTCTCAGGGGGCGGTGGCCTGACGCAGGCGGGTCCGGGCACCACCATCGTCACTGCCGGCAATACTTACACGGGCGGCACGACGATCAGTGCCGGCACGCTCCAGGTGGGTGCCGGGGGCGCATCGGGATCCCTGGGCACCGGTTCCGTGTCGAACGCCGCGACGCTGGTGTTCGACCGTGGCGACGTGGCGACCGTGCCCAACGCGATCTCCGGGACGGGCGCGGTCAGGCAGGCGGGCACCGGCACTACCATCGTGTCCGGCGCGAACAGCTACAGTGGTGCCACCACCGTCACCGCGGGGACGCTGCAGGCCGGTGCTGCGTCCACCCTGAGCGCAGCGAGCAGCATCGACGTCGGCGCCGCGGGTACGCTGGCCCTCGACGGCTTCGCACAGACGATCGGCGGGCTGACCGGCGCGGGCAGCGTGGCACTGGGTGCGGCGACGCTCACCGTGGCCGGCGCAGGCACGACGTTCGCGGGTACGATCTCCGGCGACGGCGGGCTCGCACGCGCGCCGGGCGGCACGCTCGTGCTGACGGGAAGCAACACCTACCTCGGCTCGACCACGATCGCGGCCGGCAGCGGCCTCACCCTGGGCGTGGGCGGCGCCTCGGGATCGGTCGGCAGTGGTGCGATCGTCAACGACGGCACGCTGACCGTCGATCGCAGCGGTACCGTGACCCTGGCCAGCCCCGTCTCGGGCAGCGGCGGGCTGGTGCAGGCCGGCGCCGGCACGACGATCCTGGGCGCCGACAACACCTATTCGGGCTCGACCACGATCGCCGCCGGCACCCTGCAGGTCGGTGCCGGGGGCGCCGCCGGAACGCTCGGCAGCGGGCCGGTGGTCAACAACGGCACGCTGGTGTTCGATCGCACGGGCGTGGCCACGGTCGCTGCCGGCATATCCGGCACCGGCGCACTGGTGCAGGCGGGAGCCGGCACGACGGTGCTCGCGGGCAACAACAGCTATTCAGGCACGTCCACGATCGCGTCAGGCACGCTCCAGGTGGGCGACGGCGGCACCGCCGGCACGCTGGGCACGGGCGCGCTGGTCAACAATGGCACCTTCGCGATCAACCGCAGCGATGCCGTCACGATCTCTTCCGACCTGGGCGGCACCGGCGGACTGAGCCAGGTCGGGACAGGCGTCACCACGCTGGCCGGCACCAACACCTACAGCGGGCCGACCACGATCACGGCCGGCACGCTGCGCGTCGGGGCCGGCGGCACCAGCGGCACGCTGGGCACCGGGGGCGTCCTCAACGCCGGCACGCTGGTGGTCGATCGCAGCGACGCCGTCACGCTGGCGGGCGACATCAGCGGCAGTGGTGCGCTGGTCCAGGCGGGCGCCGGCACCACGTCGCTCACCGGCAACAACACGTATGCCGGCACCACGACCATCCAGGCCGGCACGCTGCAGATCGGTGCGGGCGGCAGCACGGGGAGCCTCGGCACCGGGGCACTGTCGAACGACGGCACGCTGTCGGTCAATCGCAGCGACACGGTGATCCTGGGCGCAGACCTGGGCGGCAGCGGAGGCCTGCGCCAGGCCGGCACCGGCACGACGATCCTCACGGGCACCAATACCTACGCCGGCGCGACGACGATTTCCGCCGGGACGCTGCGCATCGGCAACGGTGGCAGCGCCGGCACGCTCGGACAGGGGCCGGTGGCCAACGACGGGACGCTGGTGTTCGATCGCAGCGACGGACTTGCGGTGGCCAACCCGATCTCGGGTGCCGGCGCGCTGGTCCAGGCCGGCACCGGGACCACCGTCCTTGCCGGTGCGAATACCTACGGCGGAAGCACCACCATCGCGCAGGGCACGCTGCAGATCGGCAACGGCGGCACCACCGGCACGCTCGGCACCGGGGCGCTGGTCAACAACGGCACCCTCGCGATCGACCGGGCCGACGCGGTGACCATCGCCGCAGACCTGGGCGGCACCGGCGCGTTGACCCAGGCCGGCACGGGCACCACGACGCTGACCGGCAACAACACGTACACCGGAACCACCACCATCGCGGCGGGCACGCTGCGCGTCGGCGCAGGCGGCACCACCGGCACGCTGGGCAGCGGTCCCGTGCTGAACGCTGGGACGCTGGTGGTGGACCGCAGCGACGGCGTGACGCTGGCCGGAGACCTTTCCGGCAGTGGCGCGCTGGTGCAGGCGGGCGCAGGCACCACGTCGCTCGCAGGCAACAACACCTACACTGGCACCACCACGATCCAGGCGGGCACGCTGCAGATCGGCGCAGGGGGCACCACCGGCACGCTGGGCACCGGTGCACTGGTCAACGACGGAACGCTGTCCATCAACCGCAGCGACGTGGTGACGATCGCGGCGAACCTCGGGGGCAACGGCGGCCTCAGCCAGGATGGCGCGGGGACCACGATCCTCACCGGCACCAATACGTATGCCGGCGCCACCACGGTTTCCTCGGGAACGCTGCGCGCCGGCGCCGTCGGCTCGCTGAGCGCGGCGAGCACGCTGTCTATCGGCGCGGGCGGTCTGGTCGCGCTGGATGCCGACCAGGCGATCGGCGCGCTGGCAGGCAGCGGCAGCCTGGCGCTGGGCGCGTCGACGCTCGAGGTCATTGGTCCGGCGAGTACCTTTGCCGGCGTGATCAGTGGCGGTGGCGCGCTGACCCGATCGGGCACCGGCGAACTCACCCTGACCGGCGACAACACCTATGGCGGCACGACCACGGTTGCGCCTGGCTCGGCGCTGACGATCGGTGCCGGCGGGACCAGCGGCACGCCGGGCAGCGGTGCGATCGTCAACAACGGTACGCTCTCTTTCCGCCGTTCCGACACGCTCGCGGTTTCCAGCGTGATCGCCGGCAGCGGCACCGTTGTCCAGGCCGGGAACGGCACCGTCCGCTTGCTGGGCAGCAACACCTATTCCGGACCGACCGTCATCACGGCAGGGACGCTGCAGGTCGGCGACGGCGGCAACGCCGGCACGCTGGGCAGCGGCAGCGTATCCAGCGCGGGGACGCTGGTCTTCGACCGCGCCGATGCACTGGTGGTGAGCGCGGCCATTTCCGGCAGCGGCAGCGTCGTGCAGCAGGGCAGCGGCAGCATCACGCTGGCGGCGGACAACACCTATTCCGGCACCACGACGATCAGTGCCGGCAGCCTGCGGATCGGGGCTGGCGGCAGTTCCGGCACGACCGGCTCGGGGGCGATCGTGAACAACGGCTCGCTGGTCGTCGACCGCAGCGACACCGTCACGCTGTCGGGGGCGATCTCCGGCACCGGGAGCCTGACGCAGGCCGGCACCGGCACGACCGTGCTCGGCGCGGACAACACGTATGCCGGCACGACGACGATATCCGCGGGCGTGCTCCGCGTCGGCAGCGGCGGGACGGCGGGGACGCTCGGTTCCGGGGCCGTGTCCAACGATGCCGCGCTGGCGTTCAACCGCAGCGACACGCACACGGTGGCCAACGCGATCGCCGGTACCGGCACGTTGGACCAGGTCGGCAGTGGCACCCTGGTCCTGTCCGGCGCCAACACGCATTCCGGAACGACCACCGTCGCAGACGGTGTCCTGCGCACGGCGGCGGCCTCCACGCTGAGCGCGGCCAGCACGGTCGCGGTGAGCGGCGCCGGCAGGCTCGAACTCGACGGGTTCGACCAGGCGACGGCAGGCCTGTCGGGCAGTGGCCAGGTCTCCCTGGGCGGTGCCACGCTCGCCGTGGGCGGGCCGGGTGGCACGTTCGCGGGGACGATCGGCGGCACCGGCACCCTGGCGCGCACGGGAAGCGGTGAACTGATCCTGCTCGGCAACAATACCTACACCGGCAGCACGACGATCGCCAGCGGCAGTTCGCTGCGCGCTGGCGGCGGCGGCAGTGCCGGCAGCCTCGGCAGCGGCAACATCGTGAACGACGGTACGCTGGTCATCGATCGAAGCGACACCGTCACCCTCTCCGGCGCGATGTCGGGCACCGGTGCACTGACGCACGCAGGCAGCGGTACCACCATCCTCGCGGCTTCGAACACGTACGGCGGGACCACCACCATCGCTTCGGGCGTCCTGCAGGTAGGCGACGGGGGGGGCAACGGCACGCTCGGCACCGGTCCGGTGGTCAACGACAGCACGCTGCGCATATCGCGCACCGGCGCGCTGACGATCGGCGGGTCCGTGTCCGGCACCGGTTCGCTGGTCCAGACGGGCAGCGGCACCACGACGCTCGCCGCCGACAACACCTACTCCGGAAGCACGACGATCGCCGCAGGCACCCTCAGGGTCGGCACCGGGGGGACCTCCGGCACCATCGGGACCGGCCCGGTCTCGAATGCCGGCACGCTGGTGTTCTCGAGAAGCGACGCGATCACCGTGGCCGCCGAGATCAGCGGGACGGGGGTACTCACGCTCGACACCAACGGCGACATCGACCTGGGCAACCCGGCCAACGTGCTGACGCAGCCGCTGGTCCTTCCGTCTGCCGGCGCCGTCCGCATCGTGAACAATGCAGCAACCCTGCTCGGTGACATACAGGCGGCGTCGCTCGACCTGCGCTCGACCGGAAACGTCGAGCAGCAGCCCGGCAGTGCCTTGCGTGTCGCGGGAAACACCACGGTCGCCAGCAGCGCCGGGGAAGTGCGGCTGGCCAACGATGGCAACAACTTCGCGAACCCGGGATCCGGCGGGGCCGCCAGCTTCAGTGCGGCGAACTTCGACGTGCATGACGGCTCCGGCGGAATCGCGCTGGGCACGCTCTCGGGGAACCAGGGCCAGGTCACCGCGACCGTCACCGTCGGCGACGCCGGCGTTTCCCAGGCGGCCGGTGCGACCTGGAGCACGCCGGACATCCGGCTCCTGCTGCTGACGCCCCAGCGTTCGGTCGCGGACCTCTCCGCGCTTCCGAACCGCAGCACGGCGATCACCGGCGCGCTGGCCAACGGCAGCTTCGGCTCCCTGCAGCAACCGATCGCATTGTCCGGCTCTCCGGTGGTGACGCTCGGGTTCGGCGCGGCCGTGTCGCCGGCGGGCAGGGCGTTCTTCCAGCCATCGCTGGCCGCACGGATCAACTGCCTGAACGAATACTGCGTCGGAAACACGTTCGGGCTCGGTGCGTCGCTCGCTTCAGCCCAGGCAGACCTGGGCGCGTCCATCGTGTACGTGGCGCTCGGGAGCAGCCAGCGCGAGCAGATCGACCTGACCTCCGGCACGGGCGTGCTGCGGCGCCAGCTGTCGCGTGATTCCCAGGACCTCGGGCTGCTCGGGCGCGAGTTCCAGCTGATCGATGGTGGCCTGCTGCTGCCGGACGACATGAAGCGCCCGTCCGCTCGCTGAGCGGCGGGTCGTCCGGAAGAGGCTCCGCCTGCAGGCGCCGTCGCGGCGCCCCCGATTCAGTTCTGGCGTCCGCCTGCGCGCTTGGCGGGCTCGGCTGCGCGGCTCGCCGCCGCCGCGCGTTCATCGGCCAGTGCACGCTCGATGCTTGCAGCCTTCGCGGCCGCCGCGCGCTCGGCTGCTGCGCGTTCCGCGGCCGCCTTTTCCGCCGCTGCCCGCTCGGCGGCCGCCTTCGCGCTTGCAGCGGCCTTGTCGGCGGCTGCCCGCTCCGCGGCCGTTCGTTCCGCCGCGGCACGTTCGGCGGCTGCCCGCTCGGCCGCGGCGCGGTCGGCGGCTGCCCGTTCCGCTGCCGCACGTTCAGCAGCCGCACGGTCTGCCGCGGCGCGTTCGGCGGCCTTTTCGGCCGCGGCCCGTTCCGCGGCCGCCCTTGCCGCCGCCTTTTCTGCGGCCGCGCGTTCCACCGCTGCCCTCTTGCGCGCGGCGGCTTCCTCGCCGTCCGCCTTCGCGCGTTCGATGGCCGAGTCGATCCTGCGCTGCGAGTCCGGATCTTCCTTGGGTTGCAACTGTACTTTTCCCGTCTCCGGTGACGGGGAGGGCGTCCCCGAGGCGGCCGGCGTTTGCGGTACCGCTGCGGGCACGGCTGGCGCGACCGCCGGCGGTGCCGGCACGGGCTTGCCCGCCGGTGCCGCGACCGGGGGCGTGGCGACCGGTGTCGGGTCGCCGCGGCCGAGCATCAGCCAGGCACCGACCGCGATCGCCGCCAGGCCCGCGGCGCCGCCGCCGATCAGGCCGAGCGAGGGCCCGGACGCAGCTTCGACCGGCGCACGGGGCAGCGTCGCATCCGCCGTGACGGCGGCAGGGGGCGGACGCGTCGCGGCCGCTGCCGGCAGGCTTCCCGCCACTTCGGTCGCGTCCGGATCCGCCAGCGCCGGTCCGGGGTTCCTCAACGTGGGATCGGTGGCGTCGGCCACGGCCGGATCCCGCAGGCGCTGCGCCTTGCGCCGCGCCAGTTCGGCGTAGATCCCGGCGGGAAACTTCTGCAGGTACAGCTCATGGTCGGCCGGATCGACGCTGTCCTTGATCGAGCGCCAGAATTCGAGTTCGACTTCCTGCGCACCGGCGACGGCCGGCGGCACGGTCGATGCGCCTGGCTGCGTGCGCGCGGCGGCGCCCGCTTCCGCGCGGCGCTGGGTGGCTGCTTCGGCCATGCGCACGGCGTCCGAGGGCAGCAGGAACCGGGTTGCATCCTCGTCGGCTTCACCCGCGCCATCGCCGTCGGCCGTCCCCAGCAGCAGCGCGGTGAGCGCCGACGCCATCTCGGCCGCGTTGCGGTAGCGATCCTCCTTGGCCTTGGCCAGCGCCTTGCCCACCACGCGGTCGATCGCCGGTGGCAGCGCCGAGTTGAGCGCCGTCGGCGGCGTCGGGTCCTGCAGCAGGATCTGGTTGTAGATCGTCCAGGTGCCTGCACCGGTGAACGGCTTCTCGCCGGTCAGCATCTGGTAGAGGATCACGCCGCAGGCGAAGATGTCCGTGCGGTTGTCGCTGGAGGCGCCCTGGATCTGCTCGGGCGACATGTAGCTCGGCGTGCCGACCATCGTGCCGACCTGGGTGCGCTCGGCGGATTCCGTGATGCGCGCGACGCCGAAGTCTGTCAGCTTCACGCGACCGGCAGCGTCGATCATGATGTTCGCCGGCTTGATGTCCCGGTGCACGACGCCTTGCCTGTGCGCGTAGCCCAGTCCGTCCAGCAGTTCGTTCATGATGCGCACCGTCGACGGGAAGTCGAAGCGGTGGCCGGCGTCCAGGAACGACTTGAGCTCCTTGCCGTCGATGAACTCCATCACGATGAAGGTGATGTCGTCCTCGTCGCCGAAATCGTAGACCCCGACGATGTTCGGATGTGTCAGTCGTGCGACTGCCTGCGCTTCCCGGACGAAGCGTGCCGCGTAGTCCTTGGCGGCCTCTTCGTCCATGATGGCACTGCGCAGGATCGTCTTGATCGCCACGCGACGGTTCAGCCGCGGGTCCAGCCCTTCGTAGACGATGCCCATCGCGCCCTTGCCGAGCACGCGGACGATTTCGAAGCGGCCAAGGGACTTGCGCGGGACTGCGCTCATGGGAATGGGGCGGCTGCCCCGGCCGGGTCGGGCCGGGGAGGCGGACGGCCTCCGGCGAGGGATCGGTGCGCCACGGTGTCGAGTTAGGCTTGCAGAACCAATAGTTTACGGCAATGCCTGCAAGTCGCCTACGATATTCTTCCAGTGCGGGACAATGCGCCGTGCGGGCGGCTATCATCCGTCCATGTTTTCCATACGGTTGTTCAAGGGTGGCGCGCTGGTGCGCGAGATCCGGACCGACGAGTCCCTGCTCACGGTCGGGCGCGACCTCGGTTCGTCCATCGTGCTCGAAGACCCCGACAAGCTGATCTCGCGCCAGCATGCGGCGATCGAACGACGCGATGGCGTACCCTACCTGATCGTGCATTCCCGGGTGAACCCGGTACTGGTCGATGGCCGCGTGATGCGCGCGGGGCAGACGGTCGCGCTCGCCGAGGGGGCGCGCGTGACGATGTCGCCGTACGAACTGGTCGTGACGAACGACGGGGACGACCCGGCACCCGTGGTGCCCGCTGCGCCCTGTGCGATCGCTGCGCCGGCGGCGCCAGCGCCAGCCGGGCCGGTGCCGCTGGCCGTGCAGGCGCTCCAGCCGCATGACGCGCCGTCGGAGGAACCCGCCGCCGATGATCCGATCACCGAGACGACCACGCCGTGGCGGCGCAACGCCGATGGCGGGCTCGATCAGGCAACCCAGGCGTTCCTGCGCGGACTCGGACTGGCGCACCTTCGCATTCCACCGGATGAACAGGTGTTCTTCCTCGAGCGGGCAGGCGTGGTGATGCAATGCGTGGCGGAGGCGCTGGTCCCGATGCTGGTGGGCCGCGCACGGGCGCGGCGCGGCCTGGCACTGGTCGACGAGGAGGGGGTTTCCGCCAATCCCCTCCTCGGCCAGACGAACCCCGCGCAGGCGCTAGCCTTCCTGATCGATCCGTCCGCGCAGGCGAGCGGCGGTCCGGATCCGATGCAGGCGCTGCGCGAGGCCTCCGAGGCCTTGCTGTCGCACCAGGATGCGACCCTCGCGGGCGCCCGGGCGGCCCTGCTCGGCATGCTGCAGGCCCTGGATCCCGAGGCCTTCGATGCGGCGGCCGCGCGCGCGGCCGGACCGCTCGGCATCAACCGGCGGGCGCGGGCATGGGAAGCGTTCGTCGAAGCTCATGCTGCGCTGGCGCGGCAGGCCGCGGGCGACGCCGATGCGCTGTTGCGCCGGGACTTCCTGCCGGCCTACCTGCAGCGGCTGGGGCGGGCGGACGACTGACGTCGCTGCTCGGGCGGGCGGCTGCACGCTCAGGCGCGCCATTTCCCTGCCAGTGCATCGACCGCATCGAGGCCCTTGGTGACCACGATGCCCAGCGCAGCGAGCACCACCAGCACGGCGAACACCGTCTCGGTCTCGAGCACCTGGCCGGCGAGGTAGAGGCGGGCGCCCAGCCCCAGCTTGCCCACGACCATCTCGGCCGCCACCACCAGGATGATCGACACGCCGAGCCCGAGCCGCGCGCCGGCGAACACCGACGGGATCGCCGCCGGCAGCAGCACGTGGCGCACGATCTGCCGTTCCGATGCGCCGAGGTCGCGTGCCGTGACCACCAGTCCCGGATCGCACTGGCGCACCCCGAGCAGGGTGTTGATGATGACCGGGAACAGCGCACCCAGTGCGCTGATGGTCAGCATGAACGGTCCGCCGGTACCAAGCCAGATGATCAGCAGCGGGATCAGCGTGATCTTCGGCAGC